>SXGQ01628388.1_pt1 | contig 12552 bp, 10 predicted proteins | sample 3178371 | NCBI WGS metagenome assembly SXGQ01 (sample SAMN11356859, study PRJNA531348) | freshwater metagenome | isolation source: freshwater sample F1-20 | place: China: Fuxian Lake, Yuxi | collected 2017-12-25
ACACGGTCGTTGGTCTTGCATCCGCGGCTGTAATTTCACTTTTCTTGGCGTTTACAACTGGGTCGATCGTGTTGGTTTATGCGTTCACGCTGAGCCTCATAGCCCTGATCGGCTACTGCTATTGGCTTGTGCAACTTCGCGTGCAACGCGATAGCACTCGCTATATGCGCCAGTTTCGCAACCGCGCCGCCTAAATATTTCGTTCGTTTCGGGGCTGTAGCTCAGTTGGTAGAGCGGTACGTTCGCAATGTACAGGCCAGGGGTTCAATTCCCCTCAGCTCCACAATTTTGAAAATGCAAATTCTGATTAATTACAACGATGAAAAAATCTAAAATTGCCAGCCATGACAACTAAGCAGCTTGCAATTCCTTTAATTCTAAAATTTGAGGGGTAGAACTATCAAGTCAAGATACGGTATCGCGCCTCGATCATGATTTGGTTTGATTGAAGTGGTGGTACAAGTGAAAACTCATTATTTGGAGCAAAAATTTGGTGATGCGAGTGGTGCCAAATGTGATTCTTAAATTAGTACCATTAGTGGTGTGTCTAAGTCAAAACTTGAAATAAAAGTTTTTTGAATCATGCATGAGTGTATTTTTGACGCATTAAACGACTACAGAAAAGCATGGTCTGAGCGCCGTATCTGGTTAATGCTTTCAATCAGGAGTTTTTCTCATTCCTATCGTCGGACGGTCCTTGGGCCGTGGTGGTACTCAGTTGACCAGCTGTTGTACACATTCGGATTTGCGGCAATGAGCTCATTTCTATTTGGAGGCAAATTTAGTGAAAGCTTTGCTTATGTTGGAGTTGGTATTGCGGTTTTTTCGACCATGTCTCAGTCTGTTCTTTTGGGTCTTCAATCTTTCGTTGGTCAAGCGTCGTTACGCAATTCTGGTTTGTCGCTCAGCGGAAGACTCGTGAAGGATACAGTGTGCTTGTCGATAACTTTCGGCTTTAGGCTTTGGCCGATTTGCTTAGTTATTCCCTTTACTGCCTTTACTTTAAATGAAAAAATATTATTATTAGTTCCAATTTCATTTATTGCAGCAAGCAGCTCAATATTTTCAGGATTAATACTTGCGATTCTATGTTCGAGGTTTCGAGATTTATCCCCCGTCATCAATCTGATTCTCAAACTAGCTTTTTTTGCAACTCCAGTTTTTTGGCATCCGGATCTCGGGGTAAGAAGTGACGTGCTTTCTAATCTGGCCTCTGCAAACGTATTTGCACAGTATCTTGAGCTGATAAGAAGTCCGATTTTGGGATTAGTTCCATCACTTTACACAATTGTGTACTGTTTAATTTTTTTAGCTGCTGTTTTTTGTGTAGCGACATCACTGCTTGGTTTATTGATAAAAAAAATTCCATATTGGATTGGCTAATATGTCAGCTAATTTGACATTCGAAAAAGTTAGCGTTCATTTTCAGATCCTTCGACACGATGATTATAATTTGAAGGCAACATTGGTGAACATTCTTCGAAAAAAAAATCGTCAACGTCAGATTGTGACTGCGCTGGATCATGTTTCATTGTCACTACATGTTGGTGATCGTTTGGGTTTAGTCGGGGCTAATGGTTCAGGTAAGACCACGCTGTTGCGAGTTGCCGCTGGAGTTTTGCCACCTACGCTCGGAAAGGTGAAGTTGATTCCAAAAACCCTGAATTTACTTGGCGATGCTGGTTTGGGTTTAAATCCCGAAATTTCTGGCCGGGAAAATCTTCGAGAACTTGCCCTAATTCAAGGACTTAGTTGGTCAATTGTAAATAAGAAATTGCCTCAGATGGAAGAAGATACAGGTCTTGGCGAAAGAATTTTGGATCCCATGTATACATATTCGGCTGGAATGCACGCTCGAGTTCGGCTTGCGGTCATGTGTCAATTGGAACCAGAACTAATCGTTTTGGATGAAGGAATAGGGCAGGCTGACCGAGAGTTCACCCAACGGAGTGAAGGGCATATACAAAAAATGATTGAGCGAACGCCAGTTGTGGTTATTGCGAGCCATGACGAGGGACTACTCAAGCGTTACTGCACCAAATTTGCATTTTTACAAGATGGTCACGTCAAAGCTGTGGACACTTTTGACCGAATTCAATATTTGTACCATCAGAGTGTTCCAATGCGGTAGTCGATAACTTTCGCCCAGTTTTCAAGTAGTTTCGCGCTAAAGGTCAAGTCATTCTTAGTCTTGGGACTGCATTAGGTGCTTGAGCGAGAATGTAACACGGTGATGAAAACTGAAACAGAATGATGGCAATGGCTTGGGTTTTTTAAATGGATCACAGTTATCGAATACATTGATTAGGACGACTTTGGTCAGAATGCTTCGTAGCACTGTTTTGAATGAGAGAATAAATGACTTGGGATGCGTGAGCTCGATCTGGTTGCGCCCACAAATAACCTGCGGCCAATGAGTATTCACGGCTGTGTACTTTCACAAGTTTAAAGTTGACTCGATGCAGCTTCGAATATGTAAGCACTTCAAGTGGTAAAGAATAATCTGTCGCTACAACACTTACGTTCAAAAGTGCCGCTTCTACTAGGACGCGGCCAAACCCTTCCGATCGATGCAACGATATGACGCCAGTGGAGTTCTTCATTGTTGTTAAAACCTTCGAACGACTCCATACTTCATCAACAAGAACCACTCGAGAGTTCTCGTTGCAAATCGATTTCAGCTTGTTCCTCTGTTCGTCACTTAGATTATGACACTTTACGATTAGTTTGTACGGTTTGTCATCTGGGGTTGTTCGAATTTGGTTAAATGCTAAAATTGCGTCAATTGTTCCTTTACGCTCGAGAGACGAGTTACCATCAATAAAAGTTAGGAAATAGTCACTAGGCATCGTTTGATTTGAATTCGAATTCATTAGCACTTCGGGAATACGTGCAGTTATAGGCGTTCGGACATGGCGAACAGCACGGTGATGTTTACGAAAACTGCCAAGTGCGATGGTGCTCGGTGTCCAAATCTCGGTAGCAATGGGGAAAAACAACGCAACAAATTTGGGAACTTTTTTAAACTCCCATGGAGTGAAGATTATTAAAGTCTTGCTTAAATAGTTTGTAATGGAAATGATTGCCAAAAGAGCCTCAGTGGGCGACATTACAATAAAGGTGATTTGTCGGTCCCAGGCATCACAATTAGACCCTGCTTCAAAACCTATTATTTGATCTCGAATCGAAAGTGTTGAAACGCTGTTGCAGTAATCAGCCACGGCTGAAGTGAAATCATCTAAGTCGTTGCCGAGACCGAGGGGCTCGCCCGGGTAGCCAATAAATTTAACTTCCTTGTTTTGAAAAAATGTTCTCAGTTCAGTCAAGTTATTCAATTCCTGTAACTGTGGAGGCTTGCTAAAGTTTACCGAAGGTTCGACTTTGGCAAAATCCAGATCAAGTGCTGATGACTCACGTTTGAAAAAAAAACCGCAATATTGGGGCTTAATTCGATATTCGGTATAGCCATGTCTTATTAGCCAGAGGTATCGATGGATAAGTCTTTTGATAAATTTTAGATCTTCAAAAAGAACATCCTGCCGGAATTTCGGTAAATGAATCAACAACCTGAAAGTCGATATCTGGGAACTGATTGGGCGAATATGAAGTCGAGTTTGCATAAACTCGTCGCAACCTATGGCGGGGTAGTCTCGGACTCCTTGTAGTTGAAGCCATGTGTGGAAGACCCTTAACTTTTGAGTTGCTACTAGATCGCTGCGGTTATTCCTAATGAACGATATTAACAATTTTCTCCGAAGAAATTCTGACTTTTTTTTGCGCATTGTTCACTGAGTTGCGCTTGAAAAGAGGTGTTTACCCTTACTTTCAAAATGAAATAAGCTAAGCGTGAGAGTGCGAACGTCACTCTGCGGGATAACCATAAAGCTGTGAAGGAAAAACGAAAGACTTCTTTCATCTTGTATTTTTTTGCCAAGAAATTTGAACCTGATTTCTGTCGTAGTTCCTTGAATACATTTAAAATCTATTACCACTGGACAACGGCCAATTACAAGGTTTCGATGGGTTTCGCCAGAAGCAAATTCAATTTCAAGGATTCCATTGGCTGGGGTATGTCCGACAAGAACGAGCGACAATTCTGACTCGATGGAATCGACGACAAACCGAAGGCCACCACCACTTGAGAGCCAGCGCCCGAGAGTCTCGGGTTGGAAGGCTCCGAAAATGCAGTTTTCAGCAAGTTTTTGAGAAATCTCCGATACTTGGTTTCCTGTCAGTGACCCAAATACTTCTAACGATCTAACTTCGTCGATTGTGTTAGCACAATACTCAAAGTTAGTTTTTATGCGAGGTGCGCGCGCCGATCGTATCGGCTTTACGCCACTGAGCGAATGAACTAATCGGTTGCCCCATTCGTGTTCACTGGGCTGCGAGAAGTTTTTGACTTTTAATTTTGCCTCTTCCAGGAAATTGTCGTCAGTTGCCAGCTTTACAAACAATTCCTGAAACTCCTTCTCATCGTTGAAATAAATCGCCGAGTCTCCACCAGCTTCTCGCAACGAGCTATTGGTTCCCGTTAAACATGGTGTCCCACGAGATAAGGACTCACCGATTGGGAGTCCCCATCCTTCATAGTCGCTGGGGAAAACCGTAAATTGAGCCTTTCTGTAAAGTTGATCAAGATAACTGTCATGAACAGCAGAAAGGGTAAGAATTAAGCCTTCGCTTTCTAGAAGCGATATTTTCTCCAGTAAATCTGCATTTTTCCAGCCTTTACGACCGACAATCACAAGTTGTGGGAGCTGACGAATAGTCTTTGAGTTTTCGTATAAAGACAGTAATTTTTCAAATCCTTTTCTTGGTTCGATAGTTGATACGATCAAAACAAATTTTTGTTTTATTTTGCTGCTGATAAATTCGTTTGAAGATTCAAGTTTTGAATGTTCTGAAACCCTGGCACCGAGGACCTCAGTAGGTGGGGCATCAATTTGAATTGACTTGCCGTAGTTAATCAAGTCATTTTCAGTTGATTTTGATAGACAAATTACTCGACTTGCGTAACGAAGTGTTTGGTTAATGAAATTCTTAAAGGCTATTGACGTAGCTTCATCTGATGTATTGGTTACGATCGGAATTAGGTCGTATACAAATGGCACGTAAGCAACTCCAGCACTCACAAGATCGACGATCGCTTCACTTGCGCCGTTAACAGCCCAACTAGCGCCCGGGACAAAGAAAATGTCAGCGTTTTTAAATTCAGTGCTGAGCGGCTGTTTCTGTGTTTGAATTTTACGTAATATCGAGTCTAAGTTTCTGCCTTGCCTTTCAAAATCTAAAAACTCATCAATTAACGAATTTTTAATTTCCGTGAAGATACGATCTGATTGAAGGCTTACGAAAGTTATAGAATCTAAAGAATTGCGCAGGGCCCTGATTACTTCAACTGTGTAACGTTGGATTCCGGTTGGGCGTTTGTATTCACCTAGGAAGTCAAAAAGCTCACAGACAAACACGTAGATGCGCTGATTTGCTGATGGAAAGATGAAGTGAGTTTGCCCGTCGCTATCTGCGAGAGTGTTCATCCCCACTTTAAATGAAACGATATGACTTGAGTGTTCAACTTTAAGGTCGTGATTAAGATAAATATGAAAACCGCAACGTTTTTGATCGGGGAACTTCTCCTCGACATCTGGTCGAGCAATTTCGGATTTAAAAGTCAGTAAATTCTCGCCGCAAGAGTTGCAGTAAAGGAAACCCTGACTTTCACCATCACTTGTTGGAAGCCATCCGAAAACTTCATTGCTCGATAATTTATCGATAGAACCAAGGGGAAGTCCGCGACCGAGTTGAGATAGCAGTTTCTTTTTCATAGTATTCCCCAACCATAGCAAGTATTATCCTATAAATGGTATAAAACTATTGTGGCAAAACAAATTATATTTCTTCATATACCAAAGACCGGGGGAACCTCAATTGAGGATCTACTTCGCCGATCTAGTTATTTCGAGTTCTCTGATGCCAAAGACGACTTGTCACTGACAAAAGTTTTTTTTACGGAAATTTCAAAAAGTTTTGCTGGACACTTTACGTGGGAGTCACTACAAAAATTTGAACATGGGATTTTCAAAATGACGTTCATACGCGACCCCTTGGACCGCTTGATCTCACATTTTAATTTTTATCGGAGCCATAGTTTGCATTTCATTAATTCGGCAGAGCCAAACGTGCGCCATAAATTAGAGTCTGCACGTAGTTCAAAGTTTCGTGACTTTCTTCAGATTAGTGAAATCCAAGATGAGTTTGATAATCGTTTCCTAAGAACTTTTTTAACACTTGAAGAGAGGAATTCGTTAACGCACGACCACAGAAGTGGACCGGCGCTTATTCAAATTGCATCACAGCGGATGTTGATGCTTGATTTTGTAGGTCGATTTGAAGAGATTGAAAAAGATTTGAGATCACTTTGCGCCGTATTAAGGATTGGTGATTTGAATTTGAAGCATCTTCAAAATTTGAATGATCTAGTAAGCAAGAATATTAACTTTGATTTAGCACCAACTATTTCGAGAGGAGAGCTGACCGATGAAGATTATTCGATCGCTGCCAAAAAGACGATTTGGGATTATCAGTTACTTTCTCGCATAAATTTCTCATCAAAAATTGACAAATAGGTTGAAGTTGCGACACCGAGTCGTTAGTAATCAATCAGTTGGATATGGATCCCATCAGTTTATTTTTGTACTTGGTAGTCGCGGAAATCATTTTGGTTACGGTGGGTTTGAAACTCTTGCTCGAGTTTTGGACGAAAAGATTACAGACGAAGTAGTTCAGGTTTGTGTTCTGGCAACGGTGCGAACCAGCAAATCCAATAACCATTCACGTTTTTGGGAAACCATCGTCGGTACGATTAAAAGTTCGCAATATCCTTTTCGGTACTTTTCAGCAGCGATTTTAATTTTAAATCCTATAAATTTGCCGACCCTTTTATTTCTTCGATTTTTCGGCTTTAGAGCTGTTTTGCATATGGATGGTCGCGATGATCTTCGGCGAAAATGGGTACTGCCGATACGAGTTCTCTATCGTTTTTTTCAAAGACTCTGTGTTTGGAGTGGAATTCAACTTATTTTTGATTCAGTCACTGTGCGAAGCGAAATCGGCGGGCGGCACGCCGAAAAGTATGCAGTGATTGCGTATGGTGGTTGCGAAGCTTGCGAGAAGAGTCGGATGGTATGGCAGGCGCGCAATATCTCACGCAACTTTTTAACATTGGCTCGTGCGGAGCCAGAGAATCAACTTGTTGAAATCGTTCAAGCATTTGGTGCGATGACGACTTCAGCGCAACTTTTAGTTGTAACTACCACGCGGTACAAGGGGAAATATTGGCAGGATCTGGTTGACAAGGTCAATACGAGGTCTTCGGTGGAATTAGTGGATGGAATCTGGGATAAAGAGCGACTCTGTTTGATGTATCGTGAGTTTTCGGCTGTAATACACGGACACACAGTGGGCGGAACGAATCCATCGCTGGTACTCGCACTGTGTCACGGTACGCCTGTTTTTGCACACGATAATCCGTATAACAGAGAAGTTGCTGGGTCTCTGGCGCGCTATTGGAAAAACGAAGAGGAACTCACAAGACTTCTTGACGAATTCGACCCTGCAAGTTGGCCGTATGACCAGGCCGCGGTTGACGACTTCAATCGTCGTTATAACTGGGACGACGTGGTCGAGAAATACCGAGTGGTGCTTGGTTTGAGTGGGCCAACTGAGACTTCAACTACCAACTAAGAGTTACCGAGCCGTTTGCGAGGGCGAGTTGCCCAAATGCTCGTTCTGCCGCGTGGGCGGTTGTGCCATCTAGTTCGTTTTCGTTTGAATGATGATTCTGCTTGAAGTCGAGTGATGGAAGTGCTAAGAGTCTTTGTACGAATGCGCGATTGCACCAGAACATGGTGCCGGCAGGAAACAACAGCGGCCCCAAATTCTTTTGGCGGTGATCGAGCCAGAGGTTCTTTGTTGCAGCGCGGTTCTCACCCCACGATTCAACACTGTAAGCCCATCGAATCGGCCACAGTGTGTGAGCCTTTGTCGAAGCACCCATTTTTGTGAGAATTCGCGCAATGCCTTGTCGTCGGGTTGGGTTGGTTGGCGAGAGACCTTCAAGCAGATGTTTTCTCCAAAATTCACCTTTGCCTGCGACTAAATATGGCGATCGCTTGCCGTGAATCTTAAGTAAGAGATCTGCTTCAGTCACCCAAGGGTCATTGAAGCACATCAAAAATGGAGCCACATCGCGACCAACGTTTTCGGTTGCGACGACTTTGATTTCGCAAAGATTCGTGTTGTCGACTATGCCCTGGAGATTGGCTCGAACAAGGCGCTGCTTCTCGGGTGGGCATGAGATTGAAACAGTGTCAACTAGATCGAAGACTTTGTTATTGATCAGATTGAATTTTTCGGGTGGGCAGGTGAAGATGACTCGATCAACAAAAGGCGCCCGTATTGCGGTGTTGAGTAACTCTTCGCAAAGTTCGGGATAGTAAATATGACAAATTACTGTTGCTCTTAGTTGCGAATCAGAATGTTGCCGTTTTCGCCGGCCAGAGAGCCCAAGTTGTGCGATTTGAAGGCGTCCTCGCAGTAGGTAGAACAAAATTGATGCGGCGCGGGTGCTGAATTGCGCTAGATCTGAGTGGCGGATAACCCTTGCCAGATGACGCAGCAACTGCACTAACGTATTATATGTTCCACAAATGCCCCAGAAATTCATCACGCTACGTCAGAAGTCAAGATTCTTCTTGATTTTGTGCGACTTTGCGTCGGTTATTTGTTCTCTTTTGCTTTCATATCTCATTTTGAGCGCTCTCTCGACGAGCATCGGTCGCACGGCGAGCAACTTATTTTCTGAGTCAGAACTGATAGTCGCGGCAATCGCGCTAATGGCTTCGGCTTTACAGGGTGGCCAGTCAGCTTCGCAATTGATAGCCGGACTGCAGCTTTATTCTTCGGCGCTTCGCACCTCAACACAAACTCTCATGGTTGCGGCGATCGTGGCATATGCCCTAAGTATTGAAGCGCGGCCGCTGCTTTTAACAATGTTGGTTGTTTTTCCGTTGACACTTATTGGCGGTCGATGGACGCTTCGTCAGATTTTGCGTTGGCTGAACAGACATCAAGAAAACCTGCCGGTAGCACTGCTAATTGGTGCACACTCTGATCTTGAATTGAACCTGAAGAGAGATGGTTCAATTGGCTTCAGACCTATTTCGATACCTAATGCCCGAGACATAGGCGAAGTTACAAAAACGATTGTCTCGTGTGGGGCTTCGGCAGTTGTGCTTGATCGACAACTAGGCAATTCAAGAGAGTTTCGCGATCTCGTTTGGCAAGCTGAAGAGCTTGGCTGCAAAGTGATGGTTTCGTCGCCGATTGGTTTGATGGCGCCAAATGATATTGCAGTGTTGCCCACTGCTTCTCATGATCTATTGGTTCTTTCTTCGGCATCTTTGAGGCTTTCGAGTCGCTTCGTAAAGCGAACGTTCGATTTATTGGCTGCCCCGCTTTTGGTACTAGTAACTGCACCATTTTTAGTCTTGGGTATTGCACTTATTTTTCTTTCAGGAGAGCGATCGGTTTTCTATAAAGGTGCACGCGTCGGCGCTAATGGTCGAAATTTTGAGATGTACAAGTTGAGGACGATGAAAACAGAGAGCAGACAAATTGGAGCTTTTACCGCAACTAGTGAAAGTCTGACCGAACCTAAAGCGCACTCAGATTTGGTGACGCCAGTCGGCAAGTTTTTACGTCGTTGGTCAATTGATGAGTTGCCGCAATTGTTTCAGGTGATTTCGGGGACGATGTCACTTGTAGGGCCACGCCCAAGATTGCCTGGTGAACATAACGACAGTTTGATTTTGATGCGGAGATTAAAGGTAAAACCAGGTCTTACTGGACTATGGCAGATAAGCGGGCGTGGCGATATGCCTTTGAACGAGGCAGCCGAACTCGATGTTCGGTACGTCGATTCGTGGTCAATGTTCAGCGATGTCGCCATTATTTTGCGCACTTTAAAGACCGTGATTACAGGTCGAGGTGCAAGGTGAAGTTGCGTATAGGTGGCGCATGGCGAGTCTTGCGCGTTGCTCTGCGACTGTGGGTCGCCAGCCTGATTCTCTCGGCTATTGCGCTAGCAATTTCGGGCTTGGTCGCGGGGCAAAACATGAAAGCGATCGCAACTTATTTGCGGACTGGCGATGGCGGTGCACCTTCGACAATTCCGACAAAGGTTGTCCGACCGTTGTGGTGGATTGGCGCAAACCAACCTGGCGTCAACTTGTTGCGGGTTGTGCCAGGTGCCGACTGGCTGCCTGAATCTCTATCGGCTGTTTCAGCATCTTGGGGTTCGGCTACCAATATTGCCGATGAAGGTCTAGCGATTGCAAATGCAGTTGACGCTGGCGTATTTGAAGCAGACGGTTCTTTTAATGCGAAAACTGTGAATGAGGTAGCCAATCGTGCGTCGAACTTGCGCAAACCGATAAAAGAGATCGAAGGTCTGATGCGATTTTTCTCAGTAGATCGTGGACCACTTTGGCAAATGCCCGAGAGGGCAGAACTGGTGCAAAAAATCTATGAGGCGTACCACGCCGCAGTGGGCGGGATAGACAGTCTTGAGCTTGTAGACGAACTATTGGTGGGCGAAAAACCACGGACGATATTTCTTGGTATCACAAACTCCGCAGAGACCAGAGGAGTACACGGAATCATCGGTCAGTACGCAATTGTCGAGGTAGATAGAAGTGGCATAAATGTGCGCGAGCTCGACTCAAATATCGCTTTAAAAAATCCATCGAAAATACCTGATGGGCTCTCAAGCGGCTATAGCGATTTTTTCGGGTCGAACAACCCTGAATGGCAAAACATGACTTTGTCTCCATTTGTCGATGATGCCGCCGAACAAATCGTGAACGCCTGGCAAGAAATGCGCGGCGAAAATCTAGATGCGGTCGTTTTGTTAGACACGGGTGCATTAGGGCGTTTTGCAACTATTGGTGAGAAGCAATATATGTCAGCGCAAGGTCGGTTGCTTGAGAATGCAAAGGCGTTAAGCGACTATTTATCAAACGGCATTTACCTTGAATTTCCGATAGACAATCTCGAGCGTAAAGTGTTTCAAACTGAATTAGGTCGACTAATTGTTGATGAAATTCTTGATCAGCTTGGTGATGTACGAAAATTTATGCCTGCGCTTACGCCAAGTTTGCGCGAGGGCAGAGTTGTTTTTTGGGCTGGTGAATCTTTGGTTGATGACGCAACGGGAAGAGTGCGTCTTGGGTTGCAAAGCGAAAACTTTGCAGTCGATAAAGCTGCGATAAGACTGAATAACTTTTCGGGAAACAAAATGGACTTTTATTTGAAACCATCTCTAAAAGTTGCAGCATGTGAGAACTCGACGAATTTGAAAATTGAGCTTCAGAATTTGGCACCACCGCGCGAAGAGTTGCCTGAATACGTATTGAGGCGCCTTGACCCGATTGGTGGAAACCCAGGAAGTTTGGTGGGTCTCCAACTGACAGTCGGCAGCGACTGGGAGATTACTCAATGGACAGAAACGAGTCCAACTGTTGACTCCCGATTTCTTGAATCATCGTGGGGTCAACGAATTCGAGTTTGGCTCGACGTGCCTATCGGTCAAACTCGACAAGTTGAAGTGGCTTTAACGAGAACCACGGGGGTGGGCGCTTTGCCAATTTTCGACCTGGCAACTCTTTCATCGGGTTGGTCTTTGGCGTTTGGTGCCTGCAGCGACTGACAATTTGATGGTTTTGAGGTTTAAAAGTCAGAGTTGCCATTGTTAGGGCATATTTGGTACAATTATTTATCAGTTACAACCAAGGGGCAACAATGCTTAAAGCAGTCTTCTTATCTATAGTTTTTTCACTTTGCGCATTTGCGCCAGGGGTAGCTTTCGCTGACTACCCACCAATTCCGGTTGGTCTGGGTAAGAGAGTTGAGACACCAGCACCCGCACCAACTGCTATTGCGGAAGCAGCTGCGGTTGTTGTCAAGCCTGGAAGCGTCGCAGTCGTCATTGAACCAAAACCGAACTTGAAGTCAGTAACGGTTCGAGTTATAAACCAAGTAACAGGTCGAGTAGTCACCAGAACCGTAACTGTTGCCGCTGGCGCCGAAGTTGTGACCCCGCAAGTCGCCGTACCTGCTGGCAGTTATCGAGTTCAGATCATCGGCAAATTGGGGTCGGGTAAAGAAATTAAGTGGAACGCTGGCATTCAGCAGATTAAGAAAAAGAAATAGCATTTCAAACAGGCCACGCGGCCAAATAACCAGTTGATTTAACTTCCTCGTCGATATTTCGCGTCGTTCTTTCGGTTAGGCGCTGAACGCAGCCGAGTGGCACAATATCTGAGTGCCAAAAAGGCCGACTCGGGGGTTTAAAAAATGGCAATGACTTGGACTGAAGCCAACTTGGCGGTAACCGCCCCAGGGCAGATTTTCGAACTTGTCGATGCCGAAGTCTTTGGCATCAAGACACAAGTGTTCAAAAATGCCCCCGCACACTTGGGTCAGGTTTTC
>SXGQ01314573.1_pt1 | contig 12551 bp, 11 predicted proteins | sample 3178371 | NCBI WGS metagenome assembly SXGQ01 (sample SAMN11356859, study PRJNA531348) | freshwater metagenome | isolation source: freshwater sample F1-20 | place: China: Fuxian Lake, Yuxi | collected 2017-12-25
TATGCCTCGAATTGTCTTTTACACAGAGGTCTGTATTCATCTGGATTTGATTCTCTATGTGTTCCGCACCAGGTTTGCCATTCATCGCATAATTGTTTTCTGATTTCATCTCGCTCAGGGCCAGATTCGACCGGAATAAGGCCGCCAGATCTAGGCATTTCAGGCCCTGACATGATTCTCTATCGTAGTCATCATATATTATTTTCCACTACACAGGCATACGGAAAATCCGAAAGCAGTAACGAGAGAGCATGTGACCGACGCTCCAAAAAGGTGTCACCTGGAGCCTGACGTGTGAGATACTTCCACCGCCATTCGAATTGCAGCGCCGCTTTCTCATCGTCGAATCCATCTACTAGAAAGATACGGCGCCACTGCCGTCCATGCGTGGCTCGAGCTCCTCCTGTAATTTCTCCATTATGCTGACGAAGACGACGATCCGGATTAACGGTGGCACCCACATATGTTTTACGACCATCTGTGGATGCCAGCATGTAACACGACCACGACATATTGGATCTATATATACAGTGTATTTATACCGGGTCAAGAATTTGATTAAATAGTCTATCCAGTCATTAAGATAGCCCATGACGATCGGGCTCAAGGTTATTTATGTGCAATCCTTTGTCCTGAATCCGTGGTCCTCATGGCCCTTTCAGGCATTTCCTGCCAATGAATTCAAGGCATGGGATCAACAGAGGCTGATCCGAGCAAGAAATGCGTGGGGATTCTTCGAAAGCGTTGAAGCCCTAGATGCGCAGGTCAGAATTCGACTGTCGGGAACGCCAAATGTCGGCAGGAGTGCGGTAGGTGATCCTGATATATGGTTCAATCTTAAGAAGGAACCAACACTGCACAGTCAGTACAAATATGGCCAATATCTCCATACACGTGTCTGTCCGGAAATTCTGTGGGATAGACAACGGCATCTTGGAATTCCCAAGGACCCGGTCACTACCCTCTACCTCGCCTTGACCGTACCGTTTCCCAATAACCCAACATCTGTAATAGCAATTCCGGATAACCAATCCGCTGTTGTGATGTGGCCTGCACCCACGAGCGCCACGCCCATCGTGTCTTATACCGTCACATCGACGCCTGGTTCCATTACGTCAACTACCAGCAATCTGTCGACCATTGTCAGGGGTCTGACGAACGGAACTTCCTATACATTTACGGTGACCTCCAAGGATGCTTTCGGGTTCGTTTCATCTCCGTCGGTGCAATCGAATGCCGTTGTTCCGAGAACAAATCCCACTCGGCCAACAATCACATCCGCCACTGCCGGCCTCGAGTCGGCGATTCTTGGATGGACCGCTCCGACAAATAATGGCGGCGGCGCAATTACAAATTATACGATCATATCTGATCCGGGTGATATTTATGCAACGTCGACGGGTCTGTCGGGAGAAATATCGGGCCTCGAACCCGGTTTTACCTATACATTTACTGTGACAGCTACCAATTCGTGGGATCTAGATTCACTTCCCTCGAATCCTTCGGGTCCCGTTGTTCCGTTAAAAATTCCCGATGCGCCCACGAATGTAGTAGGTATTCCCGGCCCTTCATCTGTCATTCTCACGTGGATTGGAACCGATGATTATGCAGGTGTACGTTATTCTATCCAGACCAAGACCACCACGGGTACGGTAGTAACTGGACTCGGAGGTGTTACCAATATTTCGTCGACTACGACGACTGTCACCGGCCTAGTCAATGGTACGTCGTACGTATTTACGGTAACTGCATATATAACACTGGGATCTTCTGTTGCATCTCTGCCATCCAACATTGTTACTCCCTCAGGTGTTCCATTTGCGCCCGTCATAGCAGCATCGTATGGAGATTTCGGCTATCCTCTGTTATCGTGGCCGCTGCCAAACTCCAATGGTTCTTTGATTACTGGATATAAGGCGTATGTATATGACGGTTCCGGCATTCTAGTCGGCACGTATTCGCCTACTCCGTCGACGCGGCGTTATATAACATTGAGCGATCTCACGTATGGTTCCACGTATACATGTAAGGTGACGGCGACCAGTGTTGTGGGTGAATCGGTGCAGTCAAATACAGTAACTGTTATTCCTGCCGATGTTCCTGGTGCTCCGTTGACGGTTAGTGCCACGTCAGCATATAGAACCGTGCATACACCGGTGGGATCAGCAAACGTCTTCTGGTCTCCTCCTCCGTCAAATGGTTCTGCTATAACTGGATACACTATTACACCGTATGCGGGTATTCGCCCTGTGGGATCTGTTCTGGCTGGGCCTACCGATCTTTCAGGATCGGTGACAACCCTTAACAACGGAACGGCGTATACCTTTGTAGTATACGCAACGAATGTAAGGGGTACTTCGGTGGCCTCGGCCAATTCTAATCCAGTTACACCTATATCTGTACCACCTGCGCCCTTTTTAATTAGTGCGGTAGATAGCAGTGGAACAGCAACCATTAAATGGAGGGCGCCGACGATTACCGGTGGATCGCCTATAACAGGGTATAGAGTAACACGTACTCCTCCGGGAACATCCGTGGCGGTTACTGGTACCACGTATGATATTTCGGGTCTTGAAAATGGAACATCTTATGTGTTTGGTGTGGCCGCTGTGAACATAGCTGGTATCGGTACTGATGCAAACTTTAGTCCTATAGTTTCAGCAGGCACAGGTAGTTATTCTCCTGTAACACCGGCTAGTTTGCCAGATCCTCCTAATATTATTAGTCCTGGAATAGTTGTACAAACACGTTATTTGGATAACGGGCAATTTTTTGATAAAACAGTTTATACACAAACGTCGATTACAGCACCATCAAACACAGGAGGAAGTGCAATAAAATATTATACCTGCTTTTGTATTCATAATAGTACAATACGTACTCCTTCAGATACTTTAACAGAAGGTGTACCAATTAATAAGTCAATCTACTTATCATCTTATACTCCTAATGGAAATTTTTATGTGACTGCAACTAATACAGCTGGATATACATCTCTGCCAAGAATATGTAATAATCTTACCGAGGGGGGTAATCTGAGTACCAGCATTGGTACGGATAGCAGTCTAAGTTATTCTAGTCCAGTTAATATTAATTCAATTACTTATAGTACTACTATATACGGTAATGGTATGACTTGGTCTAATTTGTTTTCAGTAAATTTTACACCCATTTCAAATATGTTATATTACACAGTCGTTATGGATGGATATGGCGCATACCCGCTCACAGGCAACAGTAATTCAACATTTGGTGTAACTACATCCCCAATTTATATTGATTTCGTATCAACAGGTCAGGTGCCTTCTGGTACTGGGCCGTTTACATTTAGAATATCTTGTACAAATACTAATATTTCTACATCGAAGTTATCTGCGCCGTTTACATTTTTAATCCCTTAACCAAAAAGTGTCCCTCGTCGGGATCGAACCGACGACCTTCTCTTTACAAGAGAGATGCTCTACCACTGAGCTAAAGGGACTCACGGATCCTAAACAGCGTGTTGAGAACCCCGAGTCAAGTTTCGCAAACAAAACCTGCATCTCTAGTAGGTTTCGGTCATGGCCAAAAAAGTTCTTCCCGACACAGATACGTTCATTATCGCAACAATGGTCGGCGTAGTTCTTGGCTCCGTACTTTCCTACATATTCGGATCCGTCGCCCTCCCTACGAAAATTCCGTTCGAGTTTACAATTGGTGGAATCTCTTCTAATCTCATTTTGACAGATATTATTGTAGCAGTCTTTGTGTGTGCCGTGATATTTCTGGGATACGTGGCGGCTATTGTAAGAGACACGGCATTTCCTTCGGCGCATCCGTGGCTGTTTCTAGCAGAGACGGCCAGTGTGGCCTTCATTCCGGCCAGTGTCATATACATCATGTCCAGTGTAAGAAGCACGGGCAAGTTCGATTTATCGGGCCTGAATGGAAGTTTTATGCTGCTCGCCGCAAAATTCGGCATTTTCCATCTTCTGTTCCAGTTCAGCGGAGTCTATTCGTATTTTTTCAAGGGAACCTGATCATTTACTCATCTGGATATGACACACAGTCGCAGACTATATTCGGCGGCATATACATCTTGCATATGCCGTTGCCCTTGCCCGTCTTGACTTGCTCTTCCAGAGCCCGTCTCCATACTAACGGCGGAAAGACCCATTGTCTCAGCTGTTCCGTATCGACAACGGCCAACGATTCAGGTAGATGGCCAGTGTAAGAATACGACGGCCCCGACATCCAGAATCCCCACGATCCCTGGAAACTCGGAATTACGATCGAATAGAATCCTCCAATGGACGGCGACAGACCAGAATCCGCCCAGATCCGCTGTAGCCCGTGGCCGATTATGCCGCTGGGTCTCACTGGGCCCACATGAGTAACGAGGCGCCCGTCGCTGTCCATTACTCTGCGAATCCCCTTCCAGAACTCCGCCGAATACAAGTATCCCGTATCTCCGTCGGGATCCGGCAGATCGAGGATAACCACGTCAAAGTGGTCACATGGAAACTCTGGCAAGACCTCCCTGATATCTTTGCCGATGAACCGTACTCGAGGATTATCATAGACATGCGGAGCCCAACCAAGATGAGTTCGACACAGATCAACAAGCTTTGTGTCGATATCTACCCAGACCACTTCGGCAACGAATGAGGGGTTCCAGCGGAGCACCTCACGTACCGTGGCGCCTTCTCCGCCGCCGATGACGAGCACCCGTTTACGTGATGTGTCGGCCGTGGCGGCCAACACGGGATGTACGAGACTTTCGTGGTATATCCGCTCATCGGCGGAGGCACTCTGAAGTTCGCCGTCGAGAAATAACATGCGGCCGTATTCGTTCGACTCTGTGATAACTACGGTTTCACATGATGCAGTTCCCCCCGACCACAACACATCCTTTATTCTGTAAGTGGTCATTGCTTCCGATTCACTGGTTTCCGTGATTGTGGCCATATAGACCACATAACCAGAGAAGGCCCGTGTCAAATTTAGTTTTTCATAGTAGAGATGTCATTTAGCTTTTTCCGTAAAACGTTCAAGAAACTCGCAGGAAAGAAACCCATAACACACATTGAACAGATAAATAACGCTGCGAATGGTTTTCGACGAACCGTTCAGAATTATACGGGTGCCCGTCTGACTCGCAAAAATGTTGGCCGGGTCAGTAAAGCGCAGGTGAAGAAACTCATGAAGACTGTGCGGGATGAACAGGTCAAGACAATGTCCGAGTTCAAAAAACTATTTGGCAAGATCTGGTTTTAGTTCACAGCCCGGTATATTTTGAAAAGGATCACATTATCAGAAAACGTGGCATTGTGACCGGCCTCGAATTTAGCGTAGGTCCCTAATTCATCCTTGACCAGCTCTATAAACTTGGCGTCAATGGTGCGTTGACCTGTCACGGTATCGACCCGATAATAGAGCTCTCCTTGGATAAGATCTTCGGGCTTTACAGGGGCCTGATCAGGACTGTTCTGGTCTTCCATGGGTTATATTTCACCTATCATTCGATAAAACCCGGTCAACTTTTGGTGTGTCCGTGACGATGTTTGCGACAAGTCGGTTCATACATATCTGCACCGCCGACTTCTAGACGATTCTCCCTCTTTTTTAAACTGCACGTAAACATCGCAGGCGAACCGCAGTGAACACAGAGAGCCGTTTTCTTGTCGACCGAGTCAGCAATAGCGACTAGTTCGAGAACTTCGGTAAAGGGGCGACCTTCCGCATCACCGTCGAGGCCTACCACAATCACATCTTTACCCAGCTCAATAGATGTCTCGATGAATTCGCGAAGTCCTGTGAAGAACTGCGCCTCATCGATGGCAATTACCGACGCCGTCTTGAATTCGGCGAGTTCCAACGCATCTTTGAGAGCATGAACGGAAATAGCTTCCAATGAAACCTGGTCGTGGCTGACAATTGCCGAATCGCCTGAATATCGGTTATCCATGGCCGGTTTGATGACGAGCACCTGTCTACCTACGAACTTGTACCGTTTTATGACGGCCTGAATCTCGGTCGTCTTTCCGGCGAACATTGGTCCAACAACGAGACGGAGGGACATCTGCCATATTCTTGAGGTGGTGGGCCGTGTCAAACTTTATAAATCCATCCAAGGAAGGACCGTGACAGTATAAACATCCCCTCCAATAACACAATCACGGGATGTTCTGGTTTTCATGTGTAAATGATTCGTCACAGAGTTACAAGGATATGTATTTAGCCGCTCTGCGATCAGCCAAGAAGAATACTATTCTCCGACCGATACTTGTGTATGATGGTAAGGATACTCAGTTCATATATTCTGTAAAGAATCTCGGAGCCCGTGTACATCATCACATGTTTTCGGGAGCGGCGACGGAAGCATTCCAGAGTAAATCGATTCCATGGAAAAAGATTGCCACGGGAACATATTTGCGCATCGACATTCCTCGCATATGCGGCGATCTCAGCATCTATGATAAATATGTCCTGTATACGGATGTAGATGTGTTATTTGTAAAAGACCCCGTGCCGATCCTGGGACTCTGTATGCCAGAGTACTTTGCCGCATGTCCCGAATTCGAAAAGGATATCTGGGCTTATATAAATGCGGGTATCCTTCTGCTCAATGTCGAGGCAATGTCTGACACATACGATGCCCTCATGGGCCTCGTAAATGCCACATACCATGTGGAGGGTTTTGATCAGACTGCGTTAAATACGTTTTACAGAGGAAGAATAGACAAGCTGCCCTTGACCATGAATCATAAGCCGTATTGGGGCGCAGATCCAGATGCGTGTATTATACATTATCACGGACCCAAGCCGGCGGATATTTCGGAGTATCTTGACTCAGGAGTCTGCGTCGAGCCGTACCGGGTTCTGTTCGCAATGATTACGAATGAGATCTGGAGTTACTATGCGAATCTCTTCGGATCCTATGTCAGACCGAGCGTATGAAAGACCACTCGAGTCCGTGATGAGGTCCGCATCGAGTTCCGTGATGAGGTCCGCATCGAGGTCCGTGATGAGGTCCGCATCGAGGTCCGTGATGAGGCCCTTGCAAAGACCACTCGAGTCCGTGATGAGGTCCGCATCGAGGTCCGTGATGAGGCCCTTGCAAAGACCACTCGAGTCCGTGATGAGGCCCTTGCAAAGACCACTCGAGTCCGTGATAAGACCACACAAATCCGACTGAGGTTCCTCGAATATATCAATCGCATCATAAAACCAGACCCTCTCCGTATTATCGAAGAAGGCCTTGTTAAGACGTTCCATAATAAATGGCACGTGCGGATAATACGGCATTGACCACAACGCCATCAAATCTTGCTCTGTCATGGCTCCACCGTATTTCGCATCTGTAAATACCAGAGGATGTGTTATAACTATTGGACTGCATATTTCTGAATGCCATCTAATAAATCCCTTCATAAGTTCCGGTGTACACATCCAATAGTTACATGAATTTTCCGTCACATCATCTATTTCGAGTGCCTTTGTAACATCGTCCCAAATTTCCGAAAATCGTGGATGATATCTGGATATTCCAGCAGCTCTTACAGGAACTCCTGTATCGGTAAAGTTAACGTATGAGCGCCCTGCATATAGACCCTCTGTTAAATGTTTGTGAATGAGGCCAATATTCGTTTTACGATGTGCAGACCACGAAAGTGTACCGACAAATTCGGAAGAGGCCCACTCATCTTGAATTTCGAGAAGCTGTTGCCAAAATGCATTTTCAAATGAAAAATCTTGATATTTCATCAAAATCGGATATGCCCACGGATATTTAGCATAGATAGAAGGAGCCGATTCCAATCGTTCTTTCGTGTGACATATAATATATATACGCACTGGAGGATTAGAATTGATATGTCTTCCAACAAGAGCTAGAACCCGGTTTTGCCAGTCATACGTATTCCAAAACCGAAATCCAGCAACGCTACGAAACAATTCATTCTGTTCATCCGTTACGACCAGTTGTAGTGCCTGCGAGAAAAAGTCGGCTTCCCGCTTCGCCCTTATTTTTCCCGAATATCGCCGAATACATTCAATCATTTTGTCACGGTTCCGGATACTGAGGCCGCCCGAAACAATGAAATCCAACTGTAAAAGCGAATCGGGTATTTTGTCGAAAATACAGCAGTCTTCCTGGTACAGAAGTACGGTCTTACCCGTTATTAGTCTCCAGAATGAAGCAGATGTCATAAATCGAGTGTGTTCCGGCAAAGTAAGAACCGTGTGTCCAGTGTTAACTATTCGGATATCCTTGTCTATCTTCGAACATACATCTGTAAGAAATCCAACATTCTGTACTCCGCAAATTACGGTATGACTCCATCCCGGCCCGAGGCGAATCATTGTATTGCGAATCAAAAATTCCAGATGAGGTTCGGCGGAATATGTGTATAATACAGCCTCTTTCGTAGATCCGGGTGTCACGGCAGGTACCTCAATTCTTTTCAATAAGTATAGATTCCTCATACATATAAATTTAAATTCGCTATCCATAGCGCCCCTATTCACGGCCGTATTTTAAATAAATGGGCGACCAACGAAGGATTAAGCCAAACTTGACGGCCTCTCGGACTTAAAAACATCCCCGTTTAACAGGTATGCCAACACTTTCCCACAGCTCGGACACGGAGTCCATTGTTGGCATCCAATTCGGTGTCTTCAGCCCCGACGAAATTGTTCGTCGGTCAGTGGTGGAAATTACCAGCCATAGCACACAAGATGGAAAAATCGGAGGCCTTTCCGACCCTCGCATGGGTGTCCTAGAAAACGGCAAACTCTGTCGCTCCTGTGGTCTCAATAACCACGGATGTCCTGGTCATTTCGGACATTTCAGATTAGCCCGCCCCGTATACTATATCCAATTTTACAAGATGGTTCTCAAAATTCTGCGATGTGTCTGTGTAAAGTGTGCGAAACTTCTCATAAACAAGGATATGGCCAAGAGTATTCGGCGCACCAAGGGTGAGAATCGCTGGAAGTCTGTCTTGACGGCCTGTCAGGAAGTCACTCGCTGTGGTGAACAATTCGAGGACGGCTGCGGTGCTCGTCAGCCGCATCGGTATCAAGACGAGCCTATCTGTCGCATCGTGGCAGAATGGAAGAAGGTATCCGGCTCATCGGGTCCAGAGGGGGCCGAGATGGTATCGCCTACAGGAGAAATCCGGCGATTCCTCGAACCGGAATACGTGTATCGTCTTCTGCGGCGTATCAGTGACGAAGACGTGGATTTCATGGGCTTTAGTCGTATGTGGTGTCGCCCCGACTGGCTCATGTGTTCCGTCATGGCGATTCCTCCGCCGCAGGTGCGCCCCTCCGTTCTTCAAGACAACAACCAAAAATCGGAAGATGATCTGACGCAGAAGCTCATCGATATTATCAAGACCAATGTGGATCTCGGCAACAAGATTTCAAAGGGAGCGAAGAAGAAGGCCATTGACGAGTGGACCACGCTCCTACAATACCACATAGCGACTCTTGTAAACAACGATATTCCGGGTGTGGCACAGTCCGCACAGAGATCGGGGCGCCCCCTGAAATCTCTGCAACAGCGTCTCGGATCAAAGGAGGGACGCATCCGTAACAATCTACAGGGTAAGCGTGTGGAATTCTCCGCTCGTTCCGTTATTACGCCGGATCCCAACATTTCCGTGGCAGAACTCGGTGTTCCGTTGAAGATCGCCATGAATCTGACATTTCCCGAGAGAGCGACGCCCTACAATATCGATCGCCTCTATGCTCTGGTACAGAACGGGCCGGATACGTATCCGGGCGCAAAGTCGGTGCAGCGGAATCCGGGTGGGTCGAGTGGAGGTCGCACCATTTCTCTGAAGCATGTGAACACGAAGAGCATCCAGATTTACGAGGGCGACGTGGTACACCGACATCTTCTGGATGGCGACCCGGTGCTCTTCAACCGTCAGCCCTCACTTCACAGAATGTCGATGATGTGTCACCGGGTGAGGGTGCTGCCGTATTCGACATTCCGACTAAACGTGTCCGTGACGAAACCCTACAACGCTGATTAACCAAGAAGTAAAGTTGACAAAGAGATGCCACCTCAAAAATCGCTATTATAAGCATGAGCAAGGGTTCTGTATACAAAGTATACTGCTCAGAAACTGCAAAATCCTATGTCGGTCAGACGAGAGATACGAAACACAAAGCGGGTGTACCTTATGCATATGGAATCACAGGTCGCTGGAATGATCATGTGAGTTGCCCAGCAAGGACACCACTCGGTTCCGCCATATTACAATATGGCCCCCGATAGCTTTATTGTATCGTGTCTTGAATCGGATATAGACGAAGGCAAATTGGATGAAAGAGAGGCATACTGGATAGCTTCCGAAAACACGCTGATTCCCAATGGATATAATGTTATGCGGCACGGTCGCTGTAGGCACCGTTCAACCTCTAGCCTGGCAAATTTCTATGTTCCAACGACTGTTGGAATAAGACTTCGTCAGATTAAACGAGGAGGTAACCCGCATCTCATTTATGTCTATCTGGACCAGGTGGATGGTACGGAAATCCGAATAGTCTTCGGTCAAGGAAAAGATAGTTCGTATGCATCGGCTGTTGTCGATGCGGGGGCTTTCCTTGATTCTTTCTCCGAAATTCCAATCGATACAGATCCTCGAGTCTTGAACACAGATGCTACTGAATATGATACGAAGCTGGCACATTTCGACAACCGGACGGTTTGTCGTATACGTGTAGCAAAGTTCAATTCTATGGCTGCAGTGTATATCGACAAAGAGCGCATCTGTTTCGGAGGTAAACGCAGTTCCTATGAAGAAGCAGTATCAAAGGCCCTTGAATTCGCTCATGCTTTATTTGCGAGACACCCACAGGCAACTCTAATCAACAATACATCGAAGTCAGCAACAGGTGGCTGCCCCCCGAGTTGAAGCGAAAACTCGGGGGGGAAAACAGTGTAATCGCTTCCGTACGGTATTTGGCCCCCTCGTCCCAAATATCGACGATATAACCATCTAGTGATCGATTTCTTCCCATCAAGAAATCTTTCGCAAGACCGTCAAAATCAGGGAAACCCCTAAAGCGTGCAGATACTCAGGTGAGGATGAAAGTCCTCGCTGTCGGCGGAGAAAGACCGCAATGACACAGTAACAACTCTGCATGATTCGAGCACGTGGGCGACGTGTAAGAAATGGGCAATCCTGAGCCAAGCCCCTAAGGTCTTCATCGACTATGGGGAAGGTGCAACGACTTGACGGCGGTCGATGGGCTGTAATAGCCCGTTTAAGGTAAAGTCTACTCCTGGAAGAAATTCCAGGTTATGTCACAATTGTGACGTGTTCGATGGAGACGAGATGAACATGCATGTGCCCCAATCAGTGGAGGCCGCAACAGAGCTGCGCGAGATCGCAGCCGTACCCAAACAGATGATTAGTCCCCGTCTTAGCAAACCGCTGATTTCCGTAGTTCAGGATACGCTGGTGGGCGTGAACCGGCTCACTCGGCCCACAGAGTTCTTCACCCAGCGTGAATTCATGTCGCTGTTGGTGCACAGCAAGCGCTGGGACGGCCGTGTTCCGCCGCCGGCCCGCCCCGCCTCGGCAGACAATTCCGTGCCTCTGTGGTCGGGGCAGCAAGTGGTCAGCGCCCTTCTACCGGCGGTCTATCTCGCCATGGGTAACAAGATGTGGGACGATTCAAAGGGCAAGGGTGATCCGAATTACGTGGTCATCAATAACGGTAACATTGAGAACGGTATTCTGGATGGCGACGTATTTGACAAGGCACTCATCCACATTCTGTATAACGACTTCAGCCCCGAGGTGACGGTGGATTTCATCGACTCTCTTCAGGCCGTGGTAGCAGCCTATCTCCAGAACAGTGGCTTCTCAGTGGGTCTGTCAGATCTCGTGGCCGACCAGGACACGCTGACGACGATTGCCACGGATCTCGGCGAGCTCAAGAAGAAGATCGAGTCGATTCAGCTCCAGGTTCACATGGGTCTCTTTGACAATCGGTCGGGGCGCTCGAATCAGGAGGAGTTCGAGGGCAAGGTGTTTGAGACTCTGGATAAGGTGATTGGGGCGGCAGGCAAGACGGGTCTGAAGTCGCTGTCGTCGAATAATCGCATGGTTAACATGGTAAAGTGCGGTTCCAAGGGGGCGGATCTAAACATTGCGCAGATGATTGCGCTTCTCGGTCAGCAGTCGATCGAGGGTAAGCGCATTGCCTATGGATTCCAGGATCGCACGCTTCCGCACTTCAAGCGCTACGAGGACGGAGCCGAGGCTCGTGGATTCATCGAGAGTTCCTTCGTAAAGGGACTGTCACCGGCGGAGTTCTTCTTCCACGCCATGACGGGCCGTGAGGGTCTGATTGATACTGCTGTAAAATCGGTTACGGCCGAAACCCGGATTGTGGTAATCGAAGATGGTAAATCCAAGGTCGTGCGTATCGGCGACTGGGTGGATGCGCACCTTGCAGCCCGTGAGGTGGATGTAGAGTATTTCCCTGATGAGGCAGATCTGGAGATGCTGCAGCTGAATAAGCCTACGTATATCCCGTCCGTTGCA
>SXGQ01029599.1_pt1 | contig 12549 bp, 8 predicted proteins | sample 3178371 | NCBI WGS metagenome assembly SXGQ01 (sample SAMN11356859, study PRJNA531348) | freshwater metagenome | isolation source: freshwater sample F1-20 | place: China: Fuxian Lake, Yuxi | collected 2017-12-25
ACCTGCAACTTAGGAAATACAGGGTCGGTTGGAAGTGGGCAGGCACGGGCAATGCGTATGGCACCCTGAACACCTTCCGCATCATTTAAGATATTCCACTTCTTTTGAGAAGATGGTAGAATGGCATGTGATATTTCTTTGGTAGCAGTCTTATTGAATGGAAGTGAGCCAAAATATTTGTTCAACAGTTGCTGATAATTAGAAGGAAGAATCCCCGCAGAAAAAATGGTACAGTGCCCGTTTTTATAAAAAACATTGTAATAATCCGCCAACGCATGTTGCTGCAAAGCATCATAATCATTCATTTCGCTGTAAACACCATAAGGGTGGTGATCCCCAAAAAGCAATGCATCGATTTTTCTACCTGCTATAAAATCACATTTTTTCAGATTGACAGCAAGGCGCTGTTTCATGTTTTGCTTATAGATCAACAACTCCTCCTCTGGCAGGACGGCATCTACCAATATCTCTTGAACAAGTGGAAGAATATGCTCCAATTGCTTGGATAAACAGTGAAGTGAAACAACAGCGGTTTCATTGTAACAACTTCGGTTGAGGTAGGCCCCATAGAAATCAACAAACTCATTGATTTCATAAGCCGATTTGTTACGGGTACCATTCTTGATTAAAAAATTTGCAGCCGAAGCAACCAGTTTTTGTTCTTCGAACCAATTTCCTGCCCTGAAAACCCATTCAATTTGAACCACTTCCTCAGTCCCTGCCTGCACATTGTATACATCTACTCCATTGTCCAGTTTATATACATCTGGTTTTTTCAAAGTGATATTGTATGCTACTGCATCTTTGATATGTGGTGCCTTGGATCGATTCAACATTTTTAATTTTTTAATTTGCCTTGTACCAAATCGTATTGCTGTTGGTATCTTTCAGCACTTCTCTTGCAACACGCTGCAAATCTGCAGTTGTAACATCCTGGTATTTTTTAAACTCTTCGTTCATCAAATTTCCATCACCGAGCAACTCATAAAAAGCAAGACTTCCTGCCCTGTTCATCACACTCATATCTTCAAAGGCCATCACACTTTCCGTTTTGTTTTTAACTTTTTGCAACTCTCTCTCATCAATCAATTGCTCTCTGACCTTGTTCAATTCCATCTCAATCGATTCTTCGGCAAGTTTCATGTCGACACCTTTTACAAGTTGTCCCTCAACGGTGAAGAGTCCTTTGTCGAGGCTGCCAAAATGATAGCAATTGATGTGTGCAAACAATTGTTTTTCCTTTACAAGGGTTTGATACAATCTTGAAGATGCACCTCCTCCTAAAATATCAGTAAGCAAGTCAGTCGTGTAATAATCATCTTCAAATCTGGATGCCATATGCCAGGTTTTGTAAATGGCATCCATTGGTACATTGCGGTTCAAGGTCATTCTTCTCTCTTCCTGCTGTACAGGCTCTTGAACAATATTACGGTGATATTTTTCACCTGCAGGAATATCACCAAACCATTTTTCGGCCAACTTCTTTACTTGTTCAGTATCTACATTTCCTGCTACTACCAAAATGGCATTCGCAGGAGTATAATGTTTAAAAAAGAAATTTTTTACATCCGCCAATTGCGCATTTTCAATATGGGAAAGCTCTTTGCCAATGGTCATCCATTTGTATGGATGCACTTTATATGCGAGGTCACGCATGATATGCCATACATCCCCATAAGGTTTATTGATATAATGTTCCTTGAATTCCTCACAAACCACTTTGCGTTGAACATCCAGACTTTTTTTGCTGAATGCCAAACTCATCATGCGATCACTTTCCAGCCAAAATGCTGTCTCAAGATTTTCTGCAGGAATTTGACAATAATAATTGGTGAGATCATTTGTAGTGTACGCATTGTTCTCACCACCAGCCAGCTGCAAGGGTTCATCGTAATCAGGAATATGAACAGACCCTCCAAACATGAGATGTTCAAATAAATGGGCAAACCCTGTTTGGGCTTCCTTTTCATCCCTCGCGCCCACATCATACAATACATTTACTACCGCCATGGGTGTGCTCGGATCCCTGTGAACCAATACCTTTAAGCCATTGCCCAATGCAAATCGATCAAAATTTACCATCCCGCGAAATTAGTTATAATATGCTGACCGGTTTCAGATTTAATGTGATGATGTCCCGATCTCGTAAAATAAGAAATGTCAATTTTTCTCTAACAGACTGAAGCTTCACTCTGTATGACTGGATGCTTTTAGAAAAATCATTGTTGATCGCAAGCACATAATCATTCTTTTTGAATCCGGCTTTTTCTGCAGGCGAACCAGGTGCGACTTCATCAATCAGGATTTCTCCGTCTACATTGTAAATGGCCAACCCGGTATAGGCATAATCAAAAAAATCTTTGTACTGAGTATTGGGAATAATATGCAATTCCTGCTTCACATAATTGAATGTTGTATTGAACCTTCTCAACAAATCATTGCCGAGCAAGCCACCCAAGTATGGATAGTTCGTTACATTGTATGGATCTTCGAAAATATGGGTAGGAACTTTGCGAAATTTATACGGACCCACTTTCACCCATTTAACCGTAGTATAACGCATGACCATCTTCCCCCCCAATCCCTCAGCCTGTGTAATCACAGGTGATTTTCGTTTACGATGCAGCACCGCACTGTCGCGTGCGTAGTTTTCTGAAATCAAAAAATTCAATCCAGCACCTGTATCAAAATAGAACCTACTCATCATTTCCTTGCTGTCTTTGAACTGTGTTTGCTGTATAGGGATGGCAGTAAAAATAGGATTCAACATATATCCCCCGCGAGGATATTTGTATTCGCCTGTTGTGTTCACAGTGATGATGCTATTGTCGTAATTGATATGCACGATGTATCGAACAAAGAATGAATAACCTATGATACCATCAATTTTAATCCCATAAACATTGGTTAGAATTTCATAATCGTTCACATGAAAATTCAACCGGTCCACTGTGAGACCAGGGAAATAAAGCGTTGCATCATTCAAAAATGATACTTTTTTTACCCCACCAATTCCTTTGATTTTTTTGTCGGATGGAACTACGGGAATATTGTATTTGTCCACTGTCATTGAATCCAGTGAAATACCTCCGCTGCCGGTATCCAATATAAAATGAAGACTATCCGGTAAATTATTCAGCTTGGCCTTTACAATGATCACTCCCCCCGAAAGCAACTGAAAAGGGAAGCTGGTGAGTTTTTTTGACGGGGCCTCAATGAATTGCTCCTGGCCTGCAAGATTACTTGTGCCAAAAACTACCCATACTGCATATATACACTTCAACAAAATCCTCATGCCAATCTCATTTGTTAGTCAACCCTTAATTTACAACAATCATCCCATGATTGTTTAGGCTATGTACTAACTTTGCAAAACGCTTAACACTATACAATGAGTGAATTGAAGGATTTGTACGAAAAAGCACTTGGCTTTGAATTTTTATCAGCAGAAGAAGGATTGTTTTTATTCAAAGAAGCGCCGTTGACAGAACTGATGCATGTTGCAGATCAACTGCGCATCAAACAGGTGCCCCATGGAAAAGTAACCTGGCAGATCGACCGCAATGTAAACACCACCAATGTTTGTATTGCGAATTGCAAGTTTTGCAATTTCTACAGAATACCCGGTCACCCGGAAGCATACATCACGGACATGGATACCTACCGTAAAAAAATCCGTGAGACATTGAAATGGGGAGGCGATCAACTGCTGCTGCAGGGAGGTCATCATCCGGAGCTTGGACTGAAATATTATGTAGATACTTTTCGTGCCATCAAAGCAGAATTTCCTGATATCAGGTTGCATGCGCTGGGTCCCCCTGAAGTTGCACATATCACCAAACTAGAAAAATCAACACATACAGAAGTACTCAAAGCATTGAAAGATGCCGGAATGGATTCATTGCCAGGTGCCGGAGCAGAGATTTTGGTAGACCGAGTAAGAAGATTGGTGAGCAATGGAAAATGCGGTGCAGAGGAATGGCTGGATGTAATGGCTGCTGCACATCAATTGAACATCACTACTTCTGCAACCATGATGTTTGGACATGTCGAAACTTTGGAAGAGCGTTTTGAGCACCTTATCAAAATAAGAGAAGTGCAATCACGCAAACCAGAGGATGCGAATGGATTTTTGGCTTTCATCCCTTGGACCTTCCAGGATGTGGATACCTTGCTTGCAAAAATCAGAGGCGTTCAAAACATGACCACTCCTGAAGAATACATACGCATGATATCCATCAGCAGGATCATGTTGCCGAATGTTAAAAATATTCAGGCATCTTGGCTGACGGTTGGTAAAAAAATTGCACAAATCTGTTTGCATGCCGGTGCCAATGATTTTGGCAGCATCATGTTGGAAGAAAATGTGGTGAGTGCCGCAGGTGCCCCGCACAGGTTCACGTATAAAACCATTCAGGAAGCAATCAAGGAAGGTGGATTTGAGCCCCAACTGAGAAACCAGGAATACCAATGGAGGTCACTGCCTGAGAGCATTGAAGAGCAAGTCATCAACTACTAATACACATGTAAATGGAATGCACACGCATCTATTCCATTCATGATCATGCAGTGACATTTGAATTCGCTGAAATTATCAGTGAAGCCATCAATATCCATGTTATTGCATTGAAAGCTTATACCGATAGACACCCATTCAAAGGATTTATTGAATCTGTCCCATCATACAGCAGCTTGACAATTTACTTCAATCACACTGTAACCAAAGATGAAGTCATTCAAACCATCAGCACATACAATAACCAACTGTCAACCGTCACCCGACACCCGACACCCGACTGTAAAATAATTCCTGTATGCTATGAAATGGGAGAGGACCTGCCATCCATCGCAGATGAACTAGATCTTACAAAAGAAAAAATCATTGATCTGCATTGCAGTCATACGTACAGAGTTTACATGATTGGATTCACCCCTGGATTCCCCTATATGGGTACATTGCCATCCGCCTTGCATTTGCCGAGAAAAAAAACACCTGCGTTAAAAATTGAACCGGGGTCTGTTGCCATTGCAGGAAATCAAACAGGTATTTACCCTACTGCTTCACCTGGAGGATGGCATATCATTGGCAGAACACCCATTGCAATATTTGATAAAAAACGAAACCCATCCTGTTTTTTGGAAGCAGGTGATCATGTAAGATTTGAACCCATTGCTAAAAACGAATTCGACGTATTGAAATGAGCATCACCATTGTCAAACCCGGCATCAGTACAACTGTCCAAGATTTTGGCCGTTGGGGTAACCAATCGATGGGGCAAAGCATAGGAGGCGTGATGGACGAAGTGTCTGCTTCCATTGCAAATATCATTTGTAAAAATGATCTACATGCACCCGTTATTGAAATGACCTTGCATGGTACAGAATTGCTTGTCAACGAAGATGCATTCATTGCGTTCAGTGGCTTCGGAGCAGAGGCAATGGCGGATGAAACAATTCTCCCGTTTTATAAATTATTATTCATCCCGGCAGGCACAGTGATCAGGATGAAACCCAAAAATAAAGGGTGCAGGTCATACCTGGCAATGGCAGGAGGAATGCAATTTGGTGAAATGGGTTCAACACTGCAGTCAGGAGATCGGGTCAAATCTGAACATCGACAGTATGCATTCAAAGGAATTGAAAGAACGAAGCAGATTGGAATCTCACAATGGAAAATTCATTTCAATGAACAAGATCTTTTAGAACATAGCATTGATGCAATACGCGGACCTGAATGGGACTGGTTGGATGCATCGGCGCAAGATGAAATATTTACGAAACCATTTATTGTATCCACGCAATCAAACAGGATGGGGTACCGTTTGAATGAAAAGGTGAGGGGGCTCAAAGAAAAAAAAGAGTTGATCTCAACTGCTGTTACCAGAGGAGTTGTTCAGTTAACACATGAAGGCAATCCTGTCATACTGATGGCAGATGCACAAACAACAGGAGGCTATCCAAGAATCTTGCGCATCGCACCAGCTCATATAGCAAAGCTTGCACAATGCAAACCTGGTGACAGCATAAGATTCAATCAAATAACAGAAGATCTTTCCATTCTGCAATCAAAGGCACAAAGATCGTTGTTGAATAAAATCAAATCCAGTATTGATTTGATCTGATGATTACACACGTGTCAATTTGATAGGCGGGGTTTGATTGGCATTCCACTGACATACATACAAATTCTCATCATCATCCACACATACATCATGTCCATGCATGAATACACGTGAAGCATCCTGGAGAGTAGGCTGCAGCAAACCGTTCTGATATGCTGGTGCATTTCCACCCGGACTGGATACTACTTTATTTTTTGAATCGAGGATGGTCAAAAATCCGGTATTGGCATTGCGTTTGCCCTCTTTGTCTTTCGACCAGCAAACACCTGCATATAAATAAGCGCCATGAATTACGGGGCGACAAACATACATTCCAGGTAGATCAATTTTACCAAGATATTTTCCATCCAATGTGAAAATTTTGAAACAACACTCTTCCCTTGAAGTGCAGATAAGCACAGGATTGTTTTTATCTCGGGTATCCACTACAACACCATGTGCATTCTTCAAATTATGATCTGGATTTTCATTGTTGTGCCCACCAAATTTTCTGATAAACCTGCCTCGGTTGTCAAACTGCAGTATATAATCTGAACCATACCCATCGGCAACATAAATATCGCCGTTCGGTGCGACAGCTGTCTCGGTAGGAAAATAGCGGTCCTCATCTTTGTAGACACCTATGGTATGCGGCTGAGCGAGAGAAAAAATAATCCTGCCTTTCAAATCTGTCTTGACAACATTGCCATGCTGTGACTTTCCCTTTCCGGAAGCATCGCTGTAAAACCCATTGTCAACAACCAATAAAAAATCTTCGTCGTTTTCTTTTGAGATGGTCAGTCCATGCCCAGCCGGGAAAGAATGTCCCCAAGCATCCAACAACTTACCTGATTTATCAAATACCAATATATTGTTGTGGACATCATCCCCCACCATGAACAAACGTCCCTTGCTGTCCTGTACCATTTCATGGCAATTGATCAGAGGATTGGCAGCTGAATTGATCTTCGCCCATGCCTTGTCAACTTTATAGCGCATTCCATTGTGCCCAATAATAAGTTCATCTTGAACATCCTTGTGCAAAATATTAAATGCAAAAGATTTACTGGCCATAAAACCTGCTGAAGCAAGTGCAGCTGATTGAATAAATGTTCTTCTGTTTTTCATTTGATGAATATAAAATATTTTGAGCGGATTATCAATACATTTGGGCATGAAGATGGATTTGAACTGCGATATGGGAGAAGGCATGTCAACCGATGCGCTGATCATGCCATTCATCAGTTCTGCAAATATTGCATGCGGTGGGCATACAGGTGATGCAAGCACCATGCATGAAACGATTCTGATGGCAAAACAATACCAAGTGGCTGTAGGTGCGCATCCTTCTTACCCGGATCGCGAAAATTTTGGAAGAAAAGAGATGCACCTGAGCGATGATGTACTGTACCATGAAGTATCGAAGCAAATTCATACCATCAAAAAAATAGCAGAAGAAGAACATACAGTGCTGCACCATGTTAAACCCCATGGTGCTTTGTACAATACAGCAGCCAAGAATACGCAAGTAGCTGAAACGATTGCAAAAGCAATATATGATATTGATCCTGCTTTAAAAGTTTACGGACTTCCCAATAGTATTTTTGAAAAGATTTGCAAGGAAAAAGGATTGCATTTTATTGGAGAGGGATTTGCAGACAGAACATACAGCGAGGATGGATCACTTACACCAAGAAGCATGCCCAATGCATTGATCACCGATACAGCTGCTTCCATAGAACAAGCCATGGAGATGGTTAGAAAAGGAATGGTTCAAACAACTTCAGGAGCCTGCATTCCCATGCCAGTAAAAACAATCTGCATCCATGGAGATGGTCAACATGCCATAACATTTGCAAAGGCTTTGCATGCAACTTTTGAACAGCATAAGATTGTCATTACCCATTAATCCATCAGATTGAACAACAAAAAATATTCATCCCCACTGATTGCAGCTGCCTTCTTGATGGCAACATCTGCAATTGGTCCGGGGTTTCTCACACAAACCGCGGTATTCACTAATAAACTATTCGCCAGTTTTGGATTCGTTATTCTCATATCTATATTACTGGACATTGGTGCTCAATTGAATATCTGGCGCATACTTTGTGCAAGTGGAAAGAGGGCACAGGTTGTTGCCAATGAAGTCTTACCAGGTGCCGGTTATGTGTTGACCATTCTGGTTGCCTTGGGTGGATTGGCATTCAACTGTGGAAACCTTGCAGGTGCTGGATTGGGATTGAACGTATTGACAGGATTGGACGTAAAAATTGGCGCGTCCATCAGTGCTGTAATAACAATAATTGTTTTCATCAACAAAGAATCATTGAAGTGGATGGATGTATTTGCAAAAATATTAGGAACCGTGATGATCCTGTTGATGGTTTATGTGGTCATTGCATCGGATCCACCCATCTCAAATGCACTGCATGAAAGTTTTCTACCAAAGAAAGTAGATTTCATGGCGATCATTACATTGGTGGGTGGAACCGTTGGCGGCTATATCAGTTTTGCCGGAGCACATCGCTTGATTGATGCAGGAAAAACAGGAACCGAAAATATAGGTGCTGTAAGCAAATCTGCTGTTTCCGCCATACTGCTTGCATCAACGATGAGAGCAATGCTGTTTCTTGCAGCACTGGGCGTTGTTTCCAAAGGAATTAGTTTGAATACTGAAAATCCCGCTGCAGATGTATTTCAACAGGCAGCAGGATTGTTGGGGTATAAAATTTTCGGAATCATCATGTGGAGTGCTGCCATTACTTCTGTGGTGGGTTCTGCTTATACTTCCGTTTCATTTCTAAAATCAATCCATCCATTGATTGTAAAAAAAGAAGCAATGGTGTTGACATTGTTTGTATTGGTTTCACTTGCTGTATTCATTGCCATCGGGCAACCTGTGAAGATTCTTGTAACAGTTGGTGCTCTCAACGGATTGATTTTACCCATTGCATTGTTGCTGATCATTGCTGCTTCTTACAATAAGAATATTGTAGGTGAATACCGGCATCCGCTATGGCTGAAGTTATTTGGATGGATGGTCATGGTTGCAACACTCCTGCTGAGCATCAAATCATTTCTTTAAAATTTAACTGAAGAGATATTCAACATCTTCTTTTGTGAGACTTTTCACAAACCCACTGTCATCGGTCACCAGGTCCCTTGCGAGATTCCTCTTTTTCTCCTGAAGTTGAATGATTTTGTCTTCGATGGTATCCTTACAAATCATGCGGTACGCAAAAATATTTTTGGTCTGGCCGATGCGGTGGGTTCTGTCAATTGCCTGTTGTTCAACAGCCGGGTTCCACCATGGGTCTACAATGTATACATAATCTGCCGCTGTAAGGTTCAGACCCACACCCCCTGCCTTCAATGAAATCAGGAATACCCTTACCTCATCATTGTTTTGGAAACTTTGTATGGCACGTTCTCTTTCTGTTGCGGTTGTACTTCCATCAAAATATTCAAACTTCACGCCCAACTCCACCAACTTTTCTTTGATCAAGGCAAGCATTCCAAGAAACTGGGAAAAAATCAATGCCTTGTGGTTCCCAATGTTTTCAGTGATCTCTCTTCCAATTTCATCGAGCTTCACAGATACGTTGGGCATCTTTTCCTCCTCATTCATGATAGCAGGTGAGTCACAAATCTGGCGAAGCTTCATGAGTCCCTGTAAAATGGTCAGTTGCGATTTATCAATCCCCTGCTCGCTGATAACTCCCATGATTTTATCTCGGTAATCATTGCGATACGCATCATAAATGGTTCTTTGCTCTTCCTCCATTTCACAGAACAAAATCGTTTCTGTTTTTGCAGGAAGGTCTTTTGCTACTTGTTCTTTGGTTCTTCGAAGAATGAATGGGAATAATAATTTTCGGAGATGATCTTTGTTCTCTTTTTCTCCAAACTTATCAATTGGTGTCGCAAATTCATTTCTAAAATACTCTACCGAGCCCAGCATACCGGGATTCAGAAAATTCATCTGCGCGTAAATATCAAATGTATTGTTTTGCAAGGGTGTACCACTCATGCATAGTTTGTGCTTTGCATTCAGCAATGTTGCTGCTTTGGTAACTTTGCTCTGGGGATTCTTAATTGCCTGTGATTCGTCTAAAATCACATAATCAAATTCAAGTTCGACCATGAACTTGATATCGCTTCTCAATGTTCCATATGTGGTGATGATCACATCATGGTCTTCAAACCGTTTGTTGTTTCGGATGCGCTCCCCGCCATGATGAATGATGTAGGTAAGATTGGGTGTAAATTTCTTGATTTCATTTTCCCAGTTGAACATGAGCGAAGTGGGACAAACAACCAAGGCAGTCATCTTCCCATTTTTCTCTTTATACAGTTGAATAAAGGAAAGGGCTTGCACCGTTTTACCCAGACCCATGTCATCTGCCAAAATGCCGCCCCAACCTACTTCATTTAAATAGTTCAACCAATGATACCCGGCTACCTGATAAGGTCGTAGGATATGCGACAAAGCCTTAGGGGGATCTACTTCATTGATGCGATTGAATGATCTGAGGCGATCGTATTTTTCTTCCAGTTTGATCATGACCTCTTCTTCGTCTATCCCGTTGTATAATTCATCGATGATACTCAAATGGTATTTTGAAAGCCTGAGCTGATCTTGTTTTCCTTCACCCACTTTGAACAACAATGAATATTTTTTTAACCATTCCTCCGGAAGAATACCCAGGCTCCCATCTTTCAACTGCACAAACTGTTGTTTGTTCTGCAATGCCTTTTTGATGTCGTCTACCGATACTTTTTGGCCATCAAACACAATATCCACCTTGGCATCGAACCAATCAATCCCGTTAGAGATATAAATTCTGGTCTCGGGCTTTGCTGTATTGAACCTGAAATTTTTCAAAATTTCAAATCCAACGATAGGAATATTGGCTTCTCGCATGGCATCCACAAAAAGAAAAAACCAATTGTTTTTCAATACTTCAGATCCCTTTAAAATCAAATTGAAACTGTTCTCTGCTCTGACAAAATTTGAATGAAGGGAAGTGATGCGTTGTATGAAAGCTGATTCAATCAGAGGATTTCGCTTAATCAATTTAATTTTCCCATCATTAGAAATGTAGACCGTGTCCTTGTCGCTGTATTTTATTTCATACCCATGATAATCGAATACAGGAGTAAAAATCAAGTAGTCATTTTTTTCCTGTAACATCAATCTCAACACCGGCTCTCCCTCATATACGTCAGACATGATGGACTTGTCAAAATCCACTTTGTATTTTCTGGCGAAAGGCAATACCTCATCTTTAAGAAAAATGGGCCAATCAGAAAGAGGGATATGGGTCTTTTTCTCTGAAGTAAAATGCCCGATTGCCTCCACATCCTCCAATGAACTCCAACAAAACAATTGATTATTGAATATAGGAAGCAGATGAGAAGTCCACTCATTGAGCGATATATCTGCATCCCACTCCTCAACGATGATCATGGGCGTTAACGTGACTTCTTTTTTCTTCAACGCTACCCGCAATCCCGGTTTCATCCTGCCTTCGCCCATTCCAAGCTGAACAAGATTGGATGTGGTAAATACTTTACCGGCAGGCAATTTCAAAAATGCTGTTCTGCCCTCATTCTCAGTAAAGAGTTTAACAATCTTAGGATACAGGTATTCATCGATCAATGCAGTTGTTTCAGCAGGCAATCCTTCCTCTTCAGAATAAATGATATTCTCCCACATACCCGAGAAGGGAGAATTCCTGCTTACATATTTATCTATATCATTTTTCTGGAGTTTTCTCACGGCATTCAGCAATGCAATGTCTTCATCTATAAGTTCATTGACTGCAACATGTTTAGAAAGGTCAATTTCCTCAACTTTACCAACAAATTTCAATATAGATATATCAAATTCTCCTGATACAAGCTCAACAGCAAAATATGGATACTTGTCAGTAACTTCTTTGAAAACAACACCAAGACGCTTGGATGATGCCATGCGGACATCCTCCACCTGTTCATCTTCAACCACCAAAACTTCTTTTCTGACAATGGGTTTTTTTTCTTCTACAACTGTATTTACTCTTTTGATCGTATCATCTAATAACCTCAGAAAAGGCTTTCCGTCTTTGTAGGTGAATTCAAATTTTTTTTCCCAATCTGCATCATTCATGCTGTAACCGTATATCCCCAATAATTTATTTTTTTCTTTGTCCCAGTTTCGGATGGAATCAAAATACTGAGAACCATAGGCATTCAATAATTGAAGCAAAACAATTGCTTTGTGCATGCAAATGGGATGCGTATCTTCTTTGCATTTGCAGGAAGTATCAAAATTTCTTTCCTCATTGCGCTGAATTACAACAGGAAAAGATTCTCCGTTTAGATCCACCCTTGCCTCAACCTTTTCTTCTTTTGCCTGTAAAATATTTGCCTTGTTGGTTCTTAAAAATATTTCAGCTTTTTCACA
>SXGQ01029814.1_pt1 | contig 12549 bp, 13 predicted proteins | sample 3178371 | NCBI WGS metagenome assembly SXGQ01 (sample SAMN11356859, study PRJNA531348) | freshwater metagenome | isolation source: freshwater sample F1-20 | place: China: Fuxian Lake, Yuxi | collected 2017-12-25
ATGATTGGGGCCGACCAGGGGACTTGAACCCCTAACCACCCGATTACAAGTCGGGTGCGCTACCAATTGCGCCAGGTCGGCATGTTGCAGATATGAGTGTAATCGATTTTCTTCCCTGCCAAGAACCCGCAACACCTCGCAAAAATCGAGAGTCTTTTAAGCGGTAGCGAAGGTGGTCTTTCCAATCTTTCCTACGATTTGGTTGCTCTTATTTCCATCGCCAACCTTCACTGGTTTTCCAGCAGCATCTACCAGCATCTTCTTCTTTCCATCTATATAGATAGGTGATCCGGCTGAGGTAAGAACTGGATTGGCATTCGCATCAAAGACCTGTCCATTCAAGGCGATACGGATCGCTTTGCCATCAGGACCGACCACATTTTGCTTATTCACACGTATTGATAACTGGGTAGATTTTGTGCTGATTACAATCGGCTTGCCAGATAAGTTAAGAACTGGTTTGTTCGACGAATCAATCACTTGACCATTCTCATTGAGTCGACATGGCTTGCCAGCACGATCTAGTAAAAAATCACCATTGGGTGCGATGAGCATTCCTCGTGAACTCAACACGATTGGTCGGCCATCAGAACCAGAGATGTTCTTTCCCTCAGGAGTGGTCAGCAAACCGTTGTACCCAAATTGCAACACCACGCCATCAGAGCTCTTTACCTGTTTTCCATCGACAGAAGAGGCTTGTACACCTACTGCGCCAACATAGACGGGCGCGTTGGCCGATAGAACTCTCTGCCCATTATTTGCCAAAAATGGTTGACCGACTAATGGTTTCCCGTCGGCAGCGAGTGCGACGCTACCTACTGTATCCGCCAGTGGTTCAGCGAGTACTGGCTCACCTGCACTATTACGTAGCACAACACCCTTGGCATTAAGAACTGGTGGCACGTACACGATTTCGCCATTACCTGCCTTGATAACTCGACCATAGCTATCAAGAAGCGGGAGAGCAAGAACTGGACTTCCGGAACTGTCATATACAGGTTCGTTCTTACCAAAGGTAATCAACCTCGTCATTACAACTTTATCGCCATCAACGACTGGTTCACCCGAACTGCTCAACACTGGGCGGACCATAATTGGTAGCCCGTTCTTATCGACAAAAACCGAATTCCCTTCACGGATAACTGGCGCAGTAGTGAGAGGTTTACCATCGGGCCCTGTAAGAACTTTGTCATCATTGCCAAGCACATTGAGCAAGACGACTGGCGCTTTCTTTTTTCCAGGACTTCCAGGTACGACTCGATCAACGTAAATGATCTGTCCACCCTCACTTCTCGCTACCTGAGCACGAACGACCTCACCTTTATCGTCCACCACCGCTTTTCCAGATGAACCCAAGATCGGTTGCAGCACGAGCACTTTTCCATTCTCGTCTGTTAGATCTGTTCCAGCTTCATCTTTGGCGACCACCGTTGCAATTTTATTTCCTTTTGCATCGAGGACTTCTTGGCCCTCAGTTGCTGTTTTTGCGACCGTTGCGATTGATGTGATTTTCGCCTCGGCCTCAATCAACTTCTGCTTCGCAGCAGAGGCAGTATCTGCTTCCACTGCTAGTTCTGTGATCTTCTTATTTGCATCAGCTAAGCGGGTGTTCTGCTCTTGGACTTGCTGCTCGAAGATTTTTGCCTGTGCCGCCGCACGATCTGCAGCAACTTTAGTTTCCTCTCCCTTTCGAGCAATTTCTGCTTTTAGCGCAGCAATCTCAGCTTGAAGATCAAGAATTTGCTTATTAAGCGTTGCAATCTGCGTTGCGCTCGTATCAACCGGTGCAGCGATGGGAGCTGTTGGAGTGGTCGGAGCGCTGGTTGGAGCATATTGCGATGCGTATGGGTCATAACTTGGATTAGGCGTATAGGTCGGTAAAGGAGTTAAACGTGTGTATTCACATTGTGTGCCGCCACCAGACAAGGTGGTTTCAACAACTGAGTGGCCATCGAGCGGCTGGCACGCCGCTTGGGCAGTGGTAGCAGTGAGGAGCGAGAGGCTCATCGCGGACATCACCATGGAGGGGGTTGCCCTGCTTAATATGAACTTTTTCCACATCTCTCAAGGATAAAGGTGAAGTTTCGAGAGGAAAAGGAAAGGTAGGGATTTGCCCCTACCTTTCTCACAGTGATTGTCGAACTGGAAAACCTCGCCAACGAGACCAGGCCGACTGGCGACTCAGACGGACGGGGTGGAGTAAAGGACCTTGCCGTTGACCTTGATTTCGGCCTCGACCTGGTACTTCTTTACCGCAGCAGTATTTATGGTCACGCCCATACCGGGTGCATCGGGTGCCTCGACCATGCCATCTGCACCCACTTCAATCCGATCCAAGGTCAACTCTTGGCAGAGCAACTTCGGCTCCATCGGATATTCGGTGATGTTGGATTCTTTCAAACCTGCAAAGGGTTGTAGCGATGAAGAGAGTGCAGATTGCGAAGTGAAGGTGTGATTGACGTACTTCACGCCCTTCGAAGTTGCGTACTGTGCAACTCGATAGGCATTACCGATTCCACCTACATAACCCGTATCGATTTGAATGAATCCCACTCCGCCGTAATCAATCAATTGCTCTGCCTGGAATGCATTGTGCGCACCTTCACCGCCAGCAAGTTTCACCTTGCTAGAACGCTTGGCTAACTCACCATATTCGGCGAGCGCGTAACCATCAAACGGCTCTTCATACCAATAGACATTTGCCTCGGCGAGTGCAGGCAGACGCTTTGCTGCTGCCTCGACATCATCTTTGAAGACAGTTCCAGCATCAATCATCAGATACCCATCTGCACCGATACCTTCACGTGCAGCATGGATGTGCGCAGCATCATCTTCGACGGTAGTCAGACCAAATGGCCCCCAACCAAATTTGATTGCCTTGAAACCTTTATTGCGCATCTCCACTGCCTTCTGCTTCGTTTCAGCAGCAGTATCGCCAAAGAGCACAGATGCATAGGGAAGTTTCCGTTCCGTCTTCTTATACCCAAGTAATTTCCAGATGGGCTCTTCTTTGGCGCGACCAAGGCAATCCCAAAGCGCGATTTCGATTCCAGAAATCAGAAGATCGCTCTGAAGTAATCCATAGAAGGAGTTCTGTCGAACGTTGCGATAGACCTGGCGAATATCTTCTGGAGAATCAAGGCGCTGCCCAAGGACTGAATCAATCACGGGATGGCATCCACTATGTGACATTGGAGTGATCCAACTGGTGATGCCTACCATCGGTGAACAGACCGCTTCGCCCCAGCCCACATGGCCATTGGAGGTGACGCGGCAGAGGAGTGAGTCCTGGCTGCCATCGCCGATATCGAGAACTTCAGGCATACGAAGGTAGAAAAGATCAACTGAATCGATTTTCATAGGTAAGCCTCTCGTTAGCTAAGTTTTATCGGCTCGACATGTTTGGGTGACCGGCCATCGCCCGAGGATACTCCACGGATTCGCCGTGACATCCATGGAATAAGAAAGGTCAGAAACCAGCGCACATCGTCATAGACCTTCGCGAAGAACGAACGTCGAGGTAGCGGCGGTAAATCCTCGCGCCAATGCGGGTCATGTGGTCCGCCTATTTTTTGCAAGACCCCTTGTGCCACCCGATGATGTCCGGCTGAATTGAGATGGAGACGATCTTTATCGAGGAAACGTCTACCACCAATATCAGGGTCGTTGGTCGCCTCTAAAACTATGGCGTTGTACTGGGCAGCCATCTCCCGCACATTCTTATTAAATGCGCTAAATCGCTCCACCCAAATTTCTTGCATCTTCCCTGACTTTGCCACACGTTCGATCGCAGTGAAGACCATCAACTGACATCCAGTCGCTGCTATCACTTTGATTGCCTCACGATAACGCGGTAGCACAACATTTAGATCATAACTGGGTCGCAACAAATCATTTGCACCCGCATGGAATGAGACCAATGTGCTTGGACCTTCAATCCATTTCAACGCTACTGGTATCTGATCATCGATTACTTGGCCAACAAGTTTTCCGCGGACTGCAAGATTGAGATAAGTAAATCCCGGAGTCTGGGAGGCAAGCGCCTCTGCTACGCGATCGGCCCAACCGCGATATTGATCGTTCACTTTTTCATCTTGCATTCCTTCAGTGAAAGAATCGCCTAAGGCTATGAAGCGGGTATATCTGGCCATCTCAACTCACTCTTTATATCCTCGTAATTACTTACTTAACTTGCGCACGTCTTTCGGAGACAGAATACAACGCGATCGATGCCGCAACGCTTGCATTCAAGGATTCCATCGACGATGAGATAGGGATTGAGACCACTAGGTCGCAACTCTCTCGTACCAACCGCGATAAGCCCTTGCCTTCGCCTCCGATGACGATCATGAGCGGTTCATCGGCAACTGCCATCTGACTGAGCGGCACATCGCCACCAGCATCCAATCCAACGACGAAATATCCTTCACCCTGTAAATCATGGATGGTGGCAGTCATATTCTTTATTTGCACCACAGGAGTGCGCGCTGCTGCGCCGGCTGAAGCCTTCCAAGCAACCGCAGTCATCCCGGCAGCTCGACGATCAGGGATGACAACTGCGTGTGCACCGAAAGCGCAAGCGCTGCGGATTATTGCTCCCAAGTTCCGAGGATCAGTAACGCCATCAAGAGCAACTATGAGAGGTTTGCCAGAAATCTTTTGGAGGATCTCATTAAGTGGGCGGAACTTATATGGAGCAACTTTCAGTGCGACACCTTGATGCGCTGGATAAGGATCGAGTTCTTTCCGATTGACGTCGAGAACTTCGATTCGTGATTCTCGGGCAAGCTCAACAATTTCCGTTACTCGTTCGTCGATATCGATTCCGCGTGCAATCATGACTCGCTTGACTGCAACGCCTGCGCGAAGGGCTTCTACAACAGGATTACGACCGACGATGACATCATCTTGTACCTCAAATTCACGGGCTGCGCGCGGCTCTCTCTCTCGTCGCGAAGATGCCTTCCCCTTCTTGGGATCACTCGCTGCAGCAGCCTTACGTTTAGCAGCAGGGTGATAGGGGCGATCAACTGCTTTTGGCGTTGGTCCTTTTCCGGAGAGGCGGCGCTTGTTATTTCCCCCAGAACCAGGTTTCTTTCGTTGCACCATTATCTGCTCCACCTTGGTCCGTCGGGGGTGTCTTCAAGCGTTAACCCTAGTTCAGTGATTCGATCGCGGATTCGATCCGCACTCTCAAAATCCTTCCGAGCACGCGCTACTTCACGCTCCTCTAGCAAACTCTTCACCAAACCTGAGACGACCTCTTCAAGAGCGGCATCGCTCTTGGCCCATGTATCGTCCCAAGGATCGCACCCTAAAACTGCCAAGGCGCCTCGCACTTGCGCAGATTTCACTTCGAGATTTTTCGAATCTTTAGCCGCAAGAGCACTGTTCCCCTCTTTTACTAACTCGGAGATAACCGCGAGCGCTGCTGGCACTGCTAGATCATCATTCATTGCATGAGCAAACTCTTCTGCGATATGGCTGCTGGGGATTTTCCCGAGTTGGTTAGCGGCGCGTTTGAGAAAACTCTCAACTCGTCGAAAGTTCACTGCAGATTCATCGAGGGCCTCTGGGGAATACTCGAGCATCGAACGATAATGAGCGCTCCCGAGATACCAGCGCAATTCGATGCCACGAACGCGCTTGAGTAACTCATAAATTCGCAGGGTGTTACCAAGAGATTTGCTCATCTTTTCGCCAGATGTTGTTACCCAAGCGTTATGTAACCAACGTTGTGCAAATGGATACCCGGCGCCATTGGATTGTGCAATCTCATTTTCATGGTGCGGGAAGATCAGATCCAATCCCCCAGCATGAATATCGAACTTCTCACCTAGATATGCCTGTGCCATCGCAGAGCATTCGATATGCCATCCAGGACGTCCATCTCCCCATGGCGTTGGCCATGATGGCTCTCCAGGTTTAGCGCTCTTCCATAGCGCGAAATCTTGTGGATTCTTTTTGATGCTCTCTTCTCCATCAGCACTTGATTGCAGATCATCGAGCTTCTGGCCAGAGAGCGTGAGATAAGAATCGAGAGCGCGGACATCAAGGTAGACATCGCCATTGGCTACTGGGTAGGCCTTGCCACGTTCAACTAGGAGTGAGATTAATTCGATCATCTGAGTGATATGGCCGGTCGCCCGTGGCTCATAAGTAGGCGGGAGCAGATTTAATTCTGCATAAGCGGCAGTGAAAACGCGTTCATACTTTTGCGCCAGCGCCCACCAGGGCATCTCTTCGTGAATTGCGTTATGCAAGATCTTGTCGTCGATGTCAGTGACGTTCCGAATGAAGGTAACCTCATAGCCACTTGTGATTAACCAACGGCGCAAGATGTCGAAATTAATGCCACTTCGGATATGTCCAATGTGTGGTGGCGCTTGCACAGTTGCACCGCAGAGATAGATGCCTACTTTTCCTGGAGTGATCGGCTTGAATGGTGAAATATCGCGAGTTAGCGTGTTGTAAAGGTGAAGGATCATCAGCGTTTTCCTATTAACGCGGTTGCGATTGCTGCAATTCCCTCACCTTTGCCGGTGAAACCAAGTCCATCAGTTGTAGTTGCGCTCAACGAAACGGTTACTCCACCTATGGCCTGTGAAAGCGCTTCCTCAGCCTCGCTTCGACGAGCGGCGATCTTCGGGCGGTTACCGATAATTTGCACTGCCACGTTTTGAATCTCGTATCCAGCATGCGTGAGTCGGGTGAAGACCTCTTTTAATAAGGAGATCCCACTAGCACCAGCCCACTTGGGATCGGAGGTGCCAAATACAGATCCGAGATCACCAAGGTGCGCTGCAGAAAGAAGCGCATCACAGATGGCGTGAGCTGCTACGTCGCCATCAGAGTGACCTTCGATGCCTAACTCATCAGGCCACGTCAGACCAGCAAGATGCATAGGTTTACTGCTCGAAAATTGATGCGCATCAAATCCGATACCAGTTGAGAACTTCATGACTGCCCCACCAATTCTCGAGCCCATGTGAGATCAGCAAGAGTGGTTATCTTTCGTGCCAGTGGTTCACCAATTATTGTTTTCACTGGAATGCCCAACTGTGCAACAAGTGCCGCATCATCAGTGGCATCACTTCCGGTTGCGTGGGCCTGCTTTAGTACATCGACTGCGAAGCCTTGCGGAGTTTGAATTGCGCGTAGAGCGCTGCGATCAGGAGTATCGATTACAAAACCTTCTGCATTGACGACCTTGATGGTATCAATGACCTCTAAGGCAGGGATAACTGCCCTCTGACCTTGGATTAATTCACTCAGTACTCGCTCTGCCAACTCTGTAGGAGCAAATGCGCGTGCGGCATCGTGCACCAATACAAACTGGTAATCAGGTGAGATGACCTTGAGCGCATTAGCCACGCTCTCACTTCGAAGTTTTCCACCAGTGACCACCACAACTGAAGGCTCTGTGAAAAACTTTTTAATCTGCTCTTCAAAGCCCGGTGGCGCTGCAATGACAATCAATTGAGCGACGGCAGAGATATTGCGCACTGCTCGTTCAAGGAGAGTCTGTCCAGATACTTCGACAAGTGCTTTGGGAATCCCAACGCCAAGACGCTCCCCACTTCCTGCAGCGGGGATGATTACAGCGGTATTTGCGTGGCTCATGAGCTGAGCCAATTAAGAGGCGAGCACCTCGTCGAGAATGCCTTCAGCCTTAACTTCATCTGTCTTCTCGGCGAGCGCAAGTTCACTAATTAATATCTGTCGTGCCTTTGCCAACATTCGCTTCTCTCCCGCTGAGAGCCCACGATCGAGGTCGCGACGGTAGAGATCGCGGACCACTTCGGCAACTTTGATGACATCTCCTGAAGCGAGCTTCTCAAGGTTTGCTTTGTAGCGGCGAGACCAGTTGGTTGGCTCTTCTGTGTAGGGCTGGCGAAGCACGCCAAAGACTCGGTCGAGACCAGCGCTATCAACCACATCGCGGACGCCTACGAGATCTACATTGTCAGCCGGGACTCGCACTGTGAGATCGCCTTGTGTGACCTTAAGCACGAGGTAGGTCTTCTCCTCACCTTTGATGATTCGAGTTTCAATCGCTTCGATGAGCGCTGCTCCATGGTGGGGGTAAACGACAGTTTCGCCGACTTTAAATGACATCGTGAGCTTCATCCGCCTTTCGCACTGGCCCGGTAGTAAAGCGAAGGTACCGAGGGATCACCTAAGTGAATGATTAGAGGAATATTCTACCAGCCAAAACTGACAATAAAAATCCGGGAAGAACTGGAGCGTTACCAGGATTTTTCGCCATTTTTTCTCGATAATTCTCGAATAATTCCAGTTGACAAATTCGCTTTTTTCACTTTTCCCAGGGAGAATTACCGCCATGCCACTTGCGACTAATGCCAAAAGATTATCGAGTGTTCGCACTCTAGTTCTTGCAATGAGTCTAGTTTTACTTACTGGTTGCGGTGCTGGACCTAACGCTCCAACGCGACTCATTACTCAAGTAACTGATGGTGTTGAAAAGATGGTCGGCGATATCAGGTTGGTGCACATACTCCTTGTAAAGCAGAGCGATGGCAGCGCAGTTCTAGTAGGAACTGTGCTCAACAATGGTGACTCACCAGATTTGATCACCAATCTCACCGTCAATGGCATTCCTGCTCAGATTTCACCTTCGATGTTGCTGGTAACTCCCGAGCAACCTTTGATCTTCGCCGGTGATAGCGCTAACGCGCTAGCTGTCTTCCCATCTATCAATGTGCAGCCAGGTAGGCATGTAACGCTTCAAGTCACCTTACGTAATGCTGGATCGGTAAAACTCGATACATTGGTTCGAGATCGCGTGGGCGAATTTGCCAACGTTGGGCCTACTTTCATCGCAAACTAGTTACTAGTTAGCGAATTTGTAGCCCAAGCCACGCACTGTCAGGATGAACTCAGGATTGGCTGGGTCTTTCTCAATCTTCGAACGTAATCTCTTGATATGGACATCAAGGGTCTTAGTATCACCGACATAATCGCTGCCCCAGACTCGATCAATCAATTGGGTGCGCGTTAAAACCCGGCCAGAATTGCGCATCAGAAATTCAAGCAATTCAAATTCTTTGAGGGGGAGTGAAACTTGGAGGTTATTGACCGAAACCACATGGCGTTCGACATCCATCCGCACTGGTCCTTCAGTAAGGGTGCCCACAGTCTCTGCAGGTTCAGAATTTCTCCTTAATACTGCTCTGATGCGCGCAATCAATTCACGAGAAGAATAGGGTTTAGTGACGTAATCATCAGCACCAAGCTCTAGTCCAACGACTTTATCCACCTCACTCTCTTTGGCAGTCAACATTATGATGGGAACCGAGCTCTTTATTCGGATTTGTCGGCAAACTTCAGTGCCACTTAATCCCGGCAACATTAAATCTAATAGGACCAAATCAGCGCCGGTGCGATCAAAAAGTTCGAGCGCCTTTAATCCATTTTCGGCAACTTCTACCTCGAACCCTTCTTTCGTTAATAAGAAAGCAAGCGCATCCGAAAGAGAATCTTCATCTTCAACCACAAGTATCCGAGTCAACTTCCCACCACTCCTTCACTCTGAGGCAATGAGAAAGTAAAGGTGCTTCCCTCACCGGGGCGGCTCCAAACTTTGACCTCACCATCATGATTTGCTGCAACATGCTTAACAATCGATAGCCCAAGTCCCGTGCCGCCAGTCTCTCGAGACCTCGCTGGATCGACTCGATAGAACCTCTCAAAAATTCGCTCTAGATCCGACTCAGGAATCCCAATCCCTTGATCTTTCACAATTATTTCTACGGTCCCACTCTCGCTTTTTACCGTGATGCTCACTCGAGTGTCGTTAGGACTGTAATTGATTGCATTTTCTATTAGATTCTGAATAGCCATTACCAACTGCTCTCGATCAGCGAAAACTTTGCACTCATCCTGAATATCAAAGTCAATCGCTATTTTCCTTGATTCGGCGCTTGTGATGCAGAGTGAAATCGCTTGATTCACAATATCAGTGACTGACACTAGTTTAAATTCTTGAAGTGGATTTGCATCCTGCAAACGAGAGAGATTTATGATTTGCTGGACTAATTCGGTCAAGCGGTGGGAAGTTACGCCCATTTTTGCTGCAAAATGTTTGACCATATCTGGATTGTCACTAGCGCCAGCGACTGCTTCACTCAATAATGAAAGCGCTCCGATAGGAGTTTTAAGCTCATGAGAGATGTTTGCTACAAAATCTCGTCGAATGGCATCGACTCGTTGTGCCTCGCTCACATCATCAATCAAGACTAAGGTGCGTCCGGACTCATCCAATGGAGATACTCGAACCCGCAGATTTGAAGGTGCGCCACCCAATCCAATGGAGGGTAAATCCAAGTGACCCTCTCGTGCCTTTCCAGTGCGGCGTACTACTCGCACGAGCGCCATCAGCTCTTGGCTAGTGATTCGCAAGTTGCGAATCAGACCAAATCGACTTGCTTCATGGGATGAGTAGATAATCTGGTCATCGCCGGAAAGGACGATCGACATCGAATCCAATGCCTCGAGGACTGAGCGCAACTCGGCGGATATCTTTCTCTCGAATCGCTCTTCGCTCTCCCCAGGGGAGCGTCGCCGCCAGATTGCCAACACCTCTCTATCGTAGGGTTAATAGGGAGCACACCGCATATGACGAGCGGTTTTGTAGGGCCAATTACAGGTAGTTAAGAGCAATTTAAGGCTCCGTTAAACATCCATTCACTATGGTCAAGGGTTTGATGGGGCTTTCCAAGTAGGCTTGGCTCATGCGCGACCAATTCCACGAAGAGCTCGATCGAATAAATGAATCGCTCGTCTCCCTCGGTGAACAGATAAAGGTTGCGCTCGAATCAGCTACGCATGCGCTCCTTACAGCTGATTTGGCTCTTGCCGAGAAGGTGATTGCTGATGATGACAAAGTTGATGAAGCACAGCATCTCCTTGATGCACATACGATTGATCTGATGGCTCGACAACAACCTGTGGCCAGCGACCTTCGAGCGCTCGTAACCTCACTCCGAATGAGCGCAGACTTAGAGCGCATGGGTGACATGGCTCATCACATCGCCAAATTGGCTCGAATGCGGTATCCCGCGACCGCAGTCCCACCCGAATTGCTCCTAACCATCCAGGAGATGGGAAGGGTTGCTGGAAAAATTGCTGAGAAAGCTACTGTCATTATTAAGAGTAGAGATACGGAAGCCGCAAAGTCCCTGGAAAAAGATGATGATGAGATGGATATTCTTCATCGAAAGTTATTTGCAACGCTTCTTGATGATAAGTGGGCGCATGGTATCGAAAGTGCTATCGATATGACTCTTATCGGCAGGTATTACGAACGATTCGCTGACCACGCGGTGTCAATCTCGCGTAGGGTGTATTTCTTGGTCACCGGAAAGTATTACAGCGAAGAGAGCTAGTTCTACCTCTTACTTCTTACTTCTTTCCTTGATTCGCCACTGCCTCAATCGCGACTTGTGCGGCTTGTGGATCTAGATATTCGCCACCAACTGTGATGGGTTGCACGTTCTTATCCAATTCATAAAGTAGAGGTATTCCAGTCGGTATATTTAAGGAAGCGATATCTGAATCGCTAATTCCATCTAAATGCTTTACCAACGCACGTAACGAGTTCCCATGAGCAGTAACTAGTACGGTCTTGCCACTCTGTAAGTCTGGGACGACGCTCTCATTCCAGTAAGGAATCATCCGATTAATTACATCAAGCAAACATTCGGTCTTAGGGAGTGCACTTCCCAGATCTTCATATCTACGGTCGTGGGCTTGCGAATATTCGTTGGAGTCCTCGATTGGTGGCGGGGGTACATCAAAAGATCTACGCCAAAGTTGAAATTTCTCTTCACCATACAATGCGAGTGTTTCACTTTTATTCTTACCTTGAAGTGCTCCGTAGTGGCGTTCATTCAAACGCCACGAACGACGGACTGGAATCCAATGTCTCTCACTTTCATTCAGAGCAATCTCAGCAGTATTGATTGCCCGTTTAAGAAGAGAAGTGTGGAGGATTTCGGGGAGTAGATCACGCTCTCTCAACAACTCACCGGCCCGCTTAGCTTCTATCTCTCCCTTCGCTGAGAGTGGGACATCAACCCAACCAGTAAAAAGATTCTTCTCATTCCACTGACTCTCACCATGGCGAAGAAGTATCAATTTCATAGTCATACCTACCATATTGCCCTGCTACCGAATAAACATCAACTCTGGAGATGCTTGAACGCTTCCAGATTCGCTACAGATTCTCCACGGGAGAGACGCCATGCCCATTCACGGCGAATTGCATCGGCAAAACCTAACTCCAAAAGGATGTTAAAAGAGGAATCACAGTATTCATGAATCGCTCCCAGTATTCGATCCACTTCGTCTTTACTAACAAGGCCAATTGGTAACCGGCCCACTAAGTAGATATCACCTAATTCATTGACTGCATAGGAAAGTAGATAGGTAGCAGCGTTATGCCTTAATAGCCATTCATGGACCCGCTCGATATTTTGATCAGGTTTGCGAATGACGAATGCATTCACACTTAAGGTTTTGTCACTG
>SXGQ01674354.1_pt1 | contig 12549 bp, 9 predicted proteins | sample 3178371 | NCBI WGS metagenome assembly SXGQ01 (sample SAMN11356859, study PRJNA531348) | freshwater metagenome | isolation source: freshwater sample F1-20 | place: China: Fuxian Lake, Yuxi | collected 2017-12-25
GTCACACCACGATGCTGCTGGGGGCGGCCGAGAAACTGGCCGCAGATCCGGACTTCGCGGGCACCGTGCACCTCATCTTTCAGCCGGCCGAGGAGGGCCTCGGCGGCGGCCGCGTGATGATCGAGGAAGGGCTGTTCGAGCGGTTCCCCTGCGAGGCCATCTACGGCGTGCACAACGGGCCGAAGTTGCCACTGGGCAAGGTCGTGACCCGGCCGGGCCCGCTCGCCGCCGCGGGCGATACCTGGGAAGCCGTCTTCGAGGGCACCGGCGGCCACGGCTCGATGCCGCAGGCCGGCACCGATCCCACGGTGGCGGCGGCGCATTTCATCGTCGGGCTGTCCTCGATCATCTCCCGCAACCTCTCGGCCAGCGACACCGCGGTGCTCAGCGTCGGCCACATCCAGGCGGGCGACTACCACAGCCCGAACATCATTCCCGCCAAGGTGGTCGTCCGCGGTACGGCCCGCAGCTACACGCCGCAGGTCCGCGACACGCTGGAGCGCCGCCTCGGCGAGCTCGCCGCCGGGTGTGCGGCCGCGAGCGGCGGCACGGCCCGGCTGGCCTATACCCGCCGGTATCCACCCCTGGTCAACGCTCCGGAGCAGACGGCCCTGGCGGTGAAGGCCGCCGCAGCCGCCATGGGCCCGGAAAACGTGCAGGGCAACTGCGAGCCGCTCGCCTTCAGCGAGGACTTCTCGTTCATGCTCGAGAAGGTGCCGGGAGCCTACGTGGTGATCGGCAACGGCGACGCCCCGGATGCCCACTTCGTGCACACCCCGGAATACGACTTCAACGACGCGTTGATTCCGTTCGGGGTGGCGTACTGGCTGAACATCGTGGCTGCGGAACTGGGCGGCACCGAGGTCTGACGCCTACGCGGGCTTGCCCGTCAGCGCCGTCAGCCGCTCCTCGGCCCGGCGACGCACGGTCTTCAGGGCCGATTCGAGAGCGAATGAACTCCGCGTGTCCTTGTCGTCGAACCACGTGGCATCCACCAACGCCGCGATCTTGTCCGCCCGCGCGATGATGTCTCGCAGCTCTTCAGGGTTCGTCGTCGACTTCGCGCGCAGATCAAAATCCCGCAACGATGAGTAGAAGTAGTCGAGATGCGTTCCGGAGTTGAAGGACCGGATTCCCTTCAGCTTCTCGAGCAGCGGATTGACGACCAGGAAGAATGCCACGAGATAGACCCAGACCTGGTTCAGGAGCGTGGCCAGCCAGAGCGGCAGCGCGTCGAAATAGCCCGGCACGCCGCTGCTGTAAAAACGCCTCGCCACGGAACTCGAGGGGAACGACCCGTCGGCATGCCGGGGAAACCCGCGGCTCTCGGTGAAGAACGAATTATCGTTGAAGGCCGCTTCCTGGGCGGCGATCAAGAGCGCCCACTGCACGGCCGGGTGGGTGCCCTTTTCGACGAGCAGATCGATGGTCGAGGCGAGCAGGGTGACGTCGCGATCGGGCCGAATCCGATCAAGGTCGATCGAGCCCTTGGGAACGACGACCGTCTGCAGGAACGGCAGCTTCTTGGTGTAGGCGTCGGCAAGCGTGAAGTCGTGGAGCCGCAGGCCGGGGTCCGCCAGGAGCCGCTGCGCCGTCTCGGATTCGAAGGCGTCGACCAGGAACATCGCGTCGATCTCCCCGGCGAGCAGTTTCGTGGCCGCCTCGGCGTTGGGCAGTTGCACCCACTCGCCGCGTGGCTGGCCGTCGGTACGGTTCAGCCCCTCCACGATGCGGAACAGCCGGTTGGAAACCGAGCCCTCCGGCCCGATCGCGATCGTCTTTCCCGCGAGCGCCGCGAACGGGTCGTCGCCGGCCAGGGCGTCCCCGCGGTGAATCAGCATGATCGTTGCGAGGCCGACGCTGCCGAGCGATTCGAGCGTTGGGTCATCCTTCGACGTGAACGTTCCCGCCGTGATGAAACTGACACTGACTGCCGACCGATCATCCCCGAGATGCTCGAACCCCTCCACCTGACCAGACGTCGGCACGAGCTCGAGCTTCAGCCCCTGCTCGGCGAGTCTGGTCGCCAGCCCACGTGACCACCGGTCATAGACCGAACCGGCCTGCCCGCTGGCGATGGTGGTCGTGCGCGGTGGAATCGGCCTGAGGGCGACGGCCAGCAACGCCAGGGCGACGAGCGACAGGACCAGCGAAACCCGTTTGTGGAGGATGATCCGCAGCCACCCCTGCACCTCATGCCGGAGATCGCGCAGGGTATTGGCGAGTGTGTCACGAAGCGTGTCGATGATCGTGGTCATGGTACAGGTGCGTGCGTCGTGCGTCTGAAATACTATCGTATTTTACTGTACCTCTGGCTTCGCGTATGAGTCGAGCCGGGGCCGTGAGGTTTAGCATCGCTTGAATGAAAGACGCCCGGTGTTCGGCCCTCGCGCTGGCCGGGAAGAATTCCACGGCCCTCACGACGGTGGTTGATTCGCGACAAACTCTGCAGAAAGTGGGAACGTCATGCCACCCAAGCCACCCAAGAAACGTAATCCCGTGGTGAAGCGTGGGCCGTTGGCTGCCGGCCGTCGGCCCGTCGAGGTGATCACCGGCCCGATCGCCCGCGACCGCACGCTCGGCAAGGCGACGACCTGGGTCATCGCCGGCGAGGTGCGAGTGCGCCGTGGCGTCACGCTGAAGATCGCCGACGGCGCGACGCTCCTGATCGCCAACGGCGTGCTGCCGAAGAGCCGGCTTCGCCGCGCGGCGCTGATCTTCGACCCCGGCTCCGAGCTTGTCGCCGGCCGCTTCACTGTGCGGGCCTGCAACGCCGAACACCGTCCGGTCAGGGCGGCCGACAACGGCGGCCTCTGGTTCCTGGGCACGTTTGCGGCGGGAAGCAAGGACGGCATAACGGTGAAGAAGAGCCGCGGCGGCCCGCCGTCGGTGTTTCGGGCAAGATCGATCACCGCCTCGCACCTCGGCCGTCGCGACACTTACCGCAGCCCGAAGACGGGCAAGGATCTTGACATTGGGGACGACATCGACGGCTTCTCGGTCGTCGGCGTGGGCCCGGACGAATGGCGGGTGCGGGAGGTGCGGAGCCTCCATTCGGCCGACGACGGATTCGACGTCACCAACTCGCACATCCGGCTCGATCGCCTCGAGGTGCGGCATCCCGCCGAGGACGGCCTCAACGTGTCGAGCAGCCGGATCGAGATTCGCCGCAGCCTCGTGCTCGACGTGCCAAAGTCACGGGACGCCGACCGCGACCTCTTCGATCTGGAGACCGACGACGGCGGCTCGTTCGTGGAGCTGCCGAAGGGCTGCTGGGTGCGGCTGCGGGGTGTGTTCGGCGACCAGCTCGCCCTCTCCTCGCCCGACATGCCGCGGCCGAATACCACCGCCGACAACGAGCGGCCGTATGCCTACTCGGGCCGGCTCACCGCCGATGCGGTCATCTACTCGCTGACCGCCGACTGACCGAACTGGCCCGCTCCCCGTCGTCAGTATTGGATCGCGATGCCGGCGTCGGAGAAGAAGGGGGCGGCCTCGGTCGTCAGGCCCCAGCCCACACGCAGGCCGATCTCGACGTTGCGCGTGATGCTGTAGTGCGTGCCCGGGCTGAAGAATGGCCGTTGGGTGTCCTGCACCTGTCCCTGGGTGTAGGAGCCGAACCATTCGGCATGCACCTCCCAGCGTTCGGTCACCGGCGCCCGCAGCACGACCGAGGGCGTCCAGCGGCTGAACCAGTCGACGGCGCCCTGGGAGTAGGCGTAGCGGATCGCGCCGTCGAGCCGCCAGTCGCCCCCCAGATCCCAGCCGGCCACGAGCGTCGCCACCGGCACGGTGCCGAAGACGTCGCCATACGTGGGCGTCGCCGCCTCCATGATGAAGCAGCTGTCGGGCAACAAACCGTCCTGGTGCGACGTGGCCAGCTTGAAGCCGTAGAGGATGCTCGACTCATAGAGCGTGCGGCCGTCGAGTGTCCCCTCGCCCACTTCCACGCTCGTCACGACGTTGCCCTGCGAGCCGACGCCGTAGTTGACGCCGAACCGCCATTCCCACCATTCGTTGGCACCCTGGCGGATCAGCAACTCCGGGTAGTTGTTCGTGGGCAGGCCGGACAGGTTGTCGATGTAGACGTGTGACGCCTCGATGAGGCCGCGGTCGCGTCCCACGCAGTAGGCGGACGGAGTGAACGCATCGCGGTCGGCATCGAGCTCGAACGCGAGAACGCCGCGCTGCGCGTGCGCTGCCGCAATCAGGACAACGCCTGCCGCGACGAGCAGGGGCGATGAGAGCAGGAAATAACGGCGCACGGCGAGCCTCGGCATCCACACGGGATGCACGGGAGGTCGGCCTTCCCGGGGTGCTGCGGGCAGGGTTTCGGAGCGAATCCGTACGGCTTATGTGGCCTGCCAGCGCGCCCGCCATGCTCCGGCAGGATCGTCTCGGGCATCCGCGGCCGGGCGGCTTGGCGAGACTTGGGCAGGTTGGGTAGCCTCGTCGCGGCCCGGTCAGTCCGACCTGGAGCCAACCCCACACCCGACGAGGCCCGCGATGGCGAAGTCCGTGAAGAAGACACTCCGAAAGACCGCAAAGCCCACTCTCTCCCACCAGAAAAGGACGGCCAAGGCTATTGCTTCGGCGATCGCCAAGGCCCGCAAGGCCGCGGGCAAACGTGGCGACGATGCCGACATCCACGTGCATGTCGGCGACGTCGTGATGATGGGCTTCGACGAGGCGGTCGATGCGGAGGAGTGGGGTGCGCGGGAAACCAACAACGAACTGGGCCGGGCGAAGGGCCGCGGTCGGGCCGGCCGCGACACGGACGCGCAGGACGAGAAGAATCGCAAGGTGCACCGCACGATCACGCTGCGCAAGGGAGCGATGAAGCTCCAGGCCGTGGAAAAGTCGCAGCCGGTCAAAAAGAAGAAGGCCGCGACGAAGGTCGCGAAGAAGGCCCCGAAAAGGAAAACTCGCCGCCGCTAGGCCGAGGCAGGCTGGGCAAGCCCTGCCGGTGATGCCGACCGGGGCGGCCCTGGAAGTGCGGATTCCGCCGATAAGCCAGGTCGTAGGGCCGGCCACGACGGCCGCCTGCCGGGGACGACCCAGCCATGCAAAAGCGCGGCCCATGGATGCTCTGCGCGATCGCTGCGCTGCTGCTCGGGCCGCCTCCGGCTCCCGCGCGTGCTGACATCTCGCCGCCGCAGGACGTCTACGAACTCCGCGCCCGCGACCCGCAGCAGCCGGTGCAGCCTCCGGAGCGGTTGCTGTTTCCGCGCTGGCAGGAGGAGCGCCGGGCTTCGATCTACGGCTGGGTCGATTGCGGCATCGGCGGAAACACGCTCGGCAGCGACTTCAACGGGCCCGTCGGCCTCCAGGATCGCAACCTGCAGGCGATGATGAACCAGCTCTACCTCGTGGGCGAACGGCTCATCGACGTGGAGTCGGATGATTGGCAGTGGGGTGCGCGGGTCGATCTGCTCTACGGCACCGATGCCTGGCAGACCGACGCACTGGGGCTCGACGCCTATCCCTTCGACCAGTTCGACAACTTCGGCGTTCCGCGCTGGGGCTCCGGCCGCTACTACAGCCTGGCGATGCCACAGCTCTACGGCGAGATCGCTCGTGGTGATTTTTCGGTGCTGGTCGGCCACTTCTATTCGCCGCTCGGCTACGAGACCGTGCCCGCGGTCGGCAACTTCTTCTACACGCACTCCAACACGTTCATGTATGGCACGCCGAACACGCACACGGGCGTCCTCGTCTACTGGCAGCCTGACGACCAAATCAGGATCGGCAGCGGCGTGACCAACGGCTGGGACAACTTCTCCGACGGCGTCCCCCCCGCCGCCAATCCCGACTACCCCGGCGCGGCAAGCAATCTCGCCTACCTTGGCAGCCTCACGCTCGCCTCCGAGGACGGCGGCCAGTTATTGACGGTGGCGATCTCAACAGGCAATGAATACACGCCGGTGATCGGTCCTGCGGACGATGCGCAGGGCGTGATGGTGGGCAATCGCTCGATGATCACGGCGTTCTTTCAGAACGAGATCGCCGAACGGCTGACCGCGGTCACGGAAGCGTCTGCGGCCTGGCAGTTCAACGCCGACACCGGCCTGCAAAATCGCGGCCAGCCCGCCGGGCTCGCCCAGTGGTATGGCGTCTCGCAGTATCTCTACCGCGGCCTCACCGACACGCTTTCCGCCGGAGTGCGGCTGGACTGGTTTCGCGACAACAACGGCTTCCGCATCGCCTACCCCGCCCGCAACGCGGCCACGAACACATCACCCGTCGCGACCGGGTTTGCCGGCAACCTGTGGGCGGTGACATTCGGGTGCAACTGGACGCCCACGGCCAACTGGATCGTCCGCCCGGAAGTGCGATACGACTGGTACACGCCTTCGGCCTACGGCACCGGCGCGCTCCCTTTCGGCTCGATCAGCACGCGTCCCAACGGTCTCGTGACCGGTGACGCGTTCGGCCAGTGGTACCTCGGCTGCGACGCCATCCTCCAGTTTTGATCGACAGCCGGATGCCAGTGGCAAGCCTACTTTTTGAGGTATTCGGCCAGCGTGTCGGTGTGGTGGCCGATCACCTTCCACTGGCCATCCTCCTTACGGAACGTGGTGGTCGCACGGATCGACACGGGCTGCGGTTTGCCGTCGAAAACGTGTTCGCCAGTTTCGTGGTAGCAGACAACCGCCAACGTCTGCCCGGCAAAGACATGCACCTTGTCGGGATCGACCTTGCCCGCGAGCTTCTTGGCCGCCTGCCTGTCCCAATACTGCTCTATCTGTGGCCAGCCGTGCAGCATGCCGCCCGCTGGGCCCATGTAGGTCACGTCATCAGCATGAGACCATACGGTCTTCATGGGCGCTGAATCACCCGTGAAGAGGGTGTTGAGCGCGTCGTGATAAGCGGCCAGAGCTGCCTGGACCCCCTGCGTGTCGGGATCGGCAGCATGCAGGGAAGGTGCGCTCATCAGAGACGTCGCCGCAGACACGAGCAGGACCGACAGGACGGGGTAACGCATCGTATTTCCTCTCATGAGAACGATTCGATGGGACGGTTGTGCTTTTCAAAAGCGGAACCCGGCGAAGCCTAGCATGTCGGCTTGCGATCCGTCTTTCCGGGTCGGCGGGGATCGCCGCAGCGGAAGCAGCAGGAGCGGACTTGCTCCAGAGGCTCTTATCCGCCCGAGGCGGCGAGGTCTGGATGCAGCGGGATCAGGGACCGACGTTCCGGCGGGGTGCCTCCGTCGGCGAGTGCCCGGAGCGCCTCCAGGAGCATCACGGCCGCGAGGCCGAGCAGCACCACGCCCGCCCATGGGACCGGGTCAGCCGGCAGCATCCAACCGTCGGAATCGTGAAACCGCGGCAGGGTGATCGAGACCAGCGCCCAGGTGCTCATCACATACATGAAAGCCGTCGGCAGGCCGGTCACGAGCCAGACCCATGTCTCACGTCGCGTCCGCCAGAGCCACACGGTCACCCCGAGGAGCGTGAGCGCGGCGAGGAGTTGGTTGCTCGCCCCGAACAGGCTCCAGAAGAGCTTCCAGGCGGGCACCGCATTGCCATTGGCATCGAGATTCGGCCGGAGGAGGAACAAAAGCGGCACGCCCGCCGTGAGGCCCGTGCCCAGCCAGCCCCCCACGCGGCCCTGGAGGCCGGTGAGTTCCTGCACGATGTAGCGGCCGAGCCGGGTGCAGACGTCGAGGGTGTCGTAGACGAACGTCGTGAACGCCATGAGCGCGAACGACACTCCGATCGTCGCCGGCACACCGAGGATCTCGAGGAACTGTCCCATTCCGAGGGCGTAGACGAAGTTGGGCGATTGCCTCGTGAGCGGATCGTCGCCGGTGAGCACCATCACGCAGCACAGGCTGACGACCGCCACCATCGCCTCGAGAAGCATCGTGCCGTAGCCGATCGGTCGGGCGTCGGTCTCCCGGCGGAGCTGCTTGCTGGTGGTGCCCGAGGCGATCAGCGAGTGAAAGCCCGAGCAGGCGCCGCAGGCGATCGTGATGAAGAGCATCGGCACGACGCTCTGTCCGTTGGCCGCCTGCCAGCCGGTGAACGCCGGGTAGCGGATCGTCGAGTCGCCGCCGAAGACCCCGGCCAGGGCGGAGTCGCTCGCAACCAGCCCGACCGCCGCTCCGGCGAGGGCCACGTAGAGAAAACAGCCGCCGAGATGGCCACGCGGCTGGAGCAGGAGCCACATCGGCACCATCGCCGCCACCAGGCAGTAGCCGAGCAGCAACACACCCCAGATTTTCTGCGCGGTCATGTCGCTGACATGGAGCGTCTGGCCGAGATCGAAGGGGATGTGCTGGCCGCCCCAGATCGCCACCCCGACGAGCGGCAGGAAGATCGCAGTGGCCAGCCCGAGCGGCAGCCGGCCGCGGCGCATGCAGAGCCCCATGATGATCGGCAGCACGAGGTAGAGCAGGCTCGACGTGGCGATCCCACCGCCCGAGACGCTCTCGCCGTTGTCGAGCACTTGTCGGCCCACGAAGCTCTGGGCGGTGATGTCCGTGAAGGCCACGATGATGTAGACCAGCGCGATCCAGACGAAGGCCAGGAAGAGCAGGTAGGCCCGGCGGCTCATGTGGTCGCGGACCAGCTCGGCGATCGAGCGGGCCTTGTGGCGGATGGAGGCGACGAGCGCGGCGAAGTCATGCACGCCGCCGATGAAGATGCTGCCGGCAAGGATCCACACCAGGGCCGGCAGCCAGCCGAAGGCGACGCCGGCGAGAATCGGTCCGACGATCGGACCGGCCGCCGCGATCGCGGAAAAGTGCTGCCCGAGCAGGAGCTGTGGCGGGATCGGCTCGTAGTCGACGTCGTCGCGGAGCGTGACGGCCGGGGTGGGGGCGGAGGAATCCAGGCGGAAGAGCCGGGCCAGCAGGCCGCCGTAGACGCGGTAGGCGACCAAGAGGACGACGGCGCTCGGCAGGAGGACGGTGAGAAGGCTCATGCGGACGGGGTCCGGAGTTTGAAGGGACGGGTTTCCGCAGCCGCCGGGAACGGGTACATCATGACTCTTTTGCGGGCCGCCGTCGACGCGACGGGGCGGGGCCGCGTCCTCATCCGGGAGCCTTTCATGTCGTCCACGCTCGAGCACCTCGTGATCATCGGCAGCGGCCCGGCCGGATGGTCGGCTGCGACCTACGCCGCCCGCGCGCAACTCAAGCCGCTCGTCTTCGAGGGGGCGATCTCGGAGAAGAACCGGATGGCGGGCACGCTGCCGCTGGGCCAGCTCGCGCTCACCACCGAAGTGGAAAACTACGCCGGCTTCCCCGCGGGCAACCTCGGCCTGTTCCTCGACTCCGCACTGCCCAAGGAACGGCGGATGATGATGGCGCCCCACGAGGGGCACGGCGTGACGGGCCCGGAGCTCATGGAGCTGATGCGGCAGCAGGCGGTCAACTTCGGCACAAGGATCGTCACCGACGACATCGCGAGGGTCGATTTCTCGAAGCGGCCGTTTGTGCTCGAGCCCTGCGCCGGGCCGCCGGTACACGCAAAGTGCGTGATCGTGGCGACGGGCGCGAGTGCCAACTGGCTCGGGCTGCCGAGCGAGGAGCGGTTCAAGAATCGCGGAGTGAGCGCCTGCGCCGTCTGCGACGGCGCGCTGCCGCGGTTTCGCAACAAGCCGATCGTGGTCGTCGGCGGCGGCGACTCCGCCGTCGAGGAGGCGACCTACCTTTCCAAGTTCGCCAGCACCGTCCATCTGGTGCATCGCCGCGACGAGCTCCGAGCCAGCAAGATCATGGCCACCCGGGCGTTGGAAAACCCGAAGATCAAGATTCACTTCAACTCAGGGCTCGCCGAGGTGATCGGCGACGATGCCGCCGGCGTGACGGGCGTGCGGCTGGTGGGCACGGTCGATGCCGGCCACGAGACACGACTCGACGCGGCGGGCGTGTTTCTCGCCATCGGCCACACGCCCAACACCGCCTTCCTCGACGGCCAGCTGGAGCTGACGCCGAAGAAATACATCGTCTGGAAGCGGCACTTCCGCACCGCCACGAGCGTGGAGGGGGTGTTTGCGGCGGGGGACGTCGCCGACGACTACTATCGGCAGGCGATCTCGGCTGCCGGCACGGGCTGCATGTCGGCCCTCGACGCCGAGCGCTGGCTCGCCGAACACGGTGAATGAACCATGACACGCAGGCCGACGATCGGCATTCTCACCGGTGGTGGCGACTGTCCGGGGCTCAACGCCGTCATCCGGGCGGCCACGAAGTCGGCCAATCGGCTCGGCTACGACTGCATCGGCTTCCTGCGGGGCTACGAGGGGCTCGTCGAGCCCGTCAGCTACATGCCGCTCGATGCCCAAAACACCGCCGGCATCCTCATGCAGGGCGGCACGATCCTCGGATCCACCAACAAGGGCCGGTTCACCTCGCTCGTGGGTGAAGGGCAGCGGGTGCGGATCGACCCCGACCTGCTCGCGGAGGTGGCGATCACGGTGAAGCGGCTCGCGCTCACCGGCCTGATCTGCGTGGGGGGCGACGGCTCGCTCGGCATCGCAGCGCAGTTTCAGGAGCGGGGCATCCCGGTGGTGGGCGTGCCCAAGACGATTGACAACGACCTCGGTGCGACGGCCTTCACGTTTGGATTCGATTCGGCGGTGGCCACGGCGACCGATGCGCTCGACCGACTGCACACGACCGCCGCCAGCCACGAGCGGGTCATGGTGCTCGAGGTGATGGGACGTCACGCCGGCTGGATCGCACTGCACGCCGGCATCGCGGGCGGCGGCGACGTGATCCTGCTCCCGGAGATTCCCTGGACGTTCGAGAACGTCTGCCGCAAGGTGGTCGAACGCGACAGCCAGGGGAAGCGGTTCACGCTCATCGTCGTGGCGGAGGGGGCCCGCGCACCCGGCGGGGGGCTGGTGCACGACGGCAACGGCGACGGTGCGGGCCAGGTGAAGCTCGGCGGAATCGGCGAGATCGTGTGTCGCGAGGTCGCGGCCCGGCTCGGCCGCGAGGCGCGCACGGTCGTGCTCGGGCATCTTCAGCGCGGCGGCACGCCCACCCCCTTCGACCGCATGCTGGCGACCGAGTTTGGAGCCCATGCCGTGCGGCTGGTGCACCAGGGCCGCTTCGGCGAGATGGTCTGCTACCGGCCGCCGGACATCACCAGCGTGCCGATCGCCGAGGCCATCGGGAGGCTCTCGACCGTCGATCCGCACGGCTCCGCCGTGCAGGCGGCCCGTGCGCTTGGCATCGGCTTCGGTGATGATGAAGATGGCCGGGGGTTCGACGAGGGCAGGAGCATCGGGCCGAGAGCGACGGCCTAAGGAGCGATCGATCATGGCGGAGACATCGGGCGGGGACGGCAAGGTTGCCAGCGTGATGCAGGAGACGCGGGTCTTTCCCCCGTCGGCGGAGTTCTCCCGGAGAGCCCGGATCGGATCGCTCGAGGAGTATCGCCGGCTCTATGACGAGGCTGCCCGCGACACCGAGGGTTTCTGGCATGCACGGGCGCAGCAACTGCCGTGGGCCAAGCCTTACACGAAGGTGCTCGACTGGCGGCCCCCCGTCGCCCGCTGGTTTGTGGACGGCCAGACCAACGCCTCGGCGGCGTGTCTCGACCACCAGATCGCGGCCGGCCGCGGCGACAAGCCGGCGCTCGTCTGGGTCGGCGAGCCGACCGGCGAGCGGCGCACCTTCACCTACCGGGAACTGCAAGCCGAGGTCTGCCGGCTCGCCGCCGGACTGATGAAACTGGGGGTGAAGCAGGGGGACGTCGTCTCGATCTACATGCCGATGACTCCCGAGCTGGTGATCGCGATGCTCGCCTGCGCCAGGATCGGTGCCGTGCATTCGGTGATCTTCGGCGGATTCTCGAGCGAGGCGATCGCCGACCGCAATCACGATGCCCGGGCGGTCGCGGTGATCACGGCCGACGGCGGCTGGCGGCGGGGCTCGCAGTTGGGCCTCAAGAAGAACGTCGACATGGCGCTCGCATCGACGTCGCACCCGGCCACCACCGTGGAACACGTGGTCGTGCTCAAGCGAACGGGCCAGCCGGTCGAGATGGTTCCCGGCCGCGACATCTGGTGGCACGACGTCGTTGCCGGCATGCCATCCGACACACCCGCCGTGCCGCTCGATTCCGAGTCCCCGCTGTTCATCCTCTACACGAGCGGCTCGACCGGGAAACCGAAGGGCATCAAGCACACGACCGCCGGCTACATCCTCTGGGCCAAGACCACCGCGGAGTGGGTCTTCGACCTGAGGGAAGACGATCTTTTCTGGTGCACGGCCGACTGTGGATGGATCACCGGCCACAGTTACGTGACCTACGGTCCCCTGGCTGCCGGGGCGAGCATCCTGATCTACGAGGGAGCCCCCAACGCCCCGCACGAGGGGCGGTTCTGGGAGATCATCGAGCAGGAGAAGCCGACGATCTTCTACACCGCCCCCACCGCGATTCGTTCCTTCATGAAGTGGGGCATGCAGCACATCGACGGCCGTGACCTGTCGAGCCTGCGGCTGCTGGGCACGGTCGGCGAGGGGATCAATCCCGAGGCATGGATGTGGTATCACGAGGTGATCGGCGGCAAACGCTGTCCGATCGTCGA
>SXGQ01316585.1_pt1 | contig 12548 bp, 9 predicted proteins | sample 3178371 | NCBI WGS metagenome assembly SXGQ01 (sample SAMN11356859, study PRJNA531348) | freshwater metagenome | isolation source: freshwater sample F1-20 | place: China: Fuxian Lake, Yuxi | collected 2017-12-25
AATCTTTAGGGAAATACTGCTTGAAGGATTCTTTTAGCAAATGCTTTTTATCCCACCTATTTATAAGATAATTCTCTGGTAAACTAGAGGTAAACTCCCAAAGCTCCTTATTTAGGAACGGTGCTCTACATTCTAAAGAGGCTAACATACTTGTTCTGTCTACTTTAACCAGCATATCCCCTTCTAAACTTAATTGCTTATCAATTGCTCTAAAATGACTTATTGAATTACCTCCTGACACCATTTTATTTTTATAATAATCAAGTACAGCTGGAAAATAAACTTTAGATTGGAATATGTCCTTTAACTCGGATTCATTAAATCCTAAAGAAATAATGTTATAATAAAAATCCCCGTCATAGTTTATCGATTTAAGTAATCTATTCGCTTTAAATTTTAGTCCTCTTGAATCGTCTTTTGTAGCAAATAATTTATTCGCTAATCTCAAAACTGATAAATGTATACTTTGTGGTATTAGGCTAGTATAATTTTGATTTAACTTACCCATATAGTATTTGTTATATCCACCAAAAACCTCATCACCACCATCACCTGTCAAAGCTACTTTTACAAAATCTTTTGTTTTTTTGGAAACTAAATAGGTGGCCAACGCTGACGAATCAGCAAAAGGCTCATCAAAATTTAATATTATTTCCTCAATATTTGCTGTTAAATCTTTTTCTGAAATAATGAATTCATGATGGTTACTGTTAATCAACTTTGATATTAAACGAGATTTATCTGATTCATCAAATGATTTTTTGTCAAAACCAATTGAAAAGGTATCTATTTTCTCATTTTTTTGTTGTGCTAGACACAAAGATACTATTGAAGAATCAACTCCTCCTGATAAAAAAGTTCCAAGCGAAACATCGGATATAGACCTTGATAAAACAGATTTATTAACTAAATTGTGAGTTAATGTGACAGCTTCTTTTTTTGTATAAATAACAGGATTATTTATTGATTTAAAAATCTCATATTTTGTGATAACATTATTATTACAATCTAATTCGATGTAATGATTTGCTTCTAATTTATGAATGCCTTTATAAATAGTAAAAGGAGCGGGTACATACGTTAATTGAAAATACAAAGACAAACCATTTAGGTCAATCTCAGGTTTATTCGGTAATACACCAATTATTGATTTCAACTCAGATGCCCAAATTAATCCCTCATTATTTTGAGTATAATATAAAGGTTTTTCACCAAAAAAATCACGTGTAATATATAGCTTGTCAATCGATTTATCATATATACTAAAAGCATACATTCCGTCCAACTTACAAAAAGATTTAGGACCTTCTTGTTCATAAAGTTTTAGTATTACTTCAGTATCTGAATCGGTTTTAAAAACACAACCCTGTGTGACTAATTGTTCTTTTAGAATTTGATAATTGTATATTTCACCATTAAAAACAATTACTTTTGATAGATCTTCTGAATAAATAGGTTGATTACCTGTATGCAAATCAATAATTGAAAGCCTACGCATACCCATGGCAATAGAGAAATGGTTCTCTTTGGTAACAAATTCGCCATCTAAATCTGGACCTCTATGAAAAATAATAGCGTTCATTTCTGAAATTTTACTATTTAAATCTAGGCTTTTTTCTAAACTTATAATTCCATTAATTCCACACATTTATTTCTATTTTAGTGCTAATTGTTAAATTACTAAATTATTGATCGTATATCAGAATCAAAAATTTAGTAATTGGATTACGAATTTCTCTAATATTTTATTGACTTCAAAATCTGCAACTCTCTTAACGACTTGAGTTTTACAATTCTGATAATATTTTTTATTTTGCATTAGATGGTTTATTGCTTCAACCATTTTTTTAATGTTATTTCTTGGCACTAAAATACCGTAATCCGTAACTACGTTGTCAGAGAAATCATAATCTGTATTAACTTTAAAAATCTCATTTGGTCCTGAAGGACAATTTGTTGATACAATTGGTAATTCGCAAGCCATTGCTTCTAATATGACATTTGGAAAACCCTCGTGATTTGAAGAAAATACAAATAGATCAGCTGCTTTTAAGTAATTGTAAATATTAGATTCAAATCCCATTAAGAATACATAATTTTCTAATTTTAAATCTTGTATTGTTTTTTCAAGTTCATCCTTTAAGATTCCATCTCCAAAAATATAAAGTCTTACTTTTTGTAGTTTAAAAAACTCCAATGATTTGATTAACAAATGGTGATTTTTGCCTCTGTTAAGTCGTCCAACACTGACTAAATTAAAATAATTAGTATCAAAAAAGTCTTTTATAGGCTCAATTGCAAAAATTGCTTCGATAGAAATGGGGTTATAAATGGTAGTTATCTTATACCTTGGCACATTATAATTTGTAATTAAATCTTGTGCATTACCATTAGAATTCGCAATTATTAAATCTGCTTTAGGATAAAGCTCTTTGATTAAAAAATTGTTTATCCAAGATTGTAAATTATGATTTCCATACTGAAGACTAGAATTTGATCTTTCAGAAATTATTATTGTTCTTTTTTTATTAAACCACTTTGTTAAAACTGATATGAAACCGGGCCTTGTTAAGAATGAGAAACTTTTATTTATTTTATTTTTTTTAAGGAAAATATGATATTTGTAAGCCAAAAAAGGAATCTTTAAAAACTTCAAAACATTACTTTCAGTAGTTTTTGAATTTTCTAAAAAAAATGGTTTGTTTTTAGTTTCAAAAGGATAAACACACGTGTTGTTCATTAATACTAAATAAACATCAAATCCATTATTCTCTAAATAAGGGATTAATTGCGACACTACTCGCTCAGCGCCACCACCACCCAATGAGTAAATAAATACAGCTATTTTCATTTATAACTGATTAAATAAAGTCTCATACTTATTTAATATTTCCTTTGAATTAAATTTAGACATTACTGATTTTATAACCTCATTCTTATCTATTGATTTTAATTTGGCAAGATCATTTAAAACAGAAACAAACTCCATTTTATTTTCAACTAAAAAACCATTAACTCCAATTCTGACAATTTCTTTTGTGCCTCCAGGTGAATTAAAAGCAATTACTGGCGTACCTACAGAACAACTTTCTAATAAAGCATTAGGAAATCCTTCAACAAATGAACCCTGAATAAAATAATCATTTTTGCTAACTTCTTCCAAAACTTCAGAAGTATAAGGAATAAAACTGATTTTATCAGTTAAATTGTAATTACAAATACATTCTTTTATAATCTCTAATTGTGGGCCAGAACCAATAATAGTATAATGGAAATCATAATTTTTGATTTTTGATAATCCTTCTAGAATTCTTACATATCCTTTTTCTTCACTTAATCTCCCAACCGTTATGAAATTTAATTTATCTTTGACATCATAACTTCTTATTATAGTTGGGAATTTTGTAATTGGGTTATGAATCAAAACTAATTTTGAAGGATTTAGATGCAGTGTGTGGATAAAATCATTTCTCATATCTCCAGATTGACAAATAATAGCTGACAATCTGGAATAAAAAATCTTCATTAAAGTTAGATTTAATTTAGAATTCAATTTAGAAAATTCATTCATCTTAGAAACCACACTAGCCTCTCTTCCAACAAATTTTATCTTTCTAAAAAATAAACTAAAAAACCCCATCATAATATTTACATGTCCAATTGAACTAACTACAATAGAAGGTTTTTCTTTCATTAATAATCTAAAAAGAGTTGTAACAGAAGTCAACAACCTTTTTTTATTAAGATATTTCACTTCTATAGAATCTACATTATAAACTGCATCTTTCTCAAAACCCAAAACTATTAATTTTACTTTGAAACCATTAGTATTCAATTGTTGGGAAACAAATGACATAACACGTTCAGCTCCTCCAGCACACAAACTAGGTAAAACAAACAGTATTTTCTTTCTAGATTGCATTTGTCTTTTTATAAAATCCAAATTCCTGATACCATTTAGACAACACATATACCCTCCATAAATAAGACGAATAATCACATTTTCCCTCTAAATGCTCCTTGAACATTTTTTTGAATTTTGATACATTCAAATTGGGAACCTGATTTAAAAAATCGTCCGATAAATTTGCTATAAACTCTTCTCTTAACTCTTTACGAATCCATTGACCTATAGGAACTGCAAACCCACGTTTTGGCTGATCAAAAACTTCTTCAGGAATATATTCTTTTAATATATCTCTTAGAATCCTCTTTTTTCTACCAGGCATATATCTATAAGATACTGGCAGTGTTCTTGCAAATTCTATAATTCTGTAATCCAAAAATGGACTTCGTACCTCAACCGAATAAGCCATACTTGCTCTGTCAACTTTTACGTTACTATCGTTTTCTAACCAAAGTTTTATATTTAAATCTGCTGTTTGTTGGTATAAATCCTTCGTCGATTTTGTAAAACCATTATAATGAGAAAACCATTCTACATTTCTTTTGATTAGTAAAGAATTATATCCCGTAAAAATACCAGCAATAAAATCGGCACTGCCTTTTATGGCAAAGATTTTTTTTAGAGCTTGTGTCCTAGCACCTAAAATATTAAATGCTAATGTTTTTGATATTAAAAGGCGGATAATGTAGGGTATTTTTAATAAAAGTTTAAATTTAGTTACCAAATCAAAATGATTATATCCTAAAAAACTTTCATCTCCACCATCTCCCGAGAGAGCCATAGTTACATATTGCTTAGTAACTTTGTTTAGCAATAATGAAGGTAAGGCTGAACTATCAGCAAAAGGCTCATCGTATACCTCAATTAATTTAGGTAGTATTTGTAATATATCTTCGGGCTTGCAAATGGTTTCTGTATGCACAGAACCCATGATTTTTGCATATTGAGCGGCTATTTTACTCTCATCGTATTTTGGTTCTTCAAAACCTATAGAGAATGTTTTAATTGGCACTTCAGAAGCATTTGAAGCTATACTAGACACTAGAGCCGAATCCATTCCTCCAGAAAGGAAGGAACCAAAAGGCACGTCGGCCTGTAATCTTATTTTTACGGCATCTTTTAGTAATTTGTGTAATTGCTCTTTAGCTTCTTCATAAGACAATCTTGCATCAGTCGTGTCTTTTAAGTTCCAATACTCCTTAATTGTAAATTTTCGAGTATTCAGATCGATGACTAAATTATTACCCGGCGGAAGTTTATATACATCTTTGTAAACTGAATATGGACTAGGAATATAAGTACAATCTAAATACATAGAAATTGCGTCCTCGTTAATCACCTTATTTTGTCTAATAGGTCTTAACTGACTGCAAATTTCAAACTTTCCTTCTTTCCAAGAGTAATAAAAAGGCTTCACTCCCAATCGATCTCGAGAACAAAATATTTTTCGTGATGATGAATCATATATCGCAAAAGCAAACATCCCATTTAATTTTGGTACAATTGCTTCACCCCATTCTTTATAACCTTGTAATAATACCTCCGTATCGCCAGTAGTATTAAAAGCATAACCCAAAGCTACTAACTCTTCTTTAATATCCTGAAAATTGTAAATTTCACCATTGAATACTATCGTAAAATCCTCAAATTGCATAGGTTGATGTGAACGAACATCAAGATCTAAAATGGACAACCGCAAATGTCCAAAAGTCAAATCATCAATCTTTTGAATTCCAGTATAATCAGGTCCTCTAAATTGAATAGATTCTAATTTAGTTTTAACCTCTTCTTCTGCAAAAGAAATATTCGTTAAATAAATTCCACACATTATTATTTTTTTTATGAATTATCTGTTTTTTTTCAACTTTTTTTTATTCTAAAATATAATCCCCGTTATTATCTGATTCATTTTAAAATCTAACTAACACTTATAATAAACATCGAAATATAATCAGTACAAAAGATCAATCTAATAAAAACCTATTAAACAGAAATTTCCGGCTCTATCTTTTCTCTTTTATTATAAAGAAATATTAAATTTAAAATAAAGAAAGGAAGTATATATTTAAAAATAAATGGCTCTTTGAGTTCAATAATAAACATCAAAATAATTATAAAAAGAAGAGAGAATACATTCTTATTTTTTGTTTCTTTCAAAAGAAATAAAAAGTAACTAATATAAAATGCAATAGCCAAAATAAAGCCTAAAGAATAATATGTTTGTATATAACCCGAATCATTACCCGAAGCATTTTTCATATTCTGAATATCGAAAACTTCTCCTGTTCCTAAAATTGTTTTTAATGACAAAGGAGGAATTGGCATTCCGCTAATTGCCTCAGCAGTATTATTATTTTTTAATGCAAAAGCATCTTCAATCCAATTTAAAAAAAAATCAACTTTAAACCCTTGAACACCTTCAGTTTGTCTTTCCAATATTGAAATGAAATTAATTTGACTAATCAATAGTGCTACAACAGAGAATACTACTATTTTTTTAAAATTAATTATTGAAAATAAAAAATAAAAAATGGACAGCAATGAACAAATCAAACCCGTTCTCCCAATTATTAACGTACTCAACAAACAACAGAAAATACCTAACCAAATAATAGTAGATCTAAGTACTGTATGATAAGAGTACTTTAACAACATTAATCCCGAGAAAACACCACAAAATTGTATAACTGATAAAGCAGCTCCGCTGGAACCAGAGAAACTTATAGCCCTATATATCCCCTCTTCAATATCATTTCCTCCGACAACTATACTATTTAAAATACTTTGTTTAACAATTGGGTTCAAAAAAGAATTTATTGCTATAATAGATTGCAAAGAGGTAACAAATAAAATAGAATATAAAAATTCTTCTAAATTTAAGAAATATTTTCGCAACAAAAAGGGAGTTATAATTGAGTATATAGAAAACCATAGAATCCTGGAACTTTGTACAAAATCCATAGAATTCAAATATTGAATTAAAGATGCAGTAAATAGAAGTGCAAGAAAACTTAAAAAGTAAACCAAGTCTCTATTAAACCTTGTGCTTTTGTAATCGGATATAGATTTAAAACAAATAAAGACAAAAGCAATCCTACCAGTAGTTAAACCAGGTAATCTAACAAAACTGATGTCATAGATTATACAGAAAATTAAAAGTGAATTTATTAAAAATCTTTTATTGAAAATCATTTAAACAAATTTATTTTTTAATTTTACCAAAAGAAACATAATAGACGAAAAGCAAAAGTAAACTTCTTACATTAAAATTATAATTAACGCTAGTAATTAACCAAGTATAATAATTTTTGTTATCATATATTCTTAGGCTTTTTAGAACTTCATAATATCTTTTTAATATTTGTTTTGAATATTGAGGCGCTTCCAATAATAAAATATTACAAGAATTTAGATGGTCAATTTGTCCGTCAAATTTCAAAAGGTTATTTGTAACATTATTATCATGTCTTCTATACCTGCCAAGCACTTCATCGATATAATGGATTTCACCTTTGTTTAATAATGTTTGCATCCAAAACAACCAATCGCTCGCAACTGGTATTCTTTCGTCAAATCCCTTTAGTGGAGCAAATTCCCTTCTCAGAACAGTAGCACAAGCACCATTAAATACACCTTTTGATACAACGGATTTAAAATCTCCAGTAAAACTGTTTTTTTTATTGTTCATTAAATACAAAGTTTTGTCAGTAAACGAATCAAAAACATCCAAATTATGATAGCAAATTGCACAATTCGAATGCTCCTCCATATATTTAACTTGTTTATTTATTTTATTTGGCAACATTATATCGTCCCCACCAATCCAAAATACATATTTTCCATTACAAGCAAAATGTGCCATATTAGAATTCCTTGTAATTCCAAGATTAGTTTCTGCTAATAAAAGAACAAATTTATTTGGAAATTTCAAATCATAGTCTTTTAGCATACATTGAGTTCCATCCTGTGAGCAATCGTCTGCTATAACAATTTCCAAATTTTCATAATCTTGTATCAAAATAGACTCTATACATTCTTTCAAAAAATCTTTTTGGTTATACGTAATTATTGCCACACTTACAAAAGGCAAACTATTTTTTACCATACTAATTATTTCTTTTAAAAAATTTAAAATTATCTACAATACGCTTTAAATCCATTCGCTTATCCAATTCTCTAAACGAATACCGAACAGAAATTAAAATAAATGGTAATCCTAGAATATAGGCTATGGTGGATGATACATACATTGTAATTGCAAAACAAATTATAACCAATGTTAACTGATAACTAAATATTTTATAAAATTCTAAACTAAAATTAAATTCATATTTATATTTAGCCAGAAAAAACACTTGCAAAAAATATAAAATATAAGATATTAAATATGATATCCCTAGCCCATTCAATCCATAAAAATGATAACCTAATAGATTTAACCCAAGCATATAAATATTAACAACCAATTCATTCCAAAAAAATAACTTTGAGGCACCTTTTGCCAAAAGAATAAACGAAATTGACCAACTTGCCGCTTTACAATACATTCCCAATGCTGCCCATTGAATCATTCCGTTTACTGCAGTAAATTCTGAAGAATAAAGTACTATTACAGCCCAATTAATAAAGATTAGAAAAACAGTTAATATTGGGGCTAGAATTAACAGCGCAATTTCAGCTTGTTGATTGATTAGCAAAGTTCCCTTTTGGTTATTTTGTGCCACACTTGAAAGCCTAGGATAGTAATCAGTACTTAATGCCGTAAAAACCAATCCTACATAGGTGCTAATAATGGCAAAACCGACATTGTATAAGCCTACGTCTTCCAAACTCCCTGTATTGCTAATAAAAACTCGAACAATATAAGAAGCACCGGTGGTTATTAAACCACTTAGGCTTAACATAAAACCCATTTTTAACATTTCTTGTCCCTCTAAAATGGTTTCTGTAAGAGTCGCTTCTGTGTGTTCAATCTTTATTTTCCTTGCAAAATACCAGGTAATCCCTAATAAAAAAAGCGAAGTTAAAATAATGGCGGGAACAATACCATCAACACCATAATAGAAATAAAGCGGCGCAGATATAACTAAACCAATAAATGAACCCATCATATTGGCTTTGGCCAAGTATTGTAATTTGCGCATCCCTTGCATCAATACATTATTACCTATAGCCAACTGATTGAATAGAAGTGAGCATGCAAGCCACATAAAAGCTAATTTATATTCTTTATTGCCAAAAGTAAACTGACTCAGCCAAGGTGAAAAAATAAAAGTTATAATAGCACCCAATAGTCCAGTTATCCACAACAAATACCTAAAAACCGTAACTACTTTATTAATTCTATTTTGTTCTCCACTTTCATTTACTGCTGCAATATCTCTTATGGCACTTGTTCCGAGTCCAAAATTGGTTAACGAACTTACCAGACCGGTAGTTGAAGTCAACAAACCGAAAATCCCCATTCCTGCCGGTCCCAAAAAAACAGCAATAATCTTAGACTTAATTAATGCAACAATAATATTAAAAACCTGCACACCTCCAAATAGGGATGTTGCTTTCATTATTTCACGATAAGATACCTTTTCTTCTGACATTAATAGTTGTTTATTGTATTAACAACCATTTCTATCTCTTTAGTTGTCATTAACCCACTAATTGGTAAACTCAAAACTTCCTTATGTATTTTCTCTGTAATTGGAAAACACAACTCATTAAAAACTGAATAAGCCACTTGTTTGTATGGAGGGATCGGATAATGAATTAATGTTTGGATAAAATTATCATTCATGTATTTTTGTAATTCATCTCTTTTAAATGTACGAATTACAAATAAATGCCAAACGTGCCCTTCTTCGTTTAGCACTTCCGGTAAAATGATTTTTGGATTTTTAATATGGTTCAAATAATAGGTGGCCACACGTCTTCTTTCAAAAATATCTTTTTGAATGTGTTTTAACTTTACATTTAAGAAAGCTGCCTGAATTTCATCCAGTCTTGAGTTTAATCCTTGATAGATATTTTCATATTTTTTATGTGATCCGTAGTTTCGTAATGCATCTATGGTTTTTGCCAAAGTTTTGTCATTGGTGGTTACTGCACCAGCGTCGCCTAACGCCCCTAAATTTTTCCCTGGGTAAAAACTATGGCCAGCCGCATCACCAATAGAACCTGACACTTTTCCCTTCCATAAAGCGCCATGAGATTGTGCGCTGTCTTCCACCAATTTTAAATTATGCTTGGCACACATATCTAGCATTTGCACATCAATTGAATTTTGGCCATATAAATGCACTGTTAATATTGCCTTTGTTTTGTTTGTAATGGCAGCTTCAATTTTTGAGGGATCTAAATTATAGGTGTTTATATTCGGCTCAACAAAAACAGGAATTAGACCATTGTCGGAAATGGCCAATACAGAAGCGATATAAGTATTAGCTGGTACAATTACTTCATCTCCTTTTTGCATCACACACATTTCTGTATAGGCTTTGAATATTAATCGAAGCGCATCCAATCCATTCGCGACACCTAATGCAAATTTTGCGCCACAGAATGACGCATAATTTTGTTCGAAAGTTTCCAATTCCTTTCCCATTAAGTACCAACCTGAATCAATCACTCTGTTGGCTGTCTCTTTTAACTCTATCTCATATTGAGCATTTATTTTTTGTATGTCTAAAAATTTTATCATTTTAATATTATATTTTTTTAATAAATTTTGCAGGACTTCCATACCACAACTCATTGTCTGGTATGTTTTTTGTCACCAAGCTCCCAGCTCCAATCATTGAGTTTTTACCAATAGTAACTCCGCCAAGTATTACTGAAGAAGCTCCAATAGAAGCTCCATTTTGTATTTTAGTTCTTTGTAAAACAAAATCTTGTTTTGCTCTGGGATATTTGTCATTCGTAAAAGTAACATTTGGACCGATCTGAACATTTTCTTCAATTGTAATTCCGTCCCATAAATAAACTCCACACTTGATAGTCACGTTGTTCCCAATTTGAACGTCGTTTTCTATGAAAGAATGGCTGCAAATATTACAATTTTCTCCAATTATAGCATTCTTCAAGATTACAACATATTGCCAAACACGACTATTTTCAGGTATATAGGTTTGGACATCTGATAATGGATGTATCATATATTTAATTTTTAATTTCTATAAATTCCTCAAAGTTTCTAATATAATCGTCTTCAGAATATTTTTCCGAAGCCAATACTAAACAAGTTGATCCAGATGAGAAATTATTAATATCTCTCCATATTCCCGGCACTACATATAATCCTTGGTATGGGCGATTTAATGTAATTGTCTTATTATTGACACCATCGTATAAAGTGATGTCAAAACTACCACCAGCGGCAATAATTAATTGATATAAACCTTTGTGTGCATGACCTCCACGGTCTTCACCTCCTGGTACATCATATAAATAATAAGTTCTATTTATATCAAATGGAACTTGATTATTATTTTCAACTACAGTAATATTTCCTTTATCTCTGTGGTTTTTATCTAGTTCCAAAATTTTACAATCGGAAACTTTACTTTTTGTGTGATTAGTTTTAACTAAATCTGTTTTCTTATTTATAATTTTTACTACCTTTTGATTTAAGAAATCAAATTTTAAATAATCTTCATACGATCTAATATAATCACTTTTATCAAATGGTGTTGAAACCAATATAAAGGCTAAAGAATTAGTTGAAAAATTTTCCATACTTCTCCATTTACCTGCAGGAACATATAATCCTTTATAAGATCTATTTAAACTAAATATCTCTTTTTTTTCTCCATCATCTACTATTACATCAAAGCTACCAGAAATTGCGACAATAAACTCTACTTGCTCTTTAAATGCATGACCTCCTCGTATTTCACCACCAGGCACATCATAAATCCAAAATACTCTTTTTACTTCAAAAGGCAATTGATCAGGATACTGAAGAAAAGTTAAATTCCCTCTAGGATCTTGAATTCTAGGTAACTCAATTATTTTAGGTAACATTTTTATCATTATAAATTTTAGAAACAAAAAATTAAAAACTAATAAATATCGGGTATCCAACTCGGCTGAATAAACCTACCATTTCTATTGTTTAAGTATCTAACAAAGCGTGGCTCAGTTTTAAAAAAATTTTGCTGAGCTAAAAATTCATCTAGAGTTATTTGTTTCTTCATATATTGATTGGTTTCCATAACATACCATTTGTCATTCCATTTATATTCAAAAATGTTGTGCGTGTTTATTTTACTCGAAAATAAATCGAAGATACTCGTAGTTTTTTTTAATTGGTTTGAATATAAAAATACAGGTCTAACATCTATACCATTATAAGTCATTACTTTTTGCATAACCATGGATCTATCAAAACACATGCCTTTTTTGTATTTTAAAATCTTAGAAATAGCAACTTCACCAATCCCCATTGATTCATGCTTTATCTTATCAATTGTGAAATTTTGTAAAACTAGAATATCTTTTATACTACTTATGTGAATTATTGATTTATAAAATTTCTTTAATTCAACTATTTCTTTATTAGTAGGCTTAATTTTATATCTGTTAAAAATAAATGAAAAAGCTAAAAAAGATATGAAGATTAAACAAATAACTACTAAAATCTTAATAA
>SXGQ01687265.1_pt1 | contig 12548 bp, 9 predicted proteins | sample 3178371 | NCBI WGS metagenome assembly SXGQ01 (sample SAMN11356859, study PRJNA531348) | freshwater metagenome | isolation source: freshwater sample F1-20 | place: China: Fuxian Lake, Yuxi | collected 2017-12-25
ACCAGCCACCCCAGCCCAGTTCACGGTAGGCCCACCAGCTACCCAGCAAAATACCCACGGTCAGGAATGCCCACGCTGCGTTGGCCCACGGGCGCGACCAGCGAGCCCACGTTGCATCCAGTCGCCCTTCCATGAGCGCAGCCATCGCGAATGCGAAACTGACCGCAAACCCCACCTAGCCCCTGTAGAGCATCGGGGGGTGGATGATCATCACGATATCCTGCAGCAAAGGGTTCAGATCACGACCTTCAGCCGGCATGGGGATGATGCGTTCGAACGGGTTGGACGCGGTGATGAGGAACAGCAGGAATGCGAAGTTCACCAGCATCAGCACGCCCAGCACGCGACTGCGGAAAGAGCCGCTCAGATGGTCACTCAAACCGGCCACCGAAGCGCCCCACCCGGTGAGCATCAGCACCCACAGCAGCAACGACCCTTCATGCGAACCCCAACTGGCCGCGAACCGGAAAAACACCGGCAACAGCGAATTGGAGTTTTCAGCGACGTTGCGCACGGAAAAGTCGCTGACCACAAACGACCAGATCAGACAGCACCATGCAAACGTCACCAACAAAAACACCAGCCAGGTCACCTGTGCGGCCGATGAGGCCAGTGCGACAGCCTGTGCCCGGTTACGATTGACGGCATACAGCGTAAAAACGCCTGTCACACCACTGATGGCCAAAGCCAGGGCCAAAGCCCACTGTCCCCATTCTGCGATCATTTGCCCTTGACTCCCGGCGGCATGTAGTTTTCGTCATGCTTGGCCAGAATGGTGTGTGCCACAAACACGCCATCCTGCATCTGCCCCTCTGCCACCACGCCCGTACCTTCCTTGAACAGGTCGGGCACGATGCCGGTGTATGTCACCGGCACCTTGTTGCCGGTATCTGTCACTGTAAAAGCGACTTTGAGCGAACCAGATTCTTTCTGCACGCTGCCGACTTCCACCATGCCGCCAATGCGATAGGAACGACCGGCCGGCACCTTGCCTTCGACCAGTTGGGTTGGCGTATAGAAAAACACCATGTTGTCGTTGAAAGCCTGAATGACGGCAAACGCCACCCCTGCGACCACGACCGCAATGGCGGCTATCCATGTCAATCTGCGTTTACGCGCCGCATTCATCGCACTGCTCTCCTGAAACTTCCCAACTTATCTGCAACCATCCAGTGGCTGACTCATTTTCCTGCATCTTGCGTTTCGTCAGATGACAGCATCATGCGCTCGCGCAACTGGGCAGCAGCGCGGTGCGCCGCCCAGAAGTCGATCAGCAAGACACCGATGGTCAACGCGAAACAGATCCACACCACGTCCCAATGCGACATGTCAGACGCCCCCATTGATAGCGTTACGGGCCCATTGGGCGTGTTCGCAGCGTGCCACCAGCATCCAGCGGGCGCGCTTGAGCACCAGACCGGCACACAGCAGCCAGACGCCCAGCACGCAGAACAGCAGCGCCTGACGCATTTCGGGCGCCATGCGGTTGCCACCACTGCCGAAGGTCATGCCCTGATGCAGGGTATTCCAATAAATGACAGAAAAATAAATGAGCGGAATATTGACCAAGCCCACGACCATGGCCACAGCCAGCACGCGATCGACTTTGGTTTCGTCGTCGACCATGCCATTCAGTGCCATCAAGCCCAGATAAATGAATAGCAGCAGCAGTTCGGACGTCAGACGGGCATCCCATACCCAATACGTACCCCATGTGGGCTTGCCCCACAGCGACCCGGTTATCAGGGCGACCAATGTCATCCAGGCACCCAGCGGCAAAAAAGCCCGCATCATGACGGCAGAGACATCGGTCTTGTAAAGCCAGTGCAGCACCGCATACCCGGTGGCAACGGTATAGAGGAACATCGACATCCAGGCTGTAGGCACATGCACATAAATGGCGCGGTAGACATCGCCCTGCACGGCATCGGGCGGCGTGGTGAACAAGGCCCCATAGCTGCCGACGGCAAACAAGGCCAGACCGGCCAGCAGCAACAAGGGCATGAGCCGCCCGGCAAACTGGAAAAAAACCGGCGGAGAACTCAGCCGCAACAACGAACGCAACAAACCACAACCCTTTTCAAATTCATTCCATGGCCCAAGCCAGCAACTGCGCAGCCAGCCACGGTATGGCCAGACTGCTCAACAGCGACAACCCAGCCAGAACCGTCAACGGCCAGACCGGGTCCTGCCCACCCTGAACCGAAATCAGCACCGATGTGCCAAACACCAAAACTGGCACAAACAACGGCAGCGCCAGCAGATACACCAGCATCGAAGACTGGCGTGCCATCAACGTCATGGCCCCGAAAAAGGCAGCCAGGTGCACCAGCACACCGGCACCCAATGCAAGCGACAGCATCAGGAACCCGATTTCCACCCCGGGCAGCCGGTACTGCAGGGCCAGTACACCGCTGATGAGCGCCAATGCCCCACCCTGCGTAAGCCATGCCACCAGAATTTTGCCTGAGGCAACAGCCGCCAACGGCAAACCGGCTGCCCTCATCTGCGCCAAAACCCCTTCATTGTAATCCGACTCGAAAGCCGGGGCTGCGGACAAAACACACGCCAGCAGGCAACTGACCCAGAACAATCCGGCCGCCACCCGCATCAGCAAGTTGACGTCCGCACCCAATCCGATCGGAAACAGGCACAGCACCATGGCATGAAACACAGCCGGCCATACCGCCGCCTTCGGCGCAGCCTGAAACAGGCGCCATTCACGCCCCAGAACCCATGCGAGAGATGACAGACCGCCAATCGGCCCTTGTGTCCAGCGTGTCTGACCACCGAGATTGCCCGATGCTTGGACAGTGGAAACGGCTGCAGGTTTCCTGACCTCAGCAGCAGAAAAGCGGGCAGTCCCCCCGCTTATTTCAAGTACCCCCTGCAAATGGCCCGCCAAGGCCGGCACCAGGGGTGGCAAGGGCTGGTGGGTGGCAATGACAGCGCAACCACCGGCCTGAAAGTGTTCCTGCAAAAACCGACCCAGCAGCGCAACGCCCTCTGCGTCCAGCGCATTGACGGGTTCATCCATCAACCAGATGCGGGCACCACTGGCTTTGAGGATGCACAGCCCCAGACGCGAGCGTTGCCCTTGGGACAGGCGGGATGTCAGTTCCAATGCCTTGTGGGCCAAACCAACCGACCCCAGCAGCACCTTGCACTCCGGCAACGTGAGCCTGCGGCCGTACAAACTGACGGCACTGCAAAGCTGCTGCACAACAGTGAGCTCACGCCGCAAACCGAAGGGCGCCGCAAAAAATGCCAGACTGCCATCGACCTGCAAAGCGCCCTGCTCAACCGGCTGCACGCCCGCCAACACACGCAACAGCGTTGATTTGCCCGCTCCGTTGGCGCCGTGCAGTTCAACAAATCCCCCAGCCGACACATCGAAACTGATGCGGTCAGCCAATTCAAGCCTCCCGCGCGCAAGGCGCAGCCCTCGCAAACTCACCAGAGGCGAGGCTGTCGCAAAGGCGGCATCGGCGGACATGGCGGTCACGGACATCAGTTCAGTACCGTATCAATCACCAAGCTAATGTCTTTTTCACCCGGCTTGACGCCGGCCAGCGTCTTGCCCCAGTCGCCGGGCGCCCGGTTGGCCTGCCCGCCGAATGACAGCCGCGCCTCGACGTTTACCTTCTGCTGACCCGACAGCTTCATCTGCGGCGCCATGGCCAGCGTGTCATCCAACTGAAAGCGGATGGGCTTGCCAGACTGCAGCTCTGCCCCAGACAGACGCATCACGGCCAGCGGCATGGGCGGTCCGGACAAGGGCTTGGCAAGAATGTAGAGCATGGCGGTTGGCGGCAAGCCTTTTTGGGTCAACTCCGTCTTGAGACTGGGGGAGAGGGTCACGGTACCGGTAATGGCTTCCGCACCGCTGCTGGCCACACCTGCAGACCCCGCGGAGATATTGGTGCCGGAGGAAGAACCCGGTGCACCTGCAACACCACCCGGTGCCGGCATGCCGGAAGGTCCGCCCTGCCCAGCACCCGGTGCGGCCTGATTGGCCAGCAACTCAGCCTGCGCCTTGTTGTTCTGCACGGCTTTCAGACGTGTCCAGTAGCGCTCGGCCATATTTTTATCATTGGCCTGTTCCGCAGCCGTGGCGGCCAGCGCCAATGCTTTTTCATTGTCGGGGTCTGACTTGAGTGCCTGACTGACCAGGTCCAGCGGTCGACCGGCCATCTTGCTGTCCTGCTGCATGGCCACCATGTCAGCCAGGTCTGCAAGAATATCGGGATGACCCGGCGCCAGCGCCAAGGCCTTTTCAAGCGCTACGGTACTGCCTGCAAAATCGCGTTGAGACGCCTTGGCGCGCGACAGCAAGGCCCAGCCCGCCAGATTGTCAGGCTCTTGCGCCAGACGCGCCTCAAGCGCCTTGATCCGGTCTTCCATGGATACGGCGCCACCGGGGTGACGGTCGGTACCGGACGGAATACGGTCATCAGGACGACCGAAGCCAGGCCCGGAAACCACCTGCAGCGCCGCCGTCTGCGGCGTTCCCACCCACATATAAAAGCCGGTGGCCGTCACCAATACAACGGGAATCAACCACTTGGCTGCAGAACCCGCATGACCGCCCGCGGATGCGGAAATAATTTGTAATCCCTGCCCCCCGTCCCGGTGAAATACTTGCTGCGCAGAGAGAAACCATTGTTGGCGTAGGGTTTCGCGCGTCGGTTCGTCCAGCAGCGGATCCTGTTCAATTTCATCGCGCTTGCGCACCAGGACCTGCCACTCCTGTTCATCCACACCGGGAGGACAACCTTCGGGAACGGACGAAACATCGGCAGACACAGCGGTGGCGCGGGACCAGCTGCGATAGAGCACCAACAGGGAAACCAGAGAAAGAACGGCAACGCCGGCCAGAAAGAGAGCAAACATGAACAACAGACATCCGGGAATGACAGACCGCGTCAGTGTAACACCCTGACCCGGAACAACTAAGGCACACGAGACCGGGCCCTTGACTGGCAGTGTCTTTAGAACATTTGCTCAACAGAACACAAACCGCTATAACGCATCTCCTTTATTGACCGAGGTTTTGGAACATGTCGGACAACAACATCTTCAATTATGAGAATGGGCGCTGGTTCAAATGGACCGCAGCGCTCATCATCGCCAGCCTGGTGGCCTACATTGCCGACACACCAGCCATCAAACCCAATGGCGGCACATGGCTCGGTTACACGCTGGGTACCATCGGCGCAGTGCTGATTGTCTGGCTGATCCTGTTCGGCGTGCGCAAGCGGGCATACGGCAGCAACATGGGAACCGTGCGCGGCTGGCTGTCAGCGCACGTCTACCTCGGTCTGTCGCTGATTGTCGTGGCCACACTGCACACCGGTTTTGAATTTGGCTGGAACATCCATACCGCCGCGTACGCGCTGATGATGTTCGTGATCGTCAGCGGCATCTGGGGCGTGATCATTTATTTCCGCAACCCCAGCCTGATGGGCCGCGCCCTGCATGGCATGACGCTGGAAGACATGGCCAAGAGCATGCGCGACCTGGACAAGCAATGTCGCAATCTGCTGCCACAGGCATCGCCCTCCACCAAGGATCTGGTGGAAGCGTCTGCAAAGGTCGAGGTATTCAGCAGCGGCCTGCAGCGTTTCACCGGCATCAACCCGTCGTGCGCAACCACGGCCACCGTGGATGCCATGAGCCGCAGCACCGCTGCCTCCACTGCCGGCCCCGAGCAGGAAATCTATCTGCTGCAGGTCAAGAAACAGCAACTCATCAAGCGCCTGCGCAACTACATCCGCCTGCGCACCTGGGTTGAACTGTGGCTGATGTTCCACGTCCCCCTCTCCTTCGCGCTGCTGGCAACGCTGACGGCTCACATTGTTTCGGTCTTCTTCTACTGGTAATCCGATGAAAGCGAAAACCCCACAAGACGATTTGGCCCAGGAAATCGAACGCCTCAAGCAACCGCTGATGGGCCGCCGCGCGCTGTCATGGATACTGTTCCTGCCAGCGCTGTTTTTCTTTCTGGTTCTCCCGGTCACCGCATCCCTCTACCCCGAAGCCACCAAAAGCTTTTTCGAAGCGTTCGGTGTACGGGCATCGCAGCAGGTAGCCAAGGACGAAGACCCCCGCCCCACACCCACCGCGTTTTCACTGGACACACCGTGGAACCCGGGCATGCTGGCCGCCGGCCATCAACCGTGGGCGAGCGATTGCCGGGTCTGCCACTCCGAGAGTTTCAAGATGACGCAGGACAAGGACTGTCTGGCCTGCCACAAGGACATCGGTGACCACGTGCCCAAGCAGGCCAATCTGGATAAAACCGGACTGGAAGGCGTGCGCTGCGCAGACTGCCACCGCGACCACATGGGGCAAACGGCACTGGCCGACCAGAACAAGCACTACAGCGGCAACAACTGCGAGTCCTGCCACATCAACATCAAGGCCAACGCTCCCAAATCCGAAATCCGCGATGTGGGCGACTTTGCCAGCAAACATCCCGAGTTCCGCGTTCAGGTCGCCAACAGTCCCAAACCGGGAGACCTGCGCCGCGTGGTTCTGTCTGAGAAAGACAAGGTCATCGAAAAGACTGGCCTGAAGTTCCCGCATAACGTGCACATGGACAAAAAAGGCATTGCCGGTCCCAAGGGCGATGTGATCATGAAGTGCGCAGACTGCCACGTCGGCGATGGTACGGGTATCACCTTCAAGGAAGTGAACATGAAGGATCACTGCCAGTCCTGCCATGAACTGCGCTTTGAGCCGACACTGTCGAACCGCCAGGTACCTCACGGCAGCGTGGAAGAAGTGCTGAGCACCCTGCGCGAGTTCTACAGCTATGTGGTGGCCAACAAGGTGCCTGAACCCATGCAGGTCAAGGGTGACATCCTGGTGATCCGCCCTGGCTCTGAAGAGAAAAAACCCGCACCTGCCCCGCTGGTGACCAGCGGCGATGCCAAGACCCGCGCCACACTGGCGGCCAAAGAGCTGTTTGAAAAAACCGCCTGTCTGGTCTGTCATGAAATCAGCAAGGGTCCCGCCTCAGGCAACATGAAGACCACCGGCTTTGACCTGCCGCAGTACACCGTGGCACCGGTCACACCGGCACATCCGTGGATGCCTCAGGCGCGATTCAATCACAAGGCGCACGACAAACAGGCCTGTACTGACTGCCACGATGCAGTCAACTCAAAGAAGGCCAGCGATGTGCTGATGCCGGGCATTGAGGGCTGCAAGGACTGTCACGTCGGCAAGCAGCCTGTGAAAAACAAGATTGCCTCCGATTGCGGTTATTGCCATGGCTTCCACCTGCCCGGCCATGTGGACGAGAAGGAAAAAGACAAGAAGCCGGCGGTGACGGCGGCAGCGTCAAAGTCGCTGGTCGCGGACTCAACCGGCAAGCCCACGCTGGTCTATGTACACAAAACGGCTGAGCAGAAGTAAACAGCACGGATGGCTGTGGTGCTGATACGGCACCACAGCAAATGACACGGAAAGATCTGATTCACATGCAAGTCAAAAAAGAAAATCTGAAGCTTGGACAACCGGCGATTAAATGGACGGTGGGTGCACTAACCGCAGCGCTGATGGGTGCGGGTATCGTGAGTTGTGGTGGCGGTGGTGGTGGCAGCGGAAGTTCGCTGCCGCCGGGACAGACGCTGGCGGAGAGCGCGGCGCAAGTGACGCCGGTTGGTTGCACCACGGGCTTGGAAACCGAACCGGCCTGCGATCCGTTTCGTCTGACCAAATCAGATGTTGAGCGTATTCTTAAGCAAGGCGTTGAAGCAGCAGGAACGACGCTGGGGACGTTTGCTGTTGTGGACAGGGTTGGTAACGTTCTTGCGGTTTACTCTACCGATAATCCGGACGGTAATATCCGTATCACAAGCGCTCGTAACCCTGCAGTTACCGGCGGGCTGGAGGGCGCGGATGTCAAACAGTCCTACGCAGCCATCGCAAAAGCGATCACTGGCGCTTACCTTTCGTCATCAGGTAACGCATTCAGTACGCGTACCGCTTCATTGATTGTGCAAGAGCATTTTTATCCCGGACAAACCAACGAAGTCAGCGGACCGTTGTTCGGCGTGCAGTTCAGCCAACTTCCATGTGGTGACCTCGTCCGGGACATAGGACAAAGCAGCACGGCAGGCCCAAAGAGATCCCCGCTAGGCTTGGCAGCAGACCCGGGGGGATTTCCCTTGTATAAAAACGGAGTGGTCGTCGGCGGTATCGGATTCATCTCTGCGAACGGCACCTACACGCTCGACCCTAATCCGCGCGACACAGACGCTGATCCTGAAGAAATCATCGCATGGTCTGCAAGCAAGGGGTTTGAAGCTCCTGAAGCCATTCGGGGCAACCGTATTTCTGGTGGTGGGCCGTTTTTGCTGTTTACAGACACAAACGGTGTCCCTGTTAGCGGAAATGCAACTCTAGATCCAAACCGGTTCGCCGAGTCCACGGGCTACTACTCACCCTCATCGACCAACATGGTCGAAAGTCATATCAAAGTTGGAACACCTTATGGGGTGACCGCCTCAGGTTACAGACAGGCTGAGAGCAGCGACTTCAGCAGTGGCAGTTTGGTTGCACGCAAGGCATTTGTGCTGACCAAACAGGACGACTTGGGGGTGGCAAGCGGAAACTTCCGGGACAACAGATATGCCCCGCGTTCAGCGCCTAATGCGATCACCAGCGGTTCTTCAGATTTGCGCTTGATCAGCTCTGAAGTCACAACCCTGCTGGATAAGGCTTACGAAATTGCAAACAGGGGCCGCGCACAAATCCGCATTCCATTGAGTTCTGCTATCCAGGTCACTATTTCGGTCGTTGATACAGAAGGCAACATTCTCGGCGTTGTACGGACGCCAGACGCTCCTGTTTTTGGCACGGACGTATCTCTGCAAAAAGCGCGGTCTGCCATGTTCATGTCCAAATCTCTTACCGCCCCCCAAAAACTACTTATCGACACTACAACGAACACGGGTCCAAACGCACGAAAATATACCGACAACCCAGATTTTTCCTCTGTCACTGGATTCGATGGGACCATAGCTTTTTCCGCCAGAGGTTTTGGCAATTACGCTCGCCCTTACTTTCCGGACGGTCCGGCAACACCGGTGACGGGACCTTTTTCAAGGCCCTTTACAAATTGGAGTCCATTTTCGACCGGTCTTCAGCTTGACCTGGTTGCAGGCAAAATTTTGTCGACCATCTCCAGAACAAACCGCTCAGGATCAGATACAACTTGCTCTCCTGAAAACACCTCAGGAACCCCCGCCGTTACTACGCAACTACCTATTCGAAATGGCCTGCAAATTTTCCCCGGTGGCTTCCCGATTTATCGTCCGGACGCAAACGGCGTCAGCGTTCTGGTTGGCGGCATAGGTATTTCCGGCGACGGTATCGACCAAGATGACATGATTTCTTTCCTCGGACTTGAAAACGCAAGACGATCAGGTCTTACCATTCGGCATCCGCTTCCGGCTGATGCTCCGAATCGACCCACCGGAGAACCACGACGAATCGACAGCATTGAAAACAATGCGTCCAAGTCTCGTTACGTCAACTGCCCATTCTCGCCATTCACCGACAGCAACGAACAAAACGTATGCAGAGGTATATGAAATGACCCGGTCCCATCGCAGCAGATACATCACGCCAGCGCAGCTCAAACCCTTGACGCTCGCGCTGTGTCTCGCGCTGGCTGGCAGCCCTGCTCTGGCCGGCAGCAAATTAAACAGCAAGCGCAGCAGCAATCAGGCGTCGACAGCCGATGCCACAGGCGATCTGTCTTTGAGCACCCAAGGCGCTGACCTGCTGCCTGAGGACGTAACGGGCCCCGCAGACCTTAAGCCTGCTGTTAGCTTTGCTCCGCCACAGATTGATGGGCTCTTGTCTTCAAGCACGGATACCCCTGCTCCATTCTCGATAACCGCTTCCGGCACTTATCGTGCGCTACTGCCCGTCGCAGACTTCACAAGCACAGATGAATCCGGCGCCGAAGGTGGTGCCGCCAAAACCGCAGGCGTCTCGCAAGTACAGGTTCAAACCACCAAGGTGTTGATCCGCGCACAAGCCAACGACACCGCTCCTGTGATTTCTGAAGCGTTCAAAGGCCAGTTGCTGGATGCATTCGAGCAAGTGGGCGACTGGGTGCGCGTCGGCGTTCGCGGCTCGATGACGGGACCCGATACCGGCTGGATCCGGGTTGAAGTCGATAACCTCGGTGACACCAATATTGCAGCTTTTACCGCATGGCCCAAACCTGCGCCCGGCAAGACCCGCCCGGCACAGACTGAAACCGGCGCTCTCGCATCCGAAGTGGAAGCGGCTCGACCCGGTGGTGTAACACCCACCATCAACCTGCCCGCCGTACGTGATGACCAGGTGGCCCCACCGGCCCCAAACCTGCCACGTGAGACTGTGGCGATCCCGGACCGATGGCGCCTGATGTCGGCACTCGGGTTCAAGTTTCCCTGGTATGACCCCTACAACCAAAATGCATTGAAAGGCGACCTGCCGGTACTGGGCGATGTATTGGGACCCGAATGGTTTTTCAATTTCGGTGCCATTTCCGACACCTTGCTGGAATACCGCCGCCTGCCCACGCCCACCGCTCCGGTAACCTCGCGCATTCCTGGACAAAATGACCAGTTCGGCGGTGATGGCCAGCGCATATTTGCACAAACGCTCATCACCTCTTTCAGTCTGGTGAAGGGCAACACCACGTTCCGTCCGCCAGATTACGAATTCAAGTTCGCTCCGGTATTCAATTACAACAACGTGCGTGTGGATGAAGACCGTGCATTGCGCATCGACCCACTGCGCGGGCATCGTCGCACCGACAACCACTTTGCGGTACAGGAACTGTTCGCTGACGTTCACCTGCGTAACGTGTCAGAGCGTTTTGACTTCGACTCACTGCGTGTAGGCATTCAACCCATCACGGCGGATTTCCGCAGTTTCCTGTTCAACGATCTGCCCTTCGGCGTGCGTCTGTTCGGCAACCGCGACAATAACCAGTACCAATACAACATCGGGCTGTTCCGCCGCATAGAGAAAGACACCAACACGGGTCTGAACGACGTTCAGGAAGGTCTGCGGGACGATGATGTCTTCATCGCCAACCTGTACCGTCAAGACTTTCCCGTCATCGGTTTCACCAGCCAATTGGCCTACGTGCACAACCGCAATAACGAAAACAAAGGGCTGTATTTCAACAAGAACGGCTTCCTTGAACGGCCCGCCCCAGTCGGAGCGCAAAAGCTCTTCAGCTACAAGGTGAACTACTTCGGCTACAGCGGCGACGGTCACTTCGACACCTGGAACGTCAGTACGTCAACCTATATCGCCAAAGGTTCTTCGGACACCCATCCGATTGCACAGCGCCCTCAGGATATCGACGGCTGGTTCCACGCCACCGAGATTTCAAAAGACTTCAGCTGGACGCGTGTGCGCGGCAGCATGTTGTTCACTTCGGCTGACCATGACCCGTTTGACGGCAAATCCACCGGTTTTGATGCGATTCTGGAGAACCCGCAATTCGCGGGGGCCGACACCAGCTTTTTCATCCGCCAGCCGATTCCGCTGATCGGTGGCGGCGGCCTGAGTCTGTCAGGCCGAAATGGCGTGATTCCGTCGCTGAGAACATCCAAGGACGAAGGCCAATCGAACTTCATCAACCCGGGTCTGACCCTGTTCGGTCTGGGTGCCGACTTTGATGTGAAGCCCGAACTGCGTCTGATTGCAAACGTCAACCGCCTGTTCTTCCGCGATACCACCGTGCTCGGTGTACTGCGCACACAGGCGCCGCCAGATCGCGATATCGGCACCGACATCTCGTTTGCCGCGCAATACCGGCCTTTCTTCACGCAAAACGTGATTGTGAATGCATCCATATCCAAGCTGATACCGGGTGAAGGCTACAAGCAGTTGTTCCCCAACCGCAGCCTGCACACCGCTCTTGTCAACATCATCCTTACTTTCTGAAGAACCATGTCAGATCGCTCACTGTTCAGCTTTACCCGCAAACACCGCACGGCCCTTCTGGCCGCCGCAGGCCTGTTTGCGACACTGGCGACCTACTCGGTCTGGTCCCCACAGCAGCAGGCACATGCCGGCGGCGGTGCAGCGCACTATGTGCAGCGCACCTACACCATGGCCCCACCTGCGCCCAAGTCACAATCCGAGGACATGGCCAAAGCCAAGTCCGACGGTTGCATGACCTGCCATACCGAGACAGACCGACACACCATGCACGCCAACCCCGGCGTGGTGCTCGGTTGTGTGGACTGCCACGGCGGCAAGCCTGAAGTGAAATGGAACGGCAAATATGCAAAGCCCGATGCCAAACCACATGACACCAGCGACCCGGCTTACCGCAAGGTGATGGAAGAAGCGCACATCCTGCCGCGTGACATGGCGATGTGGGGTCAGTCACGCAACCCTGAAATCTCCTATGCACGCCTGAACAAGGAAGACCCGGCCTTCATCCGTTTCATGAACCCCGGCGACCTGCGTATTGCGCGCGAGGCCTGCGGCTCATGTCACTTGCCCATCATTCAGGC
>SXGQ01478193.1_pt1 | contig 12547 bp, 14 predicted proteins | sample 3178371 | NCBI WGS metagenome assembly SXGQ01 (sample SAMN11356859, study PRJNA531348) | freshwater metagenome | isolation source: freshwater sample F1-20 | place: China: Fuxian Lake, Yuxi | collected 2017-12-25
AATTTATAATAGTATCACCTATAAATTAATAGTTTATGCATTTTTACTAAAGGGACACGATCTAAAGACTGAAAAAAATTAGAAGCTTTTATATCGGAAACTGGATAACGCAAACCAAAAGCATCATTAAGAAATAAAATTCTTACTTGCATTCTATCCGCATCCAATAATTTTCTTTCTATATTAATTATAGAATCTAGAATAAAACTAGAAGATTGAATTGCACTTTTTATTCCGATATCCATCTTTATTAATCTAACATTCGTAAGAATGTAAACAACAATACCTTCTTCATCATTGCTCAAATTAGCATTAATAATTAGATAGTCTGTAGGACTATCTCCATTGACAGTAAGTTTTATAAAATTAAATAATTTCGTGTCCCTTTAGTAAAAATGCATAACTACAGCAAAATATTAAAATAATATGCACTTTTAAAAATATATTATAGGTGCATTAATATGAGTTCAACTATGTCTACATTAGAGGAAGTTGCTAACCAGTTTCAAGTCTGGCGAGATAATAAAAAAAATAGTAAATTTTCTCCTGTTCCTCCTCATCTAAAAACCAATGCCAGGCAATTATTAAGTTCATATCCAATATCACAAGTTGCTGTTGCCTTGGGTATCAGTAGATCCTTTCTTTATAATATCCAAAAAGATCAAAATTACTCACCTGATAGCAAAAATCAGCAAACTTCAGGAACTGAATCACTTAATTTTATTCCTTTCAATTTCGCTGATCCCGCTGATCCAAACCAGCCACAAAAGAATCAGCTAATCAACCCTGCGCCACCCTTAAACTTCACTTGCGAGATGATAAAACCAAATGGTATCAGGCTTATTATTCACACTTCAGATCCAACCAGCATTATTAATACCTTTTTATGCTCCAATTAACGCCTCAATCAACCATATTTGTTGCAACCATACATATTGATTTCCGCAAAGGCATCGATGGTCTTATTGCTGTTTGCAACCAAAAACTTACTATAAACCCTATGGGTGGGGCTTTATTTCTATTTTATAATAAAAGTAAAACCACTATTAAAGTCCTATCCTTCGATGGTCAAGGATTCTGGCTCTGTACCAAAAGACTTTCTGAAGGTAAATTTAAATATAAAATACAACCTCTAAATGGTTCAATCTACCAACAAATCTGTCATCGATCACTGCACATTCTAATTAATAATGGTGACCCTTTATCAGCAAAACTGGCAAAAAACTGGAGACCTTTAAGCGGCCACTAACTCCGTATTATTCCGGTACTCCAGGTATTTCCAAGGTAGGTAACTGCTTGCATCCTTCTGTACTTTATTCCAGTTCGTTTGAATCCAGTTAAAATAAGCAAAGCCGTTGATGCCGTTTGCCTCACATGTCCTTACTATACTACTTAAGCCACTCCATATTGCAGCGCTATTCCTGGTCTTGAAAAACAAAGAATTCTTGCGCTGTAATATTATGCTCTTTAAAGCCCGCTCGGATTTATTATTATCTAGAGGGGCTCCCTTAACCTTTAAAAACCGTGTCAGTCCGGTTTTATTGTTTAGCCAATAATTCATTGCCTTACCCAGTGCACTATTAGGCTCAGCTAATTTTTGATCATATAAATACCTGATCTTATCATATATGTTTTTAATATGCTTACTGCTATTTTTCTTATGATGTCTTAGCCTTTTTCTAGAATCATAATTTCGGCATTCATGGTCAATTTTGTAGATCGAACTGATTTCATCTAGAAAATATTTGCATTCTTCGGGATAATAATCTTTTATCTCGGCAAATTTTTCCCGGCCATGAAATAAACAATTTATTATTATTAACTTACCTAGCTCTTGCTCATCAACTTTAGGCGTATTTTTACTACTTGCATCTACCATTAATTTTAAATAATGATCTTTATTACCCCTGTTGGTCATGATTGGTACAAAATTCTCCCCACAGTGCTTATTATCAGTCATGTATAATATGATATTCTTACCTCTAGCCGTCCTAGTACATATGGTAGTTGTATTACAACTGCGCTGCTGTTTCTCAGGCAAGGTTTTATTAGTCTTCATCACTTCAAGAATTTTTGCCCCGGTATCATCTGAATAAAAGATCTTGCTTTCACTCGCTGCTGCCAATAACTGCTGATATATAGCATAACCACAATCTTCCCATACACCTAAACATTGGAGCCATAATGTACTTTCAGCTATAGGTGCATTATATAGGGACTGTAATTTTGATAATCTATGAAAAGGCATCCCATAAACTCTCTGCAGTATAATTGAACTTCTTGCACTATGTGTCCATTTATCTACTGATTGATGATTCATAAACTCCAAACCACAAGTATTGCAGCGTAATACTGACTTCTGGTATCGTTCGACATTTACCGGAGAATTACCGCTGAATTGTAATAACTTACGTGCTTGACCCTCGTAAAGCTTTCCTTTATGACAAGACCCGCATATATCGCCAACTCCTATACCTTCAATCTCTATATTATTAATAGGGGCATCCGGATAATTATCAAAACCATATCGGCCTTTACCAGTCCTACTGGCTCTCTTTCTTTGATGTGATGCAATATCTATTACTTTGAAATCTGAATCAGTATTACTACCGTTACCGCAAGCACCATTACCACGAGATTCACTTTGCGGTTCTAATGAATCTCCGTAAGCTTTTTTAGCGCCTCCTGATCCAGGCTCAATAATATCTGTTTTAATTGATTGGTACTGATTTTTCCAGACTTTAACTCTTCCATTAGGACTTTAACAAAATCTAACGTCTCTAATACTAAATCTTTGTAACGATAATTGTTTTCTTTTAGTATTTCATCTAGGGTATTTACAACTTCTTGTCGCTGTGCTGAACTTAAGCTAACTATTGCTGGTTTCTTCATTGCCGGATGCTTATAATTAGGTGCTTTCTTAGAATCTTAAATAATTTTTTATCGCGTCGCAACTATTAATTAACTTTTAAGATAATTAAAAAAATTTATAATAGTATCACCTATAAATTAATAGTTTATGCATTTTTACTAAAGGGACACCCTTAAACACATTTCTGGTTAAATTAAGATCATGTATTATATGGGTATAAACAAAATTGCTTTGGTACAATAAAATTTTTTAATAGCTTATGGTGTAATTTTAGCCATCTGACTCCAACAAAAATTCGAACTGCATATATTTAGCAGCTTCCTAATTTCTATCCCTATCTGCGTACTGAATAGCTTCTTTGATTCTCAGAGCATTTATTATCACTTCTATATGTGCTAACGATTTAACTTCTACGTCAAATATCAATTCGAAATAGTTACTGTTACGGCTTAAAATTTTAAAATTAGTTATATTCCCCCCATTTTTAGCAATTTCTCCGGCTAAAATAGCAAGGCTTTCTGGTTCATTTAATAACAAAACTTTTATCCTAGAAATAAAAGGAATATTTGATTTATTGTTATCCCAGGTAAGGTCAAGGATTCTTTCTGGCATACTAGCAAAATTGTTTAGCATTTCGCAATCAGATGTATGGATTGTAATTCCACTTCCTGTGTGTACTATACCTACTATTTTGTCCCCTGGAAGAGGGTGACAGCATTTCGCATAATGCATAGCCATACCTGGTATAAGGCCTTTAATAGGTATTACATTTTCATCTTCCGTTGTGGAAGAAGCTTTTTTTGTAAATTTTAGTAAAGATAAAGTTGAGCTTAATCTACTTTTTTTAACAGTTGCGAGCTTTACTACTTCCTCCCTGGTAATTGTACCTTCTCCCACTGCAAAAAATAATTCATCAGAGGTTTTGCTAAAGAACTTGCACGCTGCTTCTATAGCTTTAGTTTCGTCTTCTATTTTATTAGCTTTTAGGGCTTTATAGATAATTGTTTTCCCAAGCTTTATGTGCTGCCCCCTTAATTGTTGGTGAATAACTTTTTGAATTTCTCCTCTTGCTTTACCTGTAACAACAAATTTTTCCCATGAAAGTGAAACTGTTTGGTGTTTAGAAGTGATTATTTCTACTTGATCACCATTAACAAGGTGAGTTTTAAGAGGTACTATTTTGCCATTTACTTTTGCACCTACGCATTTATTCCCTATATCAGAATGTACCATATAAGCAAAATCAACGGTAGTAGCGCCTTTAGGTAACGCTATAAGTTTACCTTTGGGTGTAAAGCAGAATACTTGATCATAATACATTGCCAATTTAGTATTTTGGAGGAATGTTTCTGGGTCGTTATTTTGTTCCAAAATTGAAAGCAATTCTCTAATCCATACGTATTGCGTAGTGTCGAGACTATTATCGTGGCATTGTTTATAACGCCAATGAGCGGCTACTCCAAGCTCTGCTATATCATGCATTTTGTGGGTTCTAATTTGGATTTCAACTTTTTGGAGTAATGGTCCGATAATCACTGTGTGGAGAGACTGGTATCCATTATTTTTAGGAGTGCTGATAAAATCTTGAAAATTATCAGGAATCATTTTATAGCTTGTATGGATTATACCAAGGGCTCTATAACAATTCTCAACATTATCTACTACTATTCTGAAAGCTATTATATCTGATAATTGTTCTATGCTAATATTTTTTTGCTTCATTTTCATCCACGTGGAATAAGGAGTTTTTTTTCTTCCAGAAACTTCTGCTTTTAAGCCTTGTACTTCAAGAGTTTTTTGCAGCTCATTAATAATTTGTGGGATAAGCTTATTTTGTCCGGATTCAAGTTCAATGGATTTAAATCTCTGAACTATTGATTCTCTAATATCTGGGTTTAATATTCCAAAACAAATATCCTGCAATTCCGTTTTTATTTGTTGCATTCCTATTCTTTCAGCTAGCGGTGCATATAGTTCAAGGGTTTCTAAGGCTATTTTTTTCTTTTTTTCCGGATTACTAATAAAATCTATGGTACGCATATTGTGAAGACGATCAGCAAGTTTAATAAGTAAAACTCTGATATCATCACTTAGTGCTATTAGCAATTTTCGAAAATTCTCAGCTTGACGAACATTATCTTCGTGAAATTTTATTTTTGTAAGTTTAGTAACACCATCAACTAATTTTGCGACATCTTTGCCAAAATTCTCTTCGATTTCCTCAAGTGTTAAGTCTGTATCTTCAATAGTGTCGTGTAGTATAGCAGTAATGATGGAATCTGTATCCAAACGCATTTCTGCAATTATTTCAGCTACTTCAAGAGGGTGAGAATAATAAGGAACGCCTGATGCCCTTTGTTGTATACCATGGTATTTTATAGCAAATTCAACAGCTTTTTTTATCTTTGCTTCGTCTACTGTTATATTATAAGATTTGTATTTTTCTAGTATCTTTTGATGGTCTAAATGCACTTAATAATTATAATTTGGTTTAATTTTTGAAATATTTGATAGTATGTAGAGCTAGAATATATCTATAGAAAGTAAGAGTAAACTATTTTTTTTTTAGTGCTATTAAATAAAATTCACTGGATGTTTTGCGGCTTGAATCAGGCTTAAAATGCTTAACCGTTGTAAAATTTTGTTTTATGTTATTCAGCAGATCATTTTCTGCTCCGCCTCTGAAAATTTTAGCAATAAAATGTCCTCCCGGTTTAAGGATAGTTATGGCAAACTGAAAAGCATTTTCGCAAAGATCAATTATTCGTAAATGATCTGTAGCACTATGTCCGGTAGTATTAGCTGCCATATCACTTAATACTACATCGGCAAGTTGATTGTCCAAATTATTGATTATTAAAGTTTTTGCATCCTCAGCAAAGAAATCTTTCTGTAAGTTAACTACTCCAGCTATTGGGTCTATAGGTAGCAGGTCGATAGCAATTAGCTTATTTGTGGCATTTTTGTTATTTGATTGAATGATTTTAGCTGCTACTTGACTCCATCCTCCAGGCGCTGCGCCAAGATCTACAACATTCATTCCTGGGCTTAGTACCCTGAATTTTTCATTTATTTCAAGTAGCTTATAAGCTGCCCGTGATCTGTAACCGTCTAATTTTGATTTGGCAACATAAGGATCATTAAGCTGACGCATAAGCCAGAGAGTTGAAGATTTTTTTCTCCCTTTTGCAGTTTTAACTTTAGTAAATTTACCCCGATAACCACTAGATACAGACATAAATAGGTTATTTTTGTCCTGACTGTGCATAATTATGTAAAATAGAATTTACAAATCCAATTTCATTTTCATCTAGCATATCATTTGCTATATCAGTATACTCGTTAATTATTACTTTTTTAGGAGTTTCCGGAAAATAAGCAAGCTCGCAAATACCGACTCTTAACACGGCATGAAGAAGCATAGGCAAATTAGTAATAGTCCAGGACTTAGTAAGAAATCGAGATATTTCTTCGTCAATCTCTAATAAATTACTATGAGTATATTTTACTAGCTCATCTAAATAGCTATAGCTTGGTTTAAGTTTGAGCTTACTCTTTTGATCAATATCATAGTCGCTTTTAAAATCTACATCTTTGTAAAATTCTTTTATTCTCAGCAATACCGAATTTATATCGAGCGTATCTTGGGAACTGGCAAATTGATACAAAGTTTGAATAGCTGCTATTCGTGCAATTGATTTAGTACTTATTTGTTGGTTCATATATGTTTTGTTTTATGAATTAGACCGCCTGGAAGCTTAAACTATCTATAAAAACGCATTGGGGGTATTTTTAAAACTGTGGTTTTTCTTGCGGTAAGGCTAAATTAATAGAGTTGTTACCTATACCTTTAAAATCTCTTCCTCTTTAGTTTTTATATGCTGATCAACTTTACTTGTAAAATCGTCGGTTAGTTTTTGAATTTCTTCTCCAATATTATGGTGATCATCCTTTGATATAGCACTGTCTTTTTCCATTTTTTTCAGATGTTCCATGCCGTCTCGTCTGATGTTTCTTAAAGCAACCTTAGTATTTTCACCGTATTTATGAGCAATTTTTACCAGTTCGTGTCTTCTTTCCTGGCTCAAGATAGGTAAACTCATTCGGATTATTTGGCCGTCAGAACTCGGATTAAGCCCCAGATTTGCATCAGCAATAGCTTTTTCAACGGTTTTGACCATAGATTTATCCCATACTTGCACGGATATGGTCTTAGCATCCGGAGTTGAAACTGTGCCAACCTGAGATATAGGCATTTTACTTCCATAGACCTCGACAACGACCGGATCAAGTAAATTAGCTGAAGATCTTCCTGTTCTAAGACCGGATAATTCTTTCTGAAGAATAATAATTGCCTTATTCATTTTGTCAGTTAAATCATTTTTAAGTGCTTGATCCATGATGCCTCCTTAGTAAAATTCTTAAAACTTAATTGCCCTTTATAATAGTAAATTCCCCTTTATCTTGTAGTACCTGCGCAAAATTACCTGGTTTCTTTATAGAAAATACTTTTATAGGTAAATTGTTTTCTCGTGCTACGGCAATCGCAGCCATATCCATTACTTTTAAATTATCTCTTAAAGCTTCCGTATAGTTTAGTTCTGCAAATTTTTTGGCATCCTTGTTCTTTTTAGGGTCAGAATCGTAAACCCCGTCAACATTTGTACCTTTAAATAGAATATCACAATTCATTTCTATAGCCCTAAGCACAGCTGCACTATCAGTTGTAAAAAAGGGGTTTCCAATTCCTGCTGCAAAAATTACAACCCTTCCTTTTTGCATATGTCTTATAGCTCGTCGTCTAATAAAGGGCTCACAAATCGTAGTCATTGGGATTGCGGACTGAACTCTAGTATATATGCCAGTTTTTTCCATAGTATTTTGTAATGCTAAAGCATTAATAACCGTAGCTAGCATTCCCATGTAGTCAGCTGCTGCTCTTTCCATTCCTAGCACGGCTGCATCAATTCCACGGTAAATGTTCCCACCTCCTACTACTACGCATACCTGCACGCCAAGGTTAACAACTTCTTTTATATCTTCTGCTATAGTTTGGAGAGTTTCAAAATCATGTCCAAAACTTTTGTTTCCCATCAGAGCTTCACCAGAAACCTTAAAAAGGGCTCTTTTGCAGTTTATTGACATAAATTTTTTTACTACAATGATACAAAATTAATAAAAATAAATCAGTTATGGTTTGAATTTCCCTAGCTTTTGAGTTAGATCTAATTAAATTTTTTATTGGTTCATGCTAAAGCAAGTATTATTTTTGTCAAGTGCAAGAAAATAGCAATTAATAAAAATCGGGATTATTAAAAAAAACTTTAGTTTTAAATAGCCATAATATATCATGTAATAAGTTATAGAAAGTAGGTTTTATTAGGTGGTAAAATGCCGAAATTAATTATTGATGGCAAAGAAGTAGAAATAGAAGAAGGCCTGACTGTGATGCAAGCTTGTGAAGCTGCCGGGTTGGAGATACCGCATTTCTGCTTCCATGAGCGTCTAAAAATTGCTGGTAATTGCCGTATGTGCCTAGTTGATATTGAGAAATCTCCTAAACCTGTTGCGTCTTGTGCTATGCCGGCAAGTGAGGGCATGGTAGTTAATACTACTAGCGCAAGGGTAATAAAAGCCCGGGAGGGGGTAATGGAGTTCTTGCTTGCCAACCATCCTTTGGATTGTCCAATTTGTGATCAGGGTGGAGAATGTGATTTGCAGGATCAAGCTTTTAAATATGGTAAGGGCAAAAGTAGATATTCTGAAAACAAACGCTCAGTTAAAGATAAAAACCTTGGTCCTTTAGTTGAGACTCATATGACGCGTTGTATACATTGTACCCGCTGCATCAGGTTTTGCACTGATGTTGCAGGTATTCCAGAAATGGGAACAATCGGTAGGGGCGAGCATATGGAAATTGTGAGCTATCTAGAAAAAACCCTTACCTCTGAGTTATCAGGTAATGTAATAGATTTATGCCCTGTAGGTGCTTTAAACTCTAAACCTTATGCCTTTACTGCTCGAAGCTGGGAACTGCAAGGTACTGAGTCAATAGACGTTATGGACGCTGTTGGTTCGAATATTCGTGTCGATTCCAGGGGGCTTGAGGTAATGCGTATTGTGCCGAAACTTAATGAAGATATAAATGAAGAATGGCTTTCTGATAAAGCAAGATTTTCTTACGATGGTCTAAAAAATCAACGGCTGGATAGACCCTATATCAAAAAAAGTGGTCGCTTTCAAGAAGTAAGCTGGGAAAGTGCACTTTCTTCAATTGCTGACAAATTCACTTCCACACACGATAAGTCAGCTATTGCTGCTATTGCAGGCTTTACCGCGCCTTGTGAGAGTATGTTTTTAATGAAAAAATTGCTCTCCAAACTTGGGTCTGCTATGGGCGATGCTAATCAACTTGGTTACAGATTTGATTTATCAGCTAGAGGTAATTACTTGTTTAACACTACTATCGCTGGTATAGAAAAAGCTGACGTTTGCCTGCTTGTAGGAGCTAATCCAAAACAAGTAGCTCCTGTATTGAACGCTCGAATTGGTAAAATGGTTAGAGCAGGAAACTTGATTGTTGGGAGAATTGGAGAAGCGGATAATCAAACATATAAAATTATGGAACTAGGTAGGAATGTTGATATCCTGGAAAGCTTAGTTTCGATTAATCTTGGTAACGAGGAAAATAAGGATAAATCCATATTAGCATTTGCTAAACTTCTAGAGAAAGCAGCTAATCCTATGATTATTGTTGGGGATGGAGCACTAGTGCGCCCAGATGCTCATGCAATACTATCTCTTTTGCATAAAATTATCCCAAAATACAAAATTGTGCGAGAGAATTGGAATGGATTTAATATTTTGCATAACCATGCTTCCATGGTAGGGGCATTGGACCTTGGTTTCGTTTATGGTAATTCCGGTACTGGAACTGCCGAAATCCTAAAAAAGACCCAAAATGGTGAAATCAAAATCCTCTATTTACTTGGCGCAGATGATATTGATATAAGCCAAATAGGGGAAGGTACTTTCGTCATTTATCAGGGACACCACGGTGATGCTGGAGCTAATAGAGCAGATGTTATTTTGCCTGAAGCTGCTTATACTGAACAGGATGGAATTTATGTTAATATGGAAGGTAGACCTCAGTTTGCTCGAGCAGCGGTATCCCCCCCAGGTTCTGCTAAAACCGGAGTAGAAATTATTCATATGGTTGCAGAAGCACTTGACCTAGAGATTAAAGCAGATGAATTGCATTTAATTCGCAAGATGATGGCACAGGAATATGATATATTTAACCATATTGATGAGATCATGGTTAATGATTTTCTACCCTTTAAGTCTAGCATAAAACTGAGCAAGCACCCTTTAGAAAAAGTAGCTATGAATTATTATATGACAGATCCAATTAGTCGGGCTTCTGTTACGATGGCAAAATGCACAAAAGCGATAAGTGAGATGAAGGCAACAGAAGAACTTAAAGAAACGATTGAGGGAGCAGCATAAAATGATGGATTTATTCTATGAATATGTTGTCCCATTAATTTTTATTGCTCTTAAGGTAATTTTAATCGTATTACCTTTGCTATTATCAGTAGCTTATTTAACTTATGCTGAACGCCGAGTAATAGGGCTTATGCAAATGCGCCGAGGACCTAATAGAGTGGGTCCTTTTGGTCTCTTGCAGCCAATTGCCGATGCGGTAAAACTTATATTTAAGGAAACAATCGTCCCGACGCCAGCAAGTAAAATAGTGTTTATGATTGCTCCGATGATTACTTTTATTTTAAGCCTAGTCGGCTGGGCTGTAATACCTTTTTCTGAAGGGTGGGTATTATCTGATATGAACGTCGGAGTACTATATGTTTTGGCTGTATCTTCTCTTGGTGTTTATGGTATTATTATGGCTGGCTGGGCAAGTAATTCTAAGTATGCATTTTTAGGTGCCATTAGGTCTTCAGCACAAATGATATCTTATGAAGTTTCTATGGGGCTAGTGATTGTTACAGTGCTGCTTGTAACAGGAAGCCTAAATTTGAGTGAAATAGTTGAGCACCAGCGAAACATGCCATTTTGGATTCATCTGATGCTTGCCCCTATGGCAGTGGTATTTTTCATTTCTGTTTTAGCAGAAACCAATCGCTTGCCTTTTGATTTACCAGAAGCTGAATCCGAACTTGTGGCAGGTTATAATGTTGAGTATTCGTCTATGAGTTTTGCTTTATTTTTTCTCGGTGAATATGCTAATATGATATTAGTCAGCGCCATGACAGTGACGTTCTTCATGGGAGGATACCTACCTCCTTTTGGTATAAGTTTTCTATATTTGATACCGGGTTTTATTTGGTTTGTTTTAAAAATTTGCTGTTTGCTGTTTGTATTCTTGTGGATCAGAGCTACTTTGCCACGATATAGATATGATCAACTTATGCACCTTGGGTGGAAGGTATTTTTACCGCTAACCTTGTTTTGGGTAGTGCTGGTAGCGTCTCTGCTTGTGATAACAGGCAATTTGCCGTAATTATTTAGAATTGAGTATGATAAAATATATTAAATCATTTGTGCTATATGACATCTTGTGTGGAATGTTCTTAACCTTAAAATACTTTTTTAAGCCAAAGGTTACAATTGATTATCCGTACGAAAAAAGCCCTATTAGTCCTCGGTTTAAGGGTGAGCATGCCCTAAGACGTTATGAGAATGGCGAGGAGCGTTGTATTGCCTGTAAATTATGTGAGGCGATATGTCCTGCTCAGGCTATTTTAATTGAGTCTGAGCCAAGAGAAGAAGGGAGTCGGCGTACGACCAGGTATGATATTGATATGACAAAATGTATTTATTGCGGGATGTGCCAGGAAGCCTGTCCGGTAGATGCAATTGTCGAAGGGCCGAATTTTGAGTTCGCTACTGAAACCCACAAAGAGTTACTTTATAACAAAGAAAGGTTGTTACGTAACGGAGAAATTTGGGAGCAGGAACTTGCAAGAAAATTAAAGGATGATTATCCATACAGGTAATATAATTTATGGCGGTATTTTTTTATTTCTTTGCCTTTCTATTAGTGCTTGGTAGTGTTATGGTAATAACAAGCCGTAATCCTGTATATGCTGTTTTATGGCTAATTTTTACTTTCTGTAATGCTTCCGGAATTATGGTTCTTATGGGAGCTGAGTTTTTAGCAATGATGATAATCATCATTTATGTTGGAGCAGTGGCAGTATTATTCCTTTTTGTCGTAATGATGCTGGATATAAAAGTTGCTGAATTCAAGGGAATAATAGGCACAGAAATCGGAGTTGCTGCGATGATAGCATTCTTTCTATTTGCTGATCTTGTAGTTGTTATTCTGCTTGGAATCAAAGTTATTATACCGGTCAATAACTTGCAATTTATCCTCAATCCTGATATTGGTAACGCCTATGCTATTGGCAGGGTTTTATATACTGATTTTATTTTACCGTTCCAAACTGCTGGGCTAATATTATTTACAGCAATGATTGCAAGTATTTCTTTAACTTTCCGTTTAAGAGACGGAGTTAAAAGGCAAAAACCTGGCAATCAATTGCAAAAAAATAAGGAAAATAGCCTGTTTTTTGCACAAAATACGGGAAAATCTGGTTTAGAAAATTTGAATTATGACGATTAGCAATATTTCTTTAGAGCATTATTTAA
>SXGQ01146127.1_pt1 | contig 12546 bp, 16 predicted proteins | sample 3178371 | NCBI WGS metagenome assembly SXGQ01 (sample SAMN11356859, study PRJNA531348) | freshwater metagenome | isolation source: freshwater sample F1-20 | place: China: Fuxian Lake, Yuxi | collected 2017-12-25
GATTAAAATAACTACTTGTTGCATCACAACTAATCTTTGTGTACGAAGTGTCAAAATCAATTACCATATCTTCTGTCTTAGCATCTTGGATTGCCCAATAAGATGTTTGAGGAAGGGCCTTATTTGTAGTGTATAATGATGATGTAGTGAATACTCTTTGCGGATATTTATCCCTCGCATTGATCATCATCTTATATTTACCAGTTCCGTATTTATACTCATTTAAGTTGTTACCTAAAGTAATTACATTATTAGTATTATTGATTACACTTAAACTTCCTGTAATAAAAGAACTATCATCCCACCTAATTTCCAAAGATGGAGGATATATAGTATGAGTATCTACAGAAAAGAAACTTAAAGCGATATAACTTCCTGAGTTATTTTCAATAGCATTAGGATGTTTAAGAATAAACCCTGCATTTCTTGAACCACTAAACCAATTAGATACAATTGAACTTACATCGACATTTATATCTTTATCATTTTTGTATCCAAAAGATTGACTAACAGAAGAGGTTGTCCACGAACCACCCCCAGGAGTTAAAAAGTAAGAACTGCCTGCACCACCTGCCCAGCTAGCACTAGTCGTTGCGAAAGAAGAAGTACTATACCAACAAACACCATTTCTAGTTTGAGGATCATCAGCAGCTTTTCCTGTTCCCATATCCCATGATTGAGATACTTGTCTGATTTCTACACTATAAGTAGTATTTAAGTTTTCGGCATTAGCAAGATATAGTCTCAAATATGTTTTCCATGATCCTGTGGTATAAGATTTTAGAGTATTTAGATCTTCATCACTAAATAATACTAAAGATCTTCTCAAATCATCTGCAAGTATAGGTTCTGAAGGAACAGGATCTACAAAAAAGTTAGTTGGATTTGGTGAATTTTTTACAGCTATTTCTAATATTTCATCGAGGCCTGCATTTGCTGCTGGCTTCTTAGAATATATTGAAGCATCTGCTGTAGGAAATATTTTATATACTGCCATTTTTTATCTTTTATAATGTTACTACACGACCTTGTATATCTGTATTAGGGAACTTAACTTCAAATATAGAAGGATCTAAAGAAGGATAAATTACACCATTTAAAGTACCAGCTGAAATATCATAGGAATATTTAGAATATCCATTAGCAATTCCTGATTTATTTACTATATTAACAGATTTTACTGTTTGTACACCTTCAATAGTATCTAATAAAGAATATATATCTCCTAAAATGATTGGTTCATTTACTTGCCAATTATCTACATTAAAAAAGTCTTGTAGTGCTAAAATACATCTAGCAACTACATCTTGGCTAGTATAGTTTGGTCTAATAATTATATCAAAATTACAACCAATATTTATAATATAAGCAGGTTTAATAGCTACAGAATCAGTAAGCATTCTATAGTCTTTTAAATATGTTTGTATATTTTGTAGTAGTGCTGGTGAAGGATCTGCTAAATTACCATTAGCGTCTAAACCTAATACATAAAGACTAACTAACAAAGGATCATATTGGCTAGTATTTGCTAACATATAATTTCTAAATGTAGCATCGTCTTTAGTAACATACGCTTTAGATACTTTACCAAATCTGCTAGGCATACTTAATGTTCTAGCTAAATAGTCTTCTTGAGTAACAGCGCGAAGCTGAGTTGGAAATTCTGCTGAAATATTTAGTCTTAACTCTTCTACTGTGTCACCATCACCGCCTCCTTTTGCAGGATCTGGATTATTTACAGCAATTGTATTTTGATACGCAGTATTTCCTGATACAGTGTATGAAACAACTTGAGTTAGTTGGTTAGAAAGCACATTTGCTGTGGCTCCACCACCCACTAAATATTGAAATGTAACTGTAGTATTTTTTGGAGCTAGTCCATAAGTTTGAGTAGTTACAAAATTAGTTGGGTCAAATGAACTGGATAAAGTGCTTAGACCTCCTCCTGTTAAACCAACACTTACAGCATTAGGATTAGGAAGAACTGCTGTATCAGCTACTGAGTTTATACCGGAACCAAACTCAATATCTAATGTACCATCAGTTTTAAATCTAGATACAAACCTTCTTGGAACTTGTAACTTTTGAATCATGTATGGAACTTGATTCTGATATTGGTACAAACTAGGATAATTAACAGCGGTATTTTCAACAGGTTTTAATATATAGTCCTGGGCTAAATAAGGTACTTCATACCATGTATTACCATTTGAATCTTTAGCATCGAGGATAGTAATGATTGAATTATCTTGAATAGATACAGTACTAAATCTTTGAGCTGCACCAAAGGTAAAAGACTGCGTTTTAACCTGTCCTGATATTGCCTGAACTGTTTTCTTTAACAAGTAAGATGTAGGAACATTAGAACCATCTACTGTATAAACCTCAATTGTCGTAGGATCTAAAGAAGACGAAGTAGTAAAGTCTACTTTTTGAGGAACATAAAATAAAACTGAACTATCAACATTGGATTTTACTTGCATGCCTTGTTCTATAGTCATAGCATAACTAAAATCAGGCAAAACGGAGCTTCCTGAACTAACTGCAGGAAGTTGTTGATAAACGTCAAGATTTACTATGGCCGCAGAAGTAACTTTAGGTCTATAACCTAACATATAGGCCATAGTATACAAGTTATCTTTCTGTTTTGCATACTGTAAGAAAGTCTCTTGTAGTTGATTATCAAGATAAAATGAAAGTACATCTCCTACATAAGAAGCCATTTCAATAAACATGCTACCAGGTGACGCCTGAGTAAAATCATTATATACTGTAGGATAATAAGACTTAGCATACTCAATCAAATCTTGCTTGAAGGTAGTAAAGTCTTTATTCAGATATTTAACATCTATTTGATCTGGCATTTTTACATGTTTTGAATAGTCAGTGTAACAGAATCATTTTCATTTGATCTTAATAGTCTATAACTGAATTTTATGTTTATAATATTGTAATCAGGTTGACCTGTAACGTCTAGATTTACAATCTGAACGTTAGGAAAGTTATTTTCTATTTGTGTCTTTAGTGATTGCTGGATGTCATCAAAGGTATCTATATCAATTTGTTCAAATAGCCTAGCTCTTAAACCAGCTCCAAAATTAGGATTAAACGGCCTTTCTCTTGGGTCGGTCAACAAGAAGTTAATTAGGTTATATTTAGTCTGATCTTTAGTTGTATATACGGTTTGAAATACGTTCGTAGAAGAAAAAGGGAGGGATACTCCAACTCCGGTTGAAGGCTTTAAGTCTACTACTGATATTTTCTTAAGTCCGTATGCCATTAGATTTGTCCTTGTGCTTTAAGTTTTCCCATAAGAGCAGAGAAGTCTGGAACCTCATTAATCTGAACTGCGTCAATATTAGAACTCGGTCTAGCAGAACCTAGCATTCCTTCAACAGATCCTACTTTAACTTCTTTAGGTTGAAAAGCCATAGAAGGGTGGACATCTGCAGTTGACATAGAAAAATCCTCGTTCAACATTGATTTAGCCGTATCATTTAAAAAGGCAGCCATTGGATTATTCTTAGAAAACTGAATCTGAGGTTTTGCAGCTGGTGCATTTAATGTACCAGGTATCTTACTTTTAACTTGTTCTTGAAGATTCTTTTTTTGATCAACTAATATAGGAGATGAATATTCCTTTAATAGTTTAGGAAGCTCTTCCTTAAGAACAGCTCTAAGTTCTTCACGAATCAACTTTCTTAGTGCTTCAGATTGTGTCATATCTTATAAATATTATTTTTACGAGTTTACAGAACCTATATTATATTAGATGTAAACCTTCCCAGAGGATCAGCTCCAGATAAGTTTGTCTTTAGTTTGCTAGATTCTTTGGCCATTAAAGCCTGTACTTTTTTACGTAGAGCCCTCCCACCAGGAAGGTTGTTTACAAAGGTAGTCAATCCTAATTCATCAGTCTGTTCCTTAACACTCTGTATATCATCTGTATTTACTACTACATTCTCTAGACTTAGATCTTCTTCTCCTAGAAATCTTAAAGATTCTAGAACAGTTAAAGTGTCTTCAGAGGATATTGAGCCCAAATTAAAACTAACTAAACCCTTTGATACAAGTAGGGTTTTAACCTCATTTACTATAATTAGGTCCAGAGAAGCAAACGTAGGTGTAGACTGGGCTGATATATATCCTTGACTATTTCTAGCAACACCAAATCTCCTTTTTAGAGATATACCTTCATCTGTAACTTCTTCTGTAACTATTTCTATAGTATATTCACCAAACTGCCTGTCTATTTTTTGACCTGATGTATTATACCTATCTAAAAAGTCTTGAAGCTCAGCCCTTGTTGAATTAAGATTATTTATTAAGTCATCTATTTCTTGGCCTATTTCTGGGTTACAAGATTCAAGATTTAATTTTATTAAGTTTAATTTATATATAATGTCTTGAATACCAGCAAGAAGGGTAGTTACACAAATTGCCATTAGATTAAGAACTGCATTTATTTGGTTTAATCTTTTTATAAACCTTTTTTCTCCTTGTTCTTTTAATACAGATTGGTAAATATCACTAAACTTGGTAGTTACTCCTGTAGTAGTAGATATATTTGGTATAGGAAGAGCTATGAAAAAAGCCTTTATAACATTATATATTTTTATTAATATAATGCATATTTTAATTACAACCCTTCCTACATTAATATAACCTAATAGTTTTCTTCCTATTGAATTTATATTATTTGCACTATTAATAATTTGTTTTATTAGAGGCAAGAATCTTGGAATATCAATAATTTTAGTTAGTTTTGCTATTTGTTCTTGAACCCCACCATCTGTAATTGTATTAGCAAAATTAAGAAAAGCAGCAGGAGAATTAAGTGCTATAATAGCAATACAATATGCTTTTACTTTTTCTATTAGTCTCAATAGTTTTTGAACCTCAGCTTGATTAATATCATTTACACTTTGGTATTGATTGAATTTACCTAATACATCTTGAAGAAAACCACTTATTGAATTTGCTTGAGGAAAAGTTTTATTAAAATCAGGATCATTCAAACCCGTATCCGGACTAAGTACAGTTGAAAATATAGTATTTACTTCTTGTATTAAGGAATACAATCCCAGTCTACTTTCTGGGTTGTTTAGATCTCCGTAACTTTTATAATAGTCATCAATTCTTTTTTGTACTTCAAATGCTTGTTTTTGTATAAACCATTTTGATCTAGCCAAAGAACTACCAGTTGTAGGAGGATTATTAGGGTCAAAAGACTCACCACCAGGTACTTCATTTATGAGATAGTTTATAATATCACAATAATTAATACCAACCAAATCAGATAATGTATTTGATATACCTTTATCTAAAGCCTTTTGTATTTTATTTGCAGTAGGATCATTTTGAAGTTTAAACTTACCGTAAAATATTTTATTTATACTACTCTGTGCACTAATAATAAATTTAGCTATAACACCAATAACTTTCTCCAACCCTTTTGCTGTAGTTGTATTAATGTTTAGTTTATCATTTCCTAAATTTATTATACTTGCCATTATTTAGTAAATGTATTTTTTGATAATATAAAGTTAGATTGAAGTGTGTCAACCAATCTATTAGATTCGTCGGCTAGTATCTTACCAGCAGAAGCTATATATTGCATACTAGCACCTAGATCACTTTCTGATGCTTGGGACATTAACATTCCTGCATTTGCAATATTATTTAATAGAACTATAAGTTGTTGATTTAAGTTAGTCCCTAAAATAACAGGCTGTCCTTCTACTTTAGCATTTGGTCCAAGTTCTACAATAGGAGAATATAGTTTTATTCCTTCATTTGCATCAAGATTAATAGTCTTTGTTGATGATAATGAAACAGCTTGTTTTCCAAACAAAAAGATAGCATCACTTTTAGAATGAAGTGTAACTCTATCTGATGTTAGAATTAACTGATTACCTTTATATGGAAAAACTGGTTTAAACATTATCTAGTGCTGTTTTCATCTTGGAATTGCGCAGATATAGTTTCATCAGATGTAGGAAGCTGTTGAAGCTTAACTACATTTTGTACTATAGGATTTATACCTACACCAAAAGAGTTAAGAGGAAAAGCGTTAATGTCCTCTAAATTAACTTCCTGGGTTGATGTCATCCAGATAGCAGAGCCATCACGATTTATATCTTCAACAATAGGATCAAAAGGAGTCAAAGTCTTTCTTTGCCCTTGACTGTTTGTTATAATAGTTATAGGACTTCCATTATTTCCTGATTGGGACCAGGTGTTAAAGTCCTTCATTACAGGAACAGTACTACCGAATCTTATAGATTGGCCAAACCTGGACTGCATTATAATATCACCTTCAAAAGGCCTAAGATTCTTAATATCTTTTTCTTGAAGAGTATAGCCTAGAGGAAGTGAACCTGAGGTAGCATTTCCACTATAACCAGGTTTATTTACATAATTGTTATAATAGTCGGCTAGTTCTTCTAGATTAGGAAAGGCATTGTGGTTTGAAGATCCCCAAAGTGCAAAAGGAGGGAAATAGTATAATTGTTGCTTATCTGATCCATCATTTAGTTTTCTAGACGGTCCTACTATTATCAGTACAATTTCATTTACAGAAGGGTATTGCTTCAAGAATCCTGACATAGGATACGCCGGTTCTGATACGGCTTGAGACTTGGAAGTAGACAAAGACGAGTACAACAACTCGTATCTTATTTTTCCTATATCGTTAGGCGACCCATAATCAGGATCCACTTCCTTTGTATTTCCTTTATATGGTCCTAATACAATAGATTTAACCCTTCCAATTTGGAAGTATTGGCCGGTTGTTTTACCTCTATCTGCAAAAAGTTGTTGACCAAAGATAGACATTAGGCCTGAGGAAGTTGTTTAGGTTCTTTAATCTTAGCAACTGTAACATCAGCGAATAGCTGTTCAATATCCTTCTCAGTCAATATGCCATTATCTTCAGAGTCTCCTGCCTTCTTATTTTCGGCTGCTTTTTGGAATAAAGTAAGGAGTTTCATCAACACCTCGTCATTCTTAAGGCTAGAGTCCATAAATCCTTTGAGAAGCGGGACAATGACAATAGCATCACCAGGAGTTTCAATCATGTCGGCAAGCCTCATGATCTCCTGTTTAATTGTACTGTCTTGATTTTTATGTTTGTTGTATACCTCTTCTACAAGGTCAGCGATGGTTTTCCCTTTGAATATTTCCTTATCGAGTTCCATGACTTTTTAGAATAAATATTAATAGTCACTATTTTCAAGGTAGTTGTCAAGGATCCTCTTGTAGATCACTTTAAGCTTTTTAATTACTTTTGTGATTGTGTTTGACTGGGTGTCGGTCATTTCTTTTACATATATAAAGACCGCCTTCTTATTAAAGATGTCTATGTTTTCTCTCTTTTTGAAGATCTCAAGGATAGCATCGGCCACTTTGATTTCATCTGTCTTGTCAAACAAATCGAGTAGATTATCATCTACGTATTTGACAAATAATTCTACTATGTCAAGTCTATCCAATTCAGGTTCAGGCTCTTTTACAATGATAGAATTAACTAAAGCGTCATCGTCATGCTGTTCACCAATCTCAGCTTTTGATACAAGCTTCTTGTAATTCTTTTGGTTATAGATGATCAAATATCTTTTGGCAATAGTCCCAAAATAAGAATATGCCTTACCTTTTGATTGATCATAAAGGTCTAGTTTCTGTAGTAGAAAAGAGATAACCTCGTATTTAAGGTCTTCAATATTATCAACCTCTGTGTAATAGAATTTAAAAGTATGGATAATATTCTCTACTAGTTTATAAAACCCGTAGTGAATAGACTCATTGTAGATCCTATTTCTTTCGGCCTGGCTTTTACTGTTTCTATAACGAAGGATGGCCTCCTCTGTTTCTACAGTAAAATAGTTATTCTTTACTTTAGGTTTTCTTTTTCTAGGCTGCCCCTTTTTCGTAAGGAGAACTTCTTCTTCACTTGCCAAGATATCACTCATATTATTCTTCTATGAAGTTATTAATTTTAGATTGCATTTGTTTTACATTCTCCATTAGAGAAAGAAATTCAGGGTCAGATTGAACCCATAATTTAGAATCTATTTGAGTTGCACAAGTATTGATTTCTCTCATAGCATCTTTTATACCATCTATAAAAACCTGTTGATTAATAACCATTCTTTCTAGTTTTCTATTCTTATTGAATAGGTTCCAAATAATATAACCTACTATTGATAATATCCATAATGATATTGCTATAATTGTCCAAATCATAATTATTTATTTTTATTTTCTATTTGACTAGCCATCAAATCTGCTTGATGTAGAATATATGGAAGATTAGATTTTAATTGTGTATCTGGCCCATAAGTAATATAGTAAGGCTTATTGGCTTCTTCATATAGACCATCATGAAGCTTGATTGCTAGATATTCATTCTCTGTAACCTGGATTCCTGCTTTGTGAAGCATATATAAACTTCTGTCTGCTATTCTCATGTAAGTCACATCTGGGTTATACTTATAGTATATACCTTGTTTTTCAATATGCCATTGAGAATCATTTGGAATATATACTGGGTGTTGATTAGTTCCTATCTTACCAAGATCGTGGTTGATAGCAGAGAACACTAACTCTTCAGTTGTATAATTCTTTTTCTGACCGAACTTATCCCAAACCTTTTCAAATACTAAAGCAGCTTCAGTAACCCTAATAACATGGTCAACATAACCACCAGCAAAGCAGTTGTGATTGTCAATTCTAGTTGAAGCAGGCGCCATAGAAAGAACATCTTCAACAGACTTATAATAATCAATAAGTAGATCAGACCTTTCAGAAGATATATACTTCTTAATAAGTGAATAGAACTTGTCCAGATTTTCTACAATCTGTTCAGCAGATAATTTTTGCATAACTATTTTTTAAAATGTTTCTTGTTCGCCATTTATCAAAACCTCAATCTCTTGAAGTTTAGCTTTCATTCTATCAATATGAGATTTTAATTCCTCAATACTTCTCCCGGTTGATAGAAGTGCTTCATGACCATTTAAGAAGTTATTTAGTTCAAATATCTTTCTTAAAATTAGTTGTTTGTATTTCATTATTTAAATTTACTATTTTGTTATGTAACTTATCAATTGTTCTATAGAGTAGAAGCCTAAACCTGTTACTCCTAGTGCCAATTTTCTTAATTTACCTATTTTGTCGTATTCGTCGGTAATATAAAAGATGTCTTTAATAGAGCCAAATTCATCGGTATGAATTATCATAGGGTATTGATAGACTCCTGTTAGATCTTCCACTTCATCACAAATAGAAGTATCATCTTCACAAACTATAGTTGAGTATTCTATACCTTTTTTATCAAGTGCTTCTTTTACTGTTTTACACTTGTTACAACCATCTAATATAAGTAGCTTAATCATAAGATTCAAATTCTTTATCTATTTGTTTCATCAATTCATACCACACCATCTTTTCATCGTCTTTCATATTATTGTAATTCAATGATAGATAGATATATAAAGCTTCTAGTTGATCTTCTGTTATTTTGTTATCACTTATTTCAAATTGCATTTAAAATAGAATTTTTTAATAGGGTATTTGCCTATTTTTGGAGTGGGTGAATTGACTTTGTTTGTTGTCTTGGTTTATATTTGAAAGCCCTAGCGGACTAAACCGTCGGATATACCGATATTCTTTCAAACCTTCACTTTCGACTATCTTTATATACCTGAAGCATTGTTCTTAGTCTTAGCTCCTGGTAGTTGTATTGATTACTCATTCTAAAACTCACTCATGGAATTTCACCAAGCTATGGCATAGATCCTGAGTATACAACATTACACAAAACCAATATACAACAAATCTTTGAAACAAAAAAATTTTTTTTAATAAATATTTTTTTATGTCGAATTTTTGTCTTATATTAGTAAAATGGACAAAGAAATGCTCGTTTTAGGCCTTCTGGAGACTGTGTTAGGTAAGGGAAAAGGTTCTAAGACTACTATGGACTACGCCTTTTATTGCCCAGTTTGTAAACACCATAATCCAAAACTGATTGTCAATATTAGGTCTGGTCAATACAATTGTTGGACCTGCCACCCTCCTACCAAAGGCAAAACTCCAGTATCACTCTTCAAGAAAATAGATGCTCCTACAGAGAAAGTATTGGAGATGAAGAACTATTTTCAGAACGATAATACTAAGATTGATACTACAAAGCCAAACAAAGTAACCCTACCAGAAGAGTTTATTTCACTCTCTAATCCAGATAAATCATTAGAGTGTAGGCACGCTTTAGCTTATCTAAAGAAAAGAACTATATCTATACAAGACATACAAAAGTATAATATAGGCTACTGTAAAACAGGCCGTTATAGAAATAGAATCATAGTACCTTCATATGACAAAGACGGTAATATTAACTACTTCATAGCTAGATCATTCGAGAAAGATCCTGTAAGAAAGTATGATGCTCCGAGCTGTAACAAGACCGAGATAATTGGTCTAGAGTACTTTGTAAACTGGTCTGTTCCTGTAATATTGTGTGAGGGTATGTTTGATGCGATTGCTATAAAACGTAATGCTGTTCCACTGTTCGGAAAGACTATTCCTCAGTCACTCATGTTAAAGTTAGTAGAATCTGAAATAAAAACTATATATTTGGCATTAGACAAAGACGCACTCAAAGAGGCGTTAGATTATTCACAAAACCTTCTCAATCTTGGGAAGGAAGTATATTTAATAGAGCTAGAAGGGAAAGATCCTTCTGACTTAGGTTTTGACAACATGACAAAATTACTTCATCATGCGAAGCCACTATCTTTTGGTGATTTGCTTCTCAAAAAAATTCAACTATTATGATTGAAAAATCTAAGAACGTCCACAAGGACAAGTTCTTAAAGCGCATTGTCGAGACCGACCCTGAATTAAGACAGATCACTTTACACGACTCTAGATATTATCAAAGGTCCCCTGGTGTTTTCTATCCTTCTGTTACAACGATCTTAGGTTACTTCCCAAAAGGGCAGTTCTTTGAAACATGGATGAAAGACATGGGGCACAATGCTGATATTATAATGCGTCGTGCTGGGGAAGAAGGAACTCAAGTACACGAAGCGGTAGAGAAGTTCTTAAGAGGCGAAGAGATTCGTTGGATCGAACCAGATGGGCATGTTAATTATCATACTCATGTATGGAAGATGATCCTTGGTTTTACTGACTTCTGGACTACTTACAAACCAACACTACTTCTATCTGAAGAGTTCATGTACAGTGATACACACAAATATTCTGGAACACTCGACCTTCTTGTAGACATCAATGGTGAGAAGTGGGTTCTTGATATTAAGACTTCTAATAATATCCATGAAAGCTACCACCTTCAAATGGCAGCATACACTAAGGCCTATGAAGAGAGATACCTTCAAAAGGTGGACCGTAATGGTATTATCTGGCTTAAGTCAAGTAAAAGAGGCCCAGACAAGTCAAATAAGAAAATGCAAGGAGCTGGTTGGGAGATTATTGAAGGTAAAAAGACTCTTGACGAGTACTTTGATATGTTCTTACATACCTACAGAACCTATAGAATCATGCACCCAGAGGAAGAGATTGAGCTATTGACACTTCCTAATACGGTTAAGTTAGGATCTTAAATATTTATTGGTAGTATGATAAAGCTACTAGATCTATTAATGGAAGCACAAGGAGGCAAGAAAGCCATTGTAATGGCAGGAGGTGCTGGAGCAGGTAAATCTTTCTTTGTTAGACAAATTAGATCTGATCTTCAAAAACAAGGCTGGACAGAGCTTAACGCAGACAAATATGTAGAGGACAAAGACAGTCCTATGTATAACAATCTGGCCAAAGCATCTAGCCAAATAGACAAAGTAGACCTTCCAAACACAATTAAATCAGGAAAGAACTTCCTTTACGATACTACAGCAACTAATGTAGATAGGATTGGTGGTATTAAAGAATCAGGCTATGATGTCATGATGGTCATGATCTATACTAATCCTATTGTTAGTTTTCTTCGTAACTTTAAGCGTGAAAGAAAGGTACCAACCGTAGGTGTATTATCTAGTTGGAATAACATATATAAGAATATAGACACATATAAGAAGATGTTCGGTAACAATTTCTTTCTTGTCCCAACAGAGTTAAGTGTTGAGGAACAAAAGATGGTAGATGAGTTTGAGAAGGCACACAAATCTAATAAGCTAAAAGAGTTCTTCGAAGATATTCTATCTTCTGGCCAATTCAAGTCTAGCTTCAGAAAAGATCCTACTAAAGAAAAGACTCCTGAAGAGATAGCTAAATCAAAAGAGTTAGTTAATAAGCAGATTGATATTTTATCTGGCCAATTCGACAAGATAGAAGATCAAGTAGAACAGCTAAAGACTAGTGACATGAATCAAGTTGTGGGTAAAGCTAAATCGTTTATTAAATGATCAATCCAGAACAATTAGGCCGTCAAATAGCCGAAGATATATTAAGTGAAGCATCACCAGATGTTGGACCTTGTTTTTACCCTGGTAAATTCAAGCCACCACATAAAGGACATTTTGAGGC
>SXGQ01374841.1_pt1 | contig 12546 bp, 10 predicted proteins | sample 3178371 | NCBI WGS metagenome assembly SXGQ01 (sample SAMN11356859, study PRJNA531348) | freshwater metagenome | isolation source: freshwater sample F1-20 | place: China: Fuxian Lake, Yuxi | collected 2017-12-25
CCAGCCGCTTTGCTGAACCCGCGCTCACCGCTGCTTCGCGTCGGGGCGGGGCGGGGCGCAAGCGCCCCTCCCCTGCGCCCCTCCCCAAAACTTTAGTTTTCCTTCGGCGGACTACCGATACAGAGTCTCCGACCCGCCCTCTTCGGGAAAGCGGCCGTCCCTAGCCGCCCCTCTTCGTTACCCCACTTTTATGTTCCCCCGCCGCCTCCTCCCCCTCGTTTTCGCCGCCGTCCTCCCGCTTGGCGTTCCGTCACTCATGGCCACCGACACCCGGGGCGAGTTCCTCAAACTCATCGACCGCCCGCGCGTGCCAACCGACGCCAAGTTCGAAATCTCGTCATCACCTTCGCCCTCCGGCTTCACCCGCCTCGACTTCACCTTCGCTGCCGACTCCACCAACCGCGTCCCCGGAATCCTCCTCAAGCAAACCTCCTCCGTCCCCGCCTCCGTCCGCCGCCCCGTCGTCATCGCCCTCCACGGCACCGGTGGAAACAAGGAGACTCAACTCGCCCTCCTCGAGCAACTCGCCGCCGATGGCTTCATCGCCGTCGCCATCGACGCCCGCTATCATGGCGCCCGCGCCTCGCAGCCCAAAGGCACCGCCGACTACAACGCCGCCATCCTTCGCGCCTTCCAGACCGGCCAAGAACACCCATTCTTCATCGACTCCGCGTGGGACATTTCCCGGCTGGTCGATTGCCTCGTCACCCGCGACGACGTCGACCCCGCCCGCATCGCACTCATCGGCTTTTCGAAAGGCGGCATCGAGGCCTACCTCACTGCCGCCGCCGATCCACGCATCGCCGCGACCGTCGCCTTCATCGGCGTGCAAAGCTTCGGCTGGGCCCTCGACCACAACGCGTGGCAATCCCGCATCGGCACCGTTCAGGCCGCCTTCGATGCCGCCGCCAAGGCTGCGGGCATAACCAAGCCCGACGCCGCTTTCGTGCGCCGTTTTTATGACCGCGTCGCCCCGGGGATCTACGACCGTTTCGACGGCCCGGCGATGCTCCCACTCATTGCACCGCGTCCCTTCCTCGCCATTAACGGCGACTCGGACGACCGCACGCCGTTACCTGGACTCGAACTCTGCGCCGCCGCCGCCCGCGCCGCCTATAAAGCCACTGGGGCCGAGGAGTACTTCACGCTCACGATCCAGCCCAACACCGGCCACAAAGCCAACCCCGAGTCCGTCGTCGCCGCCCGCGCCTGGCTCGTGCGCCACCTCAAGCCCTGATCCGGGCGCACCCGCCTTCGCTTTCGCGCCGCCACCGGCACGCGCTCCGTGACGTAGCTTGCGCACCCGTCGGGGCACCCTAGGTTCGACCTCTCCATGAAATTCACTCCCGAGAAACCCGCCCTCTTCGGCGAAACCCTCGACTCGCTCACCGCGCACTTGCGCGAACTGGGCGAGCCGACCTTCCGCGCGAAACAGATTCTCGACTGGGTTTATAAAAAACGCGTCCGCACTTGGGACGCGATGACCAACCTCCCCAAGCCCCTCCGCACCAAGCTCGAGGCCACTTTCGATCTCACGCCCTCGACCCTCGTGCTCAACAAGCAATCGGGCGACGTCACCGACAAACTCCTGCTCGAACTCCGCGACGGCTCCCTCATCGAGTCCGTCATCATCCGCGCCCCGCAGTCGGATGTCGGCGAAGAGCTTTCCCGTAAGACCATCTGCATCTCCACCCAAGTCGGCTGCGCCATGGGCTGTGTCTTTTGCGCCAGCGGCCTCGCCGGTCTCAAACGCGACATGTCCGCCGGCGAGATCGTCTCCCAACTCCTCCAAGTCTGCTATCGCGAAGACGCGACCACACCGCGCGCGCGCCCCGAGCTGGCGTCGTTCGACAACATCGTCGACATGGGCATGGGCGAACCGCTCGCCAACTACGACGCCCTCATCCGCGCCCTCACCATCCTCAACGCCGAGTGGGGCCTCGGCTTCGGCGCCCGCCGCATCACCGTTTCCACCAGCGGTCTTGTCCCGAAAATCCTAAAACTCGCCGAGGAGCCCATCGGATTCCGCCTCGCCGTTTCTCTCCACGGGTCGACCAATGAGGTCCGGGAAAAAATCATGCCGGTCAACAAGGCCTACCCATTGGAAAAACTGATTCCCGCCGTCCGCGAGTTTTCCGAGAAACACGGCCGCATGGTCACCCTCGAGTTTATCCTCATCGAGGACGTCAACGACTCGGTCGAACAAGCCGGCGAACTCCGCGACATCGCCCGCGACCTCCATGCGCACGTGAACATCATTCCTTACAACACCGTCGAGGGTCTGCCCTGGAAACGCCCGAGCGTCATGGTGCAAGAAGGCTTCGCCGATGTCCTCCGTGCCGCCCGCGTTCCCGTGACGTTGCGCCGCGAAAAAGGCCACGATATCGCCGCCGCCTGCGGTCAGCTTCGTCTCAAGACCGAGAAGTCCCGCGAGCTGGCCCAAGCGTAAGGCCGGGTCTCCGACCCGCCCTCCACGCTCCCGCCAAGCGCCCCTTCAGCATGACCACCGCGCCTGCCGCCTCGCCGGTGGCCAAACCGTCTCCCGCCCTCGGGATTCTCTGCGCCCTCAGCGTGGGCCATCTGCTCAACGATACCGTCCAGTCGCTGCTCCCTGCGCTCTACCCGCTCCTCAAGGACTCCCTCAACCTCACCTTCACCCAGATCGGCCTCATCACCCTTGCATTTCAGCTCACCGCGTCGCTGCTCCAGCCGGTCGTCGGTCTGTTCACCGACCGCCATCCGCAGCCCTACTCGCTTGCTGCCGGCATGGTCCTGTCGCTCGTCGGTCTGCTGCTGCTCGCCTTTGCCACCACCTTCCCGGCCGTGCTCATCGCCGGCGGGCTCGTCGGTCTCGGCTCCTCCATTTTCCACCCCGAAGCCTCCCGCGTCGCCAAGCTCGCGTCCGGTGGCCGCCATGGCTTCGCCCAGTCTCTTTTTCAAGTCGGCGGCAACGCGGGCAGCGCCCTCGGTCCGCTGCTTGCCGCACTTTTCGTCGCCCAACACTCGCAGTCCCGGGTCGCTTGGTTTGCCGCCGTCCCCATCGTCGGATTCATTCTGCTCACCCGCGTCGGCCACTGGTATCGGGCCCAACTCGCCTTCGCCCGCGCCTCGACTCACCGCGCCGCACTTCCGGCTCTGCTGCCGCGCCGTCGCATCATCGCTGCCATCGCGATCCTCGCCGTACTCATCTTTTCAAAGTATTTCTACATGGCCTGCCTCGGCAGCTATTACACGTTCTACCTCATCGAGAAATTCCAGGTTTCGATTCAAACCTCCCAACTCCTGCTCTTTGTTTTTCTCGGCGCGGTCGCCGCGGGCACGATCATCGGCGGCCCCGTGGGCGACCGGATCGGCCGCAAAGCCGTGATCTGGGTTTCGATCCTCGGCGTCGTGCCGTTCACCTTGATTTTACCTTACGCCAATTTGTTTTGGACCGCCGCGCTCACGGTCGTGATCGGCGCCGTCCTCGCCTCGGCGTTCTCCGCGATCCTCGTCTATGCCCAAGAACTGATGCCTAACCGTGTCGGTCTCGTTTCCGGCATCTTCTTCGGGTTTGCTTTTGGCATGGGCGGGCTCGGTTCCGCCGCCCTGGGAATCCTCGCCGACCACCGGGGGCTCGACTACGTCTTCAAGGTCTGCGCTTTTCTCCCTCTGCTCGGATTTTTGGCTTTTTTTCTACCGAAACCCAATCGGTAAAAATCGGCTTGAACCCTTCCCCGAACTTTTTTTTGCATCCCTTTCTTTCCCGCCCCCGCACTGTCGACTGACCAATTTTTCCCCATGATCGAAGTCAAAGGCCTCGTTAAAACCTACGGCAACAAACGCGCCGTGGACGGCATCACCTTCACCGTAAAACGCGGCGAAATCCTCGGCTTCCTCGGCCCCAACGGTGCCGGCAAGTCGACTACGATGAAGATGATCACCGGCTTCATCCAGCCCGATGCCGGCACCGCCACCGTCGGCGGGATCGACGTCGCCGTCGACCCCGTGGGCGTTAAACGCCAGCTCGGCTACCTGCCCGAAAGCGCTCCCGCCTACCCTGAAATGACCGTCGAGGAATTCCTGCGCTTCATCGCGGAAATTCGCGGCTTCCGCGCCACCGGCGAGAAACGCGCCCGCGTCGAGCACGTCCTCGGGCTCACCCATCTCACCTCCGTCCGCACCCAGACGATCGAAACACTTTCCAAGGGCTACAAACAGCGCGTCGGCTTCGCCCAAGCCCTGATTCACAACCCGCCCGCCCTCGTCCTCGACGAACCGACCGACGGCCTCGATCCCAACCAGAAGAACGAAGTCCGCACCCTCATTCGGAGCATGGCCGCAGAGAAAGCCGTGATTCTATCCACGCACATTCTCGAAGAAGTGGAGGCCATCTGCACTCGGGTGATCATCATCGCGAGCGGTCGCATCGTCGCCGATGAAACTCCGTCCGCCCTTCGCGCCCGCCAACCCGGCGCCCGCCTCGACGAGATCTTCCGCACCCTCACCACCTGACCGCAGAAGCGCGGCTGCCTCCGGCCGCTCCGAGTCTCTCAGCTTTCAACTCTCAGCTCCCAACGTCCCCGATCCATGTCCCAAATCCGCCCCCTCTTCAAACGCGAGTTTCTCGGCTACTTCCGCTCGCCCGTGGCCTACGTCTTCCTGATCGCCTTCCTCCTCATCTCGGTGTCGCTCGCTTTCTCCCGCTACGGCAATTTCTTCAAAGCCGGCACCGCAAGCCTCGAGACCTATTTCCTGTTTTTCCCGTGGCTGTTCATGTTCATCGTGCCCGCCGTCGGCATGAGGCTCTGGTCCGAGGAAAAACGATCCGGCACCGTTGAACTCCTCTTCACGCTGCCCGTCACCACGCTGGAAGCTGTCCTGGGCAAGTTTCTCGCCGGCTGGGCGTTTCTCACTCTCGCGGTTTTACTCAGCTTCCCGATGGCCCTCACCGTCGCCTTCCTCGGCGATCCTGACTGGGGTATCATCGCCTCGACTTACCTCGGTGCGATTCTCATGGCCGGCGCCTACCTCGGCGTCTGCGCCCTCACTTCCGCTCTCACGAAGAACCAAGTCATCAGCTTCGTCCTGAGCCTCGCCGCCTGTGCGATGCTGGTGTTCCTCGGCCTCAGCAGCTTCACCACCACGCTCGAAAGCTTTTTGCCCGTCGGCATCGCCGATGTCGTTTCAAACTTCAGCTTCGTGACCCACTTCGACGCCTTCACCAAAGGCATCATCGACCCGAAGAACGTCGCCTTCTTCCTCTCGCTGATCGGCTTCACCCTCTTCCTCAACGTCGTCGCCCTCGAACGGTAGGCGCCCGCTCGCGGGCGATTCTGTTTCCCGCTTCGAACCCTCATCTCTCCGCTCTCAACTCTCAGCTTTTCCTTTCTCCGCCCCATGAAACCCAGCGGCAAAATCCTCGCCATCGCACTCCTCTTCATCGGCCTCGTGCTCGTCAACTTCCTGGCCTCGTCCCTCCCGGTGCGCCTCGATACGACCGCCGAGCGCATCTACACCCTGTCCCCCGGCACCAAAGCCCTGCTCGGCAAAATCGAAGAACCCGTCGTCCTCGATTTCTACTTCACGAAATCCGCCACCGGCCTGCCCATCGCCTACAAAAATTACGCCACCCGCGTCGAGGAGATGCTCCGCCAATACGCCCGCGCCTCCCGCGGCAAGCTGACCCTCAACATCATCGACCCGCGCCCCGACACGCCCGAAGAAGAAAAAGCCACCGCCGCCGGCATCCAACCCCAGCTCATTCCCACCACCGGCGAGCAGATCCAATTTGGCCTCGTTGCCATCCAAGCCGACCAACAAAAAACCCTCGCCGCGCTCAACCCTCAGCGCGAGCAGTTCCTAGAATACGATCTCTCGCAGCTCGTTTACAGCGTCCAGCAGATCGACAAACGGAAACTCGGTCTGCTCACCAGCCTCCCGCTCCAGGGCACCAGCGCCCAAGAAGCGCAAATGATGATGATGATGCGCCAGCAGCCCAAGCCCGGCCAGTTCGTCGCCACCGAGTGGGAAAAAACTTTCGAGATCATTCGCATCGAGCCCGGCGCCACCGAGCTCCCACCGGGCCTCGACGTCCTGGCCGTCATCCACCCGCAGGACGTTGCCCCAAAACTTCAGTTCGCCATCGACCAGTTTATCCTCGGCGGCAAACCCGTCTTTCTCGCCGTCGATCCCGCCTCGCAACACTTCAAGCGTCAGGTCAACCCGCAGCAACAGATGATGGGCGCACCCACGCCCAACGTCGCCAGCGATCTCCCCGCCCTGCTCACCGCTTACGGCGTCACCTACGATCCGCAGAAAATCGTCGGCGATTTGGAAAACGCCACCCAAGTCCAAACTCAGGGCGGCCAAATCGCCCGTTACCCCGTCTGGCTGAATCTCCGCCGCGTCAACTTCAGCTCCACTTCGGCCACCACCGGCCAACTCAATTCCACGATCTTCATCGAATCCGGCGCCTTCATCGCCACGGCCGGAGCGACCACCACGTTCACACCGCTCATCCAGTCCTCCGCGTCATCCGGCGAACTCGCCGCGATGACCCTGCAATTCGCCCAGCCCGACGCCATCGCCCGCCAGATTATCCCCTCCGGCAAGAAAACCGTCGCCGCCCTCGTCACCGGTAAATTCAAAACCGCCTTCCCCGCCGGCGCCCCCAAAGACGACAAACCCGCCGACCCCGCTGGAGCGGCGACACCCCCGTCGCCGACCACCGATTCCCTCACGGAATCGAAGACGAGTTCGACGCTCTTCATCATCGCCGACACCGACTGGCTCTTCGACGACTACAGCATCCGCAAAATGAATTTCTTCGGCCAGACCGCCGCCGAACCCATCAACGACAACCTCGCCCTCGCCGCCAACTCGCTCGAGTTTCTCTCCGGCTCGTCGGACCTCATTTCCATCCGCGGCAAGGGCAATTCCCTGCGCCCCTTCGAGGTCGTCCGCGCGATGGAGATCAACGCCAACCAAAAGTATCAGGAAAAACTCTCCGAACTCGAAACGCGCCTTCAATCCGTTCAGCAAAAACTCAGCGAACTTCAGGGCAAAAAAGGCGAAGCCAATCGCCTCGTTGCCTCGCCCGAAGTGACCAAGGCCATCGCCGACTTCCAGAAGCAACAGGCCGCGATGAGCGGCGAGCGCCGCCAGATCCGCCGCGCGCTCCGCGAGGACATCGATAAACTCGAAAACCGGTTGCTCTTCCTCAACCTCCTCGCCGCCCCCGGCCTGATCGGAATCTTCGGCCTCTGGTTCGCCCGCTCCCGCAAAAAGTAGGGCAGGGTCTTCGACCCGCCCTCCACGCCCACGCCACGCCCCACGCCCACGCCACGCCCCACGCCCACGCCACGAGCCCTTCCCGATTCCCGCCCAACGCCTTTCGCTTCGTCCCGATGAAACTCAAATCCCTCATTCTCATCGTCACCGCTCTCGCCGCGCTTTCTGTCGTCGTCTTTTTTGTCCGCAAACCCGCCCCCGCCGTCACCGCCGACGCGCGCCTTAACCAACCGGTGCTCGACGCCGCCACCGCCGAAAAAGTCGCCGAACTCCGCCTCACCGAATCAGGCAAATCTCTGACGGTGAAACGCGACACCAACGGCGTTTGGCGTGTCCCGTCCTACCACGATTTCCCCGTCGATTTCTCCCGCGTCACCCGGCTCGTCGGCGATCTCACCGAGGCCAAACTCACCCGCCTCGTCACCACCAATCCCGATCGCATCGCCCGCCTCGAGTTCAAAGACACCACGATCACCTTGCTCGACTCCGCCGCCAAAGAGCTGTGGACCGTCACGCTGGGCAAAAACCCCGAAAGCGGCGCCGGTCGTTTCCTCCGCTACGGCAACGAGCCCAAAGCCTTCCTCGCTTCACTGAACACCTACCTCGACCTCGAACCGAAAAACTGGGCCAACGCCGAACTGCTCGCCCTCAAGCCCGACGACATCGCCAAGATCGAACTCCCTTTCACCGAGGGCGGACCCATCACGTTCACCCGCGCGAAAAAAGAAGACCCGTGGACCACCACGGCCACTCCCGTCGGCCAAAAACCCAAGACCGACACCCTCGCCTCCGCGCTCAACACCCTCACCTCGATCCGCTTCTCGGACACCTCCGATCCCGCCGACGCCAAAGTCGCCGAGGCAAAGCCCCACGCCCGCGCCTACACCCTCACCGCCTTTGACGGCAAAACCGTCACCATCAGCCTCGCCCGCAAACCCGAGGAGAAAAAGATGAAGCCCCCCGTCGCCGACAAATCGCTCCTCGGCGCCGCGACGCCCCCGTCGCCAACGGCCGGGACGCCCGCCCCGGACCCAAAACTTTTGACCCCCGAATTCGAAACCATCCCCGCTGGTCCCGTGTTCGTCAGCATCGCCCACAGCGACGCCGCCGCCCCGGTCAACGCCCTCATGGCCAAGCGCGCCTTCCAAATCGCCGACTACACCTTCACGAGCCTCCCCCAAAAATCCGCCGACCTCTTCGAACCCGCCCCGCCACCCGCGCCCGCCGCCGAGCCTCAAAAACCCTAAACGCAGGCGCCGCTCCCCGGCAGATACCGCGGTCTGCCAACTCCGATCTTTACACATATCATCACTTGCCCATGTGTTGATATGTTATGTCGTCCCCCTCTGTACCTACCTCGTCCGACCGCCCCATTTCCGACTTTTTCGCGCTCGGCCGTCCACTGCGCTCCCTTGAATTTTTTCCACCCAAGGACGACGCCGGCGTCGAGGCCCTCCGCGCCACCGCGACCGCCCTCCGCAGTATTTCGCCGGACTTTGTTTCTGTAACCTACGGGGCCGGCGGCACCACCCGGGAACGCACCGCGCAAGTCAGTGCGCTGCTGCGCCAAGAGCTCGGCTTCACCGTCATGCCGCACCTCACCTGCGTCGGCCACACCCGCGCCGAGCTGCATGACCTCGCCGATCGCATCCACGCCGGCGGTTTTCGCAACATCATGACCCTCCGGGGCGATCCGCCCAAGGGCGCGACCACGTTCACGGCCACGGCCGACGGCCTTCGCTACGCCAACGAGCTCGTCGCCTTGCTTAAGGCCCGCCACCCCGATTTCTGCCTCGGCGTCGGCGGTTATCCGGAAAAACACCCCGAGGCCACCACGCTCGAAGCCGACCTCGACGCCTTGAAACGCAAAGTCGACGCCGGTGCCGCCTTCGTCACCACGCAGCTCTTTTTCGACAACGCCGTTTATTACAGCTTCGTTGAAAAATGCCGCGCGGCCGGAATCAACGTCCCGATCGTGCCCGGCCTGATGCCCGTGCTGTCGTTGAAACAGGTCCAACGCTTCACCGCCATGTGCGGCGCCGCTTTGCCGCCCGCGCTGATCAAGCGCCTTGAAGTCGCCGCCGAAAACACCGAGGTCGTCGAGATCATCGGTCTCGATTGGGCGCTCACGCAGATCCGCGATCTCCTCGCCCACGACGCCCCCGGCTACCACCTCTACATCATGAACCGCGCGAAGAGCGCCCTCGCCCTCGCCGCCGGTCTCGCCGCCTGAGGCTTGGCTCGAGCATCGGCCTCACCCGCCCGCCATCACCGCTCGGAAGCCCGCCTCCGTCAAAATCCGTGCTACCGTCTCGCGCTGGTCGCCCTGAATCTCGATCACGCCGTCTTTCACCGTTCCGCCGCAGCCGCAGGCCCCGCGCATTTTTTTGCAGAGCTGCTCCTTTTCCGGCAGACCGATCCCGGTAAATCCGCTCACGGTCGTCACCGTCTTTCCGCCGCGGCCGCCCGTCTCGCGCCGCACCTCAAGTCGCCCGCGATTCTTCTCGGGCGCCATCGCCCTCGATCCGCTCCCCGCTTTCGCACTGGGCCCGACCGCCGGTCGAACCGGCGCGCTCGGCAACCCCGCCCCACTCAACGCCCCAAACGGATTCTGCCCCAGCCCCTGGCCCCCATCCGTCGAAATTTTCCCGTGCGCGTTCATCGTCAAAAGGTCCTCACGTTCTCAAATTTCGCGTTCAGCTCCGTGCCCGCCCACCGCCGCACACCCCCACGGGAATATCCGTCTCGCCGCCAAGAAACATCAGCGCCTTCGCATAGCTGCGATTCTCCAAAAAATGCACCAATTGCGGGTGCAACGTCATCCGCTCCTGCTCCAAGCAGCCGTCCAGCTCCGCCATCGCCTCCGCTACGATCTGCCCGTCACCGGACTTTATCGCCGCCAACATTCTGGTAATCGCCAACTTGATTTGAATTTCCATTTCGGGTTTCGCCGGGGTTTCGCCCGGAGTTGTTAAAAATTGCAGTGGTTCGTCCGCCGCCAAAATAGCTGCGTTGCTTATCCGTCAGCTACCCACGTTAAGCCCGATTGCAATCCCCGAGACCCACCGCCCCGGACTTGTCTCCGCCCCGTTCATCGTGCTCTACTCACCCTCAAACCTCTTGCTGGCGCTGGCGCCGGGAGCGGCTCACGCTGTTCCTTGGTTCCGTCGCCGGATCTTCCGACCACATTTTTCATCCTTACGTTTAATTTCTTCATGAGTTCCACGACTGTCCCGACCCACGCCAACTCGGCCATTATCGAACAGATGTATGAGACTTGGCTCGATAATCCCGATTCGGTTGATCCGACTTGGCGTGCCTTCTTCCAAGGCTTCTCCCTCGGCAACTCCAACGGCTCCCTCGCCTCCGCTTTGGCCGGTTCCGCGGCAGCCGCCGCGCCCGCCGCCCCGATCATCGACAGTCTGAAGCAGGCCCGCGTCCACTACCTCATCAACGCCTACCGCGCCCTCGGCCACCTCCAGGCGCACCTCGATCCACTCAGCAGCCCGCCCGCCCCGGTCGCCAAACTCTCCCTTGAGCAATTCGACCTCTCGGCCGCCGACCTCGATACGTCCTTCGATACCGGCACCTACCTCGGCGGCGGCCAGAAGAAGCTCCGCGACATCGTCGCCACCCTTCAACAAACCTACTGCGGCCACGTCGGCGTAGAATACGCGCACATCCAGGACACCGATTGCCGCCACTGGCTGCGCGACCGCATCGAGTCCACCCGTCTTCAACCGACTTTCACCACGGCGCAGAAAGTCCGCATCCTGCGCCGCGTCCACAAGGCCGAGCTCTTCGAAAAATTTCTCCACACCAAATACGTCGGCCAGAAACGGTTCTCCCTCGAAGGCGGCGAGACCATCATCGCCGCGCTCGACGCGGTCATCGACCATAGCCCCGATGTCGGCGTCGAAGAGATCGTCATGGGCATGGCGCACCGCGGCCGCCTCAACGTCCTCTGCTCCGTCATGCGGAAATCGTTCGACCAGCTTTTCGAACAGTTCTCCGAAAACTACCTGCCCGACACCGTCGCCGGCGACGGTGACGTGAAATACCATCTCGGCTACGAGTCCATTCTCACCACCACCTCCGGCGCCCAGGTCGAGGTCCGGCTCACCGCCAATCCTTCCCACCTTGAGATCGTCAACCCCGTCGTCGAGGGCCGCGCCCGCGCCCGCCAACGTATCCGCGGCGACACCGAGAACCGCACCAAAGTCCTCCCCCTCCTGATCCACGGTGACGCCGCCGTCGCCGGTCAAGGCGTCGTCGCCGAGACCCTGAACTTCTCCCAACTCCCCGGCTACCGCACCGGCGGCACCCTCCACTTCGTGATCAACAACCAGATCGGCTTTACCACCGATCCGGTTGACGCTCGTTCCACGCGCTACTGCACCGACGTCGCCAAGATGATCGAAGCCCCCATTTTCCACGTGAACGGCGATGACCCCGAAGCGGTCTGCATGGTCGCCCAACTCGCCCTCGAATTCCGCGAGAAATTCCACCGCGACGTGTTCATCGACATGTATTGTTTCCGCCGTCGCGGGCACAACGAGACCGACGAGCCCGCCTTCACGCAGCCGATTCTCTACAAGAAAATCGCCGCCCACCCGCTCGTGTCCGCCGTCTACACCGACCGCCTCGTCGCCGCCTCCACCATCACTTCTGCCGAGGGTGAAGCCATCACCGCCGAGTATTCCGCCTCCCTCGAAGAAAATCTCACCAAAGCCAAAGCCCGCGAAGCCGCCAAGATCGCCAAACGCGCGAAAGCCAAACCCACCGACGCCTTCAAGGGCTCGACCGCCATCTTCCAACCGGTCTACCACCACACGCCCGTCGAGACCGGCGTGAGCCGCGACGTGCTCGACCGGGTCGTCCTCGGCCTCACCACCGTCCCGCCGACCTTCAAAACAAACCCGAAAATCCAGCGCTTTCTCGAAGCCCGCACCGCCGCTTACCGCGACGGCGGCCCGATCGACTGGGGCTTTGGCGAGGCGCTCGCTTTCGGCTCCCTGCTCGCCGAAAACACGCCGGTCCGTCTCAGCGGCCAAGACTGCGAGCGCGGCACGTTCACCCACCGGCACGCCGTCCTCAACGACGCCGAAACCGCCGCAAAATACACGCCGCTCAAGAACATTCCCGGCGCCACCGCCCGGTTCTGCGTTTACAACTCCCTGCTGTCTGAAGTCGCCGTGCTCGGCTTCGATTACGGCTACTCGCTCGACTACCCCGAGATGCTCTGCATCTGGGAAGCCCAATTTGGCGACTTCG
>SXGQ01454694.1_pt1 | contig 12546 bp, 10 predicted proteins | sample 3178371 | NCBI WGS metagenome assembly SXGQ01 (sample SAMN11356859, study PRJNA531348) | freshwater metagenome | isolation source: freshwater sample F1-20 | place: China: Fuxian Lake, Yuxi | collected 2017-12-25
CCACCACCGCCGCTGGCCGCCGTACACCGCTATCTGATTCGGCAATGAGAGGGGGGAGTTCAAATCTTTGGGCCATCACCAAACGGCGGGCCGACCGACGTTGACGAGGCATCCGACTTTCCGGTTTTGCCTACAGATTGCCTACAAGCACATCAGAAAAGACAAAGGACTTAGCCCAAAACGAAGCTAAGTCCTTGATTTTATTGGCTCCTCAACCTGGGCTCGAACCAGGGACCTACGGATTAACAGTCCGGCGCTCTACCGACTGAGCTATTGAGGAATGCAGCCCGAGATTATAGCCTCAAAAAGTCAGTCGTCCGGTACAAGAAAACCGCCCTACTCGACCTTCGCACCTGAGCGCTTGACCATCTGCACCATGCGCTCGAGGTCGGTCTTGATCATCGCGTTCATTTGATCGGGCGTACCGTTCATCGGCACCATGCCCTGACTGGTCATGTTCTTTTCAACGAAATCACGGTCGGCCAAGACAGTGGCCACCGTGGCATTGAGCTTCATCACCACCTCGCGGGGCGTGCCGGCCGGCGCAAAAAACGCATACCAGGCCCCCATGTCCATGTCCTTGAACCCCGCTTCGGCCATGGTGGGTACCTGCGGTGCAGCAGGTACGCGCTTGTCGCCGCTGACCGCCAGCAAACGCAGCTTGCCAGATCCCATATGACCCATGATGGTCGGGAAGGCCGGATAGGTGAACAGAATCTGACCGGCCAGCACATCGGTCACCGCTGGGCCAGCGCCCTTGTAGGGCACATGAACCAGATCCACGCCGGCAATCTTCTTGAACATCTCGCCCATGATGTGGGGCTGACTGCCCGCACCAAAGGAACCATAGCCCAGGCTCTTTTGCGTCTTGATGTATGCCACCAATTCATTGAGGTCCTTGACCGGCACATTGGCATTGACCGCCAGGGCCAGCGCCACATAAGTAACAGGCGCCACCGGCACGAGGTCACGCTGCATGTTGTAGGGCAATGAGGGGTACAGAGCCGGGTTGCCAACAAAGGTCGCGTCGTTGGTAAACAGCAGCGTGTGGCCATCGGCCGGCGCCTTGGCCACCACATCGACACCGATCGCAGTGTTGCCGCCAGCACGGTTTTCAACCACCACCGGCTGACCCAAAATTTCAGACAAGCGCTGTCCCATCCGCCGGCCGACGATGTCGGTGGTGCCTCCCGGCGCATAGGGGATGATGATGCGTATGGGCTTGCTCGGAAACGCTTGCGCACTGGCTACGCTCGGCAAGGCCGCACCCAGGGACAGGGCCACGCCGGCCAGGGAAAGGGTTCTGCGAGTGATCATGGAAACATCCTTTGGGCTTGAAAAACTGAAGCAACCGATCGCGCTGCGCGCGTCGCAGCTTGGGGAGTCGGCAGGCGAACGGCGACGCGCCGGGCACAGTAAACCTCAACAAGTTTGGATGCTAACAGTCCGAGACAGAATGCCTACCTGCTGATGACCCTGAGTCTCAGGTCATCGCGCCGCCAGCGCGGCATCCAACCACGCCATCACGGTCATGCCGGCATCAAGGTCAACGCCAAGCTTGTCGCTCCTGCGACAAGCTTGGCGTTGGATCGGCCTTGCTCTCACGTCTAAAAATCGCTTTTTTCAGAAGTGATCGCAGGCCGATATCACCATCCATTCGGTCACCAATGCCGCCACCTAGACCCAGCCGGAGGTCCTGCATAAACTGACAGCGAGCCCACTGAGTGACCGGAACAAAAGAGAGAGGACGAACATCATGGCCATGGTCACAGGTAACACCCTACTGGCCCAATCGCTCAAGCGTCAAGGCGTCGATACTTTTTTCTTCATCATGGGAGGGCCGATCAATGACGCCCTGCTGGCCACCATGGCACAAGGCATTCGCGGCATTGATGTTCGACACGAGCAGGCAGCCGCCATGATGGCCCAAGCCTATGCGCGTGTGCGGGTCAAGCCCGGCGTTTGTTTTGGCGCATCCGGACCAGGAACAATCAACCTGACCACTGGCCTGGCCAATGCGCTGATCGACTGCGCTCCAGTTGTGGCTTTTGGTGGTGCCAGCCCCAGCCACAGTTTCGGCACAGGTGCTTTCCAGGAAATCGATCAACTGGCCTTGATGAAGCCGGTGACAAAGTATGCCGATCGCGTGCTGGACACCGCCCGGATTCCCGAGGCGGTTGCGACCGCGTTCAGGCAGGCCATCTCGGGCAAACCCGGACCGGTCTACATCGACCTGCCTGGCGATGTACTGTACCGTCAGATCGACGAGGATCAGGTGTATTGGCCCCCAGCCGTCGGGGCCATCCCGCCGTCTCGACCTCTGGCAGACCCCGAGCTGGTCGGCCAAACCATCGAGCGCCTGGCCCAGGCCCAGCGCCCCATCATCCTGAGCGGCAGCGGGGTGATCTGGTCCCAGGCTGAGCACGCTCTGGAGGACTTCGTCGGAAGCACGGGCATCCCCTTTTACACAACGCCGCAAGGGCGCGGCGTGATCGCTGAAGATCATCCCTGGTGCTTTGCACAAGGCCGGTCAACTGCCTTCAAGGAGGCCGATTTCGTGCTGGTGGTGGGCACCCGGCTCAATTTCGTCTTTTCGCACGGCAAGCCGCCACGATTCTCCTCGCAAGCCCGCTTTGCCCGCATCGACATCGACCCTGAGGAGGTACAGACCTGCCAGCGTACCGAGTTGCCCCTGGTCGGCGATGCCCGTGCCGTCCTGGAGCAACTCACCGTAGCAGCCCACCAGACCATTGGACCTGACACGTACCGACCGTGGCGCGATCGTCTGCAGACCATCGAGTTAGCCAAGGCACCAGCCGCCGAAGCCAAGCTTGCCACCGATGCCCATCCGATCCATCCCCTGAGGCTGTGCAAGGAGGTGCGAGATTTCATCGACCGAGATGCCATTTTGTGCGTCGATGGCCAGGAAATCCTCAACTTCGCTCGTCAAACCATCCCCAGCTTTCATGCAGGTCACCGACTGAACTCCGGCCCGTTCGGCACCATGGGGGTTGGCCTGCCATTCGGCGTGGGTGCCAAGGCCGCTCGCCCTGACAAACAAGTCGTGGTGATTCATGGTGACGGCTCCTTCGGCCTCAATGCGATGGAGTTGGACACCGCTGTGCGCCACCAACTCGCGATCCTCGTGATCATTAGCCTCAACGGCGGATGGACGGCCGATCCGGACCGCATCAAACCCGGGCGCGACCTGGGATACACACGATTTGACCGGATGGCCCAGGCCCTCGGGTGCTATGGGGAGCAGGTCGAGCGGGCGGAGGACATCCGGCCTGCCCTGGAGCGCGCAGCCGAGGCCGTGGCACAAGGCCAGGTCGCCTTGGTCAATGTGGTCACCGACTGGCGCGCGCGCGCCAGCACAGCCAGCTTCACCAGTTTTTCGACCTGAGGGCCCGCGCCCTGAGCATCACCATCGACCTTTTTTCAACCAGCCACCGGAGTACCACCATGACGATGAAACGACTGCCCTTCATATTCGCCAGCCTCATCGGTCTGATCAGTTGCGCACCCGCACTGGCACAGACTTGGCCCACCGCGCCCGTGACCCTGGTGGTCGGCTTTGCCCCAGGGGGCAGCACCGACATTGCCGCTCGTGTCCTGGCCGAACAACTTGGCAAAAAGCTCGGCCAGTCTGTGGTGGTGGTCAATCGCCCGGGAGCGTCCGGCGTGGTCGGGGCAAATTCCGTGGCCATCTCCAAGCCGGATGGGCAGACCTTTCTTTTTGGCTCCGGCTCGCTGGCTTCTGGGCCCAGCCTGAATAAGAGCCTGCCCTACGATGCCAGCCAGGACTTCGTGCCGGTGACTCAGATCACCAGCATCGCCAGCATTTTGGCGGTCCATCCCTCATTGCCTGCCAAGTCCGTCAAAGAGTTTGTGGACTACGTCAAAGCCAATCCAGGCAAGATCAACTATGGCTCGGCTGGTGCCGGATCGCTGCAGCACGTCTCGGGGGCACTGTTCGAAAAAGCCATCGGGGCTCGCATGGTTCACGTTCCGTACGCCGGCGGTGCGCCCGCCAACACCGACCTCGTTGCAGGCCGGGTGCAAGCGGTGTTTGGGCCCATCGTGGAGCTGGCCGGGTTTCACAAGGCCGGCTCGATCCGGGTCCTGGGTGTCACCTCGACCAAGCGCTCTTCGGCCATGGCCGATGTGCCCCTGATTGCAGATACCGTACCCGGCTACGACATCGGTACATGGCATGGCCTGTTCGCTCCCAAGGGGACGCCGGTGGCCATTGTGGAGGCCATGAGCAAGGCGATGGCTGCCGCGCTATCTGAGACGGCGGTACGCAACCGCTTGGTCGATCTCGGATTGGAGCCAGTAGGCTCAAGTTCGCAGGAATTCAGCGCCTTCTTCCAAAGCGAGATTCGCCGCTGGAGAGAACTGGTACAGATCTCAGGGGCCACCCCCAACTGAGCCACGAGGAGAACAACGCGATGAGCACTGACGCATCTGCCACCGCACAGACCCCAACAACAGCCCTACAGGGCTTGCGCGTGATCGATCTGACACAGTTCGAGTCGGGCACATCATGCACCCAGTTGCTGGCCTGGCTGGGCGCGGAGGTCATCAAAATCGAACCACCGGGCAAAGGGGAGCAAGGTCGCTTTTCCAGTACCGAACCCGGGGTCGACTCGCACTATTTCATCCAACTCAATGCCAACAAGAAGAGCGTCACACTGGACCTTAAGGCCGAGGCAGGCAAGAAAGTCTTGCGCCAGCTGATCGCAGTCGGCGACATCTTCGTGGAAAACTTCGCACCCGGCGTGATCGAACGACTGGGCTTTGGCGCCGCCGAAGTGCTTGAATTGAACCCCCGCATCATCTACGCGCGCATCAAGGGCTTTGCACCCAATGGCCCCTACGCCAACTATTTGGCTTTCGATCCGATCGCACAGGCCGCCGGGGGGGCCCTTTCCATCACAGGTGAGCCGCAAGGTCGCCCACTCAAGCCCGGCCCCAACTTCGCCGACTCCGGAGCCGGCTTGCACTGCATCGTCGGCATCTTGGCGGCACTGCATCAGCGTCAGTCCAGCGGACGCGGGCAGGTTGTGGAAGTCATGATGCAGGACGCCATCATCGCATTCATGCGCATTGCCTATGCGGCTCAAGCCATGTTCGGGCATGCCGCTGTGCGCACGGCCAATCAAAGCATATTTGCCGGCACCTCGCCCAGTGAAGTCTATCGCTGCAAGGGCGATGGTCCGAACGATTACTGCTACATCTACACCACGCGGGCGGGCAACAAACAATGGCACAACGTGCTCAAGGTCATTGGACGGGAAGATCTGGTCGATGACCCGCGTTTTCTCACACCCGGCCAGAGGGCGGCGCACGCGAGCGAAATTGACGCGATGATTTCCCAGTGGACCTGCCAACACGACAAGCGAGAGGTCATGCGACTCATGGGGCAAGCCATGGTGCCAGCCAGCGCCGTTTTCGACACGATGGAACTCTGGTCAGATCCGCACCTGCGTGAAAGAGGGACCTTCGTGAGCTTCGAGCATCCGCAACGCGGGCAACTGACCATCCCTGGAAACATGGTCAGGCTGTCGGACTCACACGTGCCCGTGCAATCCCCGCCCGCTCTGGGCGAACACAACGCCGTCATCTATGGTGATCTGCTGGGGCTCAGCGCTGAGGAATTGGTACAACTCAAGCACAATCAGGTCATCTGAAGGGTCAGGCAGCGACCCGAATAGTGGCGTCGCCATGGATACCACGCACGGCGGGCTGCTTCGATGACCGTTGGCGCCACGCCAATGGCGCTACCATCCGTCACCGCATCCAAAAGCAGTCAAGCGCTCCATGCCCCAACCCGTTCCCTGGCTCGAAGAGGGTGAGCCCTTTCCTGCGCTGGAGCAGGCTTGGGGGCCGCAGTCACCTGCTCCCGGACTACTGGCCGCCGGGGGAGGCCTCTCAGCGACCACACTGATCGATGCCTACCGGAGAGGCATCTTTCCGTGGTTCAGTGCCGGTCAGCCCGTGCTGTGGTGGAGCCCCGATCCACGCATGGTGCTGCAAACAGCCCACTTTAAGCTTCACCCTTCCCTGAAAAAAACCATCAAGCGCTTCCTCAGGTCGTCAGATTGCCAGATCCATATGAACCGGGATTTCGCTCAGGTGATCCGGCACTGCGCGAGCGCGCCGCGTCAGGGACAAAGCGGCACCTGGATCTTGCCCGAAATGATCCAGGCTTACGAGGCACTGCACAAGCGGGGACTGGCCCACAGCGTCGAGACCTGGATCGACGGGCAGTTGGTTGGCGGCCTGTACTGCGTCTCACTGGGCCGCATGGTTTTCGGCGAATCCATGTTCGCACAACGCACCGATGCGTCAAAAATTGCGCTCAGCGCACTGGTGGCCTGGTGTCGGGCTCAAGGGGTTGAGGCCATTGACTGCCAGCAAAACACCGGCCATCTGGCCTCACTCGGAGCGGCCGAGGTTGGGCGCACGCACTTCATCAGCCTGGTGGCACGAGGCATTGAAAAGCCAGCAGCGCGATGGCAATTCGACCCCTTATACTGGAACGCGATCCTGTGAGGATCTGGCTGTGACCCACCTCAAAGACCTCCCGCTGCAGACGCTGCAGTTTTACGCCACTGCACCCTATCCCTGCAGCTATCTGCCAGAGCGGATGGCCCGTTCGCAGGTGGCTACGCCCAGCCATCTCATACACAACCAAGCCTACTCAGAATTGGTGGCCAATGGTTTTCGGCGCAGTGGCATGTTCACCTACAGGCCACACTGCCAGGGCTGCCACGCATGCGTGCCACTGCGTGTTCCCGTCGATCGTTTCAAGGCCGATCGCAGTCAGCGCAGAGCATGGAAACAACACCAGGGCATGCAGGCTCGGGTGCTCAAGCTGTGCTTCGTTTCAGAGCACTACGAGCTGTACCTCAAGTACCAAAGCGGTCGCCATTGTGGTGGGGGCATGGACCAGGACAGCATCGACCAGTACACCCAATTCCTGCTGCAAAGTCGGGTCAACTCCCGCTTGGTGGAGTTCCGAGATCCCGGCGCCGACGGCCGGCTCGGCCCTTTGCGCAGCGTCTCCATCCTCGACGTGCTCGAGGACGGCCTGTCGGCCGTCTACACCTTTTACGACCCCACCCGTCGGGCCAGCTATGGCAACTACAGCATCTTGTGGCAAATTGAGCAGGCACGCCAGCTGCGGCTGCCCTATCTTTATCTCGGATACTGGATCGAACAGAGTCCAAAAATGAGCTACAAAGCCCGATTCAGCCCTCACGAAGTGCTCGTTGACGGACGCTGGCAAGAGGGCGCGAACAGTTCGGCCCAGCCCTGAGGTGCTCCGCGCCCGGGGACAGCACTCTGACGATCCCAGAACACGCTGCCACAGTCCAGCCTCCGCCACGCGTTTTCACCTTGTAAAATTCAAGGCGAATGAGGCGAAAATGAAAAAAAACACGGATTCCAACGCACCGACCGAGCCCACCGTGCAGGTGATCGGTCGGATGTTCACGCTGCTCGAAATCCTGGCCAACCGGGAAGAGCCCGTCACGCTCAAGGAGATCAGCGAAAAATCAGGGCTGCACCCTTCAACCGCGCACCGCATCCTCAACGATCTGGCCGTGGGCCGCTTCGTCGACAGGCCGCAGGCCGGCAGTTACAGATTGGGTATGCGGTTGCTCGAATTGGGAAACGCCGTCAAGGCCAGGCTCAGTGTGCGCGACGCTGCCCTGATTCCCATGCGCGAGTTGCACAAATTGATACAGCAGCCGGTCAATCTGAGCGTTCGGCAAGGCGACGAAATCATCTACATCGAACGCGCCTACAGCGAGCGTTCGGGCATGCAGGTGGTGCGCGCCATCGGCGGTCGTGCACCGCTTCACTTGACGTCCACCGGCAAGTTGTTCCTGGCCGCCGACGATGCTCCACGCGTGCGGGCCTATGCCACCCGAACAGGCCTGGCGGGGCACACCCAAAACAGCATCACACAGTTGCCCGCCCTTGAGCGGGAGCTTTCAAAGGCCAGGCAGTATGGCATTGCCCGCGATAACGAAGAGCTCGAGCTCGGCGTGCGCTGCATGGCAGCAGGCATTTATGACGATCAAAACAAGCTGGTGGCGGGCTTGTCGATTTCAGCCCCAGCCAACCGCCTGGACGAAAACTGGCTGGCAAAACTGCAGGCCACGGCCAGTCAAATCTCTACGGCGCTGGGCCATCGCGCAGCAAAAGCTGCAGGGTGAGCGAACAGATCAGCTTTTGAGGCCCGCTGCCACCGGTGCCTGGCCTTGGGCGTTGCCCTGAAGTGCTGCAGCAGGGCTTTTTTCGACCCAGCGCTTGACCCGCTCGGCATCAGCGAGCCGACTCAGTTTGCCTGCCGAGTCGAGAAACACCATGATCAGCTTGCGCCCCGCCACCCTGGCCTGCATGACCAAACACTGGCCCGCCTCCGAGATGTAGCCGGTCTTTTGAAGACCGATCTCCCATTCCGGGCTGTGCACCAAGCGATTGGTGTTGTTGTATTGAAGCGTCTGGCGACCGAGCGTCACTTGATGGCCGGTAGACGTGGACAACTCGCGCAACACAGGATCGGCCGAAGCAGCACGAACCAAAATGGCCAAATCCTGAGCGCTCGACTGATTGCGGCTGGACAGCCCCGTGGGCTCGACGTATCGGGTGTCCTTCATACCCAGTGACTGAGCTTTGCTGTTCATCAGCGACACGAAAGCACCCAACCCGCCGGGGTAGGTCCGGCCCAGCGCATGGGCCGCCCGGTTTTCGCTCGACATGAGCGCCAGATGCAAGAGCTCCCCCCGAGTGAGGCTGACGCCCACGCGCAAGCGCGAGGTGCTGCCCTTCTCGGTGTCCACATCATTTTGCGTGATGGTGATCATCTCGTCCATGGACTGCTTGCCCTCGCTGACGATCACACCAGTCATCAACTTGGTCAGCGAGGCGATCGGCAGGACGGCCTGATCGTTCTTGCTGAACAACACTTCCTGGGTGTCTTGATCGATCACCAAAGCCACGCTCGATCGAAGCGACAAGGGATCGGCCGAAGCATGCAGGCCAGCCATCTGACCAAAAGAAGGCCGAGGCGGTCGCGCCTCTGATGCAGGCTTGGACTGTTTGACCCTGGCAGAGCGAGCACGGCCTGATTTGACAGACGCAGACGCGCCCGAGGACTTGAGGGCTTGCCGTTTCTTCTGGTCCAGGGCCTTTTGAGCCTGCGATGCAGCTTTATTTTGAGCCTGCGATGCAGGCGATGCAGCTTTACTTTGGGCCCACACCGGAGCGGTGAAAAGGCAGAGCGCCAACACACTGCCAAACACGGCCACGAGTGACATGAAATTTCTCAAAACTGCAACAGTCATGAAGTCGACCGAGTTCGGTGATGATCAAACGTGCCGGCAGTGTAGCGAAGTTCAAAAAGTTATGCAATATCAAAAACTTGCGAGATTTTCCTAATGCATAAAAAGCCACATGCACCGTCTTGGACGTGGACAGGTACCTGAGGATGGCGCACGACAACGCAAAAGGGGCCGATGGCCCCTTTTGCTATTCGTTATGAAAACGATGAGATCAGCCCTGGGCAGCGACCCGATCGGCCTTGCTTTGAAGCTTGTTAAGCGCACTGAGGTAAGCCTTGGCCGATGCCACAACGATGTCGGGGTCAGCCCCCACCCCATTGACCACACGCCCACTGTTTTGCAGACGCACAGTCACTTCCCCCTGGCTTTCAGTGGAGCCACTGATGGCATTGACCGAGTACAGCACCATCTCGGCGCCACTTTTCACATGCGCCTCAATGGCTTTGAGCGATGCATCCACAGGTCCGTTGCCCTCGGCCTGGCTATGAACTTCCTTGCCATCGGCCGTAAAAACGATGGAGGCATAGGGCATCTCTCCGGTTTCGCTGCGCTGCGACAGCGATACGAAGCCATATTGCTCTTTCTCACTGGTCACGCTCTCGTCACTGACCAGGGCAAGAATGTCTTCGTCAAAGATCTCGCTCTTTCGGTCGGCCAACTCCTTGAAGCGGGCAAACGCGCTGTTGATTTCTGTCTCGCTGTCCAACGCAACACCGAGATCCTGCAAGCGCTGCTTGAATGCGTTGCGACCGCTGAGCTTGCCCAAAACGATCTTGTTGGCACTCCAGCCCACATCTTCAGCACGCATGATCTCGTAGGTGTCGCGCGCCTTGAGCACGCCGTCCTGGTGTATGCCCGATGCATGCGCAAATGCGTTGGCTCCGACCACCGCCTTGTTGGGTTGAACCACAAAACCCGTGGTCTGACTGACCATGCGACTGGCGGCAACGATGTGTTTGGCGTCCACACCCACATCCAGACCAAAATAATCGCGGCGCGTCTTGACCGCCATCACCACCTCTTCCAAGGAGCAATTGCCGGCGCGCTCGCCAAGACCGTTGATGGTGCATTCCACTTGGCGAGCACCACCGATTTTGACCCCGGCGAGCGAGTTGGCCACAGCCATGCCCAGGTCATTGTGGCAATGCACCGACCAAATCGCCTTGTCCGAATTGGGAATGCGCTCACGCAAGGTACGTATGAACTCGCCATAGAGTTCAGGCACCGCATAGCCCACGGTATCGGGCACGTTGATGGTGGTCGCGCCTTCGGCGATGACGGCCTCAATCACGCGGCACAAAAAGTCGACCTCGCTGCGATAACCGTCTTCAGGGCTGAACTCGATATCGCCCACCAGGTTGCGTGCAAATCGAACCGACTGCTTGGCCTGCTCAAACACCTCATCGGGCGTCATGCGCAGCTTTTTTTCCATGTGCAGAGGCGAAGTGGCAATGAAGGTGTGGATGCGCGCGCGCTCTGCCCCTTTGAGGGCCTCGGCTGCGCGTGCAATGTCTCGGTCGTTGGCCCGCGACAGGGAACACACGGTCGAATCCTTGATCGCATTGGCGATCGCCCGTACCGCCTCGAAATCACCATTGGAGCTGGCTGCAAAGCCGGCTTCAATGACATCGACTTTCAGACGCTCGAGCTGTCGCGCAATGCGCAGCTTTTCGTCGCGGGTCATGGAAGCGCCTGGTGACTGCTCGCCGTCGCGCAAAGTGGTGTCAAAGATGATGAGTTTGTCGGTCATTGCAATAGGTCCTGGTTGGCTGGAAAACAACCCCTGGTTCTCAGCATTCAGGGCATGGCACAAAGCAAAACGGCCCGGATGCTGAGGCAAACGGGCCGTCGACTTCGAACACGCGTGCGCGTTACTGTCGCCACCCGTTGGGCGCTAGCAGTAGCGAGACAGCTTTCGTGTTCATGTCTTGAGTCTATCACAGCGCGGCGAAGTTGTGTGCCGCCCGGTCGGTATGCTATTTGTGCAGGCCACGCTCGTCCGGCTCTTCGGTTGATGTGGAGATCACACTGGTCTGCAATCCCTTGTAGCGTCGCCAGAAATAAAGCACATACCCGGACATACCGTACATTACGAACAAGGCAAAAATGACCGTCGGCGGGTCAATATTGATCACGGCAATGCCCAGCGCGATCGAGACGATGACTGCAAAAGGCACACTGCGCTTGAAGCTCACGTCCTTGAAGCTGTAGAACGGAACATTGGTCACCATGGTCAGCCCAGCGTAGAGCATGAGCGCAAACATGAACCAGCTGACCTCGGTGCCCTTGATGCCTGCCTCGGTCACCAACCAAATAAAGCCAGTGACTATGGCTGCGGCCGCCGGCGATGGAAGGCCCTGGAAAAAGCGCTTGTCGACCACCGTGGTATTGACGTTGAACCGCGCCAGCCGCAGCGCTGCACAGGCGCAGTAAACGAAGGCCGCGATCCACCCCCAGCGCCCCAGACCGGTGAGTGCCCAGACATAGGCAATCAGGGCAGGCGCGGCACCAAATGAGACCATATCAGCGAGCGAATCCATTTGCTCGCCAAAGGCGCTTTGCGTATTGGTCATGCGGGCCACACGCCCATCAAGGCTGTCCAGCACCATGGCACAAAAAACTCCGATGGCCGCTTGCTCAAAGCGGCCGTTCATGGCCATCACGATCGAGTAAAAGCCGCCGAACAGGGCCGCCAGCGTGAACAAATTGGGCAGCACATAAATGCCCTTGCGCGGCTTGCGCACCTCGGCCGAATCGGGGCGGGGGGACTGTTCAGGGGTTTCTGGCATGGCAACAAGTGTAAAGGCAGGCGCTCACACTGCGAAACCCAGACAAAGCGAAGGCCGCCCTGAGGAGCGGCCTTCTTGCTGGCAACGGCCGAACCAGTGCGACCGGAACGCCGGGAATCGCTTAGTTGCGCGTCTGGTCCACCAACTTGTTTTTGGCGATCCAGGGCATCATGGCGCGCAACTGCCCGCCAACGACCTCAATGCTGTGCTCGGACATGTTGCGACGACGAGCGGTCATGCTGGGGTAGCCGGTTCGCCCCTCCAAAATGAACATCTTGGCGTATTCGCCATTTTGAATGCGCTTGAGCGCAGCGCGCATGGCTGCACGAGACTGCTCGTTGATCACCTCAGGGCCGGTGACGTACTCGCCGAACTCGGCGTTGTTGGAACTCGAGTAG
>SXGQ01649850.1_pt1 | contig 12543 bp, 11 predicted proteins | sample 3178371 | NCBI WGS metagenome assembly SXGQ01 (sample SAMN11356859, study PRJNA531348) | freshwater metagenome | isolation source: freshwater sample F1-20 | place: China: Fuxian Lake, Yuxi | collected 2017-12-25
CACCAAGCGAGTCCGCATGGAAGCCAGCCGCCCCCGCCTCGCTCCCGCCGCTCTTGATTCAACAACCACTTTCAGTCACAACACGATCATGAATCCCAGTTTTGCGTTGACTGCCTTCTCATGGAATGCGCTGCAGCGAACGGCTCCGGCTGTCACTGAGCTTGGGTCGTTAGGCGATTCTACGCGCCACCTGTGAACGAAGCAGAAATACATCGTGAGCAATCCGCAGTCATACTACCTGCAACGAAACGGAACCGAAGAAGGCCCTTTGACCATTGCACAGGTCAACCGCATGAAGCAGCGGCGCGAGATTGCCGCCGATACTCCCTGCCGCACAGCCCAAGAAATCGCATTTCACCGTCTCGACGAGGTGCTTCCCCACCTCAAAGACCAGCAAGCCGTCAACCCCGAAAAGATTGCGAAACTCAAACAGGACATTGCTACCCACGAGATTGCCAGCCTTACCAAAATGGCATTTGGTTCAGCCGCGCTTTTTTGGGCACCATTAGGCATCGGCGTCATCACCGCAAGCACCGCAATCGGATGCGGAGGAGTGTTACTATTCAAGCATCGCAAGCCGATTGGGCTTGTGGCGATGTTCCTTGGTGCTTCGGGCCTTTGCATGCGGTTTTACCGAGTCTTTTCCCGATGAACGAATCGCCTAACCAGATAGGATGAGAAGGCAGAAGGCTCGACGGGCGGTGCTCGTGGGGCTGGGATTTCTGCCTTTATGAAAAAAACATACTCTCTGCGTTCGGCCCCGGATGACGCCACGGCGGCTCGGGGGTGCGTCGGCGAGGATGACTTCAAGCCGGCCTTTGTCGTTCATTGGTGAGGTCCCGGACATCGCAACGGTTTCATGCGCAATCCGCGAGGGAAAAGGGCCGCGTCAGTTCCCGCCGTTGCCCAGCTTGGGTTTCAGTTCGCCAAGCTTGCGCCATTCGGCGTGGTGTTTGCCGGTGGTGGTGCCTATGAGCAACGGGGCGCGTCCGGCGATTTCTCGAAGGCTGGCAATCTTCCCGTCATCCACTCCAAGGTCGGAATCGAGCTTGCCGCCATCGCGTATGGTGTAAACCGCACCACTGAACCATTCCACAATCAGCGGGGGCCAGGCATTGATTTGTCTGCCTCGGACGTTGAGAACGATCGGTTTCGCCAACACCGTCGTCCACGGTTGAAAGGCCGCGACCGTGATGGTGATTCGGTGAGGTCCCGCTCCCTCAAGAGGGGTGACAATAGGAAGGCAGCCGTGGTTACGTTTGTTTACGTAGAGCTGCGTACTGTTTTCGGAACGCTCGTCCGGTTCGACCCGAACGGGTACCACACCGAGTATATACGTGCGCCCCGAGCGGTCGCTTGGCGTCACGTCGTAACCCTTCGGTGCTCCTTGGCCAACCGTGAACAAACCGAGTGCCGCCGTCCGCAAAACGACCTCGCCCGCAGCCATCCCGGAGACGCCTTTCCTGCTTACGATGGGATGGGTGCTACAGCCGGTGAAAATGGCTGGCAGCACGAACGCTGCGATGATGGCGGGAATGATCGTGTGGTTTTTCATTAGTAGATGGCCCACGGTACGACATGCACGGCGCCTGACGGAAAAGGACCGCTCTGGGAAGAGAAACCTGGGCGCGGCCCTCAATCGCCTCCGTTTCCCCACGCAGCTTTAAGCTGGCCGATCTTTCTCCAGCCGGGCTGCGTCTGGTCGGTCGTGGTCACGATCAGTAATGGGGTCTTGCTCACTGTTCCGGAGAGTTCGGTTGCGCGGCGTTTGCCACTGTTGCGATCATGATTCACAGTAGAAGTATCCCGCGCAGTGAAAATCTCACCGCTCAAACAGTCCACGATCACCGGGGGCCAGGCCTCGATCTCGGTTTGGCCGACCCGGACTTGAATGACTTCCGACAGCGTGAGCTCGTAGGGCTTGAACGCGGGGATCTCCAGCCTGACCGTATGCGGACCGGGCTTCGGAATTTTGACGACCCTCGGAAGGCAACCGTGGTTTCGTCCATCCACATAGAATTTCGTGCCATTGTCGTATCGGGGCATTTCAATGGGGATGATTCCGCCGAGGTAAATCCGGTCATGGAAGTCGAGATTGTCGAACCTGGCCTTAGGAGCACCACCCAAAACTCCCCCGCTGGCCATAGCGAATGCGAACCAGAGTGTCTCACCTCCCATCTCCCCCAAAGCTCTACCCGACACACCCTTTCGGGCAACAAGCGGCTGACTGGTGCAACTAGCGAGACCGCCCACCGCAACGCTTGCGGCGACAACCATTGTGATTAGACGGTTCCTCATGGCAGGAGAACCGGCGGTGTGTTTCTCGGCGCCCAGCCGGCCCAAGCTTCGAGCTGTTCATCGAGAGTAAGCTTCTGTTTTAGGCGGACGAATTCCTTCCGGCTGACAATGCCGCGGCCATCGAAATCCAGAAACAGCGCGCGCCAGCGGGTATTTTCCGGGCCGCCCTCGAGAACGCCACCGTACCCAACCGCAAAAAAGAACCACCGGCCGCCCGGCAGTTCCCAAGGATACGCGATCGCCCGCACGCGGACGGAATCCCGGTAGCCCGTACCCAGCTTTTTGACCACCTCTGCGCGCGTCGTCTTACCCGTAGCGATGAAGTCCGCATCGCGCCCCGCGAGCGGTTTCCCGCTGTATGGTTTGTTGGAAAATGCAGGCACGTAGCCGACGCCCATACAGCCGCCAGACAACAGACTGACCGCTGCGATTGTGATGAGAGATGCGAGTTTCATGGAAGTATCACGGGCGGCGTATTTCTCGGCACCCAGCCCGCCCAGGCTTCGAGTTGCTCGTCGAGTGTGAGCTTCGGTTTGAGGCGAACGAACTCCTTCCGCGTGACAACGCCACGGGCATCGAAATCGACGAACAGCGCACGCCAGCGAAAGACCTCCTTCCAGTAGATACCCTGAGCCCCCTCGTTACTTTCCATAGGACCAGGGCTAACCGGGATTATGAACCACGATCCGCCTGACGTCTCACACGGATACGCGATCGCTTTCACCCACAGCGAGTCTCGGCACCCGGTGCCGAGCCTCTTTATCACCTCCGCCCGCGTCGTCCTCCCGGGGGTGATGAAGTCCACATCCCTACCTGCGAGCGATTTTCCGCTATACGGCTTGTTGGAGAGCGGCGGTATGTAGCCAATACAGCCGCCAAACAACAGACCGACCGCTGCGATTGTGATGAGAGATGCGAGTTTCATGGAAGTATCACGGGCGGCGTGTTTCTCGGCACCCAGCCCGCCCAGGCTTCGAGTTGCTCGTCGAGTGTGAGTTTCGGTTTGAGGCGAACGAACTCCTTCCGCGTGACAACGCCACGGGCATCGAAATCGACGAACAGCGCACGCCAGCGGGCGAAGTCTCCGCTTGATGCATCGCCGGAAGACCAATTCGCAATCGGAACAAATATCATCCCCCAGCTCACCCACTTTCCGCCGGGGAGTTCCCATGGATACGCGATCGCGGCGACTCGAATCGAGTCACGGTAACCCGTGCCAAGACTCCGGATAACCTCGGCCCGGGTGGTCGTGCCGGGCTTTATGAAAGTCGCATCCCGGCGCGGGATGACTTTACCGCTGACTGGCTTGTTTGAGAGAGGCGGGACTGCAATCACGCCGACACATCCCGTGACGCTGAATGAGACGAAGGAAACAAACACGACTGCGAGAGCTTTCATGGAGCAAGGCTAGTTTCCGGCGACCAGACGGTGATCGAGTGACTGAACGGAAGGCTCGACCTTCAGCACAGTCAGGGGTGAGCGATTCCAATTGTCCGGAATGGTGAGTGCCTTGCCCTCCTTCCCACTTTGCCATGCGTCCCGGCAGGCAGCGATTGAGGCCTCTTCGTCGCTATAGCCGTTGTCCCGATACGCATGCTCGCGTTGAGCCATGCTGGTCAGAGCGCGGCCGGATTGACTGGAATTAGTGACACAGCCGCCAAATAGAGCAGCCACGATGAGAAGTATGTTCGTCTTCATACCCGCTCATGCGAAAACGGCCGGGAGAAAGGGCCATCGATTCGCGATCTTTTTGCGAAAGTCATTTCAATCGGACTATCGCGTGCGCTGGATTTCGTCGAAAAGCCACGCCTTTGCAAAAGTCCAATACCGTTTTGCCGTACGTTCGCTGATGCCCATGGCTGCGGCCGCCTCGTGGATTTGCAAGCCGGCGAAGTAGCGGAGTTTCACCAACTCCGCCCGCTCCGGCGACTCCGCGGCGAGTCGATCCAGCGCGTCGTGAACCGCGAGGAGTTCGTCGTCGTCTTTCGTCGGTGCTGCGATTTCGATTTCATCCACGTCCAGACGCTCCTGTCCCCCGCCCCGCCGTGCGGCATTTTTGCGCCGTGCAGCCTCGACCAAAATACGCCGCATTGCCTCCGCGGCTGCGGCAAAGAAATGCGCGCGGTTTTGGAAATGCGCCTGCCCGTTTTCGTCCACAAGCCTCAGCCACGCTTCATGCACCAATGCGGTGGGCTGGAGCGTCTGCCCGGGCCGTTCCTGCGCCATTTTCGCCGCCGCGAGTTTCCTCAGTTCGGTGTAAATGAGGGGCAGAAGTTTGCCGGCTGCATCGACACTGCCATCCTGCATCGCGTTAAGAATGAGGGTTACGTCGGAGTTCATCTCGGATGGCAAAGCATAACACTGCGGAGAAACAGCCACGACATAATTAAAAGCATCCGGCCCGGCACATCAGCTATTTCGGGTCAGGCTTCTCCAGAACCAAAGGGCGTTCAAAAACCAAATCGAGCGCATCGAATCCGAAATCCATCGAGGAGGCCTCCGGATTCCGGTCCACTACTGAGATGCGGAGTTTGTGCGCGCCCTTGCTCAATTTTCGCTTTCCGAGATACCGGGGTCCACTCGGAATCACTCCGCCGGCACTGTATAAATCGATCACCCGTTCAAACGGCTTTCCATCCACGGCGACCTGGATTTTTCCGAAATTGGAAGCCCGCGTCGCGTGCAGAACAAAACTGTCCTCTTCGTCGTCCTTCACCTCAAACTCCCACTCGACCCAGGCACCTTCGACACCGTTTACCATCGCCTGCCGGCCTCCACTCCAATAGTCCGCGCCCCATTGACTCATGCTCATGACACTGGGCTGAGACTTCTCGTGAGCGATCACTTTGAGCGATTCACCGTCCAGGCGCGTGACGTTCTTTGCGGGTGGCTGAACGCGAACCCTGGCCGGCAAAGGAAGGACGGCTATCGTCGCAGCAGCCCGCAGCCGCTCGATGTGTTCGCGCATGCTGGTTTCCGTGCGCTTCCTGATTATCTCCGCCACCAATCCCCTACGCGCTTCCGCCATCATCTTTTCGGAAGCCCCCTTTTGAACGACATAGAGCACATAAGCAAAATCTCCGGATTCCAGCACCCCGCCGACTTGTCCGACCTCCTGCGAGTAGGCGGCCTTCGTAAGGGTTTCGTTCAGCGTGTTTCGGTCGAGATCCTTGTATTCGCCGAGTTCCAGCCCGTCGGGCTTCTTTTTTCCAAGGCGATCCCACAACGCGCCGAATCCATCCTTTGCCGCCTGCGTGCGCAGTTCGTCCAACATCGCCCGACCCGCAGCGGACTTCGGAGTTCGGAGGAAACGCAGGTGAATCACGTTTGCAAGCTCAGCAAGTTTGCCAGCGCTTTCTACGTGGATTTCCTCATCGGTCGGCGGCTTCACACCAGCGCTGCACTGCTCCTCCAGCGCTTTGTAAGTCATCCATTGCTCGATGAAGATCGGAAAATCTTCCTGAGTCATCGAAGCCCGGGTCAGCGTGGCCTGTAGTTTGGCGACATCGCCGCCGGAGAGTTGATTCATCGCTTTCTCCAGAAGTTCCCGTGATACCTTGCCGCCTCGCCGCTTGTAGTCCTGCTGAACCAGGCGAAGGGCGAGCAGCGCGTCCAGCATCGGAGCGGATTCCGTGGCCGGGGTTCCGTCAATCGTGGGACGCGCCACCACATGCCGGTCCAGTCTCAGCGCAGGTCCGAGGTTGTTAAGCCACTTCCGGCTGACGGGTTCGCCATTGACGATCGCTGCAGCGACCCAGGCGTCAGGTTGGTTCTGCTCAAGCACGCCGTCCAACCTGCGCTGAAACGCCGTGCGTCCGCCATTTTCCCAGAGATGAACGACGCGGGGAATCAGCGCATCGGCAGGCGTCATGGTCTTCAAATTGGAAAGCGCTTTTCGCCACTCCGCCACCTCGCCAGTAAACTCCGGTTCGAGCATTGCCACGAAAGCCTCAAATGATTCGGCATCAAACTTCGAGAGACCCTCCATCATTTCGCGCAGCAATTCCTCACCCTTGCCGCGGACGTTGAGCAACAGGCTCAGTTCCCTTCGCAAATCCTCGACCGAAGAACGCTCGCGAGCCCGCTGCAGAAATCGCCACGCACTCTTGGGATCCATTTTCTCAAGCAACTGCGCAGTCATGTAGCTGCCAAAAGGTCCCATGGACGGATCTTTGTACAACTCATCCAAGACCAACGGCGTGTACCGCGTATTGCCGGCCATGACATAAAAAATCTCGCGCCCGAGTTTCGCCGGCCACGCATCGGCAGGCCACATTTCCTGAGCCCATTGGAAGTATATCGGGCCAAACATGACCGTGAGCATTGAACTTCCTGCGGAAAGGTCGGGCGGAATCGAGAAAGCCCCGCTGTCATCCTTTTTCCCGTTCTTTTCCCGCGCAGCCATTTCAGACAGCGAACCAATGAACCGCTCGAACAGTCGCGAAGAAACCAGAACGCCTTTCGAATCCAAATCGAACGATTCCGCCACCATTTCGGTCAACTTCCGCACAATTGGCGCGGCGCTGATCACATCAAAAATGGACTCCCGTGCAAGCGACGCGGGATCGTGGCCCCGTTTCGCATCATCGAGCACCTTTCGAATGCGGGAGACTTCGCCGCTCTTTGCACGGAGGCGGGTCGTGAGTTTCCCAAATCCCGAATCCCCCAACTGGGAGGCCGAATCCATTTCGATGAGTTCACCGGTGGCCTCCACGAAACGGAAATTCACCTCCGCCTTCGAATCGGCAAACCAGACAGTTCCGTCTTCAAACTTCAGGCTTTCAGGCGAAACATCTGTCGCGTGCGCGCTCAGGGCAACGGGAGCGATCAGGACATCCGCCTTCAAACCCTGCTTCCCGCCCTGCGACACCTCGCCGACGCTGGAAACACCAAAGCTGAAATGCAGGGAAAACGGCTTCTCCTTTCGAAGTTCACTCCGTTCCGCAGGAATCAATCCAAGGTCAAATTGAAACGACCCGCTCCATCCGCCGAATTCCCGGGCGGCCGCACGCTTTCCGGATGCCGCAACCACCGCTCCGATTTCCGGACCCGAATACAGTCCCAACACCGGATCATGAGCGCGGGTATTCAGCAGCAAGGCCGTTCCTTCGGATGGCGATGTTCCCATCGCAAGTTCATCCCCCGCCGAATCGGAGAAGTTCAGGACGAACTCCCGCTTCACCAGTTCGGTCGTCATCCAGCCTGCCAGTTTCACAAGCGCCGCCTGGGCACGCGTAAGCGGCTCACGCAGCGGTTGCATTTCGGAGAACTCTTCGACATCCACGGTGATATCGACCTCCCGTCGCCCGTCACCGCGCTGCTTCGGCACGAGATCGAAATTGAGAAAGCGCGCCGAATTCCACAATGCAAGATTGGCATTGCGAATGGTTTCACTCGTGAATTTCGCACCCTTCTCCAAACCTGCAGCGGCAATAACTTCGGCGGCGCTGTCACGCTGATTGCCCACCACTTTAATTTCGCCAATCACAGCAGAAGGTTCTTCAGAGAGTTTGTAAATCAGTGCCACCTTGCCAGTCGCAGAGTCAGCCTCCATTTCCACATTCACTTTTGTCAGGAAGTCGCCTTGCTCAGCGAGGATTCTCGCCATCTCCGAGCGCGCGTTTTCGAGTGCCGACGGATCGAACGAGAACGGTTTGCCTACTTCCCAAAAAATGTGCGACTTGGAAGCCGATCTCGAAAAATCCAGCGAACCGAGCACCGAGTTGTTCTTCGGCGAGAGGTCGATAACGCCGGTATTCTCTGCTCCCAACGCAAATGACGGCACCCGCTGGCCGAGCTTTTTTATCGATGCTTCCAATTCCGTGCGGCGCTTGGGAGCGGAGCGCTTTGCGACGAATTCCGTGACACGCATCGCGAGTTCATTGGTCGGGGGATTCGGCTTTCCGGTGAGAGCAGCGACGAGTTTGCCAGCGGGAATCGCTTCCGTCCCGAGGACCCGGATCTCACCCTTCACGAAACGCGGCCCTTCCTCCACTTGAACGAACAGTTTAGCCCCATTATCAGATGGTGCCGCCGACACCCGGGCATCCCGAAAGCCAGCGTCGCGATACCCGCGCCGAAGTAGCGCCTGCACCGTCGACGCGTAGTTATTGAACGGTGCCGAGGGATGGGCGGCCATAAGATACTCGTACGTCCCGGCAAGCGCGAAACGAAGATCGTCCGCCGGAAAGGTTCTGTTGCCGGCAAACTCGATGACGGATGTTACGCCAAGTGCGCCCACGAACTTGCGCTCTTCCGGCATTCCGAGTCTGGAACGGAGGGCATCCGCGGATGTCGCAACACGAACCACGTCCGCGCCCGCTGCATCCTGCGTTTTTGAGTACTGAACGCGGGCGGATTCGTATGCCGACAGCGCTTCACGCTCCCGCTTCGCAGCCTCGAACGAACGCGCAAGGCGTTCGAGGAACTGCCCGCGAATCGAAGGACTGAGTGGCGGAGATTCGACCGCCGCCTGCAATTCCAGAAGTATTTCGAGGGCATCGCCGGCGTGGCCCGACGCGTGCATGGCGTCGGCGAATTGCACCGCGAGCAAAACAATGTCGGGCCGGATATCCCCAAGGGCCTTGCGCAAGGCGGAATGCCCGGCACGAAAAAGGGCGACAGCCTCGTCCTTCCGACCCTGCTTCGCGATCGCAAACCCAAGTTCACATTGAATCAAACCCAGCGCCGGGTGATCGCCGCCGGCGTCCGCCCGGACTTTTGCGAGAACATCCCGCAGCAACCTTTCCGCCGCCGCAAAATCGCCGCGATTACCCGCAGCGGCGGCTTCGGTCATCAGGGGCGTGATATCAAGCGGTGCAGAAGCCACGTCCGCGGTAAGGTCTCCGCATATAACGGAAAGGCATGTGATGAGGATCCGGTGGGTTTTCATTTATTGTCGGCGTTCGGTTTTTTGCGGGCATTTTCCGCGCGTCTCAAAATGTTGGAGATGTCGTGTTTTTTCAGCGCCTCGGCACGCTGGCCCGGGGTGGTGTAATTCAGATCCCGCGCATTGAGATTTGCGCCGGCTTCCACAAGGATCTGCACAATCTCCGGCGTCGAACGCTCGACCGCGAGATGCAGCGGCGTCCACCAGGATAAATCGACCGCCTCCATATCCGCGCCCGCCTTCAGAAGGCTGCGAATCATTGCCGGATGCGAATTGGAGACCGCCCAATGCAACGGAGTCGCACCTTTGTCGTCCTTGGCATTGAGCGCACTGCCGCGCTCTATCAAAAGGGTCGCAACATCCACCTGTCCGGCACTGGCGGCGAGATGCAGCGGCGTACGGGCCTTTGGGAAGAGCGCGTCGAGACTCCCGGCCCGCGCAACCGGAACCGGAGCCAAAGATGGCGCGGCTCCCGGCGTTTCGAGAAGAAGCCGGACCACGTTCGCCTGGCCGGTGAGCACGGCTCTTTCAAACGGCGTGAAATCATCGCCGTTGACAGCGGCGGGTTTTGCGCCGCGGGCCAGCAACAGTTTTACGATGTCCACATCCCCGCCCTGCGCCGCCAGATGGAGGGGGGTGTCACCTGCGGCATTTGTCGCTCCGAGCGGAGCACCCGCATCGAGCAAGATCCGGACGCAGCTCAGATACGCTGGATCATCACCAGACTTCGGACGCCGGAACGTGTTTCCGCTGGCGAGCTTCCCGTGAACATCGTCAATCCGTCCCTTCCGCTCCCAATATCCCTTGCCGTATGCCGCCATGTGGAGCGCGGTGTTTCCTTCGATTCCGGCCTTCGCCGGCTCGGCGCCTGCCTTGAGCAGCAACTCGAGAAGCTCCGCCCATCCCATCGCGGCCGCACCATGAGCGGCGGTATTGCCCTTCACGTTTTCTCCTTTCACGTCAAACCCCTCGGCAAGCAACAGCTTCACGACCGGGATCTCATTGCCCCCGGCCGCAATCATCAGCACATCTGCACCTTCAGCGTTTTTGGCCGCGCGTTTGGCTCCTTTTGAAAGTAGCAATTGAACCACATCAACGTGTCCAAACTCGGCTGCGCAGCCGAGAGGCGTGTAACCATACGGGTCCGCCGCTTCCATGCTTGCCCCGCGCGCCAGCAATTCGGCAACTGCCGCAAGATTTCCGTTCCACGCGGCAACTAGGAGAGGTGTCCTTCCAAATTCGTCCTTCGATTCGATATCCGCGTTCGATCCGATAAAACGGGCGATGTCCGACACAGTCCCCCGCGAAGCTGCTTCATGAATCGTCTTCACCGCTGTCCCCGCCCGTTCTGTTTCGGGAATGTCGCGGGCCGGGGATTGCGGCCAAATGCGCCGTATTCCAAAGACCGACAGCGCAATCAGCGCAGCGGCGGCGAGCACCACCAGCAAGCGGCGAGCGTCCGGGCGCGATTCGATCTGCTCCATCCGTGACTTGATTTCACTCGCGTGCTGATATCGGCGGGAAGGCTCGCGTTCGAGCGTGCGCAGGACGATTTCGTCCAGTCTCACGTCCACTTCGACCCGCTTTGACGGGGCCTCAAATTTCCCCATCGGCAGCTCACCGGTAAGCATTTCGTAGAAGACCACACCGAGCGAGTAGATGTCGGCACGGTGGTCCACGTCGCCCGGCGAGAACCGCTGCTCGGGCGCCATGTAAGACGGCGTCCCCACCACCTGCCCGGCGGTTGTCAGCGACTCCTCATCGGCTTTCGGGCTTACAATTTTCGCGAGCCCGAAATCAGCAATTCGCACCCGGCCTCCCCGATCGAGCAGGATGTTCGAAGGCTTTATATCCCGATGCACGACACCGCGGCTATGGGCGTATTCGAGCGCATCACAGAGTTGCCTCACGATTCCCAATGCCTGTCCGGGAGCGATGTTTCTTGAATCCATCGCACGGCGCAAATCCACGCCATCCACGAACTCCATCGACAGGAAGCAATAGGGCCCCGACTGCCCGTAATCGTGAACCGTGATGATGTTCGGATGACTCAACAGCGCCATCGCCTGCGCCTCACGGATGAACCGGTCCGTGTAGCTTTTGCTGCTGCCGAATGATTCCGGGAGAATCTTGATCGCCACAACCCGATCCAGACTCTTTTGCCTCGCCTTATACACCTCCCCCATTCCTCCCCTTCCTATCAGTTCGATGAATTCAAACTCCGGAAACGCTTCGGAAATCGCGGACATCCTCGCTCGAAAGATTTCGGCTTCGTTTTCCGCGAACACCCCCGCCGCAGGCGTATCGTCCGCTCCAAGCGTCTCCTCCATGAAGGTCTGCGCCGCTTCGTGGGCGGCGACCAGCCTGCGGACTTTACCGACAAGCTCAGGATCATCACCGCATTGTTCCAGGATGAAAGCGTCCCTCTCTGCCGGATTGCGCTCAATCGCGGCATCGAAGATCGTTTCGAGGCGGGAAGTTCCGTTCATCGGTGATTTCTCAGGCATCGTATGGGGCAATGCGCAATCCGCGAGGGAAAAGGGCCACGCCCTACGCACTTTCCCACCTCACCAATTGTTCGGACCTCGAATTCCGACGAAACTCAGGAGCTCCCCGGTCCTTACGGCAGGTGCCACAATGCGGGCCTCGCCGGCATCAATCGTTCAACAAGCCGACGCCATGGCGCGAATTGAAGGCATTGATGGCGAAGGTGCTTTCTCTGCGGCGGGCACTCGACATCCTGAATGTGGGACACCTCGGTTTACGCCAGCGCTCTCGAACAACGCTCTATTGAAGCGCCAGTCGGACGACAAGAGCGACGGTGAAAAGCAGCGGGACGCCGGTTGCGATGAGGGTGCAATCCAGCTTAGTCGGGTTTTGCGGGCGGCGGAGGATGATGAGCAGGAGCATCACGGTGTACGCGGCGAGCGCGGCGAGCAGGCTGGGGATCCATACGCCTTGGTCGATTACGACGGAGCCGACAAGGCCCAATCCGAGGGCCCGGATGACGCCACGGCGGATGGGGGCGCGGTAGCGTCCGCTGAGGCGGGCATGGGATGGAAGGCTCAGCGACTCGCGCTCAGAGCTTGATGACTTCGTATTTGCGCGGGGCGGGTTGGTTGGCTTTGTAGATTTCATCCTCCATGCGGCGGGCGTCTTCCAGGAGTTTGGCGACGTCGCTCTTCATTTTGGTGTGCCATGTTTCGAAGTCGCTACGTTTGGCATCGAGGTCGGCGGCTTTGGCGTCCTCGGCTTTTTTGAGGTCGCGGCGTTTCATTTTGAGCTGCGCGAAATTATTGCGGATGTGCTGGTAGGTTTTTTCGTTCCGCTCCTTGTTGAGCATGGCGACTTTGAGG
>SXGQ01677508.1_pt1 | contig 12543 bp, 9 predicted proteins | sample 3178371 | NCBI WGS metagenome assembly SXGQ01 (sample SAMN11356859, study PRJNA531348) | freshwater metagenome | isolation source: freshwater sample F1-20 | place: China: Fuxian Lake, Yuxi | collected 2017-12-25
AATTTCGATGAATTATGATATCGTGCACATGCGGAATTAGGTCTGACCCACCCATAAGCTGTAGATTTTGTAGGCACAGGTGACATCTCCATCATTGCTGGAGGGTTCTTTTGCATAAAAGCTGCCAGTTCCATACAATCACGACCCACAAGCTACTCAATACCTTAAGAGCGTAGCCTCTCCCAAAAACACTGTGCCTGAAAAATCTTCTTTGACAGTTAAGTTTCTTAGTAATTTACCGAGCTTACTTGCCCCTTACGGTGCTGACCAAACTTGAGTGGTAACAGGTAAATAGTTTTCAAATAATCAAACTTAATTCTATGATTGACTTACGGAGCGACACAGTGACCCGGCCTTCAGTAGCCATGCGCAAAGCAATGGAATCCGCGCAAGTGGGAGATGACGATTACCACGACGATCCCACGGTAAACCTGCTGGAAGAGAGCGCCGCAGAGTTGGTTGGTAAGGAGTCCGGCCTCTTCGTTCCAAGTGGCGTGATGGGTAACCTTATCGCAGCGCTGACCCATTGCCCCGCTCACCACCGAGTCATTGCTGGCAAAGACTCGCACATAAGTTGGTCCCTTGCCGGTCATCAAAGGATAGCCGGAATGGTGCTAGTGACCTCCCTACCCTGTAATCCGAGAGGAATTCCCGAACCCGACGCCCTACGTGCAGAACTTAAATCCTCACATGCCGCTAAGATTGGAATGATTTGCTACGAGAATACTCATAATCTAGCCGGTGGTACCGCACTAGCACTCCATGAAACATCCACGATAATTGAGATAGCACGACAAAACGGGATTTCCGTTCACCTTGACGGAGCGCGCCTGTTCAATGCGTCAGTAGCACTAAATATTCCTGCAAGTATACTTACCAAAGAGGCTGACACAGTAAGTTTTTGCTTATCAAAAGGTCTCGGAGCCCCGATAGGATCCATGCTATGCGGCAGCGCATCTTTTATTAAAAGCGCACGGACATATCGCAAATTTCTGGGCGGAACAATGCGGCAGGTTGGCATAGTAGCTGCTGCCGGGCTGTTTGCATTGGCCAAAGGGGTCGATCGGCTTGCCATTGACCACGCGAATGCGCGCTGGATAGCTGATAAGCTCAATCAAATTCCGGAGTTACAGGTAACTCCAACCCGTATTGAAATAAATATAATTTTTATCTCTCACAAAGAAATTCAGGCGGAAACACTGTTTGACGAACTTTGCCGCGTTGGCGTGGCCACCAACATAATAGACGGGCGAATTCGCTTAGTCACCCACTGCGACGTAACTCGTAGTGACCTTGCGCAGGCTGCAACATTGATCGCCGAGGTATCACGCGGTCCAAGACAGGCAGAGTAGTTTGTCGGCATACCTGGTGCTCTAGCTCAATCAAAACAAAAAAAACACTCCAGCGTAGAGAGACATACAGCAATGTTGGCAACTCGGCGAAACAGAATGAAAACTATTTGATCCGACGCGATATTGCACCACAGGTCAGCACTGCTCCACCAATCCAGATGAAAACATAGTTCGCACAATAAATAGTTATATTACAAAGTCGACATCGCTACCGCCTCGCTAAAACCCCCACCAAATACCCTCAACCCGACCTTTAGTATAAACGTGATACTGGATCAAGGCTTTCAGCTCACTTGAACCTGCAGTACCCGATAAACGCGCAGAGATGCGACTGACCATATCCACAAATAGCGTTTGCACAATACTGGACACTTTGCTTGTAACCGAGCTTCTATTCGAGTTTACACCCGGCTTTAGATCGTTTTTGTAGTTAAGCCGGATCGAAAGAAACAACAGTACCAGGTAATGGTTTCCTAGCTGCGCCCCAAAAGTACATCCAAAAAGAACTTTGGCCAACGACGCTGAAGCGACCATATTGCGCTGCAGCCTCACAAATTACCGGCCACCGTCAGCCGAGTGCGCCATAATTCCGCTCCATCACAAATGTCAATGGTAAAGCAAGCACTGCACTCCGTAGACAGGGTCGACGGACGCTAACTGTCGAAATATCGAGGTGGCACAGCAGTGCCGCTAGCTACATGATCTGGCAGGGAACTCCGAAACACAACCATGCAGACAATTGCTACCAAGAAAAGCAGGCAGAAAACATCGAGCAAGAACCTAAAGGTTTATGCCGGGAAATTTTCCGCTGGGGATTGGAGCCTTTAGTACACAAAAACACCCCTTGACATTGCGGACGTAAGCTGTATAATTTAAACTAGGTAACTCAATAAAATAAAAAATTAACAAAATAACAGCAGACTAGCTAATTATAATTTTTTAAACTTCCGCCTTCTACTTTTTACTAGGAGAACATTATGACTACAAAACAAGTATCCTACTCTTTATTAGTGCTACTGGCCTTTATTAGTAACGCATGTAGTTCACCAGCCGTGGTGGCACCAGCTCCTACCGTCGCTCCAGCAACTGAAGCACCAGCTCCTACCGTCGCTGCAGCGGCTGAGGCACCAGCCCCTACCATAGCACCCACTGACGCACCCGAAGGCGGCGGTTCTGTCAGCTGGACCCGTTTTGCAGAAGCCAATCCCGTGTTTCACCCAGTGGAAGCTCAGAGTAACCAATACTCGTTCTTCTATTTACTTTTTGGGCAGCTCGTTCGACTTGACCTTAGCGACGCAAGCCTTCAAACCATTACACCAGATCTTGCCGAAGCTTGGGAAATTTCAGCAGATGCGACCGTCTTTACATTCAAACTTCGCAAAGATGTCAAATGGCAAGACGGGAGACCATTTACTGCCGACGATGTAGTATATACGGCAACTTGGGGGGCGGAGAACAAAAACGCGTATATCGGATTCTCGCCCGCCTGGTTTGTCCTAAAAGGACAAGCGGACGTGCAGGCTTCGTGCGACGCGGATGTATCGGTCGCTGCTAAGTGCGGAGGTGCTTCGAAATTCGACGGCGTCAAGAAACTCGACGACTATACAGTTCAGTTTACTTTAGATAAGCCCAATGTCACTTTTCTCAGAAGCTTGGCTGACGCCCCCAGCTCGATCATGCCCCTACATCTGCTTGCCGGTCAAACAGCCGATCAGATTAACAAAGGCAACTTCAAGAATAAATCACCAATTGGTACCGGTCCTTTTACCCTTGGCCAAATTGTACCTGACCAGTACATGGAATTTATTGCAAACCCTGCGTATTTCAAAGGTGCACCAAAGTTAGAAAAAGTAATCTACAAGCAAGTTACCCCGGAAACCGCACTTGCTCAGATTGAAACTGGTGAACTGGATATCATTCTTAATGCGGGCGCATCAAATTATGAACGCCTAAGCAAGATCGATATATTAGATACCCGCGTGCTACCAGCCCCAGGTATCTTTACCATAGTACCTCATGTAGAGTCGCAATCGGACCGAACGCGCTTAAATAAAGAACTGTCGCTAGATTTACCGCCGCTAAACTTTGACTTCTCTGACAAGCGAGTCCGGCAAGCAATGTACTATGCCATTGATCGTCGGACAATTAACGACGAGTTATTTGGCGGGCGAAATAAAATTCTGTGGAATCCACCTGGCTTCAAGGCAGATTATCCGGGGTTGAATCAGTATGAGTACAGTCCAGCCAAAGCCAAAGAACTACTGGCAGCTGCAGAAAAAGACAAAACAGTAGATTTAGACAAAAAGATGGTTTTTTACTACGCAAACGAGCTCGGCGATGGCGCAAAGCTCGCTCCAATTATCAAACAGCAGCTTGAAGATGTAGGTTTCAAGGTGGAGCTGAATGGCGTGGCGATAGATGCTTGGGAAAAAGTAGTAACCGATGACAGCCAGCGCGGCACCTACGACGTGGGTTTCAGCGCAGGCGGAGCGGAAGGACTGGGCCCGAACCGTTCGCAAATCTACTTTAAGTGCGGCGCAGAACCATTACAGAATCAATCTGGCTACTACAATTGTGATCTCCGTAAACTTTTCGAAAAAGCACTTACACAAGCTAATCCAGTAGAGCAAGACAAAACATACGCAGAGATCGCGAAGCTTCTGAACGACGAGGCCCCGCAGCTGTATCTATGGCAACTGGCAGGTGTTCACCCGGTCAACAAAAGAGTTCAAAACGCAACAGTCCCTGCCTTCGAGCGCTACGCAACCATGAGTGCCTACGAATGGTCTGTAAACCGATAAGATACATTTAGTTACTGGAGGAAATTTATAGCATTAACGTAATGGGCAACCAAAAAGTCGATTTTTGTAATCGCTTTTGAGTTAGTTTCCTTTGCATACTTTTGTTGTCCGGCGGATGCTGTACGCAATTCCGGTGCTCTTCGGAATTACCCTAATTGCGTTCAGCATCCTATCCCTCGCTCCAGGCGACCCTGCTGCAGCGCGAATCGCTCCGGAACAGCGCGCGTCTTTGACGAAAGAGCAGCTTGAAGCGGTGAGAAGGCAACTTGGCCTTGACGGACCTGCTTACATCCGATATCTCCGATGGCTTAATGGCATTTTGCACGGCGACCTTGGTTTCTCAATCAAAACTGGTCGACCAGTCGCCGAGGAGATATTGCCACGCATCACACCAACCCTTACACTTATGGGTGCCTCGATAGTTTTATCAGTTGTGATTGGCATCCCATTTGGTGTGCTTTCAGCAGTTCGGCAATATGGGCACCTTGACTATACTATTTCCACCCTTTCCATAATCATGGTCAGTACTCCCACTTTTGTACTCGGTCTTTTGCTAATCTATACACTCGGGGTTTCACTCAGAATTCTGCCCACGGGCGAAATGGCAACTGCCGGCCAGCCATTCTCTATCCCAGATCTAGTTGCCCACTTAATCATGCCGGCTACGATCCTTGGTTTTGCGCACGCCGCGCCACTGATGCGCTACACACGGGCTGGAATGATCGAGGTCCTCCACTCTGACTATATTGTGACAGCCCGTGCTAAGGGTGTGCGCAACGCAGCCATAGTTATCCAGCACGGGCTGCGCAATGCACTTCTCCCAGTGATCACCTTCTTGGGTTTACTCATACCCGAGCTAGTCGCAGGCGCTATAATTACTGAACAGGTCTTTTCGTGGCCCGGCATGGGCCGCCTCGCCGTCCGTGCGGCGAACGATCGCGATCCATCACTCATGATGGGAATAGTATTACTCGTCGCATCCGCCGTTTTAGCAGCAAGCATCCTCACGGACATTGTTTACATTTACGTGGATCCAAAAATTACACTTTCATCAAAAGATTGAAACAACTATTCTTTTTACATTATCTTGAACCATGTCCCCGTACCAACATATTTTCCGTCGGTTTCTTCGGCATCGGTTGGCTGTGTGGGGAACCATAACGCTCTGTATGATTGCCGCCGTTTCGATAGTCGCACCATTTTTTCTGCAAGACCCTAACCGGGTTGATCTTCGAGCTGTCCAAAAGCCCCCTAGTAACGCTCATCTTTTGGGAACAGATTTATCTGGTCGCGATGTTCTCGCCCGCCTAATTACCGGCGCCCGCACATCGTTAATCGTGGGCTTTGGCGCAGTGGCCGTGTACATGTCCATCGGCGTCCTCATAGGTACCTTAGCAGGGTTCTTTCGTGGTGCACTTGATCAGCTCCTAATGCGGCTAACCGATACCGTCTTGAGTATTCCAACCCTGCTCCTCGTGATCATATTTGTATCGGTAGTCGGACCAAGCCTAATATCCGTCATAGTGGTCATTGGCCTGCTCGGATGGCCCTCGGTTGCGCGTATGGTACGCGGACAGCTGTTATCTCTTCGCGAAGCAGAATTCGTTATGGCCTCACGCGCTGCGGGTACCGAAAATTGGAGAATTTTAATTCGACATCTGCTACCAAATATTATGGGTCCTATCACCGTTGCGTCCACCCTCGGCGTGGCCACTTCAATTCTTTTGGAAGCAGCGCTATCTTTTTTAGGGCTAGGAGTGAGGGCACCAAACCCTAGTCTCGGAATAATGATCAATGAAGCCAGAGCGCCAAGCGTGCTACACGACGTACCTTGGCTTTGGATGCCGCCAGGAATTGTCATTGCAATCCTTGTTCTCAGCGTCAACTTTATCGGAGACGGAATTCGCGATGCGCTTGACCCGCGCTCAAAACATAAAGTCCAACTATAATTTGGAAATGTTATTGAAAATAGACTCCTGCGAATTGAGCATTAACAGCTATTACAATAATTTTGGAAATCTCTTTTCCGTCTGCTCAGATCCTAGTTATTGAAAAGGTACAAATCATCCTCCGAAGTATAAAGCTGGTGATGTATTTACTCTGCATTTCTGTGGCCAGATAACATTCTCTGAACAGCCGATCCAAATACTAATCAGATCGGACACAGTGTCTGCCCAGCAATTCCAATCGCAAGGACTAACAACTTATGTATTTTGACATCATCATAAGGGGTGGTACAGTAATTGATGGGTCGGGCGCACCTGCGTATCCGAGTGACTTGGGTATATCAGGAGGAAAGATAGTAGCGATTGAATGCCTAGACAATGCTATTGCTGCGACCACAATAGATCTAGCTGGCGAAGTGATCTGTCCTGGATTTATTGATGTACACCTCCATTCCGAAATTGCGCTCTTACACGGCGCAGAAAGCGATCGCTTCGGAGCACTTCAACAGGGTGTCACAACACATCTCACTGCGCCCGACGGCTTTGGATGGGCACCACTGCCCCCAGACCTAGCAAGAAATTTATGGGAGTGCACCAAATTTGCTTACGGAGAAGCAGATGTTCCGTTGAACTGGGCCACGGCAGAGTCTTACTTGGCCATGTTCTCTGGAAGAACCCCCGCCAATATTGTGCCGCAGGTGCCGCATTGCTCTGTCCGAATGGCTGTGATGGGCTGGGACCCCCGGCCTGCCACGCTTGACGAACTTGATAAAATGAAGCAAATTACCCGCGAATGGATGGAGGCTGGTGCGGCCGCACTGTGCCTCGGTCTAGATTATCAGCCAAGCGCTTTTGCAGACACCCGGGAACTGGTCGAGCTCTGCAAGGTGGTGCGAGAATACGGCGCGATTTATGCAGCACATGTACGATACTCAGATCTCGGCTACGCAGGAGCCTGGCGTGAAACTATGGAAATCGGCCGCCAAGCAGATATCCCCGTCCATATTTCGCACGCAGCTATTACCGAGGAAACTGTACCACTCTTGGAGGAAGCTGAGAGCATTTGTGACCTGACATTTGAGTCCTATCTTTACCCGGCGGGCTGTACCCACTTGAGCATGATGCTGCCAATTTGGGCCCAAGCTGGCGGACCCCAGGGAATCCTTAAGCGGATGCAAGACCCTATCCAACGGCAATTAATGCGTGACCATTTGCAAACTGAACTCAGTTTGGCAACAGAAGCTGGTGCACGCGCAATTTTCGTGGCAAATAAAACCGGCCGATATTTGGGATTGACTATTGCCGAGGCAGCTATTGCTTCCAGTCTTCCTATTGGCGACTTCGCTATAAAGATATTGGAAGAGGAGCATCCCTATGCCTTGATGGTGTTCCATCGTGCTGGAAGCGCGGACTTACACAGGGTTACTGAAGCGCGAACAATACAGCATCCCCGCATGATGGTCGCAAGCGATGGCGTGTACCATGGGGCATTAGTCCATCCTCGTGGTTTCGGTTGCTTCGCACGGATCCTAAGGCAGTGTGTGCAACAGTCAGATTTTGTATCCCTAGAACAAGCTATTCGCAAGATGAGCGGATTTCCAGCCGAACGCTTCGGTATTAAGAATCGGGGACTACTTTGTAAGGGTTATGCGGCTGATCTCGTAATATTTAACCGTGCGACAGTTTCTGACGGTGCCACATGGGAAAGTCCTCGTCAAAAACCAAAAGGCATTGGCTGGGTCCTAGTCAACGGCCAAGTGGTGGTACGGCAGGGCCAACCGACCGGCCAACTACCGGGTCACGTGCTGCGCGCCCAATTCTGAAATTATCCAAACATTGAATCGTATCACCTTGCTAACCTCCACGGCTGATACCATAGAGCAACCTTAAATGGTCTTTTTTATCGCATATTTCCTCCCCCCGCCCCAGTTTGTATCCTCCGTCGAATTTCCGGCATCTACTACTGACGGTCCTGCCACCCCCGCTACTAACCTGGAGTACCCTGCAAAAGCAACATCATCCCCGCCCAACCTTTGAATTCGCACAGCAGTAGAATAAGCTATGTCAACAGTCACTATCGACTCGATAGCCCAGTTTCACAACGGTTAGCCAAATAGAAACATGTGGCACGAGGTGCGCGAAGAGCTAGTGACCCACCTACAAGCCTTGATTCGCATTGATACAACCAATCCGCCTGGCAACGAGACCTTGGCCGCCAGATATGTTGCTGGAGTCCTATCGCAGGAGGGCATTGAATCACAGGTGCTTGAATTCGCCCCCGGCCGCGGAAGCGCAATCGCATGCTTGCCCAGCTCAGGCGCTGACGCACCCTTGCTTTGCCTTTCGCACTTAGATGTCGTACCTGCCAGTCCCAATGAGTGGAAGCACCCGCCCTTTGCGGGACACATTGCTGATGGCTATTTGTGGGGCAGGGGTGCGGTTGATTCGAAGAATACAACCGTCATCCAAATGATGGCAATGTTGCTCGTAAAGCGGTTGGGCGTTTCGCTGCGCAGAAATCTATTGCTTGCCGCCACTGCTGACGAGGAAGTATCAGGCCAAGGTGCCCGGTATCTTGCCGCAAAGCATCCCAAGACTTTGGCGGCACAGTATGCTCTAAACGAAGCGGGCGGTGAGGGCTTCCTTTTAGGAAAAAAGCACTTCTATACTTTGCAGGTAGCCCAAAAAGGCGGGCTCAACCTGCGCATGATCGGCAGAGGTACTAGTGGACACTCCTCGGTACCACATGCACGAAGTGCAATTGCAGATCTCGCCGAAGCCATAGTACGGCTTAAAAAACGAGCCATGCCGCACCGTGTGATCAAGACAACTCGCCGATTCTTTTCGGGAATGGCCGACGCTGTGGATAGTCCAGAGCTAGCAACAGAGCTACGCAACATGCTGGACCCGCAACTGGAAAAGGCATCAGTAAGAAGACTAGGTGTTGACGTTTTTACCCAGCGAATGTTTTCGGCTATGTTACGAAACATCTCGGAAACCACTGTGGTTATGGCTGGCCACAAGTCCAACGTCATTCCAGCTCTAGCAGAGGCTATAGTCAGCGCTCGCCCACTACCTGGCATCACCGAACATGAGATGGTAGCGGAAATAAAATTGATAACCGGTAATAACATCCAGCTGATGACCGACGGTTTCAACCCAGGGCTAGAATTTGACATACACGCGAACGACCCGCTATTTCTCGCAGCTGCAGCAGCAATTACAACCCGAGACCCAAGCGCCATTCTGCTGCCTTATCTCATATGCGGAGGCACCGACGCCATGCATCTCGCACCTTTAGGTACTAAGGTGGTGGGCTTTGTGCCGATGGCACCCGATCCAGCTGGTTCGGTACTAAAGTTGGCCCACACTAGTGAGGAACGGATCTCCATCAGCAATTTGCTGTTCGGTGCACAAGTACTATTTGACACAATCTGCCGACTCAACAAATCGCCTAATCCCCTAGCTTAGAAGATTACCGCCTCATACGAATATTGCCTTCTTCAAATCTCCCTACTAATTAGCCTGACACTACAGATCTAATGTCACTCCCACCAGCAAACCACGATCACGCTCGGCAACTATTATCCAAATTGAAAATGACGCAGAACTACAATTGGGTCAATTAGGCACAACTACTTTACACCCCTGAATTGTAATTAAAATTTTTATATAGACTGCTCCCCCGTCATCGAAAACTGAATACAGCACGACCTCGCGACACCATATTACAATGTGTTGGGTCACCGAGTATTGCATTATCTGTATTTACCAAATCACCAATCGAGAAGCGCCAATTCCAAAAGGAGATTTTTGCAAACTTAATCCCTCAGTGATTACACAACAAACAACAATAGATCGCTATGCATTACAAAACACTCTTTACAATTTCCCCCCCCTTCATTACCAATCCAATTCTCTCAAGACAACCTAATTCATCGCTCGGGTCGCCACGAACCAGTATCAAATCTGCCTGTTTGCCGATCTCAATGCTTCCAATCCTATTGTCAAGACCTAGGAGTTCTGCGGCACGAATTGTAGCGGCCTTAATTGCTGCCATTGGTGTCATACCACGAGCATTTAACAAGCATATCTCGCGCCAAAGCATATCAGGCAAGATTCCTGGCACTCCACAATCGGTACCTGCGACAACAGAAACTCCTTGCCGGATTGCTTCCTCACACGATCTCCAATGAAGCCGCTGAATCTCCAGCATCCGGAGCCGGTAATCTTCCGCCAGGTCAGAGCGCTCCAAAGTAACTTCTGTCACAGCCAGAGTTGGCACAAGAAAAGTGCCACACTCACGGAGAGTACGAATGGCTTGTTCATCAGCCAGAAACGCGTGCTCAACACTGTGGACTCCGCCTCGAGCGGAACGAACAACCGACGTTGAATTTTGTGCGTGACTGAACGACCGCAATCCGCGCCGACTAGCCTCTGAAACTATCACTTCTATTTCGGCTTGCGTCAACTCTTCTACTCCAGCTTCAGGGCCCGTGAGCATAGCCGCCTCGCTCGCGAAGATCTTGACTACGTCAACGCCGTCGCGCATTTCCTCACGAACGGCTTTCTGGAGCTCCAACACACCATCCGCCTCCCGGCTGAACCCGGTACCGTGCCCCCCAGTAATCGTAATCCCCCGACCAGATGCCAGTATCCGGGGCCCGGGTATCAGGCCGTCGTAGATTGCATCCCGCAGCACGATATTTAAACCGTCGGGGGCACCAGCATCGCGGGCTGTGGTCACTCCTGATTCAAGCGCCACCCTAGCACAGCGAGCTCCGCGCAAAACAGACCGTCCATGCGGTCCCCCCATCTCAAGTTTGCGAGGGTCAAACCCCCAGGGGTAAATTAAATAGTGAGTATGGCAATCAATCAACCCCGGAAGGATGGTCATTCCATCTGATTCAATGATGCGATGCTCATTTGAGCTTCTGACACGGGAGGATTCAATCGCAACAATTTTCCCCTGGTCGACAACAACATCGCAGTGTTCACGCGCAAGATCGCCTATGCCATCAATCATCCGGCAGTCGTGAAATACAATTGACATCTTACGCTCCACACAACTCATCAGCAGCACTTAACGCATAGTCGATTGCTGCGAGGCCTTCGTCGATCTCATCTGCCGAAACGGTCAAAGGTGGAGCGGCGGTCAGCCGGCCCCATCGCAACGCCACTTTCACTCTCTTTTCCAGCAGGCGTCGACTTACTTCACGAGTTGCATCACCAGAAAACACCGTAGAGCTCCATGGCACAAGAGCAGTTTTGGTCTTTCGATTCCGAACTAATTCCAAAGTAACATAGAGACCCTGCCCACGCACATCGCCTACAGATATATGCTTCTTCTGCAAGTTCAGCATTCCCGACATTAGGTACTCCCCAATAACTTTTACGTGCTCAATTATATTGTTTGAGCGGATATAATCAATAGTGGCAATTGCAGCTGCACAAGCCACCGGATGCGACTGATAAGTTAAACCCGCATCGAGATATCGGTTCTCAAAAAACTCAGCAATCTGTGGCCGCACTATTGCAGCACCCAGCGGCATCATACCAGCGGTAAGTCCCTTGGCGGTTACAATCAGATCAGGAACTACACCATATTGATCGCACCCAAACCAATGTCCTGTACGACCCATTCCAGATACAACTTCGTCGGCAATAAGCAAAACGCCATGGCGATCACAGATAGAGCGCAGTTTAGGCCAATACTCAGGCGGAGGAACTAAGCCACCATTGGAAGCCACGAGTGGCTCAACAACTACCGCAGCAATATTATGCGGACCCTCAAGTTCAATCAGTTCATCAATATGATCGGCACAGTGAACACCGCAGGTTGGATAGGTCAGGTTGAAAGAGCAACGGTAGCAATAGTGATCCAGCGCTCTCACTGTGCCAGATACTGCTGGCTCAAGCGGCAAGCGACGAGGATCACCCGAAATAGTCCCGGCACCATAGCTATTTCCATGATAAGAACGATAGCGGCCGATAATTTTTGCGCGCCCCGTGAAGGCACGTGCCATTTTTACAGCGGTCTCAATCGCATCTGTACCACCGGTCGAAAAAAATGATTTCGATAGGTCGCCTGGAGTAATGCCTGCCAGCAACTGACCAAGATGAGATGCCGGCTCACATGCATAGTCTGGCGTGACGTTGCAAAGCTTACGGACCTGTTCTACGATCGCATCAATTATTTGTGGCGGCTGATGCCCAAGTGTCAAATGTCCCCAGCCTGAGTGAAAATCAAGATACCGATTCCCGGCACCATCAAAAAAATAGTTTCCTTGACCTCCAGCAATTACGATAGCACTTCGGTCGCGCTGTGCGCGCCACGGGTGGAACACGTGGTCACGATCCTGCTGAAGTATAGGCGACAATAGTTTCATATATTTATTATCCTTCAAAACACCACCGAGGAATGTCTTAGTATACTTCTTCTTC
>SXGQ01112129.1_pt1 | contig 12542 bp, 17 predicted proteins | sample 3178371 | NCBI WGS metagenome assembly SXGQ01 (sample SAMN11356859, study PRJNA531348) | freshwater metagenome | isolation source: freshwater sample F1-20 | place: China: Fuxian Lake, Yuxi | collected 2017-12-25
AAGACGATTCGCCGTCAAGACATCGTGACCGACTTCACTACGTTTGCGACATTGAGCGAGAAGGCGGCCAGCGGCCAGAACATCGAGCCGGAAGCGCGACAGGCTGTCGTGAATGGCCTGTTAAGCGACAGCGATTACCGTGTTGTGGTCAATTCTTCTCGCGAAACTGGTTGGCGCAAGCGTGGGTATTCCTTCATTACTGACAATCTCAAGCCAAGTGAGTTTGAGAAGAAGATCGGAAACACGGCAACCATTCGATCAGCCAATGCGCTGCGAGATTGGAATAACTGGGTTCGAGATAACCCCGGCGCTAACGACGCACAAGCTGACGCTGAAGCAAAGCGTATCGTTTCCGAGTACAGCAATCAGGCGCAGGTTCAAAGCGTTGCCACATTGCGGCGTCCAACTTACTTGGTCGCAACTGGCACAAACTCGTTTGACTTGCGAGCCACGTTTAAGAATACGAAGGCTGCATTTGACGCTGGCAAGATCAATCAAAACGAATACGAGAAACAAGCGGCTTTGATTAAGCAATGGATGAACGTGTATAAATCGCCTGCGCCGCCAAAGCCCAAAGAGCAATAGGGAACCGAAATGGCAGACCCAATGGACATGACCGCAATACGGAACGACGACGCTGACGGCGCGAATGCCTTCATGTCGTATCGTGACAACGCTAGCAGTCAAAGTGCCGCTGCGGAACTTGAGGCAATGCTGGCTGCTGATGAGCCTACTCCGGCTCCTGTTGCTGCCGCTCCTGCCCCTGCCGAGGCTCCCGGTCTGACTGCCAAGACGGTAGCGGCTGACGTTGCGCGCGGCGTAACGGAGATCCCTCGAGCGGTTGCGACCGGCGTTCGTGATGCCGCTCAAGAGACGATCAATCTGTTTGGCGACATTGGCGATTGGGCAGAGAACCAGTTAAAGACTGGCGGCTTTGAGATCTCGCTGCGTGGCGTGAAGCCGGTTTCTTACGAGGAGCTGCGCACTCTGCGCGCCCAAGGCCGCGACGTATCAACGCAGGTTCAGCTCAAACCGTTGACCGGCGGCATGGATGATCCCGAGTCCACGACCGGAAAGGCTGTCAAAAACGTATCCCAATTTGTAGCCGGATTCATTGGCGCAAATAAAGTTCTCAAAGCATTGAAGCCTGTTACCCGTACCGGACGCGCTGCCAAGGCGGCTGGTGTTGGCGGCGTTGTAGATTTCACAGTATTTGATCCGCAAGAAGAGCGTCTGTCGAATCTGGTGCAAGAAGTTTCCGCGTTGCAAAACCCGGTAACGGATTTTCTCGCTGCCGATCCTAAAGACAGCAATGCCGAAGGACGCTTCAAGAATGCGATTGAAGGTCTTGGCATCGGTGTCGCCGTTGATGGGCTGATGCTTACGCTCAAGGCGTTAAGACAGGCTCGCATTGCCAAGCTAAAGCAGGAAGAAGTTGCCAAGGCTAGAGAGATTGCTGGCGTTGTTGAAGAGCGCCCGAAGGTTGAGACAAGCGAATTCCAGATCCTTGGTAGTGATACGCCAGAGGCTCCGCTTGTTGGCGTTGCCAAGGCCGAACCCAAGCCAGCCGAGGCTGTGACCGAGGTTGCAGATGAGGTGCGTCCGGGCGTACAGCCGTTGCAACTCAAGACTGCTCGCGCTGCCAAGGCAACCGCCGAGGTTAAACCCGAAGATATTATGATTGTTGACGAGGGAGTGCCGGGTGCGGCTGTCCCTCGCGGAACAAAGGCCGGTGAGGTGTACGTCAACTTTGCGCGCATCAATGCGCCAGAGGATGTGCAGACCGTATTGCAGACGATGGCCGACAAGTTCAAGCCATCTGTTGAAACCGCTGCTCGCGGTGTGCGCACGTTTGAGGAAATCAAATTAAGCGCCGAACAGGTCAATGCGTGGGATGTGCTGAAGGCGCGCCGCAAGGGCGATCCGTTGAGCGCAGAGCAGTCTGTGGCTGCTCGCCAGTTGTGGGCAACCTCTAGTGACAAGCTCACGCAGGTGGCGCGCGAGGCGTCTACCAATCCGAGCGAGGCCAATCTGTTTGCGTTCCGCAAGATGTTGGCGACGCATTACGCGATTCAGAACGAAGTGCTTGCCGCCCGTACCGAGACCGCTCGAGCATTGGCGTCGTGGCGCATTCCTGCCGGTAGCGCAGCAGAGCGATTCCGCGACATCAGCCAAGCCATTGAAGCAAACGGTGGCGCTGTCGTCACGCGCGACATGGCCGATCGCGTTGCCAAGTTGGCGGGCGCTGGTATGTATCAGGAGATGGACAAGTTTGTTCAGCGCGGCGTGTGGGCGCGTACCCGTGACGCTATGCAGGAAGCATGGATTATGGGGCTGCTCTCTGGCCCCAAGACCCATATCGTCAACGTGATGTCAAATACGTCTGTGATCTTTATGCAGATGTACGAGCGCAAGGTTGCTTCGGTCATCTCACAAATCCTTGGCAACAATGGCGGTGTGCAAGCTGGCGAAGCGATGGCGCAGTTCTTTGGATTAACTCAAAGCTGGAAAGACGCTCTGCGATACGCTGCCAAAGCTGCAAAAACCGGCGAGACTGGCATGGGCATGGGCAAGATTGAACTGCCCCAAACTGCGGCTATCTCGTCTGACGCATTCAATTTGAGCAGCGAGACGTTTGTCGGTCGGTCGGTGGATACGATCGGCAACATTATCCGTATCCCCGGCAAGGCGCTGGCTGCGGAAGATGAGTTCTTCAAGACTATCGGCTACCGCATGGAACTCAATGCACAGGCTTTGCGGCAGGCGGCAAGCGAAATGCACTCTGGGTTAATCAAGTCTGATGATCTCAAAGGTCGCGTCGCTGAACTGCTAGAGAACCCGCCAGAGAATCTGCGGATGTCAGCGGTTGATCAGGCGCTGTATCAGACTTTTACTAACTCGCCCGGCAAACTTGCAAAGACGCTGCAAAGCCTGACGTTTACCTACCCAGCGTTAAAGGTGATTCTGCCGTTTGTGCGTACCCCGGCAAACATTCTGCGCTATACGTTTGAGCGCACTCCGCTGGCTCCGCTCATGTCGCAAGTTCGTGCAGACATTTCTGCTGGCGGTGTTCGTCAAGAGTTGGCGCTAGCGCGTATGTCGACCGGCACAGCTCTGATGATGGTTGCTGCCGATATGGCAATGTCCGGCGTTGTCAGCGGTAGCGGCCCGAAGGATGCTCGAGAGCGTCAAGCCTTGGAGCGCACCGGCTGGCAGCGCAACAGCATCAAGATCGGTGGCCGTTGGTATGCGTACAACCGTCTTGATCCGCTCGGCTCGCTGCTTGGGTTGTCGGCAGAAATGGTTGAAATTCTTAACAACTCGGACGACGAGGACACTACCGAAAGCGTAAGCGAAACTGCTGTCGCTGCGGTTGCATCAATCAGCGCGACGGTAATGAGCAAGACTTACCTATCTGGATTGGCCGATCTCTTTGAGGCGATCTCTGATCCGAAGCGCTACACCGAAAGCTTTGTGCAGCGTCTCGTCGGCTCGGTCGTCCCGGCTGTAGTTGGCGAAGTGACGCGCACAGTTGACCCGTATTCGCGTGAAGTGTTCACGATGTTAGATGCCATCAAGCGTCGCACTCCGGGCCTGTCAGACGATCTGCCGATGCGGCGTGATCTCTGGGGTCGCCCAATCAAGTATCAGTCAGGACTTGGTTGGGCGTATGACGTATTCAGTCCGATCTATAGCAAACGCGACAATCCCGAACCGATTGACTCGGAGATGCTGCGCCTCGAAAAAAGCGTATCAATGCCGGGCAAGAAAGCGACGTTCCGTGGCGTCAATATTGATCTGAATAATTACGTCGGCGCGTATAGCCGGTATGCAGAATTAGCCGGCAATGAGTTGCTGCATCCCGAATACGGTCTCGGCGCAAAGGATTTGCTCAATCAGATTGTCAGCGGCGAGCATTACTTGTCTGATATTTACAACCAAGGCACCGATGGAGCAGATGGCACCAAGGCCGAGATGATTGATGCCATCATTACGGATTATCGGCGCTTGGCTCGAGAGCAAGTGCTTGAAGAATTTCCAGAAATCAATGACGAGATTGAGGATTTTTATCAAAAGCAGCAGGATATTCTTGCTGGAATTGAGGGCTAATACATGACCGTCTCATCGACAACTGCTCGAGTAAGCTTTTCCGGCAACGGATCAACCACAGCCTTTGCTGTCCCGTTTTACTTTCTTGCCAACAGCCAACTGCTAGTGGTGCTGCGATCGTCAGCGGGAGTCGAAACGACGCAGGTTCTCGGCACCAACTACACGGTGACGGGTGCGGGCGTTCTGACTGGCGGCACCGTCACGATGACAGTTGCACCAGCCTCTAGCACAACGCTTGTCATATCGCGCAATGTCCCGTTGACGCAAGAGACGGATCTACAGCCGAACGATCGTTTGCCTGCCGAGACGCTCGAGCAAGCTATCGACAAGCTGACGATGATTGCACAGCAGCTCGATGTCGACTTCGATCGCGCGCTGAAGTATCCGACAACTGACTCGACCAGCATCACAACTGTGATCCCAAGTTCCGTGGATCGTGCTGGCAAGTTCCTCAAGTTTGATAGCGATGGCGAACCGATCGCGCAGTCGTTGCCGACCCCGTTTGTGAGCGTGAAGGATTTCGGCGCAGTCGGTGACGGGCAGACCAATGACGCAGCTGCAATCCAGACCGCCATCAACACGACGGCTGCTGCTGGTCAGACTCTGTACTTCCCTGCCGGCACCTACCGTATCGTCCCGGCGACGCTGAAGGATTGGGAAGGCACTCCGCTCGGCGAAGGGCAGATGACGGTGGCCTTTGTTATTCCGTCGAATATGTGCCTCTATGGCGATATTGGCGCAACGCTCAAGCTCGCCGATAACGTCTCAACGCTGGCTGCTCCGAAGCGCGTCGCGCTGTTCTTCTCGAACGTGCCTGTCTCGAATATCCGTATCTACGGATTGACGATGGACATGAACGGGCTAAACAACCGGATTGCTCCAACCGCGCCGGTGTTCACGTTGTATAGATATAACCAAGCGCACATTCACATCACAGGAACAATCGGTGGCGTGGCTGCTCGAGCAGACGATGTGTATATCGATTCCTGCAAGTTCTTAAATACGGCAGGAAAGTCTTGCATTGTTACCCAGCAAACAAATACGGTCGGATTGATTCTCTCTAAAAACTGGGCTATCAAGAACTGCTTGTTCAAAAACAACGGTATCGACACCGACGACCACAGCAGCATTTACGCTTGGGCCGACAATGTTGTGTGCGATAGCAACATCTTTACCGCAGACACAATGTTTCCGAACGGCATCTCTGGCAACAGCGGAACTCTTGTTGCTTACGAGGTTCACGGCGCGAACCAGCGATTTGTAAACAATTTAATCAGCAACTACTGGCAGGGTATGTGGGTCGCATCAAACACTACCTCATCCGCTGAAAACATTATTATTGCAAACAATACGTTTTCGCCTGTCAAATGGTATGCCATTGATTTCTTCCGTAACGACGCAGTAGAGACAGACATTAGCCGTGTATTGATTCATGGAAACACGGTTCTGGTAGATGACACCACTACGACTGGAACACTTCCGACATATAAGGTTGCTTTCCAAATTGCGTCTTTCCGTCGCATTCAGAATGTGCAGATCAGCAATAACTTCTGCTCAAAGAGCGGTGCAACTATTGCGTCTGTTGGAGTTTTAATCACCCCGCAAAGCAATGCGAGCAACGATCACCGCGGCATCATTATCCGCGATAACGCTTTCAACAACTTTAACGCGGGAGTTGCGACGTTTATCAATTCGACGAACGGCATGGGGCCGCTTGAGATCAGTAACAACTACATCCGTAACTGCTCGGATGCTACGGGTTATGCAACCCCGCAAGGCGTTGCTGTTGGCTTGAGTGGTGTGGCTCCGTTGGCAACTGCTTATGAGTCATTGTTTATCTCAAACAATACGTTCATTGATGACCGTTCGGTTAAGCAGATGGACTTTGGTATTCGACTTGACCAAGTGACGGTGACGAACCTCAACGTCCAGCGCCAGAAGTATGTCGGCATGGTGACGGCGAACTATGCCGAAGCCTCGACAACTGTTACCAATCGTTTTGGCTATTACCCGAACGTCGCTTTGACTCCAACGTGGCGATCTAATGCAACGGCCATCACGGTTGGCAACGGCGCAGTCAATGCCTCGTACACCGTTGATGAAGCGCAAGTCACAATTAGTTTTGCGTTGCTTGTCGGGTCAACGACTAGTTTTGCTGCTGGCGTTTTGACTGTAGACCTTCCGTTTACGTCATCGCCGACAACTGTCAACTACATTGGCAACTGGCGCATCTTCGACACCAGCACTTCGACGTACTATTTCGGCGGCGCATTTGTCACAGAAAATACGACAGGAGTGTCGTTGCAGTTAGATGGTGGAAGCAATGTTACCAATACGTCGCCAATTACTTTTGCGACTGGCGATTTGGTGACGGTGCAGGTGACGTACACGCGGGCCTAGCGATCTCGTCTGTGCCGGGTTCGTAGACGAAGTGGGGGCATTTCCATTCGGCAGGCCAATCGTGGTGCCAGCACCAGAGCGCGCCATCCTTGGCGACAGAGTACCGGCAACTGCGGCAGGTCACGGCAAGCCCTCGACGCTGTAGCTCTGCGATGGAGATCGCATTGGCGTGACTGGCTTTTTGATCCAGCTCGGGTCTTTCCAGAAAAGCCTGTTGTTCGGGTACGCGATCCACGGCCCCGCATCAAGCTCGATGATGTGGTGGTTCTTGTGTTGGTCGCTGATCTCTGACCAACCGCCGCCGCACCAGTCGACCGTGAACAGATACTTGCCGGGTCGCATCACCTTGTCTCGCCCGAGTCCCTCGACCCGGTGGCCGATCAGGAAGTCAAACTGATGCACGGTGCAATGCCTACTGAATGAATCCCACCAGCAAGCCAGCTCGAGCGGTAGCGGATCGCAGGGCTTCGAGCAAAGCGCATGGATTGGAAGCCTTGCCCATTGTGCGCCGCTGTCCAGCATGACTTGAAACATCGGCACCCGCGCTGGCTCGGCCCGGAAACCAAAGACAACGCAGGCGCTGAAGCTGCCGTGACCCTCCTGCTGATCGTGCAGGAATTCGTTTCGGACGTAGGCTGGCGTGTATGGTGTATCGGCTAGAAAGGTCACACTAGATCCTCTTTGCGTAACTGGGCGATCGTGCGCACCATGCCCTCAAGATGGGCAAGGCGTACATGGTCGCGGTCGAGATCCATGTGCGATCGGCGATCGATTGCGTCATGGCAACTCGAGCAGGCCCATGCGCCGAGCAGATCGTCGGCCTTCATCCCCATGCCGGAGATCCCGGGCATACGGATATGGGCAAGTACTACCGTCTCGCTGTTGTGGTTGCATACGCCCTCAAGGCGCACCATGCAGCCGCGCCCTCTGGCCTGCTTGCGCAGATCACCAGTCCGTTTTGATGCCATGGTAGACCTTCGCTGTATCCATCTGGATAAAGTAGTTCTCGCGCATTGCTGTGCCACCGTTGATCGTGCGCTGGGTCTCGGTGACTTCCTTGCGCATCTTGGCGGTCGACAGGTTCTGCACTAGCAAGGCGTCGGCATCCACCAGAAACAAGAATCCGTATAGCGGAACACAGAAGCCGCTAGCTAGTTTGGCCCCGCTCTCAACCTTCTCGGCGGTGATCAGCCATTCGTTTTGGAACATCCGCTGAAACTGCTCAAGCGTCAAATTGTACCGACACTTTGTTTCAGCCAATCCAATGATCTCTCCGTTGCGAGTAAGGATCGCATCGACCTTGGCTGGCCTATCCTTCGGCGTCTGTATGTATCTGAATCCGGGCTTGGCGTTGAACCAATCGGCAACGTGCTGTTCGTCGGCAAGGCTGACTTGCCCGCGCTCGGTTGCAATATCAAGATTCATAATTTGGCTCTGGTATGTGTATGCCCATCTCGGCACAGCGCGCCTCAATGAACGCGAGATAGTCCGAGAACTCTTGTTTGGTCAACTTGCTAGATCGGCGCAGAGGCTTGTGTCGCTTCTTGCCGAAACCCTCGACGACCTCCCATCCGAAATGCTCGCCGAGAAAAAAGGTATGAAGATCCGCTGGCCCCCAACCGCGCAGCGACTCGCCGCCGCCCTCAAGCACGGCAGGGTAAACGACGCCATGCAGGAATCGGTTCTGGGCGTCGGTGCGTTTTGGCTTGAATGCCTCGATCGTCACTTTCCAACTGATCGATGGGTCAAGCTCCCGAACCAAGACCGAGACCGCCGTAGCGATCTGGTCTGGCTTGGTGCCTCTTGGAAAGATCCGCTGCATTAGAACGGGATGTCGCCGATGTCGTCATCGCTGAACGTCTCGGTGACTGGCTGCTGCTTTGGTGCCTGACGCGGCTCGGCGAGGCCATCCTTGGGTTTCACGGACAGGCTGAAAAACTTCGATCCCGGCTCCCTTGCGGTAGGGCCAGCAACTTTGACCCATGCGTTGAGCCAGTACTCGACCCCATTGATGTTTAGAGATCCGGTGTATTCGGGATGATTGTCGGTTTTGCGGTCTGGGTTCTTACCAAGAGTTCCGGTATTCGTGCGGTCGTACTGCTTCACAGGCTCAACTCCTTCAGGTTATTCACTTTGCGCTCAACTTCAGACAGGAAATTCGTCACGGCCAGCGTGATCTCAAGGATCTTCGGCTGGTCACGGTGGACGCGGATGATGTGTAGCCGCAGGCGCTCCGGCAGTTTCGGCTGATACACAACGTAGTCGCACCAGTCACGCCCGGTAACGGCCATCTGCCATTGCATCTGAAGTCGGTGTTCGGTGGGAACTTTCTTACTCTCAATGATGTCTAGGGCAGTCGCCGGCTGGACGCACTTGATCTCGACCAGACCCTCGGTGCCGACGTAGCCATCCGGTGACGCACCGGCCTCGAGCTTATGATGCTTGACGAACCCGACCTCCTCGACCAACTGCCCGACACGGGCGCTATAAGCGGCTCTAGCCTCGGCCTCGGTGTCGATACCGTGTTGCATGGCCGGTGACGTATAGCCCTCCGTGGGCTGTCCTGTGAGGCGCTCGCATACGAGCTGCGCCATGTAGTTACGATAACCGGCTCGATCCTTGTCCATCATTACATTGGAGATGGCGGAGGCGGTGACGCGACCGACTCGGGCATTGAACCATTCGTCTGTACGCTGTTGCATTAGGCAAGCTCCTTCTTGCGAGCTGCAAACTTATCGACGTAACTGCTACGGGTAGATTCGGGCAGCGACTTGAAGAGAATCGTCAAGGCGTCGATGCTGGTGCAGACGGCGAGCTTGGCATCCATCTCTGCATCCAACTCCTCGCGTTCGACCTCTGGTAGATCCTCACCAGCGTATATGTACAACCCGAGGCCGTGTAGCGCGATGCACTTGGCAAGGCAGCGCATGATGCTGGTATTAACGGCAAATGAGTTCGGGTTCTGGATCGGCTGATTCCGGTGGTCGAGTACCGGCAGCAAGCAGGTCTTGATGTCGCCCTTGATCTCAACCGAGACCTTGACCATTGCGGTCTGATCCTTCAGATAGATTACCGGCAGCCCGTCGTATTCGTGGACGGTGTAGCGCGCAGCCGGGTCGATCTTCAGTACCTCGGCCCATGCCCAAGCCCAACTTAAATAGGACAGGTTGCCCTTCTTCTCGAGGTGATCGTTAACGTTGATCTTTAGCAGCTCACTCATATTCGGACTCCTTCATCTCGGCGATTGCGCGATCGCAGGCAGCGATACGCTCCTGCTCCTCTTGCTCGGCCAGCTCTTGATCTTGCTGGTGCCACCAGCTCTGGTCGTCGTTGCCCCAAGGCGCTAAATCACTCACGGCTCTGTACCTCCTCTTGTTGTGTGCAGCCGCCGTCACCACACGGATCGAGTGCCGCGGCTAGTAGAAACAGAATGATCAGTCCGATGAACTGCGGCCAAGGTGACTTCATCGTTGATCCTCCGTGACGGCCTGTACGCCGCTGACGTACCCGTCGTTCTTGCCGAGGGTGTAGGCGTACTTGATGGATTGCTCAACCAGCTTGTTGAGCGACTTGTTGCCGATGCAGTCATTCAGCGTCTGGATCAGGCGCTCGAGTTCGGCGTTATAGGCTGGCTGGTTCATGCGGCCTCCCGCAAAGCTGCGACGACGGGAATCCAAGCGGCGAACCAGTCAGGGTCGCTCTCGACTTGCAGGATCAGATCCGGCTGTTCGCTCGGGTTAGCAAGAAAGAACTTGATCTCGCAGTCAACGCAACAATCGTCGCAGGTGGCTTCGGCTACTTTGCAGGTGTAACAGTTCATGTGTATCTCCGTGTTGTTTTGTTCGACGGGATGAATGTTAGCACAGGCTACTTCCTACCTGTCAACACTTGCTAACGAAATATTTTTAGGCTAGGGTGCGCGGCAGGAGGAACCTATGACGTTCGATGAACTACTGACCGTGTACGGATCACAGGCCGAGATCGCTCGGGTGTATGGCATCAGCCGCGCCTCGGTAAATCGCTGGGCAAAAACAGGGAATGTGCCGGAGCTGCGGGTATTGCAGTTTGAACGGACGCAGAGCCCCGCACAGGCGCGTCAAACGCGCAAGCAGTTGCAGATAGCGTCTGCCCGCAGGTGGGCCGAGAAGGGCTGACAATGCCCAGAAACGACAAACCCCCTTTCGGGGGCTTGACGAAGCCGTCGGGCGGCTTTACGCTTGGGGTAGACGTTGAGCGTGGATGAATCCTAACAGCGCTGTTCTAGCCCTGTCAAACACCCACGCAGTTCCCTTGGCATGGAACGCAAAATCTGCCAGCAGCGGGGCCGGTGCAATTCCGGTTGGCGCAGTAGCGTCACGATCTTGGGCTGCTTAAATCGCCAAGACGGGTCATACCGACGGGTATACGGGCATAGCCTGTACCTCTCGGCTCCTGCAAATACTGTGGGGGTTAGGGGGGTCTTTCTCCGGGTTCCGAGCATAGGGGTTAAGACATGGGTAAGACGGTAACGGATGGGATGCTGGTGTCGGTTGCCAGCAAGTTTCTCCGAGCAGTTCGTGGATACGGATTGTCGAAGGGTGAGTCACCGATTGACGCTGCAATCTTTCAGCTTCAATGTGATCACCCGAAGTCTAGTGACGAAAGCAAACGTCAATACTTGCTGCGTCATATCGAAACCATGAAGGCCTATACCAGAGCGTCTGGTGTCCGTAGGCCGAAGAAAACCAAGAAAGCCAAAGCAGATTTCTTGCAGAGCTTTGAGTGGCGCAAAGTCAGAATGCAGGCGTTACTCAAGTACGGTGCAAAGTGCATGGCGTGTGGCGCTACACCAAAGACCGGCGCTGTAATGAACGTCGACCACATCAAGCCTCGATTAACTCATCCAGAGCTGGCACTAGATTTAGACAATCTTCAAGTGCTATGTTCTGACTGCAATCACGGTAAAGGTAACTGGGATTGCACAGACTGGCGAAACAAATAACGTATATACACAGAAGATATACAGGAGATACATATGTCATGGGGTAAGGTTGGAGAGGATCACCCTCTGGCAACTATGACTGTTGAGGTTGTAAAGAAGATTAGAAAAGCACAGAGGTTGAGAGCGTTATTGACCGATAAAGAGCTTGCTCGCAGATACGGAATAACTCCGAAAGCCGTGAAGGATGTAATGGCACGGAAGCGTTGGAAGCACGTTCCATGATTCACTATCACGGCACACCGATGACTCCAACCGCTGACATGATCAAGAGCTTTACAGCTCGCCATGCGATGGTTAGTTATGCAGAGCCGAGGCAGATCGAGCTTGCTGCGGAGATTTGCCAATCAGTTGTTTTAGACAACGGTGCATTCACGGCATGGAGGCAGCAGCAGGATTACGACTTCAATGGATACATTGAGTGGGCTGCAAAGTGGGTCAAGCACCCAGCGGTAGACTGGTGCATTATCCCCGACAAGATTGACGGCACCGAGTTAGAGAATGATCAGCTCATTGCAGACTGGCCGCTACCGGATTTTATTTCAGTTCCAGTTTGGCATTTCCATGAGTCACTCGAACGCCTTGAAAGGCTAATGCGGTTCCCTCGCATCGCTCTCGGATCATCTGGCGAGTACGCCTCGGTCGGAACCGATCGCTGGTGGTACAGGCTGGATGAGGCCATGTCGGTGATCTGTGATTCGGGTGGCATTCCGCAAGTAAAGTTGCACGGTTTGCGTATGCTCGATCCCGGCGTATTCAGCAAGGTTCCTCTGTCGTCGGCTGACAGTTGCAATGTAGCGCGCAACGTGGGCATGGATACCGCATGGAAGGGGCCATATGCTATGGCCTCGAGATATGCCCGAGCTGTCACTTTGATGGAGCGTATTGAGAAACACGCTAGTGCAAGCCAATGGTCGCGTGAAGTCATTGGCCTATATCAAAACCACAATCTTTTTGGGTGATACATGGGTGATGAATTCCAATATCAACCTTCTGCTAAACCAGAGAAGAAAGCTCCAGATCGTTCAGACTTTGCTATCAGTTCATCAGCAGA
>SXGQ01188323.1_pt1 | contig 12541 bp, 20 predicted proteins | sample 3178371 | NCBI WGS metagenome assembly SXGQ01 (sample SAMN11356859, study PRJNA531348) | freshwater metagenome | isolation source: freshwater sample F1-20 | place: China: Fuxian Lake, Yuxi | collected 2017-12-25
AATCAATTGGTCGGAGGTTCGAATCCTTCTTAGGGAGCCAGTTTTGTTGGGTATAGCATGGCGCTGTCAAGATAGGAGATGCCTCCTTGAGACAAATGTGGTTCAAATCCACGCCCGACTCCAAGTTTGAATGTAATGGAAGTTCCTGTGGCGACCAAGCGATTGGGGATAGATAGGAACGTAAAGAGCGAAATTACCGTCCGTAGCGAGACGACACCTCAGTAGCCACTACATTCAATAGACCTCGGCACGTCTGAAACTGCCGGCCACATTAATAACAAAAGGTAAAAATATGAAAAAGTATATGATTCCTCTTGCCGCTGCAGCGGCGTTTGTAACTACACCAGCAATGGCAAATGATTTTGCGGGTGTTCGTGCAGAAGTGACTGCAGGTCTAGACGACGTTACTGCTGGTTTAGATACCACAAAGGTAGCGTACGGCGCAGGCATTGGTCTCGATGCTGAGCTATATAAGAACGTTGTAGTTGGCGTAGAAGCCACACTCGACAATGTCTTTGATCGTCGTAACATCGGTGCATCAGCTCGTCTTGGTTATGTAGTTGCTGATAAGGCTCTTGTATATGCAAAGGTTGGTTATACCAACTGGAAGCAGACTACTACTGCTGAACTTGAAGGTCTCCGTGTAGGAGGCGGTGTTGAAGCCAATCTATTTGGTCCAGTTTATGGTAAAGTCGAATATCGTTATACCGATTTCGATGGTGACGTTGGTCAACATGCAGGACTTGTAGGACTTGGTTTAAGGTTCTAATCGATATCGGCCTCGACGGAGGCTGTAAGAAGTGTGACTGAATAATCCCCTCGTCAGTGGGGATAAGGTAGACTCGGGGAGTGGTACTCCTCTTAACCAGAAACGAGTCGTAGGCTGAAATTACAGATAGTAATTGACTAGGCCTTGGAGGTACAACTGAATCCTCCCACTTCGCCTTTATTCACGGAGTTAGTTATGTGGCGTATTTGGGCAAAAGCCTTAGGTGAAAAAGCAAGTTCATGTGATCGCGAATCTGATAAAGTCGCTTTGATCCGAACTCTCTTCATCGTACAAGCCATCATAGCAAATATCTTTTTGATTGCAAATGCAATCCATCATTGGTAAGGAATAATTATGGTAGAAACAATTTCAGTTAAACGTTCATGGAACAAGTATGATGATAACACTCAGGAACTTCCTGAAATTGTTCCTAACGTCGTATTTAAAACTCGCGTACGTGATGAGTCGATTGGCGGAGATAATCCATATCGCTGGGAAGATAAGACTTCGTTCGACTACTTTGCGAAGAAGCGTGTAGTTCTCTTCTCATTGCCTGGAGCATTCACTCCGACCTGCTCGACATACCAACTTCCTGGCTTCGAAGAAAACTTCAAGGCATTCAAGGAACTGGGTATCGACGACATTCTCTGTGTATCGGTCAACGATGCTTTTGTAATGAATTGCTGGGCTAAACAGCAGAAAATCAAGAAGGTGAAGATGATTCCTGACGGATCTGCCAAGTTCACTCACAAGATGAAGATGAGCGTCGCCAAAGACAACCTCGGTTTCGGTGAACGCTCATGGCGTTATGCATGCATCGTCAATAACGGCAAGATCGAAAAGTGGTTCATCGAACCTGGTATGGAAGACAATGCCGGAGAAGATCCATACGGTGAAACCTCTCCTGAAAACATTCTAGCATGGTTGAAAGAAAATGGATAAGAAGAAGGTTGTAGCTGGCGTTGCCGGAGTTGCGGTTGTAGGAATCCTTTCCTATTTTGGTTACCGCATCCTAAAGGAAATTAGCGAAATTGATGTCGATTTTATGGGTGAAAACATCGACGATGACTATCATTATCGACCTCGGAAAAATCTAAAAGACTAAGCCATTCATTTTATTCAAAATAAAAACGCATTCGGACTCGTTCTGAGTGCGTTTTTTTGTGTACATTATATCGAAAACAATATAAGGTGGAACTATAATCAAGAAGGAAGAAAAAAATGATTAAGGTTTATCAGATCGCTCTTACAGACGCCGAAATCGACATGATCAATAGCGGTGAAACTAGCGACCGCATCAAGGCTTATTTCGATCGTAGCTTCGAAGGCAAATTTAAAGCTGAGAACTTCCAGTACTACACTCACGTTGCAACTGTTGATACTCGCGATATGGAAAAAGCTTTTGAGTACATGAACCTTTGGAATAGCGATAAGGTTCAAAAGATCACACGCGTTGTTTCTTCGATGTCAGTCGGTGACATCCTCGAATATAACGGTCAGCTTTATTACTGCGCTTCGTTCGGCTTCGAGCTTCTTGCAAATTATCAAAAGGATTGATTATGCTTAAACTTTCAAATGACTTAAGTCGGTTTCCAACTCAGCGGGCGGCTTTAGCTCGTCGGAAATCCGAACTCTTTCTTGAAATCATCAAATGGACTGGCACAGCATGCGTCATTGTGGCTGCAACTTGTCGAGCATTTGATTTTCATGCGGCAGATCTTCTGATCTCGATTGCTGGTGCTGGCCTTTGGGGTTACGCTGCAATCGCGATGAGAGATAAAGCATTGATGGCAGTAAATGCATTCGTAGTTGGTATTTTAATTGTAGGAGTTATTGTATGAAGTTTGATATTGTCCTTGCACGGCGTTTAAAGAACGTTCTTGTTGCATCTCAGCGCGCTGAAAACCCTGCGTTTAAAGCGATGTGGCTAAAGAAGTTTGACGAGCTGTTCCTAAATGCTGAATAAACACTAGCAATCACTGAATAGTATAAATAGCCCTATGGGTTACGATACTATATTCAAACTTATTGGTGACGTCGGATTCCCCATCGCAGCAGCATTGCTCGGTGGGGTTTTTGTTTATTTTGTTATCAACTATATTCTCGAGAGCGTCGTCAAGGCAATCAAGGGAATGCAGGGTATTATTATGGGACTTGACAACAGAGTCAAGACAATGAACCATGATATTATTCGCGTTGATGCAGTTGTCAGTTCCGCTCTAGGTTTGAAGCCAGATCTAGATAGAATCGCACGAGCAGACGGGAAAAACGACGCTCGGAAAGACTAATGGATCCACTATTAATTGCTGGTTTTGTAAAACAATATGGCTTTCCAATTGTCGCAGCGGTCGGCATGGGTTATTTTGTGTGGTTCATCTATAAGTTCGTAACAGATAAACTAATGCCATTGATTGGCGAAACTAACGGTATTTTAATTGCACTAATCGATCGTGTTCGTATGTTGGATAACGATCTTATTCGATTGAATCAGAAGGTGAACGTTGTATTGCAGATAAAGGAAGATCACAGTGAACATAAATCTAAAGATTGAAATCATCAAGATCTTCACACTTGAATTTAGTCTTTCTTCGAATAAAGATATACCTTTTAAGAGGGAAAAGAAAGATGAAAAAGAGTCTGCTCCTGCTAGCTCTGATACTAAGCAGCCCAGCAAAAGCTGATCCACTCGTACAGCAGTTTAAAAGTCCGTCCTTCAATGGATATGGATGGTCACAACATGTGCAGGCAATCGATGCACAAGAACGTTCTCGTGAACAAGCAATCAAAGATGCAGAAGCAGCAAAAGCGGCTCTTGCAAAAGCTGAAGCTTCGAACACTCCGCTTGCAAAGTTTATGGCTCTGTTTACCTCTCAGGTATATGCTCAGCTAGCCACACAGCTTTCAAACAATCTCTTTGCCGAAGGTTCTGCTCAGCAAGGTATGTTCAATCTCGATGGTAACACAATTAGCTATGTAAAAACTGGCACATCGGTGACGTTGACAGTTGTCGACAAATTTGGTAACACGACAGTCGTGACTGTTCCTATCGCAACGTTTGCGTTTTAAGGAGAAGTCATGAAAAAGCTAATTTTACTTCCATTACTTCTTGTCACAACTGCCTGCGCAGGCGGAGTGCATCCTCATCTCAATCAGTCGTATCTGATGAGAGAAGATGCTGAGGTAGAAAGATTTGCAAATCCTAAGTTGTTCAGAACTCTACCAGAACTTGACGGTCAGGTAATTCCGATTGCCATCTACTCGTTCACAGATAGAACAGGACAACGCAAACCTTCTGCTACTCAAGCCAGCTTTTCGACAGCCGTAACTCAAGGTGCAGATGCTTATGTTATCAAAACATTGGCAGATGTCGGAGACGGCAAATGGTTCAAGCCAGTCGAGCGTGTAGGCATCGATTCTTTGATTAAAGAACGTCAACTCGTAAGACAGATGAGAGAGCAACAACTCGGAGAAGGTGCTGAGCCACTTCCTCCTCTCATGGTTGCAGGTATCATTCTTGAAGGCGGTATTATTGACTACAGTTCAAATACCAAAACTGGTGGTAATGGTGCACGATTCCTTGGAATCGGTCCTTATCAGCAGTATGCAGAAGATCAAGTTACTATTAGTATGCGACTCGTATCAGTACAGACAGGAGAAGTCCTGACCTCTGTCACTGTTGAGAAGAATCTGCTCTCTACGTCCGAGGGAGTGACAGCATTTAAGTTTTTTGACATGGCAACAAAAGCTTTTGAATTCGATGGACAACAAACATCGAATGAAGCAGGTAGTTATGCGATCCGTTCAGCCATAGAAACGGCCGTTGTGGAATTGATCAAGGACGGTGAACGTAAAGGTCTATGGAGATTTAAGCAAAAGGAAACAACAAATGAAGGTAATTAAATCTTTATTCGTTGGAGCTGCTCTTCTTTATGGAACATCTGCGATTGCACAAACAGTGCTACCAACAGCCCCAACTCCACCAGCAATTGTAACTACGTCACCAAATGAAGTGACTGCAGCTGCAGTAGCTACAACAAACAAAGTATATATCGACCAAGAAGGTGGTAATGTAGATGTTAACATTGTTCAAACTGGTACTGCTAATATCATTGGCGACAATGCTGATCCTATCTTTTTACGAGGTGATAATCAAAGTGTCATCGCTGTTCAAACCGGTAACGGAAACGAACTCTACATGGGCGTGGTCTCCGCTACAGGAGCAACAGGAATCGCAGCAGTAACTGTTCGTCAGATCGGTAATCTCAACACTGCAGACATTCGTTGCGGCACGCTTCAATCTGACGCTATCTGTAACAAGTTTGATCTGAATGCTAGATTTACAGGCGATTCAAACTCGCTCGTATTCCATGGCTCAGGCGAAAACATTCGTAACTCGATGGATATCACTGGTGACAACAACGCATTCAACATCGATGCACTCTCGCCTAACGCAACTCAAACCATTCTCGTGACTGGTGATTACAATGACTTCGACGTGACACAGACAGGTCTCGGCGGAACATTCGGCCATTCTCTGTATGTGAACCTCACAGGTACACTGAACACCATTACAACCCAACAGTACGGAGCTTCTGAAACCGTAATCAATATTAACTCGGCGGGTTCAAATGGTACGTTTAATATTAAAACTGGCCATTAATGCACTCTTTCTGATATCGGTTCCCGCCTTTGCAGGCGTGGGATCGATATCAGAATTTCAGGGTGGAGGTTCTGTAAAGCGTGGTGCAAAAGTTGCACCTGCTGCTAAAGGCTCGAGTATCGAGAAGAACGATACTGTGTCGACCAATTCTCAAGGTAAATTTAAGATTCGATTCGTCGATGCCACCACTGTGAACATCACACAGAATTCACGGCTGGTCATCGACGACTTCGTATATGATGGAAACAACAAGAGTAAAGGCAAGATCGGCCTGAAGCTTGCCTTAGGAACAGCGAGATATACTTCTGGCGCGATCGCAAAGGGAAATTCAAAGGGTGTCGGTATACGTACACCGACTGCAACGATTGCGGTAAGAGGCACAGACTTTGTCATGTCTGTTGACGAAGCTGGCAGATCGACAGTCGTTCTTGTTCCTGAATGCTATAACGATAAAGATATTACAAAGATCAACTTCGAATGTCCTTCAGGAGCTATCGATGTCATCACTGCTGCAGGTATCGTCACTCTGACTCAGCCATTCCAAGCAACGATGGTCGAGAATTCTTATGCTCCTCCTGCACCCCCTGTCGTTATCAATCCTTCAATGAAGGGTATGGACAATAATATTCAGATTTCTCCGCTCGAAACGGATGATGGTCAATCACTCATCAATGCTGCTCGTGAAGCACTCAAGAAGTTTGTCAATCCAGCAAAAGCGGCATCTGACGACAACCAAGATCCAAATACTGGTGAAGATGGTGTAGAAGAAGTAGCGGTGGCTACACTTCGTTTGCCTACACAAAATGAACTTCAAGAAATTTATGCAGAGTATAATTCTGGAAAGAGGCCTACAGAAACCGTTTATACGAACGTATCGCCTACTTTTAAGAAGTTAGTGCAGGTAGGTTGGGTATACTCGAGAATCTCTGAAGATAAGAATCAAGTTGTCGTGGTATGGTTACCAAAAGATACTGAAATCCAAATGGTTTCATCTCATAACGGTGTCGTCGACGCATACAATTTTATGGATGATAAATGGACTACGACTGGCACAGGTAGACCGCAAGGAAATATCACCGTGATACAAGAATCGGGTGTAAGATGATAAGATGGATCTTAACACTACTACTGTTAACGTTCAGCGTACAGTTAAATGCTCAGACGCCTTCGAACTATGGTTTCGAAGATGGAAATTATGCTGGTTGGACTGTGTCGAACGGATCTACTGCACTTCGTACTTCATGGAGTGATAGCGGCAATGGTGTACAAGTTACGACTGGCGTACAGAACTATTGCCCAGGCGGTGGTAAGTGCTGGACGATTACTCCGTATGGATCGTACATGCTATCGATTCAAGCAGGAGGAAACTCGCCTCAATTCAATGCCGCGATGACTACGCTTGGGCTAAGCGCTTCTAACATTACATCTATTCGTAACACGATCTATTCGAACGGATCGATGAATCCTACGAACGCTTCTTCAGTCAGTCGAACAGTATTCTTGCAAGCAGGAATTACATACTCGTTTGGTTGGCAGTATTTGTCGACAGACTATGTTCCATATAACGATGGTTCTCTCATCACTTTGACAGGTGGACCAGGAACACCGACTCTGAATGGTCAAACACAAAACTATGCACTGTTAGGCTTTACAAATCCTGGAACTGGTAACTATTCGACTAACTCTTATGGTGCTACTGGCTGGCAAGTTGCTGTGTTCACGGTTCCAGCAGATGGCAACTATATGCTTGGATTCTCTTCGTTTAACCTTGGTGATACAGCTCTCTCACCTATTCTATTCATCGATCAGTTACAAGGAACAACGTCACTGAACGGTGCTACGTTTGCTCCTGTTGCACCGAACCAAGGATCTTCGGCACCGACCGCACCACCTCCGCCTCCTGCAGAACCAACATATCCAACTACATCGATTGCGACCAATCAAACTATCAAGCTTGGCCAAACAAATGCCATTACGAGCAACTCGATTTACATTCAAAACATCGGTGATAACAACACCGTCAACATCGAGCAATTCTCAAAGTTTAATGCTATCAGAGGCGTGAATGGTTCTCAATCGATGTTGATCAACGGTAACAATAACTCTATCACTATCAATCAAGGTACTGCTACCGCAATTCTTGGGAACAATCTTGCCGAAGTCTCTGTGACAGGAAGCAATAACACCGTATCTCTGACTCAGCAATATAATGGCAAGTATGCAGAGCTAGTAATGAATGGAACAGGAAATCAACTGACTGCTCAACAAAAAGATGCTGGCGGAAAGTCAGCTTTCTTCAACATCTTAGGCAACTCGAACGTAATCACAACTCTTCAACAAGGAACTGGTAATCATTTCCTTGATGTCAGTGCACCTTATGGAGGATTGAATGCAACCATCACTCAATCTGGTTCTGCACAGAAGCTGTTTAAATTGGTAATAAATAATCCTGGAATTGGAGTCACTGTATCGCAAACTGCCGCGAGCGTTACTGACTCAGTCTTAATGTCAATCACATGTACGACCGGACCTTGCAATGGATACAGTTACGTTAAAAATTAAAAAGATTCTATTGAGTCCATGGTTGGCACTCTTTACATTTGCACTATTACTTACTTTTAAATTACAAGATCCATACTTAGTTGAAGCGACTCGTCTTAAATTCTATGACTACATTATGCTTGATAAAGCAAAACAATCTGAGCAGATTGTAGTCATAAATTTAGGGGAGAAATCAATTGAAAAATATGGCCAGTGGCCTTTCCCAAGGGAAGTCCACGCTAAAATCCTTGATGAAATCTATAGCAGAAGGGCTGCTCTTGTTGGCAGCACTGTACTTATGCTCGAGCCTGATCGGATGGGGACTGACGGAGTTCTGGCGAGTAGCTTAAACAAATATCCAGTCGTTCTTAGTCAGACTGTATCGGCGGATTGCGGTCGACCATCCAGTCGCGATGTTCGTCGGACAGGTGTGGCTGTGATTGGGGACGGAGTTCCGACAGACTTTCTTCCGTCATATCCATGCGTCCTATCGAATATAGCATCGCTTCAGCAGACTGCTGCTGGCGTTGGAGTGACATCAACTCTTCCTGAATCGGATGGAGTTGTGCGTAGAGTTCCTCTTCTCGCGACCTCAGCCGGCGAATACTATCCTGCGTTTGCTCTTGAAATGTTAAGAGTTGCTGCCGGAGATCCTTCGTATCAGGCGAAGGTAAATCAGACGGGTGTTGAAGCATTACGAATTCCTTCTTTTGAAACTATTAAGACCGACGAATACGGTCGCGTGTTTATTAATCCGAACTATCGATTTGAGTCATACGAAATTGGTGCGGGTCCTTTGCCTGATTTGACAGGTAAAATCGTGATTCTCGGAGTGACTGCAGCTGGATTAAGTAACCCTGTAGCGACTCCTTCAGGTGCGCAGCATCCCCATCAGCTCCAGGCGAGTATTCTTGAGACTCTGATAAATGGTGATTCTGTCTCGATTCCAAATTGGATTCAACTTGTAGATCTTGCAGCTCTTCTCGTTTTGGCTCTGTCATTGATCATCATCTCTCGATTAAAATACTCTATCGTCTGGATAGGTTTGATTCTAGGCGGATATCTCTATCTGCCTATGTATTTATTTGCGAGCAAGGGAATCTTGTTAGACGTCACATTTAACGTGATCGCAATCGCAATTATTTACATGCATATCTATACAGTGAAATTTATATCTGAATTCCTTCAGAAGCAACAAATAAAGAAACAGTTCGGCACATATCTGAGCCCAGATCTGGTTGCAAGATTGCAAAGACAACCAGATCTCTTGAAGTTAGGCGGAGAATCTCGCGAGCTTTCAATCATGTTCACAGACGTTCGAGGATTTACTACAATCTCTGAACACTACGGAGAAGATGTCCAAGGTTTGACTTCAATCATGAATCGTTATATGACTGTCATGACAAGAGCGATTCTTGAAAACAATGGGACATTAGATAAGTATATTGGTGATGCACAGATGGCATTTTGGAATGCACCGCTCGATAACAAACAACATGCACGAGATGCAGTTCGAACAGCATTTCAAATGCTAAAAGACCTGGAGATATTTAATGAAGAAGTTGAAAGAGAAGGCATACCCGCTTTTGGCATGGGTCTTGGTATTAACACTGCCACTGTGGTGGTTGGTAATATGGGCAGTAGCCAGCGTTTTGATTATACTTGCCTGGGTGATGGCGTTAATCTGGCTGCTCGTCTGGAAGGTCAATCCAAACCTTATGGCGTCAAACTCGTCGTCGGACCACAAACGGCCGAATTGGTTGGGGATGTATACCAAGTAGTTGAACTCGATCTGATCGCCGTGAAAGGTAAGACAGAACCCGCTCGCATCTATACCATTTTTGATGTGGCAGATCCTGCTGGAGAATTGCTGCATAAAAAGTTCTTGGACTTCTATCGTCAAGGTAAATGGGATGCAGCTATCAATATGATAAAAGATCTGAAACGTTGCTGGGACGAAGAGCTGAATGCATACTACGAGATGATGGAACAAAGAATCTACGACCTCAAAACTGATGAGCCACTCGAGTGGGACGGAATTTATCGCGCTACCTCAAAATAAGCATGTACATTTTATCAAAAGTTTGGTAAGGTGGACCTATAATGATGAGGAACGAAAACATGAATATCACGATCACCGGCATGATTGGCAAGCGCAAAGAAAAAGCCCTCCTGAAAGAAGCCGCAGAGTTTTTTGCCGATCAGTTGATGGATCCTCGCATGGTTCGCAACCTCACCCTCGACATCGAGGTTTACAACAACCTTGACGTTGAAGGCGAATGTGTCGATGAAGATGGTTTTCGCAACCCTCGGTGGTTCACCATTGGCCTCAAGAGCCAAGACATCAAAGACATGATCAAAACTCTTGGCCATGAAATGGTCCACGTCAAGCAACATGCCAAGAACGAACTTCAGACTGGCCATGCAGTAGCTGCACGTGGCGGCCTTAAAATCTACAGCAAGTGGATGGGTGAAGTTTGGAAAGCAAAGGGCAAAGAAGATCATTACTTCGATGCTCCATGGGAGATCGAAGCATACGGCCGCGAAGTTGGCCTGTATGCAAAGTGGGTTCAATATAAAGGAAACTAATATGAGTTTTTGGTTAATCGTATATCTGTTCACTGCTGACGGTGAATACTTTGCAAAAGATGTCTATGAGACTGGTAGTGCGGAGCAGTGTGTAGAGTTTGCTGGACAAGTGACAAAGACTATCGTCAATACCAGTCTGCAAGCACAGTTTCATTGCGTAAGCGACGATCACTACATGGGTCGCAAGCAGGATGAAGGCATCGAGTATGACTAATCATCCTCGTCAACGAGAGATGTGGGATGGCCTGACTCGATCAGGCTGTCTCTATATGGTAATTTTGCTCATTATAGGAATGGTGATTGGAGTTTTAGTAAATGGAATCTGAACGTGTAGGCATTGTAGCAAGTTGTTTTGATTTGTTTCATGCAGGTCATGTCCTTATGCTGATGGAAGCGAAGGAAAACTGTGATCGTCTGGTTGTGGCCTTGCAATCGGATCCGACGATCGATCGTCCTGAGAAGAACAAGCCTGTTCAAGCTTTGTCTGAGCGTTATATTCAGTTGGAGGCATGTAAGTATGTTGATCAGATAATTCCATATGACACAGAAGCAGATCTACTGAACCTGTTGACTGGATATGATTGGGATGTTCGATTCCTCGGTGATGACTATTTTCACCGTGATGATTATACTGGATATGGTTTAGATCTTCAAGTAAAGTTTCTTTCCAGGAAACACAATTACAGTTCGTCAGGCTTGCGTGATCGTATTGTAAAGGCAGGAAAAAGCAAATGAGTAAGTGGGTAGCACGATTCCTCGACCTTGCTGATCATGTTGCGACGTGGTCAAAAGATCCTCGCACACAAGTAGGTTGTGTCATCGTAGATAAGCACAATCGTATCGTCTCTCTCGGTTTTAATGGCTTTCCTCGTGGTGTGAAGGATCTTGCAGAGAGATACAACGATAGGCCTACAAAGCATCTGTTCGTAGCTCATGCCGAACGGAATGCACTTGACAATGCTCCACTATCTGTCGAAGGCTGTACGCTTTATAGTCCTCTTCTACCTTGTAGCGAATGTGCCAAGAGCATCATTCAGAAGGGAATTACGAAGGTGGTATCGTATGAGCCAGTTGAAGACGTCGAACATTTTCACTGGCATGTCACAAAACAAATGTTTTTAGAAGCTGGAGTTCAACTCTATCTTATAAATAAACCTGTCACGCCTAATGGGTGACAAACTTTAATCTCGCTTAATAGGAGCAAAATATGAAATTTGATACAACAAGTATTCCAAACATGGATCGTTATTTTGTTGGCGCAGATCGCGTCATGAAGAGATTAGCAGATATTGCTGATCAATCGGCACAGATGATGCCAATCAAATATCCCCCATACAATATCAAGAAAGTCGATGAGAATCGATATGTAATCGAACTGGCAGTTGCTGGTTTCGGTAAGGCTGATATTGATATCGAATTACAAGAAGGCAAGTTGAGTATTCTAGGAAAATGCGACTCAGCTGAGTCTACTGAATATCTTTACAAAGGAATTGCTGAGCGAGGATTCAAACGTGAATTCACTCTCGCAGATAACGTCGAAGTAAAGAGTTCTTCTCTGGCTAATGGTATGCTGAAAATTTGGTTGGAAGCATTTATTCCAGAAGAAAAGAAACCGAAGAAGGTTAAAATTGAAGACGAAGATACTGAGTATCCGTCGCAAGCTGCCGAATTCTTGGCAGAAGGTAAGACTAAGTAAAAAGAAGGGGACCGAAAGGTCCCCTTCAATTTATCCCCAATTGGCGTATTGTTTTGTTTTCTTTAAACGATCGTCAAGGCCGTGTGTACCGCCATTCACTCTCTTCGAGATTTGAGTGATTACCGCATCGGTAACACCCTTGTCTGCAATTGCAAGCAATCCATTCTTACGGAAGAACCATAATGCAGACTCAAAAGCCAACTCACCAACCACAAGATCAGGATTCGTCAAGACGTCAGGACGTTTTACGTCAGCGGCAAAAGCTGTATAGTTGTCTTTCCCGGTC
>SXGQ01777602.1_pt1 | contig 12541 bp, 13 predicted proteins | sample 3178371 | NCBI WGS metagenome assembly SXGQ01 (sample SAMN11356859, study PRJNA531348) | freshwater metagenome | isolation source: freshwater sample F1-20 | place: China: Fuxian Lake, Yuxi | collected 2017-12-25
CGAGCTCGGACTGAATGGTCTGTCCGAGACTGGCGACCAGTGCCCGCGTGTCCTGGACCTCTTTGTTCCAGCGCTTCAACATTGACGCTACGGGATCATCTGCCACGTCAGCTTGGTCGCGGTCAGTTTTATTGTTCTTACCGAGCTGTCGCTTCAGCTCATCTATTTGTCGCAGTAGTTCGGCTACATAAGCGCGCGTATCGTCTAGTTCTTTTTGGAGTTTGGCTCTCTCTGCTTCGGTAAGCTTGGGGTTCGCGAGCAATTTTTGCTTCTCAGCGATTAGAGCGTTCTGCCTAGACAGTTCAGGCGTTAGGGCATCGGTGATTACTTTGAGCTCTTTTTGTGTCTGCAAAATGCGTAGTTCTGCGGCTACGCGCTCGGGGCCATACCCTTCCGCTTCAAGATAATTGCGCAGTTTAAGAGCTTCGGCTTGATTTGCTAGCTCTATGGCATAAGTTCTTGCATTGGCCAGGCTTGTCTGAACGTCTGCCAACAAAGTTTTAGGCGCTAGCTCTGTTTGCACTAATCTAGCGATGTTCGATAGAGAAGTAAAAACAAGCTGAATCTCTTTCAATTGTGCGGGTTTTAGCCTCTCTTTTCCCCCTATCGCGTTGAACGCTTCTTCTCCTGAAGCCCCATTGAATATGTTGTTAAAGCCGCCTTGAAGTGCAGCTGTGGCTTGAGGAATTACGCCAGGTGATGTGGGGTAGAGCCGCTTCGCCATGACACCGGCGAAAGCTTGTGCGGATTGGCGTAACTGATCAAATAGAGACGCCGTGCCCTGATACGTCTCAGCTCCTGTAGTAAGTACGGCATTTAACTTATCTAGTATGGTCTGTTGCTCATTTAGTTTTTCATCGAGCTCACCACTTGATGTGGGGATACCCCATGTTGCTGGATTTGTGACAACAGCGCGAAACGCTTCAAAGTTCTCGGTGAGTCCGTTGCGCAGTTGCTCCTCGAAAAGAATGCGTTGTGCTTGGAATGTTCTGTCGAGTGCGGCGCCACGGCGTTGGACTAAATCGTCTGTGCCGAAGTCGATACCTTCCAGCTTAGGCGGAGATGGTGGTGCTGTTGTCTTGAAGCGACCGGTGCCGAGCATGGCTTCGGAACGCTGTTGGATATAAGCACCGCCACCCAATTGCCCAGTAAGAACGGCGGCGCGCATTCCTATAATCCGACTGAACTCAGCCGGGCTTGCTCCAAGTAGTTGTTTGAGCGAGGGATCTTCTACTATCGCTGCAATTTGGTCTTGTACACTGCCTGATCTATACTTAGGGTCTGTCGATGTACTTTGAATAGAGAGCAATCGTTCCGCGCTAACTCCGCGTCTAGCGGACTCGTTTAGCCAGTCGCGCTTCTCGTCGGGAGTCATGTCGGCGTTGCTGACGCCTTCGCGTGCGGCGGCCTCTTTGAAGGCGTAAGCCAGCACTTCGCGCGCGGTGCGCTTGCGCTGCTCGCTCTCATAGTCGACGATCTTGCGGTTGAGATCGCCCATCTTCTCGCGCAGCTTCAGGGTCTGCTGTTCTAAGGTGTATCTGTAGTCGGCTACTTGTTTCTCGATTTCTCCTTTGCGCATCTGCAGTTCGAACTGCTTGCGTTGGCTTTCATTTTGGATAGCGAACAAGCCTTTGTCATACTCGTCGAGGGCCTCTTTTAGGCGCCGCGCAATACTTCCCAGACTCTGATTTTCTAGTTGCTGTTTACGGGCAAGTGCCGCAGCTTCACGACGTGCAGTCTCTTCTTTGAACTGCTGCTCGAGAGTCAGCAATTCACGCCGCTGCTCCCACTCGAAGTCTTTGATTTCTTTAGCGTACTGCTTGCGGAGATCTTTGATTTCTTTTTCCAGAACTGCACGTTCCTTCCGCAAGATTTGTACGTCTTCTCGAGCTTTGGTGTTTGCAGCTTGATTATCTTGGAACGTCGTTAGACGCGTTAGCTCTTCCTTGGCTTTGTTGATATCATCTATTCTTGTTTTTAATATAGCCTGCAAAACCATTCCGTCTTGGCTAGCTCCAGACTTGGCTGCTTTATTAAAGAGCTCACCATAATTCAACAACACTTCTTTGCTGAGTGAATTGGCGGGGTTTAGCCAAGCAAATGCTGAGTCGAAAAACTGCTTAAACTTGTTATCGCTACTGCTCACCTCTTGTAGCTCTTTTATTTTATCTGTCATCTCACCTATCTTCTTGGTGAGCGAGTCGACGCGAGTGTCGACTATTTGCTGTTCATATTCACGCATCGCTTTAGTGGCTGCTGTGGCGTTTTCACTTACATCAGCAAAAACGGTGCTAAGACGTTTCACCGCGATTTCGGCGCGCGTCTGATCCGATATCTCCTGTTGCCTGCGCTGCAGCGCGCTAAATACAGTTACAGCAGCTGTTATAGCTAGTTCAAGAGCGATCAACGTGGCGGTAAATTTAATAAAACCCATGATCATACTCCCTATTCCGCCTTTAACTTTATCTACTGCGCCTCCTAAGGTATTTTTGAATGAGTCGCCTACAGCTGCAACTTTTAGCTTGACTTCATCTGCTTTAATCTGAACTCTATCCAGCGTGTTGGCTGCTTTTAGCCCGAACTCGGCTACAGATAGTGTTGCTTTGTCGAATGCTGTTTGTACGCGTAGCAGCGCACGGCCAACCTCAGCTAGCTTTACAGCGAGCTGACCGAATGCTGGCGCGGTGTCCTGAATCAGTGCGGCTAGTTCTACGGCAAAAATGCCTACTTGTACTATGATAGCTTTTAATCCGTTTAACAGAAGCGTTACACCTACTTGCACTCCGACGACTAAGGCTTGACCTAATTTGGATATTCCTGTGGCTACCGTCGATACAGCCATAGAAAAGCCAACCACGATTAGATCGACTAATCCTGCTAGCATAGTAGCTACCCACTTAACCGCATTACCTAAAGCACGAAATGTCTGAATAACAGATGGTATAATTTGTGTTAGAACATACACTGTCTTGACAAGTGGAAGTACTCCCACTTTGTTCAGTACATCGAAAGTTGCCGCTAGCTGAGATGCCCACTGCACAGCAGGTAGTGCTAGAAGCTGTCCGTACAGCTTAATTACTTCTGTTATTGCAGGTACAACTGTAGAATTTAAGACGCCGCCTATGCCTGTGAGTGCACTTAGATAAACCTTAAACTGCTCAAACTTAAATATGGCAAAACCTTTGGCTAGTGTTGCCAGTGCTTGACCTGCCATCGCAGCGGCTTTAACGATTTCGTCTGTTACTGCTGCTATTTGGGGACGTAGCTTGTCGACCGCTTCTTGGACGGCCAGAGCCCCCTTCACGGCCACGTCTTCACCGCGCTCGGTGGCATTGCGCATTCCCCGCTGATTCAGCCCACCGAGAGAGGGGGCGGCTGCTGCGGCTCCCACAAAACCGCGGCCCACGGCGCCGAACGCACTGCCTACCGCGTCGGCAATGCCGAACGACGCCTTGAAGATGACCTGGAGGCGCTCATACAGGACAGTGAGACCTTCAAGCAGCGGGGCCAACATGCCACGCCCGAAGGCGCGCTTGATCTCTTCACTGAACTCTTGAATGTTGGAGGTGATACCAGCAAAGCCTTTAGCTGCGAGCGATTGTCCGGCCGTGAAGGCAGCTAGCCGACGCTCGAGGAATCCAACTAGACCCTCAGCTGAGTTCTTTGCTTTATTGACTTCCTCGTTAGTTAGCCCCAGAGAACGTGCCAGTATCGAATTGTTGTCAATCGTTCCTGTAAGAATAGAACGTATCTCTTGAGTGGCGTAGTACGGATCAGATAGACCAAGTGTGCCGAGAGCAGCACTGAATGTAATAGCAAGATCCTCGGCATCTTTCAAGCTGCCACCAACATTTCCAATTTGTGACGCAACAGTGCCAAAAACCTGAATGATGGCGTCCGAAGTCGTGCCTGCGATCTCCAACGAGCGCATTCGGATGCTCTCGATCGTCTCGTCTATCGGCTTGCCGAGCGCCACGATCGCTTTGAACGGATCCGTAATACGTTTGCCGTTCACCGCCACATCGGCGGTTGATGCGAGGGTTGTTTTGGTCCGTAGCAGGGCTTCCTGCAGTTTAATTTCGCGCCCTATTGTCTCCGTGAACATGCCGCCAAATGCGGCGCGCAGCACGTTTACAGATTGAGTAACGCCGAAGATTGTGTACCCGAGGTTTGACGTGCGTTTCGCGAGTTCGTTGACCGCGTCGGTAGTAGCAGTAAAACTTGTGGTTAAAATCTTAGATGGTGACGCTGACGCCACCGCCTTGAGCGTCTTTGCTACATTCTGTGCTGATGTTGTAGTTATGCTGGCGAGATCTTTTATATCGTTAATTCTTCCGCTAACAAGTGGTATGGCACTTGCAATCTTGTAGGTTGTCTTCAGCGCCGAACCTAGAGCTTGGACGTTGCGCACTGCAGCGTCCAAATCGGGCATTTCTATGTGTATCTTTCTCGATCTTTCTATCGACTCTAGATGTCGATCAAGTTTATTTACCTTATCGTCTGCATCCTTGGTTTCAGCTACAACTCTGATTGTGTAGTCCGCCACTGCACTACCCTATGCGCTCCCCGTATGTTACGGCCGCTGATCTGCCGGGGTCATCAGCGCGGCGAGCACATGGATCGGAATCAGGTGCTTTCTTCCGAGCTCGCTGAGCACGAACTTCGTCGGTTGATCGGGGCCGTCCGCTTCCGCGGCGATCGGGCGCCAGTCCGGGTAGGGCAGGAAGTCCTTGGCGGCGATCTTCGGGGCGGGGCGCTTTGACCCGGAGAACCCGTGCGCCACTTGGAGCACCAGCTGCGTCAGCCGTGCTGTGGTCAGGGCGTTCAGATTTGCCTCGGCCTGCTCCCGCTGCTCAAGCTCGCGGATCACCATGCGGATGGTGCTCACCGGTGTGCGCAGGAACCGCTCTCGGGGGAAGTCAGCTCCGAGAGCGGAGGCGCGCAGACGGATGTAGATCGCGTCCCAGTCGGTCGGGGCCGTGCGCAAGACGGCTTCGCACTCCTTCAGGATCTCGTCGGGGGTGGGCTGAACTCCTGCTCCTCTTCCTCGGGCTTTCCCTCGGTCTCGGGCTCCGGCCAGCCGTCACGCTCCCAGCCGATCATGCGGAACACGTCTTCCATCAGCTTGGACGGCATGGCTTCGGTGTCGGCCTCGGACCAGTCCTCGAGGCGCTGCCAGTCCTTGCCCTTGGGGAGCTTGACCTCCGCCCGGTACTGCATGAACAGGGTCACGAAGGCGACCTGTTGCTCAACGGCCCCGACACTGTTCTTCTGGAGGTCTTCGAGCTCGGGGGCGTAGTCGTACAGAAGGTCCTGGTTCTCTTCGCTGGTGTTACCAAGAAGGTCGATTGCTTCCTTGGTGCTAATACCCTTGTCTTTGGCGATACGTTGTGCCAGCTTGATTGACGCGAACGTCGACCTGGACTGTTTGCGCGAAATAGCCTCGATCTGTTTCGCTTCACCTGGCACAAGGTCGTTGTACACAGGAAATCGGAACGGACCAATCTCGTGGTACTTATCGGCGGGGAAGAGAAGGCTGGCGTACTTACTCATCGCGTAGTGGTAGAGCAACCTGCCAGGCCCGTGATGGGACAGACTGGTTGATCAGCTCTGCTGGAAGTTCGACCTCAATACTAGCGTCGCCATACGCTAAGCGTATGAGTCGGAAGGGGTGTTGAGGCTCGACGTACAGTGCGCCGCAGTACAAGGTCGAACCCTCCACCCGGCAGTTCACTGCGTAGACAGAGCGGAAGGGGTCAACCAGCAGCTCGTGTTCGACGGAGGTGGGCATTGTGACGAAAAAGCCCCGCGGGGGCGGGGCAATGGGGTGAGGGTGACTCAGAAGAACAGGAAGCCGTCGCTCTCGGTGGGAGGTGCACCCAGCCATGAATCCAGCAAGTACTGCTGACTTGCCGGTGGCGGCGGAGGCGGCGAGCCTGAATCAGGCGGTGCGAAACGTGGACACGAGCCCCTCCAGGGGGCGCCGAACTCCGTTCGCGGAATAAGCACCGGTGCCGTCGACCGTCTGAGTGATGGCTCCTTCGGAGACACGCAGCCGATAGATGGTGCTGCTGCTGAGGTTTGCGTTCGGGTTGATCGTGACTACGTTGCTCGCCAGGGTCACCGTGCTCGGTACCAGGGCACCAGTGGATGCAACCTCGAGGCGGAAACCGGAGCCATCGGCCGGGTTCAATGCCAGACCCTGGAGCGCGGTTGATCCACCCGAGGTCGTGACGTAGGTCACGGTCAGGTCCGCACTCACACTCGCTGCCGTCGCGTTGTCAGCAGGTACGGTTGTCGCCCACCGGCTGCCGGTGTTGATCTGCAGCAGACCGGACTGGATGCCGCCAAATGCCAGCGGTGCGCCACCGGCGTTGTAGCGACCGAAGACCGGACGCCCTCGGGACATCATGTCGAAGGTGACTTCAGTCAGGCCCTCTGCTGATTTGTTCTCATTGAAGTTCATGAGAACACAGTTAAAGCCTGTGAAGTCATAGATGTAGTCACCGCTGGACCCTTCTGCTTGACCGAGCTCCTTGAGGAACTCGACGTAGATTTCGAAGTCCTTGTTGTAGCGGCACTTCTCGATCAGAGCGAAGCCCTCGTCGTAGTTGCCGCGGAATTGCGGCACGCCACTCGCCTGGACCTCGGTGTTCTTCATGAAGTAGGCGGTGTTCGACGCCTGCACACGAGAACCGGTGATCAGGCTGTCAGCCCAACCGTCATCACCCAGGATGCGGAACTCCTGGTCGTTGTCGTTGATCTGAAAGTTGGACTGCGTGATGGCCTGCAGTTCCACGTAGCTCTGGCCGGCGTCCAGCGTCGGCAGCGTGACAAAACCGTCGCTGGCGCGCGTTGCGAAGTAGCGGCGGGGAGCGGTCAGTTCGACGGCGCGGACCAGGGTCCGGTGAGCCTTGTGGAACGACAGCCCGATGGCGTAGTCGGCCATGGTGGTGACTCCTAGGGGATCGGGGGGTTCAAGACGGCCCCGCGGATGCGGGCCGTGAGGGCCTCGAAGGTGACCTCAGTCCGGGCCATGTACGTGACTTGGTCCAGGGGGAAGGCGCGTGCAAGACGGCGACGGATGTCGAGCATCGACACCGGCATGCGCGTGCCTTTTTTGGTGCCGTAGTTCGTAAAACGGACGTTCCAGCTCTCGATGGAGACGATTCCGCTGTACGAACCGGGGCTGGTGATCTCGGGGACGTCCTCGATCACGCACTCGATGCCGGTGATGGTCCAGTTAGAGGGAACCATCGATGCACCGGTGACGTAGACCGCGGGAATGCGGCTCGCGTTCGGAAGCGTGTAATACCCCGGCCAGGCGGTGTACGCCTTAAGCGTGACGCCATCAGCCTCGTACAAGTCGAGGATGTAGCGCTCAAGCGTGCTGCGCAGCAGCGTGACCGATGGGTAGGCCGTCGAGATCGTCACTGCTGCGCCTCCAGAGCGGAGCGCAACAGCTGGCCGAACTTGGCCGGGGCTTCCTCGAGAGGGGCCTTCGTCCAGGGCCGGCCGGGAAAGCGCAGTCCCTCGGTGGAGACTCCGCCCTCGTGGACTTGGTTGGCGTACTCGGTGGGCCAGCTGAAGGTCACAGAGCCGTCGGAATTGACGACGCGTGTCTGACTGGCGCGGAGGCGGCCGGTGTCCACGATGTCCCGAACCTTGGGTGGTGTCGGGTAAGGCCACTTCACTGCGGAGATCTCCTCGGTGAAGCGGGCGTCAAGCCAGGTGCCGAGTTGGCGCATGGCGGTCGCGGTGGCGTCCTCGAGGGCTTGGCTGAGCTGGCGCTTGGGGGCGGGCATCAGGTCGGACCTCCGACGACACGGAAGGTGCCTTCGATCGACTGGCGCAGGTCGCGGCGGTGGGCCGCGTCCATGGCAAGGTCGAAGACAAGCTCAAAGCGACCGCGGTAGCCGTTGATCACGGCCTCGGCTTGAGAGCCGTTGGTGATGCGCGGGTCGAGGGTTGCCGGGCTCAGCAGGCGCCCGCGGCAGGCGTAGGACGTGGCGTCCACGCCGCTCTCGGGCTTCCAGTTCGGAGCCTGGAGACTGAGGGCGGCCAGGTACTCGATCACCTCAGTGGCCTGAACCGTGTTGCCCGTGGCGGTATCCGTGATGGCAGTGCCGGTGCCGACCTCGAACGCCAGTTCGGCATTACCCCAGGGGGCGTAGGAGGAAACCGTGCTTGCCGGGATTGCCATGGTCAGAGGGCGAAGCCACTGAGGGGGAGGCTGTCGAGCAGCCGCTTGTACTCCTGGCCGTAGAGCGTGGTGGCGAAACCACTGCCCGTGGGTGCGCCGGAAGGGGCGCCGACCTGGATGCCGATCTGCATCGTCCGGGTGGCGAGCAGATGCGCCGCGAGGTAGCTGACGGCTTCGGTGTGAACAGTCCCCCACATCGAGGAAGGCGCAGAGCGGCCGGCCTCGGCCAGAGCTCCCTCCACCACCGAGAGCGATTGCTCACCGAACTCGGGGAAGCGGAGGAGGAAGGCGCTGGACGTGGGGACTGCCATCAGCCGTTGCCCTCAGTGATGGCGCTGATGCGCTTGCCGATGGCGTTCTTCAACCGGATGCGGGAGTCCTTGGCGTCCCAGCGGCGCAGTTGGTCCAGGTCGAAGCTGGCCTCAACGAGGTTCATGGCCTCGGTGAGGGGCATGTCGGCCAGGGTGTCCTGCTTGACGCTGGGAGCTTCGGCGTCGCCTGCGACCTCCTCGTCCTGGATGCGCAGGGCGCCGAGGGAGAGGAGGTTCTTGACCACGTCGTAGTCCTTGATCTTGTCCCAGACGCTCTCGGGGAAGTCACGAGTGACACCCGAGTTGACTTGGATGTGATCAGGAAGGCCGCCGCCGTCGACGAACGAGAAGCCGATGGTGCACTCCTTGTCCATCGGAGGGTTTTCAAGTTCAGGGCGGTAAACGATGATCATGACTAGGTGTGAAGAACAGTGCAACCCATTCAGGGTAGGTGGGAAAAGGCGAGAAAGATCAAGCCTTTTCCAGCACCATCGCGCTCTTGGGGTAGTAGAGCGACAGGCCGCCGATGCGCGCATGAGCGGCGACGCTGAACTCCAGTGCCGTCCGCAGGGGAGGCAGGAACTCCAGCGGTTGCGGGATGTGCAGCTGCAGCTTGTCAGGGCTGCGGTCATACACCACGATGCGGTCCTTGGACAGGGCGCCGCTGGACTTGGAGGCTTCGAGCTCGTTGATCGGTTCGATCGCCGAGATCATCGGGTTGGTGCGCAGGAAGAACTCCATCACCGTGGTGTCCGAGGTGGTCGACCTCGGGGTGGTGGAGATGATGCGGTACACGTTGTAGGGCACCAGCATCGTGTTGGGCATCTCCTTCATGTTGGAGTTCTGCACGAGGCGGGTGGGCACCTCGTTCAGCAACGACAGCATTTCGTCGGTGGTGGTGCTGGCACCATCGAACCACTTGTCAGGGACAAGTTTGTCGACTTGGTCGTTGTTGAAGAAGCCCTTCATGCCTGAAGCGGCTTCGCCGAAGTAGGCGATCTCCTGCACCTTCTCCTCGTAGGCGCGGCGCACGGCGTTGGCGCGGCGCTGCTCCAGGTTCATGCCGGGCACCATGGCGGCGGCACGGGTTTCCTGGACGGTGTAGGCGAAGGACGCGCCGAGGCTGCGCACCGGGTGCGTGACCTCTTTGCGCAGTACGTCGGCGCGGGGCAGATCCTGGGCTTTGTCGCCGATCACCTTCATCGAGCCTTGCTTGTCGAAGACTCGGTAGGTGAAGGAATCGGCGCCGGGGCCGACCTCGGTGGAGATCGGGATCAGGCTGCTGTACTTGATGTCGGCGTACTCGACCTCGAACGTGCGGCTGAGAATGGTCTCCAGCTCACGAGCGAGAAAGACGCCGACCTCGTCGTTGCGGATTTCGGTGGTCATGGCGGGGGGCTCCGTGATCAGGCGTCGGCGGTGAAGGTCATGCCGGGGATGTCGATCTCCAGCAAGGCCAGACCAGCGGCTGAGGTCTCAGACAGCCACCGGGCACCGGCGGTGATCTGAGTGGTCTTGGTGGCGACAGCGGTCTTGGTGAAACGACCAAGGAAGGCGCCAGAGACGGTGCCGCTGTGATCCGCGTTGAAGAAGCGGACAGCGTCACCGAGGGCGATGGCAGCAGTGGAGTACACCCAAACCACACCCTTGGAGAGCACGTTCACGGTCTCCTTGTCCGGGTAGCCGAGACGGCCATCGGAATAGAGGGGTGTCGGCACCGGGGTGTAGACCATGCCAGCTTTGGCGCCCTCGATGGTGAGGGTGTCCACGGTGATGCCCTGAATCAGGGTGGTGCCGGTCGCGATTTCGATCGCGAGGGCGTCGTTGCTGGTCGGGGTGTTGTCGGTGGCAACCAGCACGCCGTAAGGAATGGCGGCGCCACTTTGGTTGCGATAGCTGCGGCAGACGTAAGCCTGCAGGTCAGCGATCATGCCCTCATGACCGGCGACTTCGCGCAGCGGGTAGCTGCCCTGAGCGCCGGAGGGGTTGGTGACGGTGGTGGGAGTGAATGTAACGGCCATGGAAGGAGCTCCTTACTTGGTGGCAGTGAGGGGACGCTTCCAGGCGTCCGCCTGCTTCGCGCGGTAGGTGTCCACCGGGGAAGCTGGGCTGCGGCCGGCGCCCTTGAGGGCGTCGCGCAGGTTGGCGGTGCTGTCAGCGCGGTCGGCGGAGTCTTCCTTGGTGTCGCCCTCGTCGGCGTCCTCGGTGTCGTCGTCGCCTTCCTCTTCGTCGCCTTCCTCGGAGTCGGCGCGAGCGGCAAGGATGCCCTCCACGACGCCCTGGATGTAGGCGGGCTCAGCGTCTTCGCGGGGAGCGGAGCCGGTGAGGTTCTCGAAGGCTTGGGTGTACAGGGCGGCGTCGTCGATGCCGTCGAAGTGGAAGTCTTCGGCGAATGCGGGCGACAGCTTCTGCAGGGTGGCCAGGCGGGCGGCGACCAGTTGGTCGAGCTCGGCGGTGTCGATGCGCGGGGCACCGGCGTCGAGGTCGGCCAGGCGCTCTTCGAGCGCGTCGGCGCGGCCTTCAGCGGCCTCTTTCTCGAAGGAAATGGAGTCGAGTTCGGTCTGCAGCGAGTCGAGCTTCGAGTTGAGCTCGTCGCGCTCGGCAGTCACAGCTTGGAGTTGGCGCCCCATGTCCCGTGCGAAGGACTGGACCGCGGTGGCTGCTTCTGCGGGCAGATCGATCTCCAGGCCGTCGAGTTTGACGGTTGCCATAACGGGAGATGCAGGTTGACAGGGCTGGAGCGCCGATCCGCTGTCGCGGATCCACTCGGGGTCGAAGGAGACGGCGTCGGCCGCATCCATGCGATCCATGAGGAGTCGAACCTCCGGGCCAGCCCGGCCGCGGGGAACGATGGCGATGTGGTTGACCCGGATGTTGCGCTGGACGCCGGCGTACTCCTCGCCCTCGGGGGTAAGACCGGGGGTTGGGTCGAAGTCGACTTTGTAGCCAGCGGACACCTCGGTGGCGTCCTTGCGCTTGATCTTCTCGATGGCGTCCTGGTCGGTGACGACCAGGGCGACTTCGACGAAGCCGTCGTTGTACCGGACCTGGCTACCGGAGTAGCCGATCTGGAACTGCTTGGTGTTCGCCGAATCGAGCAGGACCGGGGGATGTCCCCAGGTCGCGGGTTTCATGCCGAACGTCGTGAGGGAGTCAGGGTTGCTGACCTCCTCCGGCGGACGGTATTCCCGTACTTGGGAGCCATCTGCACGCCGGTAGAGCTGGGTCCCCGTGCGCGCCGCACGACACCAGACGCGGAGGTAGCCCTCCTCGGTGGTTTCGCTGCCTGTGATGGGCGCGAAGTCGTAGCGAGAAACAGACGTTTCCATGGCGTCAGATTACGTGGTTTCGGTGTAGTGAGTAGCCTTAAACGATGAGCGGGTACGCGGCGTGGCCATTCACCGGCAGTTGACGATATGTCGCAGGATTAGAGGGCTACGAGTTGCTGCCGGACTGACGCAGACACAAGTTGCAGATGTGCTAGGTGTCAGTCAAGCTGCTTACAGTAGGCTGGAGCAAGGTGAAATTGAGGTATCGTTAAGTAAGCTGTTTGCGTTGGCGGAGTTGTACGGTATTTCTTTGCAGCAGTTGATCGCAGAAATCTAGGCGTTATACACTTCGGTGTGCCAGACAACGGCGCCCTCTGCGATTAGGCGTTGCTTGATGTCAGTAGCTTCGTGCACAGGGCAGAGCAGGGTCTGAGCACCGGCGCTGTTCCAGAACCAGAGGCGGGTGTAGGCGTGCTCGGGGGGATGGGCGGGTTTCACGGGCAGGGTCAGTCTTTCCAGCTGGAGGCGGGGCGGACGCGAACGGGAGTCGGACGACGCGGGGTGCCACGCGGGAAAGGATTCGTGCCGAAAGGTCGGGCGCGGTTGCCGGCTCTGCGGGCATCGCGCTCGGGTTGGAGGGCACGCTGTAGGTTTGCGGGTTTGACCCCCAGTCCCCTGGCCGCTTGCGCGAAGAGACTGGGGTCTCCTTGTGCCCCAACCTGCTCCATGACCCCGCGCTGGAACGTATTGGCGTTGGC
>SXGQ01643172.1_pt1 | contig 12540 bp, 10 predicted proteins | sample 3178371 | NCBI WGS metagenome assembly SXGQ01 (sample SAMN11356859, study PRJNA531348) | freshwater metagenome | isolation source: freshwater sample F1-20 | place: China: Fuxian Lake, Yuxi | collected 2017-12-25
CCGATGTCCTCGACATGCCAATCGAAGAGGCCGTGGGTTTCTTCGCCAATCAGCCGGCCATCGCGCGCCACATGCAGACTCTGGTCGACGTCGGGCTCGGTTACGTTCGACTCGGTCAGTCGGCGCCGACATTGTCGGGTGGTGAGGCGCAACGGGTGAAGCTGGCGACCGAACTCGCCAAGCGAAGCACCGGACACACGATCTACCTGTTGGACGAACCCACGACGGGACTCCATTTCGAGGATGTTCGTCGTCTGCTGACCGTTCTGTCGCGCCTCGTCGACCAGGGGAACACCGTTCTCGTCATCGAACACAATCTCGACGTGATCAAGACAGCCGATTGGCTCATCGATCTCGGTCCCGAGGGGGGAAGGGGAGGCGGAACCGTGGTCGCCGAAGGAACCCCCGAACAGGTGGCCAAGGTCAAGGCCAGCCACACCGGACGCTTTCTCGCGCCGATGCTTTCGCCAACGGCGCCCGGCAAGCGTTCGTAGGCTCGCCGCATGGTTGCCAGGCCCCCGACCGGAACCATTCCCGATCAGCCGGGCTCGTACCAATTCCGGGATCGACACGGCCGAATCATCTACGTAGGAAAAGCTTCGAGTCTGCGACAGCGGCTGTCGAGCTACTTCGCCGATCCGGCCACGCTTCACCCGCGGACCGCCCAGATGGTGTCGGAGGCCGATTCGGTCGAGTGGATCGTCGTTCGCAACGAGGTCGAGGCACTCGTGCTCGAGTTCAACCTCATCAAAGAGCACCGTCCGCGTTTCAACGTTCGGCTTCGCGACGACAAGAGTTACCCATTCCTCGCCGTGACCCTCGACGAGGAATGGCCGCGCGCCGTGGTCGTACGAGGTGTTCGCAAGAAGGGCGTCCGTTACTTAGGCCCGTATCCACACGCCCACGCCATCCGCGACACCCTCGACCTCGTGCTGCGCACCTTTCCGGTTCGCACGTGTAGTCCGGGCAAGTTCAACCAGCACGCCCGCCTTGGTCGCCCGTGTCTCCTCTTCCACATCGAGAAGTGCTCGGGGCCTTGCGTGGGTGAAGTCGAGGTCGAGCCGTATCGCAAGATGGTCGACGAACTCTGCGACTTCATGGAAGGTCGAACCGACGAGGTCGTGGCCGACCTGACCGAGGAGATGCGTCGCGCCGCAGCCGAGCAGGACTACGAACGGGCGGCGCGATTTCGGGACCGCCTGGCCTCGATTTCGCGAGCGGTCGAGAAGCAGATCATCGTCGCCGATAGGGACGAAGACATCGATGTGATCGGCGTGGCCCAGGACGAGTTGGAGGCGGCCGTTCAAGTCTTCTTCGTCCGCCATGGGCGGGTCGTCGGTCGCAAGGGCTTCGTTCTCGACAAGGTCGAGGAGTTGGACGAAGCACGATTGATCGATCGCCTCGTCGAGTCGCTCTACGGGGAAGAGCCACCTCTCGGCTTTCCCAAGACCGTTCTGGTCACGCACGAACCGGAGTCCCTCGCGGCTTGCGAGGAGTGGCTCTCCGGGCGTCGGGGAACGAAAGTGTCCGTTCGCGTTCCTCGTCGTGGGTCGGGTCGCGAACTGATGGAAATGGTCAATCGAAACGCGACCGATGATTTCGTTCGTCATCGGATGAGACGCGCCGCCGATCACAACACGAGAAGTCGCGCGCTCACCGAATTGCAAGATCTTCTCGGTCTGCCTGAGGCACCTCTGCGTATCGAGTGCTACGACATGGCTCATCTTCAGGGGACCGACTACGTGGGTTCGATGGTCGTTCTCGAGGACGGATTGCCGCTGAAACGTGAATATCGACGATTCAAGGTCAAGTCGGTCGAGGGTAACGATGATTACGCGGCCATGGAAGAGGTTCTGACCCGCCGTCTCACGGCCTATGTGGAGGAGCGGGACGCCGGATTCGACCCGGTGGACGTCGAGGAGAAGAAACCGCGCAAGTTCGCCTATCCGCCCCAGCTCTTGTTGGTCGACGGAGGAAAGGGCCAACTCGCAGTGGCCGAGCGTGTCGTGCGGAACCTGGGTCTCGAATCCGAGATCCCCGTGGCGTCACTCGCCAAGCGTTTCGAGGAAGTCTTCGTCCCCGGGCGCCCGGAACCGGTGGAAGTGCCACGGGGGAGTGATGCGTTGTTCATGCTCCAACGCATCCGCGACGAGGCGCACCGCTTCGCCAACTCGTTCCACCGTGAACTGCGCGGCAAGCGCATGACAGCCAGTTCTCTCGACGGGATCGATGGACTGGGAGAGGCCCGTCGCAAGAAGCTCGTCGCCGCTCTCGGTGGGGTGAACGCGGTGAAGCGAGCCGGGCTCGAGGATCTACTCGCGCTCTCGTGGTTGCCCGAGGCCGTGGCGCGAGCCATCCACGAGAGATTCCATCCGCCGGTCAACGGTAGTGATTGAACACTTCGGTGCGTAGGCGCTCGTACTTGTCGATCCGCTCGGCATGAGTCGCACCCAGAGTGAAATCGGGAACGATCACCTCGTCGAAACCCAAGTCGCGATAGGCGCCGATCGAGTCGGCGATCACTTCGACCGAACCGATCACCGAGCGATCGGCCGGTGCGATTCGTCGCAACTTGTCGATGGTTTCCTGGTCGTCGACGAGGAAGAACATCGCCTGAACCGAACGCCGGATCGATCGAGGGTCCCGTCGGACACGCGCGCAGGCGGAATCGAGTGCCCCGACCTTTTCGCGTGCAGTTTCCGGGGTTCCCCAGACGTTCCATTCGTCGGCCCAGCGGGCCGTGATCCTCGTCATCCGAGGTCCGCCGGTACCGACCATGAGGGGCAAGGGGCTCTGGACGGGAGTCGGCTGACACGGCGCATCGACGATGGTGAAATGCTCGCCCTCGAAGGTGGTGCGGGATTCGGTCAGGAGACTGCGCACGATCTGGATCGCTTCCTCGAAGCGATCGACGCGTTCGGGTCCGGCGAAGAGATCGATTCCGTAGGCACGATGTTCGTTCACCTGCCAGCCGGCGCCGAGTCCGAGAGTGAGACGACCATTCGAGATCCGGTCGATCGTCGCCGCGACATTAGCCATGACGGCGGGATGTCGGACGGTGGTCGGTGAGACCAGCGAGCCGATGCGGATGCGATCGGTCGTCGCCGCCACGGCCGCCAGTACCGCCCACGCCTCGTGCACGTCGCCGTCCTTGACGCTGCCGTCTTCGGTGTTGGGCATGAAGTGATCGGCGTACCAGAAGCAGTGGTAGTCGTTCCCGTCGGCGTACTCGGCCAAGGCGTGCACGTCTTCCCACTGTCGGTCGGGAGACGGCCAGACGGAGAACTTCATCGCTTGGACGACACTTCGTCGATCGGAGCCATGTTGCGAGGGTAGCCAGACCTAACCTCACGTTCGTGAAGCAAGACGATCTCTGGGAATCGAACGCGTCGTGGTGGATCGAGGGTTTCACCGAGGGCGCCGATCCCGAGTACGTGGAACAGATCCTTCCCATGGCGGCTCGGGAGATGGCCGGAGCGGAACGAATCCTCGACGTCGGTTGCGGAGACGGTCAGATCAGCCGATTGGCGTCATCGCTCGGAGCCAAGCAAGTGATCGGGATCGATCCGACCTGGAATCAAGTCCGAGTGGCGGTCGAGCGGGGAGGCGGACCGGCGTTCGCGCGGGCGGCTGCCGCGGCCTTGCCTTTCGCGAGCGAATCCTTCGATGCGGTGGTCGCCTGTCTCGTCTTCGAACACATCCGGGACGTCGATGCGGCGATCTCCGAGGTGGCACGAGTCCTGCGGCCGGGTGGACGTTTCTGCTTCTTCTTGAATCATCCGCTGCTCCAGACTCCCGGTAGTGGTTGGATCGACGATCAGATTCTCGATCCCCCCGAGCAGTACTGGCGGATCGGTCCGTATCTGGTGGAGGACGAATCCTTGCAAGAGGTCGAGAAGGACGTCTTCATTCCCTTCATTCACCGTCCTCTCGGTCGGTACATCAACACGCTCGCGCGAAACGGTCTGTTCCTCGAGTTGCTCGAGGAGCCGGCTCCTCCGCCCGGTTTTCTCGCCCGAGCCGCCGAGTACGAGGCGGCGGCGACGATTCCTCGGTTGCTCTACCTACGACTCGTCCGTCGTGAGGTCGCAGTAGCGTGATCGCCAGTGGCTGAGATCCTCGTCATCACCGGGTTGTCGGGCGCCGGTCGGTCGGCGACTGCTGCCGTCCTGGAGGATCTGGGTTGGTACGTGGTGGACAACCTGCCCACCAGCCTCGTGGACACCATCGTCGAACTCGCCAGCTCACCCGGATCGGCGATCGATCGCCTCGCTCTGGTCGCTGGTCGCCAGCATCTGGAACTCATGCCCAAGGTCGCGGGTCTGCGGTCCGATGGTCATCGCGTGCGCGTGGTCTACTTGGACGCGACCGATTCCGAGTTGGTGAAGCGGTACGAGTCGACCCGTCGTCGGCATCCGTTCGCCGCCGAATCCGACGGGCTTCTCGAATCGATCCGGGCGGAACGTGCGCTTCTCGAGCCCATGAAGGGCGATTGCGATCTGGTGATCGACACCACCGACCTGAACGTCCACCAGTTGAAGTCCCGGCTGCTCGGGGTCTTCGAGGGCTCCTCGACCGAGCGACTGCAGGTTGCGGTCGAGTCGTTCGGTTTCAAGTTCGGAATCCCGATCGATTCCGACATCGTGATGGATGTTCGCTTCCTCCCGAATCCGCATTGGGACGAAGCACTGCGTCCTTTGACCGGGCTCGACGACCCGGTTCGTGCCTTCGTGGTCGACCGACCGGCGACCGAGCGATTCGTGACCGACTTCGTGGCCATGATCTCGGGGATCCTCCCCGAATACGCCCAGGAGGGCAAGAGTTACCTCACGGTGTCGATCGGATGCACCGGAGGTCGCCATCGCTCGGTGGCGGTGGTGGAGGAGGTCGCGGCGAGACTGCGAGCCTCCGGTCAGCCGGTGCGTACCGGCCATCGTGACGTCGGTCGCTGAGAACTGCGGATTCTCGGCCGGACCTCGGGTCGGAACTAGTTTCGGGATGCCGTGTCAGCGGCCCGGAACATCGGTCCGGGCGTCAACGAGGAGATTCCATGACGGTTCGAGTTGGTATCAACGGATTCGGTCGAATCGGCCGCAACTTCTTCCGAGCAGTCAGCCAGCGAGGTGCCGACATCGAAATCGTTGCGGTCAACGATCTGGGGTCCCTCGACACGATGGCCCATCTGTTGAAGTACGACTCGGTGCTCGGACAGCTTCCGAACACGATCAAGGCGACCAAGACGGGAATCTCGGTCGATGGTCAGGAGCTTCGGGTCCTGAGCGAGCGTGACCCCAAGAATCTTCCGTGGGGCAAGCTCGGCGTCGACGTGGTGATCGAGAGCACCGGAATCTTCACCAAGCGCGACTCGGCGGCCGCCCACCTCGAGGGCGGAGCGCCTCTGGTGATCGTGTCCGCACCATGCGACAACGCCGATGCCACGTTCGTGTACGGCGTGAATCACAAGGATTTCGACTTCAAGAAACACCAGGTGATCTCCAACGCGAGTTGCACGACCAACTGCTTCGTTCCGCTCGTGAAGGTCCTGGACGACGCCTTCGGCGTCGAGCAGGGTCTGATGCAGACGGTCCACGCCTACACCGGCGACCAGATGTTGGTGGATGGACCGCACAAGGATCTGCGCCGAGCTCGTGGAGCGGCCATCAACATCGTTCCGACGAGCACCGGCGCCGCGCGGGCGACCAGCCTCGTTCTGGCCAGCATGAAGGGCCGCCTCGACGGAACGTCGTTGCGGGTTCCGGTACCGACCGGGTCGATCGTCGACTTCACGGCGAATCTCAAGAAGTCGGCGTCGGTCGAACAGATCAACGCAGCCTTCAAGAAGGCGGCAGCATCGGGTCCGCTCAAGGGAATCCTTCGCTACACCGAGGATCCGATCGTGTCGAGCGACATCGTGACCGATCCGCACAGCAGCATTTTCGACGCCGGACTGACGGCGAGCATGGGCAAGATGGTGAAGGTGCTCGCGTGGTACGACAACGAGTGGGGCTACAGCAACCGCCTCGTCGACACGACCCTGTACGCCGGCGGCAAGGTTCCGAAGCGTTCGAAGCGCTGACCGATGCACGGTGACCTCCCCGAACTCGAGGACTTGGGTGACGTTCGTGGACGTCGGGTCCTCGTGCGCACCGACTTCAACGTGCCGATGGAAGACGACGGCACCGGGGGTCGGCGAGTCACCGATGATTTCCGTATCCGGGCCGCGTTGCCGACCATCGAGTGGCTACGCGAGCGTGGGGCATCGGTGGTCTGTGCGAGCCATCTCGGTCGCCCGAAAGGAAAGCCCGAGGCCAAGTACTCCATGAAGCCGGTCGCCGATCGTCTGGACGAACTCGCGCCGGGGGTGGAACTCCTCGAAAACCTGCGTTTCGACGCCGGAGAGGAAGCCAACACCGAGGAATTCGTGGCCCGCCTGATCGACGGGGTCGACATGTACGTCGACGATGCGTTCGGGGCTGCTCATCGGGCCCATGCCTCGATCGTCGGACCGCCGAGGTTCGTTCCATCGGCGATGGGACGTCTCTTGGCCAAAGAGGTCGAGGTGTTGCTTGCGTTACGTGAGCGGCCGCGCCATCCCTTCGTCGCCGTACTCGGTGGTTCGAAGATCTCCGACAAACTCGGTGTCGTCGAAGCCCTGCTCGGCGTCGTCGATTCACTCGTCATCGGCGGGGCCATGTGCTTCACCTTTCTCGCGGCGCAGGGATACCCGATCGGTGATTCGCTCTTCGAACCCGACCAAGTCGACACGTGTCGCCGATTGCTCGAGGGTGGGAAGCCGATTCATCTGCCCGAAGACATCACCGGCGTCGATGCCGATGGCAAGTACGCGACGTTCGGGAGGCGTTTGCCATCCGGAGCAAAGGGATTCGACATCGGTCCGGGCAGTGCGGCGGCGTTCACCGACATCATCATGGAAGCACGCACCGTTTTCTGGAACGGACCGATGGGAATGTTCGAAGACTCGCGTTTCGCTCACGGCACACGGACGGTCGCCCAGGCGATGGCTGACACCAAGGCGTTCACCGTCGTCGGCGGCGGTGATTCGGCGGCGGCTCTCGCGCAGTTCGGTCTCGAAGACTCCATCGATCATGTGTCGACGGGCGGGGGAGCGTCACTCGAACTACTCGAACTCGGTGTCCTGCCGGGGCTCGCGGCTCTGCGAAAGGCACCCAATGTCAGCTGATCCCAAACGTCGTCCTCTCATCAGTGGCAACTGGAAGATGAACCAGAACCACTACGAGGCGATCCAACTCGTTCAGAAGTTGAGTTATCTGGTGGGCAAGGACGAGTTTGCGGTCGTGGACGTGAGCGTGCATCCGCCCTTCACCGACATCCGCAGCGTCCAGACCCTGATCGAGGCGGACGAACTCGCTTTCCTGCTCGGCGCCCAGAATTGCCACCACGAAGAGAAGGGCGCATTCACCGGTGAGATCTCGCCGGCCTTCCTCGCCAAACTCGGTGTGTCGCTCGTGATCTGCGGGCACTCGGAACGCCGCCAGTTCTTCGGCGAGACAGACGACATGGTGGCCAAGAAGATCGCCGCGGTGCAGAACCTGAAGATGACACCGATCCTGTGCGTCGGCGAAACACGTGAAGAGCGTGAATCCGGGTCGACCATCGAGAGAGTCCGGTCACAGTTGTCGGGTTCGCTCGCCGGTCGATCGGCGACCCATGTTTCGGATTTGGTGATCGCGTACGAACCGATCTGGGCCATCGGTACCGGCCTAACCGCCACCGCCGACGACGCCCAATCGGTCTGTTCGGAAATCCGTGCTTTCGTTGTGGGCAAATGGGGTCAGGAAACAGGCGAGTCGGTTCGGATCCAGTACGGCGGATCGGTGAAGGCGGCCAACACTGCAGAACTCATGGCCCAGCCCGATGTCGACGGTCTCCTCGTGGGCGGAGCCAGCCTCGACCCCGACGAGTTCGCTCGGATCGTCCAGCACGCCGCCACGGGCAAGTGACCTTCGCTCGGCGAGCCGCCGATCGACCCCTAGTATCGCCCCATGTCCGTGATGGGGTTGGGCGATACGGCGACGAGTCCGGATGTGGCTTCTGATCCGCAGGCCGTCGGTCTCTCTCCGTTCAAACTCGGACTTCAGCGCGTGCGGCGTGATCGCCTCGCCGTCATCGCCTTCTGGGTGGTCGCGTTCTACGTGTTCATCGCGGTGTTCGCGCCGGTTCTGGTTCGGATCCTCAACATCGATCCCTATGCCCTCGACCGTGAAGCGATCAACGACTTCGGATTACCGGCCGGTCGCTTCGGCGGGATCTCGTGGGACCATCCTTTCGGTGTCGAGCCCGGTACGGGCCGTGACATCCTCGGCCGTCTGATGTACGGAGCAAGGGTGTCACTTCTGATCGGAACGATCGGCACGATCCTCACGACCGTGGTGGGGGTGACCCTCGGAATCGTGGCCGGACTGCGTCGTGGTTTCATCGACGGGCTGATCAGTCGCCTCGGTGACGTGACGCTCGCTTTCCCGTCGCTTCTTCTCATCATCGCATTGGCCAATCCGATGACGCAGCGTCTCGAGTCGTGGGGTATCCCGCAGGGCAACACGGCCCGACTGACCTACATCTTGACGGTCCTGACCTTCTTCGGCTGGGTTTACATGGCCCGCTTGGTGCGCGGTCAGGTTCTCTCGCTACGCGAGCGGGAATTCGTCGAGGCAGCCCGCTCCTTCGGAGCCGGCACCGGTCACCTCGTGTTCAAGCAGTTGCTACCCAATCTGTGGCCGCAGATCATCGTCTTCGTCTCGCTGAGTCTCCCCGGTTACGTGGCTCTCGAGGCCACGCTGTCCTTCCTCGGGGTGGGTCTGCTCGCCCCGGCCGCCTCGTGGGGCATCATGCTCGGCGATTCGGTGCGCTACTACCGGGCCGACCCCACGTACTTGTTCATCCCCGGGTTCACCTTGATGATCCTTGTTCTGGCCTTCAATCTGCTGAGTGACGGCCTTCGGGACGCGTTCGACCCGCGTAGCGACCGTCAACAACTCTGAGCCTTCGGGACGAAGTTCGAACGTTTCCCCTGATCAGGGGCAGGTCGGAGCGACGTGGTTCGTCGAATGCGTGAGGATCCGCTGTTACTATCGGGGCATTGCCATGCGGCCATCGGGCCGCGCAAGGGGAGGAAATATGAAGCGATTCAAGCGTCTCTCCGTCGGCCTCGTCGCAGCAGCCTCGATTCTGGCTGCCTGCGGTGGTGGCGGCGGTGGAGCCACGAGTGGTGAGGAATCGGGCGGTCGCTCGGCCTCGTACGACGGAGTCGAGGACGGGGGAACTCTCTACGTCCTGACCAGTCAGGAAGGCGCGTCGACTCTCGACCCGCAGCGCGTGTACACCGGAGCCGAACTCGGCGCCTGGGGATCGACGTTCACTCGCACCCTGACCACCTACAAGCCGGTAGCCGGCAAGGAAGGAACCGAGCTGGTTCCCGACATGGCCACCGACCTCGGCACCGCATCGGACGACCTCAAGACCTGGTCGTTCACCCTGCGTGACGGCGTCACCTGGGAAGACGGTTCAGAAGTGACCTGCGCCGACATCGCCTACGGCGTGTCGCGTACCTTCGCGGCCGAAGTGACTGCTGGCGAGGGACCGATGTACGCCCTCAGCTATCTCGACATTCCCGAAGGCGACTCCGATTTCGGTAGTGCGTACCCCGGTCCGTGGCTCGCTGACGCCGACCAGCAGGCGCTCTTCGACAAGGCCGTGGCCTGCGATGGCAAGACCATCACCTTCACACTGCAGGTTCCGGTCGCCGACTTCAACTACACCGTTGGTTTGCTCTCGTTTGCGCCGGTTCCCAAGGCTCAGGACACCGCCGACCAGTACGGTCTGAAGCCCTTCTCGAACGGACCCTTCAAGGTCGAGTCGTACGAAGAAGGCAAGGAAATGGTCCTCGTCCGTAACGAGAACTGGAGCCAGGACTCCGACCCGGTGCGCAAGCCCAAGGTCGACAAGATCGTGTGGCAGTTCGGACTCGACGAGGCCGTGATCGACGAGCGCATGATCGCCGACGCCGGCGACGACAAGAATGCGATCGTCTACGGCGGCATCCTGCCCGAGAACTTGCAGACCGTGTTCGGTGACGATCAGTTCAAGGACCGTCGTACCGACGGCTTCGACGGTTTCGTTTCCTACACGATGTTCAACGTCGAAAAGGTCAACTGCGTCGAGGTCCGCAAGGCCATCTGGCTGGCTCTCGATCGGGAAGCGCTCCGTACTGCTGCTGGTGGCCCGTTCACCGGTGAGTTCGCGTCGAGTTTCGTTGCCCCGCTGCTCGCCGCCGACTACGCCCCGGCCAAGTTGGTCGAGGGTCTGAACGAAGACGGCACGCCGAACGTCGAAGCGGCCTCGGCCCTGATGGACAAGGCCAAGGAAGCCTGCCCGGACCTCCATGCCCGGGCGACCGGCGAAGGCCTTCGCTTCGATCACCCTGATTCGGCCACCTGGCAGAAGAACATCGCCATCTGGATCGACTCGTTGAAGGCCATCGGAGTCAACATCATCGACAACCCGATCGAGCCGTCGAAGTACTACTCGACCATCAACGGTGACCGCGGCGACATGATGCGTGCCGGTTGGGCCGCTGACTGGGCGAACGCCTCGACGGTGATCCCCGAGTTGTTCGGTGACGGTGGTGGCTTCAACTACCACAACAACGAGAACGACCCGGCCTTCGCCGAGTTCCAGGAAGGGGTCGACAAGGCCAAGGCCGAGACGAACCGTTCCAAGCAGTCCGATGAGTGGAAAGAGTTGAACCAGTACGTGATCGATCAGGTGTGGTCGATCCCGGGTTCGGCCACCAAGGCTCAGAACCTCGTCGGATCCAACGTTCGTGGCGGCTTCCAGTGGCTGCCCTTCGGTTGGTACAACCTCGGCGGCATCGGCCTCGCCGGCTGATCAACGGACGATTCAGCGGGGTGGGTGGCTGCGCTCGACGCGGCCATCCACCCCGTTTCGTCTGAGAACACCATGCTGTATTTCGTGATTCGCCGAACGGCCTTCGCCGCCGTTCTCCTGCTGGTTATCAGTGCGTTCACGTTCTGGATCTTCTCGGCCCTTCCGGCCGACCCCGCGGCGCTCACGTGCGGGAAGAACTGCCGGCCCGAGGTGATCGAGGCCAATCGGGAGCGGCTCGGCTACGACCGACCGATCCTCGAGCAATACGGCAGTTACATGAAAGGAATCTTCGCCGGTCGTGATTACGGCGAAGAGGGAGCCTCGATCCACTGTTCGGCTCCTTCACTCGGATACTCGTACGACCGTCACGAGTGCGTGACAACCCTCATCGCCAAGACCCTTCCGGTTACCGCCTCGTTGGCCTTTGGAGCATTCGTCCTTTGGATGGCCATCGGAATCGGTTTGGGAACCATGGCGGCTCTCAAACGCGGCCGATGGCCCGACCGCTTGGCGACCGGCTTCTCGGTGATCGGGGTGAGTCTGCCGACGTTCTTCCTCGGCCTGATCTTCACGATGGTTTTCATCATCTGGACGGGTTTGCTCCCGTTCCCGCAATACGCGGGAATCACCGAGAACCCCGGCAAGTGGTTCTCGTCGTTGATTCTTCCTTGGTTCGTGCTGGCGATCGTGTCGGCCGCCACTTACGTGCGCATGACCCGCAACGGGATGCTCGAGGTCATGAACGAAGAATTCGTTCGTTTGGGTATCGCCAAAGGCCTTCCTCGTCGCCGTCTCATCGTGAAGTACGTGATGCGGGCCGCACTCATTCCGATCGTGACCATCGCCGGCCTCGATTTCGCGTTCCTGTTGGGCGGAGCGCTGGTGACCGAGAGCATCTTCAATCTCCCGGGTCTCGGAAAACTCACATTGGCGGCGGTGGTGAACTCCGACCTTCCCATTCTCGTCGCCACGACGTTGGTGGCGGCCGTGTTCATCGTGGTCGCCAACGCGATCGTCGACGTTCTGTACGGCTACCTCGATCCTCGGGTGCGGGTGAAGTGATCGACGGTTCGGCTCCCACGACGTCGTTGCTGTCGGTGCGCGATCTGCAGGTCACGTTCGGCACCCGTGAAGGTGACGTTCGTGCGGTGCAGGGTGTCTCCTTCGATGTTCGAGCTGGCGAGACCGTGGGCATCGTGGGTGAGAGCGGGTCCGGCAAGTCGGTCACGGCCAATTCGCTCATGCGCCTGAACTTCGGAGCTGACGTCAAGATCTCCGGTCAGGTTCTCCTCGAAGGACGAGACATCTTGTCGATGAGCGAGGACGAGGTTCGTTCCGTACGTGGCCGTGACGTCGCGATGATCTTCCAGGATCCCCTGACGGCGCTCAACCCGTTCTACACAGTGGGCAGTCAGATCGCCGAGGCTTACGAGATCCATCACCCCGGAACGCCGAAGAAGCAATTGCGGGAGATCGCCCTCGAGTCATTGGCCAAGGTGGGCATCCCGGAACCCAAGAAGCGGATCGACCAGTATCCGCACGAGTTCTCGGGTGGCATGCGGCAGCGGATCGTGATCGCCATCGCCTTGGTCAACAGTCCCAAGCTCCTGATCG
>SXGQ01128685.1_pt1 | contig 12539 bp, 12 predicted proteins | sample 3178371 | NCBI WGS metagenome assembly SXGQ01 (sample SAMN11356859, study PRJNA531348) | freshwater metagenome | isolation source: freshwater sample F1-20 | place: China: Fuxian Lake, Yuxi | collected 2017-12-25
CTGGCCAACATCTCAGGCATTGCCAGCGTGCTGGACGCGACCACTGTGGTGGTCGGCATGCAGCCTGCCGTGGCCATCACGCTGGTGGAGCTGGGTCTGTCACTGGACGGTGTGCGTACCGCCCTCAACGTCGAGCGCGGCATGAAGTTGCTGGCGGACGCAACCAGGGAGTACCGCCTTGACGACGAGCCCGTCTGACGGCGTGCACCCCATCCGCAGCGAGCAGGACATCGTCCTGACCCGCCAGCTGGTGCGCAAGCTGACACAAGACATCAAGCTGTCCCTTGTCGACCAGACCAAGATGATCACCGCCGCCAGCGAGTTGTCGCGCAACACGCTGGTGTACGGCGGTGGCGGCGAGATGCGCTGGTCCATCGTGCATGAAGGGGTGCGTACTGGGGTGCGCCTGGTGTTCGCCGATGAAGGCCCAGGTATCCCCGATATCGAGCTCGCCCTCAGGGACGGCTGGACTTCCGGCAAGGGCATGGGACTGGGGTTGTCCGGGAGCAAGCGGCTGGTCAACGATTTCGCCATCGATACCGCGCCAGACAAGGGCACCCGCGTAACCATCATCCGATGGAAGTGACGAACGCTTGTCCATGAGGCCTCACCAGCGATTTCTTGTCGAAGATCCGAGCCAGGTGGGCGAAGCGCGCCGTGCCGGCCAGGTGCTGGCGCAGGACTGTGGCCTGGACGATACCGCTGCCGGCCAAGTGGCCTTGGCGATCACTGAGCTGGGTACCAACCTCGTGCGTCACGCCGGGGGCGGCCAATTGTTGCTGTCCAGCCCGGCGACGGGTCGGGTGGAAGTGCTGTCGCTGGACGCAGGCCCCGGCATGGATGTGCGCCGCTGCCTTCAGGATGGGTACTCCACCGCCGGATCTGCCGGGACCGGACTCGGGGCAGTACAGCGCATCGCCGAACGGTTCGATGCCTTTTCGCTGCCCCGACAGGGCACGGTCATCGCAATGACGGTGGCTTCGTCCGCGCTCGCCCGAGCCGAGCGAGCGGCGCCGCCGCAGATTGACTTGGCTGCAGTGGCGCTCGCCGCACCTGGCGAAATCGTCTCTGGCGATGGCTGGGGGTGGCGTGTCCACGACGACCAGGTGTGGCTGATGTGCGCTGACGGATTGGGCCACGGGGTGGAGGCCGCCGAGGCGGCCGATACGGTGCTGGCCAGCTTCGAGCGCTCCTGTCTGACCAGCCCTGCCGCGATGCTGGAAGAGGCGCACGAGCGCATGCGCGCCACGCGAGGCGCCGCAGTGTCGGTTGCGGCGCTGGACGTGGGCGGAGCGCGGCTGACGTTCGCGGGTGCCGGCAACGTCAGCGGCCGGCTGGTCTCGGGCATCACCGATCGCACGTTGATGTCGCAGCACGGGACGCTGGGTGTGCAGATCCGAAAGTTGAAGGATTTGCTCTACGAGTGGCCTGAGCACGCCATCGTCGTGCTGCATTCGGACGGCATTATTTCGCGCTGGAACTTCGACGCGGTGCCCGGCTTGCTGCAGACCAGCCCGGCGGTAATCGCCGGCTGGATCATGCGCGATCACTGCCGCGGCCGGGATGACGCCACCGTCGTCGTGGCCCGTCGCGCGACAAACCGCTGAGATCCCGCCATGACCGAGGCTTCCCCAACGCTGGAACAACAACTCGTCGCCGCACGCGAGCAGACGGCAGCGCTTCAGGCCGAGCTGGACGAGACCAATCGCGGTGTGCTGGCCCTCTACGCCGAGCTGGACACGCAGGCCCAGCAGTTGCGCCAGGCCACCGAGCTCAAGAGTCGTTTCCTGGCCTACATGAGCCACGAGTTCCGCACGCCCATCTCCTCGATCCGCAGCCTCACGCGACTGCTGCTGGACCGCATGGACGGCCCGCTCACGGCGGAGCAGGAGCGCCAGATCAACTTCATCCGCACCACGGCCGAGGAGTTCGCCGACATGGTGAATGACCTGCTGGACCTGGCCAAGGTGGAGGCCGGCCGCATCGACATCTCGCCGGCCTGGTTCGAGCTGGTCGACCTGTTCGCGGCTCTGCGCGGCATGTTCAAGCCGGTGCTGGTGAATCCCGACGTGGTGCTGGTGTTCGAGGAACCGCAGGCCCCGCCACAACTGTTCACCGACAACGCCAAGCTCTCGCAGATCCTGCGCAACTTCATCTCCAACGCGCTGAAGTTCACCGTGCAGGGCGAGGTGCGGGTGTCGGCGCTGCAGGCCGGTGACAGCATCACGTTCTCCGTCGCGGACACTGGCATCGGTATTGCGCCTGAGCACCAGGAGGCGATCTTCAGCGACTTCACGCAGGTGGATTCGCCTATACAAAAGCGGCTGCGCGGTACCGGCCTGGGCTTGTCGCTCAGCCGCCGGTTCGCCGAGCTGCTGGGCGGCAAGGTGACGTTGACAAGCGTGCCCGGCAAAGGCTCCACGTTCTCGGTCACCGTGCCCGTCAAGATCGCAACGGCCTCAGCCGATGCCCCAGCGCCATGACGTCTGGCGACGCCCTGTATCCGGATCCTCGCGCCATCGACCGGTCGCAGCATCGATTGCTGGTGGTCAACGATGACCCGGTTGGCCGCTATACCACCGTGCGCCAGCTCAATGCTGCCGGCTTCCCGACGCTTGAGGCGGCTACGGGTGCCGAGGTGTTGAACACGGCCGATGCGTCGCTGGCCGCGGTGGTGTTGGACATTCACCTGCCCGACATCGACGGTCTGGAAGTGTGCCGTCGCCTGCGTGCCCGGCCCGAAACGTCGTTGCTGCCGGTGGTGCACCTGACCGCCGCCTATCTCACCGATGAAGACAAGGTCCGGGGTCTTGATGCTGGTGCAGATGCTTACCTCACGCATCCGGTGGAGCCGGCCGTGCTGGTGTCCACGATTCAGGCCGTGGTGCGGACCCGTGCGGCCGAAGAGGGCATGCGGCGCAGCGAAGCGAAGTTCCGTGCCATCTACGCGCAGGCGCCGAGCGGCATCTGCCTGTTGCGCACCGCAGACGGCGTCATCCTCGATGCGAACCCTGCGCTGCTGAAGCTGCTGCAGCGTGGCCGCAGTGAGGTGGTGGGCCAGACGCTCGCCAAGCTGGCCGGCAACGACCAGCAACTGCTGGTGGCGAGCTATGTCTCCCGGCTGGGGGGCGACAGCATCGCCGCCGAGTTTGCTTTGCAGGATCCCAATGGCCGCGATGTGCCGCTGGAGTGGTCAGCCGCGTCGGTCATCGAGCCGGGTCTGTGCGTGGCGATGGCCACCGATATCTCCCCGCGCTTGGAAATGGCAGTGCAGCGTCAGCAGATGCTGGACCGGGAGCGGGACGCCCGCAGCGACGCCGAGCGGGTCAGCCGGATGAAGGACGAGCTCATCGCCGTGCTGTCGCACGAGTTGCGCACGCCGCTGAATGCCGTGATGGGCTGGACGCATGTGCTGCAGAAAGTTGCCACGCCCGAATTGCTGGCGCGCGGCCTGGAGGCCATCGACCGCAACGTGGCGGTGCAGGCGCGCATGATCTCCGACATTCTCGACATGTCACGCCTGAACATTGGCAAGCTGCCACTGACCTTCGAGCGCGTGACCGTCGGGCATCTCGTGGAAACAGCGCTGACCTCCATGCACGTCACACTGGAGGCCAAGGGTCATCGCACCCAGGTCGATCTGGAAGGGAGCGATGCCGTGCTGCATGCCGATGGCGGTCGCCTGCAGCAGGTCTTGTGGAACCTCCTGGGCAATGCTGCCAAGTTCTCGCCCCCGGGCAGTGTGATCAAGATCAGCTCCCGGCTGGAGTCCGGGGGCGTGCGCATCAGCGTCCAAGACCAGGGCCAGGGAATCGACCGGGAGTTCCTGTCTCAGGCGTTTGACCGCTTCACCCAGGGTTACACGGCCAGCAACCGCCAGCATGGGGGGCTGGGGTTGGGGCTTTCCATCGTCAAGTACTTGGTGGAAGCCCACGGCGGGGCCGTGAGCGCGCATAGCGCTGGCCTGGGGCAGGGGGCGACTTTCGAGTTCTGGCTGCCGCTGTCCGGAAGGCCCGACGATCAGCCCGACGAAGACGCCCCTGCCAGTGCGCTGGGAGAGATGGCCGACGTGGATCACGGCGGCTTCCCAGGGCTGCACGTCCTGGTCGTTGACGATGACGCCGACGCCAGCACTTTGCTGCGCTTGGTGCTCGAGGAGCGTCGCATGCAGGTCATCACCACTCACAGCTACGACGGCGCGCTCGATGCGCTGCAAGCGCACCGCTTTGACCTGTTGATCGCTGACATCGGGATGCCCGGTAAAGACGGCTACGAGCTGATCCGTGAAGTGCGTCGCCGCGAAATTGCTGCGGGTGCACCGCGCATGCCGGCGTTGGCGTTCACGGCGTTCTCCCGCGACATGGACCGTTCACAGGCGTTGGCGGCCGGATTCGATGATCACTTGCCCAAGCCGTTGCGACCGCTGCGGCTGTTGCAGTTGATCCAGAAACTGATCACGACTCGGCAGGGTACCAGCGCTGACGCTGCGCGTGCCGACCGCCAGTCCTAGGAAATCGACGGCGGTCATCGCGGTGGCCAAGCCGCAGGCGAATCCTTGTGCAAGAGCCTGATTCCCTCGATTTCCGGGCAGTCGTCCATAGTCGATAACGTCCTGTACCCGGTATTCGGCCTTCAGAATCTCGATGACGTCGGGGCGCTGCTCGCGCCGGCGGTTGGGCGACTCCATCGAATAGAGCGCCACGTGGCCGCCCGTATCGGTGGAGAACCAGTTGTTGGGGAGATGGAATCGGGCGTGTCGCGCCCGCCGTGGTCTTCGAACAGGTGGACGCGCACGCCTGCGGCGCGCAGTTGCTCCACGGCGCGTGTCACCTCGCCGTAGGCGGCTTCGGCCACGGCACGGGCCTGGCCCTGCGCGGCTCGCTCCGGAAGGAGTTGTCGGCGGCGGTCTTGGGGTTGGGCGTGAAGCGGTGCAGGCGCACCATCACGACGGCCGCGGGAGCCTGGAGCGAAAGGAAACTGGCCATGGTGCTTCCTAGCCCTGGACAACGGCCTGCGCCGCGGTGAGCACGGCCGCCAGCTGCGTGGCCACCGCCGCGCGCAGCGGCACGGGCTGGAAGGCGTCTCGCAGCAGGGGCGAGGCGAGCACCTCGGCCAGCTCGCGCGCACAGGCCTGCTCGGTGCTGCGGGCGCAGACAGCCATGTCCAAGAGGTCGGCGCGCTCGGCGCGCATGGCCGCCAGGCGACGCGTCATGGCCAGCGGTCTCAACGACAGCAGCAACTGGGCGCGCACTTGGGATTCGAAATCCTCCGGTGCGGCCTTCAGCTGCGGCAGGGCCGCCAGCTGCTTCTTGAACATCGGCACCATCTCGCGGATGGCGTCGAGATACAGCTGCTCCAGCGGCGTCGCGGCGACGTCCATGTGGACGAGGTGTTGGTTGATCAGTGCGTCGAGGCGGGCCGGCCAGGCCATGCGGGCCACGCCGTCGAGGCAGGCGTCCATGGAGGCGAGTCGCTCGGCGCGGCGATCCAGGAAGAGCGGCACTTCGGGCACCAGGAAGAGCGGTGGCCGGCGTACCTGTGCCGCCAGCCAGGCCGTAACCGACCGGCCCGCAGGCCGGGGCAGGTCGCCGGGCTCGGAGCCCGGCGGGGTGTCCTCGAGCAGCAGGAAGACAGCAGGCGCCAGGGGCGCTTCCCGCACGTCGGGCGCCTCCTCCCCGAGCAGGTTCAACGGCAGGCCGTTGGCAAGGGCCTGGGCGGACAGGCGCTCTGCGAGCACGGTGTCATCCCGCGACACAAAATAGAAGGCGCCCGAGCCTTCGGCGTTGTGCAGCGAGGCCAGCAGGTCGGGCTGCGCGATGGCCAGCGCCTGCTGGTAGGCCTTGTTCTCGGCAACGGGCTGCCAGCTGCTGTCGCTGCCTGGAGCTGGCGGGAAGGCGTACTCGGCCTGGGCATCGCCCGGCGGGCGGTAGAAGTGCTGCAAATAGGTGCGCACATCCGGCCGCTGGAACCAGGCCTCGTTCTGCTTCAGCGCATAGGGCTCGATGGCCTTGATGAAGTGCCAGCGGCAGCCGGTCCGGCGCAGCAGCAAGGCGTCGGCGGCGAACTGCTCGATCAGCCACTCGATGCCGATGCAGCCGATGGGCTCGTTGGGGTGGGGCGCGCCGATGACGAGGACGCTCTTCGCGCCGTCGCCCATCGAGATCATCTCGATCGGCTCGCCGCTGCGGTCCTCGCCGACGACGCGCACTTCGACGTGGCGCTGGGCGCGCAACTGCTGCGTGCGCCGGCTCATCAGGGCGAAGGAGGGGATGGGCAGGTCGGACGGCAGCGGCGCGAGCAGGTCGTTGATGTTCATGGTCCCGCTTTTAAACCGATCGATCGGTCTTTATTTCGGAGGGTGGCCTGAGACGAATCAGGCCTGTCGGTTCAGTTGTCGGCCTTAGCCGCGTCGGTCAACGCGCGCAGGGCCTTGGGCTTGAGCAGGCCGGCGAGCAGGGCACTCACGGCCTCGATGCAGACCTCGCGGCGCTCCGGGGTAGCGAAGGTCAGCGGCACCAGGCCTTCGAAGAAGCAGGTCAGCGTGAGGGCTGCCGCCTGTTCGGACACGTCGTCGCGCAACTCGCCGCGCTTGCGCAGACTGCGCATGCCGGCACGGAACAGCTCGATGCGGGTGTCCCGGGCGCGCCAGATGGCTTCGCGCAGTGGCCCGTCGGTACGCGCGGCCCCCAGCAACTCGATCTCCGCATACATCACGTTCATGTCGGATTCGCGGTTGGTGTCGAAATCGCGAACCAGCATGTCGTGCAGGCCCTGGGCGTCCGCGAAGCCGAACTTCGCCAGGGCCCGCTCCGCGGCCCGGTCCACCACCCCGCAGAGCATCTCGTTCTTGCTCTTGAAGTGCACGTAGAGGGCGCCACGGCTGATTTGAGCCGCGTCGCACACGTCGGTCAGCGACGCATTGGCCAGGCCCTTCTCCTCGATGCAGCGCAGGGCGGCCGTGAGGATGCGCTCGCGCATTTCGTCCATGTATTCGGCAGAGCGGGCAGGCATCAGTCTTCCAGTTGGCGGGGCACGAGATGATTCTCATCGAGAGCGACGGGCACCCGCGGCCGGATGCCGGCGGTGGCGAGCATGCCCGCGGCGCTGACGGCGGCGGCGATGGCGAAGGCGGTGTTCAGCTGCGGCAGGCCCGCCACCGCGCTGGCGTCGGTGCCGGTGCTCAGCACCACCGAGAAGCCCGTGGCGCCGAGCAGGCTGCCGATGGTTTTGGCGAGCTGGAAGGTGCCGCTGGCACCCGCGCCGCGCTCGGCAGGCACGACGCGCAACAGCTCCGTGATGCCTTCAGTGTAGGCCAGCGAGATGCCGGCGCCGAACAGCGTCGTGCAGGCCAGCAGCGGCCAGATGCTCTGCCGCCAAACGACCGGGATCACCAGCGCGACGGCGATGCAGGCCAGCCCCAGCGCGAGCACGCCGCGCGGGCCGAGGCGCCGATCCAGCGGCGCGTAGAGCGGCGTCAGCAGGACCGAGGTGACGCCGGTCGGCAGCAGCAGCCCGCCCACCAAGAGGGCGCTGGAGCTGTAGCTCGCGCCGCTGGCACTGGCCGCGGTGACGAGCATGGGCAGCAGCACGTAGATGGCCGTCGTGCCCACGCCCAGGGTCAAGGCCATCAGGTGCATGCAGGCAACATCGCGCCCGGCCAACAGGGTGACGTCGACGAAAGGCGTGGCGTGCTGCCGCTGTTCACGCACCCAGCGCGGCAGCATGAATGCCATGACCGCCAGACAGCACAGGGCCAGTGCCGTCAGCCAACCGCCATGGGTCAGGAATTGCAGGGCCACGGATAGCAGCGCGAGCATGCCGCCCAGCACCAAGCCGCCGCGCACGTCCAGTTGCCGCAGGCCTGCGTGCTCGGCGCGTGGCGCGGCCGGCGGCCGCTGCGCCAGCCGCCGGCCCAGGAAGACGGCGCACGGCAGGGCCGCCACAGCCGGTAGCCAGAACAGCGACAGCGGTCCCAGCGCACTCATGACGGGCCCGGCGGCCAGCAGCGCTACGGTGGCGAAGAGACCCGTGGCGCCCTGAAGCAGGCCCTGGTTTCTGGCCTTGTGTTCGGCAGGCGAGGTTTCGGAAATCAGCGCAGCCGCCACCGTGCCGGCGCCCACCCAGGCACACAGCAGCGTCTGCATGAGCATGTAGGTGGCGACGGACGTCGCGGACCAGGCCAACAGCCCGCCGGCACAGGCCAGGCCCAGCGATACCGCCAGCACGCTACGCTTGTCGAACACGTCGCCGCAGCGCCCGATCAGCGGCGCGGAGATGGCGATGAAGAGGAACTGCGCCGCCGACACCCATGAGTACTGCACCGCGGACAGCTGCAGCGTGGCAATCACCTGCTCCTGCGCGGGCGACATGGCAGCATCCATCGCCGTGAAGGCGCACAGCGCCATGGTGGCCGCCGCGGCGTCGATCCTCTGGGTGCGCTTCATCACCCAACCCTATCAGTAGTCAAAGCGCAGGCTCAAGCCGACGGTGCGGGGCTTGATGGGGTAGTAGAGGTTGTAGGGCGCCCCGGCCAGCGAGGTCGTGGCCGTGCCGCCGCTCAGGCCGCGGCCATTGGCGAGATTGGTGCCGTATGCCGTCAGCTCCCACTGCTTCCACGACAAGGACAGGCGCGCGTCGATCTGCGAGTAGCCCGCCAGCTCGCCGGCCTTGTCCAGGTTGGTGGTGCGCCGGCCCATGAAGGAGTGCGACAGGCTGAAGCGGCCCGAGCTGTCTGCCGGCCCCTCGAAGTAATAGCTCCCTTCCAGCGAGGTCTGCAGGCGGGCGGTGCCGGGCAGGCGGGTTCCCGAGGGCACCACCACGCCGCTCGACGCGGTGAAGTCCACCGAGGTCTGGGCATCGATCCAAGCGCCGGCCAAGTTGAAGCTGAAGTCGCTGCTGGGCCGCCACAGGGCGCTGAGCTCGAGGCCCTTGATGGTGGCCTTGCCGACGTTGGCGATGCCGTTGATGGACAAGGCGCCCGTGCCGACCTGGGCGTTCACCTGCGCGTCGCTCCACTTCACCACGTAGGCGGCGGCGTCGACGCTCAGCCCCTTGGCCGGCGACAGGTGCAGGCCCGTCTCGTAGCTCCACAGCGAGTCGGACTTGTAGCGGGCGTTGGACCCGTAGTTGATGCCGCCGAAGCGATAGCCCTTGGCCGCCGATGCGTACCAGACGCTACCAGGCGACAGGCGGTATTTCACGTTGACTTTGGGCGTGAAGCCCGACTCCTGATTAGGCAGGATGGCCACAGGGTAGGCACCGAAGGCGGCATCCAGCAGATGCGTCTCGACCGTGCTGTAGATGCTGTTGCGGTAGTAGCGCCCGCCCAGGCCGACGCTGAAGTCGTCGCTGAAGCGGTACTCGGCATCGGCGAAGACGGCCTTCTCGGTGGTGACGTCGGTGTCGTACTCCGTATAGAGCAGGTCGCCGGGGACGAGGTCGTCGCCCAGCAGTCTGGCGCCGCCCGGGGCCATCAGGCGCTGGTCGTAGGTGTCCTTGAAGCGCTGGTAGAAGGCGCCGACGACGTAGTTGAGTTTCGCGTCCGCCGGGCTGGCCAATCGCAGCTCCTGCGATACGGTCCGCGAATTCCACAACGTTGGACCGTAGACCACCGGCAAAACCGGCAACTCGATGACGGTACCGATGTCGCCGAAGGAGATGGTGACGTCGGAGACGGGCCGAAGGTCCTTGGTCATCACAGCCGTGCTGCTGGTTAGCGTGTAGCCGCCCAGGTCCAGCTCGACCTTGACGTTGCCCAGGTCGAACTTGTCGTTGCGCCGTGACGGCGTGGGAGACGAGTAGGTCAGCCTGCTGCGGTCGGGCGAGATGGCGAAGCCGTCCTCGGTCCGGGTCTTCTCGGTCAGGAACAGGCCGGTCACCTTGAGCCCCTCGGTGGGTTTGAAGACGCCGACGATGCGGCCGCCGCGCTGGTGCAGCTCGTTGGCGTTGCGCACGCCGGTGCCTAGGTTGTCGATGTAGCCGCTCTCCTGTCGATTGAAGAGCACGACGCGCAGGCCGGCCGTGTCCTTGGCCAGCGGCAGGTTGGCCATCACGTACTCGGAATGGTTATTCCCCGCACCAGTAACCTGGCCCACATCCAGCAGTGCCGAGAAGGCGGTGCGCTTCAGATTTGGCTTGTTCGTGGTGTAGCGCAGCGCCCCGCCCAGGGAGGACGAGCCGTACAGCGCGCCCTGGGGTCCGCGCAGGATGTCGATGCCTTCGAGGTCGAAGGGCGCCATGTCGGGGACCAGCGAGGACGAGATCGGGTCGGTGAACGGTACGTCCTCGATATAGACGCCCGTGGTGGCCTGCTGCACGCCCAGGCCGTTGCGGCTGCTGACCGTGCCGATGCCGCGGATGGTGGGCAGGGATTGGCCCGGGTCGCCCTTGTTGGTCTGCACGCCGGGCGTGCGGCGCAGGGCCGCTTCGGCGTCCTTGATGCCGTCCGCCTCCAGCGAGGCGCCGCTCAGCGAGGTGATGGTGCCCGCCACCTCCTGGCGCGACTGGCGGCGCTTGTTGGCGGTGATGACGACCGTGGGCAGCAGCTTGTCCTGAGAACCCGAGGCGCCGGCGGCCGCCTTGTCCTCCGCCTCATTGCCTGCGGCCTGCCCTTCCGCGCTGGCGGCTGCGCCTTCCGGCAGAGGGGGCAGCGCCTGGGCGGTCGCCGAGCACGACAGCACCACCGCGCCGACCAGGGCCAAGGGGCGGGCTGTTGCATTCGTCCGAACTCGATTCACAAAACTCTCCAGCCAAAAAGACCGTCTGGTCGGTTTTGTTAGATTAGCGGCGGTGCTGCTTGAGGTCAACCTAAATATGGCTGGCGTTGTTAGGTTCTAACCCTAGTGCGGTGTGGGGCGGCCGTAAGCGCGTCACCCATGCCGAAGTTCTGGCCGCACGGCGCCGCTAGACGGTTTCCAGCCTTATTGCTGGTGCCCGGCGGACTTCCGATTTGGGCACATTGCTGCCGCGTTCGACGTGTGCCACGGCGACCCGGTGGCTTCACGCGCCATCGTGGTCCAGGACGGGATCCAGCGGCCGGTCCAGTTCGAAATCACGCAGGCCGCTCGGGACGCCGTGCATGCATGGATCAAGCAGGCGGGCTGAGGGCCAAGGACTACCGTTTCCCCAGCCGGCTGCACGACTCGCCGCATCTCGGCATGCGTCAGTACGCCCGCCACGGACACTTGATTTTCCACCTGGACCTGGCTAAAAATTTTGCGGAGATAGAGTCCGCTCGCCGACCCATGATTCTGGAAGTCATTCGTCAGCAGGTAGAGGCCCTGCGCACACCTTTGACAGCCGTGACGCTGAGCACGCTGCCGCGCAAGTCATCGCCGTTGCTTTTGCTGCTTCATTGGCATGGCTTTGCCTTCGACGATCGCGCCCGTCCGCCTCCCGAGGTGCACGAACGCTGGCACAAGAGTCCCTTGCCAAGTTCTGCGCTACAGCTCAACGCAGACTGGTTCGCCATTGAGCAGCTCGACCAGTACATGCTGGACGCAGCGTGGTCGCTGGGCGCCTGGCAGTTGACGCGGGAAGAGCGGCGCGCCTCCAACACCGTGGGCGCCTCTGGTCGCGAAGCCCTGGAGTGCCGCCAGGCATTCGGCGACGATCCGCTGGTGCGGGAGAACGAGAGCCATCTCGTGGATGAGGCTCCCGACCGGGCTCGCTTGCTGGCTGCGGCCAACGCGCTGGGCTATGTGCGCTGGCTGTTCAGACCCGTGGCGAACGGGCTCTGGCGAAACGCGGGACAGGATGACAGCCTGCTCACGGACGGAAGCCGCGCTCCACCTTGTCCCGTCCGTCCGCGGCCCTTGGTAGGCATGCGAACGTCGCACAGCCGCTACCAGCTGGGCCGCGTGGACCGGATCGTGCTGACCTGACTGTTCCCGAGCCCCGGAGCGGGACGGTCAGAGCGGCTTCAGAAGCCGCTCCAGCACCGTTTGCGGGGGCTCTTGAAATCTCCGCAGCCGCTCCTAATTCGCTGACCGGCAGAGCTCGGCACCTTGAGAGAGCGCCATTGCCCCGCCGTCTTTTGTCAATCATCTGCAACCGCAAAGGAGACCCATGATGAACATCCGTCCCCTCTACGACAGGGTCATTGTCAAGCGCATCGACCCGCTGCGTCAGACCGCATCCGGCATTGTCATTCCCGACACCGCGGCCGAGAAGCCCGAGCAGGGCGAAGTCCTCGCCGTGGGCACGGGCCGCCTGTTGCAGGACGGCACCGTGCGCCCGCTGCAACTGCAGCCGGGCGAGCGCGTGCTGTTCGGCAAGTACGCGGGCCAGGCGGTCAAGCTCGACGACCAGGAACTGCTCGTGCTGCGCGAGGAGGACGTGCTGGGCGTCATCGAGACCGCGCAGGCCGCCCCCCAGCGCAAGGCCGCCTGAGGCCTGAGGCACATCCAACCAGTCCCTCAACTTCAAGGAGATTCAAGGAGTACACCATGGCTGCCAAGGAAGTTCATTTCCGTGACGAAGCACGTGCCCGCATCGTGAAGGGCGTCAACATCCTCGCCGAAGCCGTCAAGGTCACCCTC
>SXGQ01755187.1_pt1 | contig 12539 bp, 12 predicted proteins | sample 3178371 | NCBI WGS metagenome assembly SXGQ01 (sample SAMN11356859, study PRJNA531348) | freshwater metagenome | isolation source: freshwater sample F1-20 | place: China: Fuxian Lake, Yuxi | collected 2017-12-25
GTCGCCAGCACGTGCTCGGTCTCGCTGGTGCCGACACCGATGCCGAGCGCGCCGATGCCGCCTGCCGTGGCGGTGTGGCTGTCGCCGCAGGCGAGGATCGTTCCGGGCAGGGCGATGCCGAGCTCCGGCCCGATGACATGCACGATGCCCTGCCGCGGATGCTCCACGCCCCAGTGGCGGATGCCGCGCGCGAGCGCGTTGCGGCGGATGGCCCGCATCAGCTCGCGGCCGCCGGGGTTGCTGTCCTCGTTGCGGCCAGGCGCGGTGGAGACGATGTGGTCCTGCACGGCGAAGGTGAGCTCCGGCCGCGCGACAGCGCGCCCGACCCGCGCGAGGCCATCGAAGGCGAGGGCGCTGGTCGTTTCCTGCACGATGTGCCGGTCGACGAAGATCAGGTCGCGGCCGCCCGGCAGTTCCCGGATGCGATGCTTGTCCCAGATTTTTTCGAACAAGCTTCGGCCAGTGGCATGTGGCTGCGCGCCCATTCCCTTCCCGTTTCCCGCTCGGCCGCTTGCCGCGGCCTTGTCAATTCCCGCGTTGCCCCGACGAACGCATCGGAACAGGATCATGTGACCACCGGGGAAGCGTTATCGCGAGCGATAAAATGGTCGCCATCATCGACAAAAACTCAACCAACGGAGCGCGTCGACTGCCGCCGCTGAATGCGCTGCGTGCCTTTGAGGCGGCGGCGAGACACGCGAGCTTCACGCTTGCAGGCTCCGAGCTCTTCGTCACGGCGGGGGCGATCAGCCGGCAGATCCTGCTGCTCGAGGCGCATCTCGGCGTGCGGCTGTTCAAGCGCCAGCACCGCTCGGTGTCGCTCACCCGCGCGGGCGAGGCCTATCTCGACGGCATCAGGGCCGCGTTCGACCAGATCGCCGCTGCGACCGCGCGGCTCGTGCCGGCCGATGACGGGCGGCTGTTGCGGCTGAAGCTGCCGCCGACTTTCGCGATACGCTGGCTGATTCCCCGCCTCGCGAGCCTGCATGCGCGCGACGAGACGCTCTCGGTGCAGATCACGACGTCACACGACGCGGTCGATTTCGACCGCGAGGATGTCGATGCGGCGGTGCAATGGAGTGGCCGCCTGCCGCGCGGCGTCGACGGCGAGCGCCTGTTCGGCGAGGTGCTGGTGCCCGTCTGCGGTCCGCGCTTCCCCAGGCCGGAAGGCGGCTTCACGCCGGCCGCCCTCTCGCGCGAGGTGCTGATGCACTCGATCCAGCGCCCGCGCGACTGGCCGCGCTGGTTCGAGGCGGCAGGCGTGACCGATGCCAGCCTGAAGCGGACGATGATCTTCCAGAACTCCAGCCTCACCTACCAGGGCGCCATCGAGGGCCTCGGCATCGCGATCGCGCAGCTCGCCTTCGTGCATGACGAGCTCAAGGCCGGCCGGCTGGTCGAGGCGCATCCGCTGAAGGCGCCGTCCGACATGGGGTACTACCTGACCTATCCGGCCGTGAAGTCGGGCCTGCCCAAGATCAGGCTGCTGCGCGACTGGATGGTGGAGGAGGGCAGGGCGACCGAGCGCCTGCACGGCGACGCGGACGGGGCGGAGCCGGGCAGGAGGGCGCGGCGGACGAGCGCGCTCGCCTGACCCGCCTGCCTGACCCGCTGGCCTGACTGCCCTGGGCTCGGCTCAGGCGCGGCTTCGCCGCTCGATCTGCCGCCTCCGGTATCCCTGGTACGCCACGGCGCCGACCAGCAGCACGCCGATCAGCACGCGCTGGAGGTGGAAGTCGGCGCGTACCAGCACCATGCCGTTCTCGACCACGCCGATCGTGAGGATGCCGAGCACGGTGCCGAGGATCGTGCCGACGCCGCCATAGAGCGCGGTGCCGCCGAGCACCACGCCGGCGATGATGTGCAGTTCCATGCCGAAGCCGAGTTCGGGCGAGGTGCCGTTCAGCCGCCCGATCAGCACCGCCGCGCCGATGGCGCAGAACACGCCCTGCATCACGTAGAGCAGCACCTTCACGCGATCGACCTTCACGCCGACAAGCCCGACGGCTGCCTCGTTCGAGCCGATCGCCTGCGCGTAGCGACCGAACCGCGTGTAGTACAGAAGCCACCAGCCGAAGATCGCGATCACGGCGGCGATGACCGCGGGCATGGGCAGCCCCAGCACCTCGCCCTGGCCGAGGAAGCGCACCGCCTGCGGCAGCCGGACGACGACGTCATTGCCCATGAAGAGATGCGTGGCCCCCCGAAGCGCGACGAGCATGCCGAGCGTGGCAATCAGCGGGTTGACGTCGAGTTTGGTGATGACGAGCCCATTGACCAGACCGACGGTTGCGCCGAGCGCGAGCCCGGCGCCGAGCGCGAGTGGTACCGGCACGCCATCGACCAGCAACCGTGCCATCAGGCAGCCGGTGATGCCGACGATGGAGCCGACCGAGAGGTCGATGCCGCGCGAGGCGATGACGAAGGTCTGGCCGATCGCGACGATCAGGAACACCGCGCCCTGCCGGGTGATGTTCAGCTGGTTGTTCACCGCGAGGAACCGGTCGCTGATCAGCGACACGCCGATGTAGAGCGCGATCAGCACGAAGATCAGCGGGTTGATCCGTCCGAGGAAGCTGCCGATGCCGCCCGTGTCCGCCGGGCGCGCCACAGCCGTTGCCGTTCCCTGTGCCATCACGCGCGCCCTCCGCCCATCACGAGGCTCACCACCGCCTGTTTGTCGACCTCCGCCGTCCGCACGACGCCTTCGACCTGGCCGGCGCGCAGCACGATGATGCGGTCGCACACCTCGAACACGTGCTCGAGATTGTGGCTGATCACCAGGATGGTGATGCCCTGCTCCTTCAGCGTGCGGATCAGGTCCATCACCTTGCGCTGCTCCTGCACGCCGAGCGCGGCGGTCGGCTCGTCCATGATGATGAGCTTGGGGTGCTCGTTCAGCAGGAAGCGGGCGATCGCCGTCGCCTGGCGCTGGCCGCCGGAGAGCGAGCGCACGGGCTGGTCGAGCGAGGGGATGCGGATGTTCACGCGGTCGAGCAGCATCCGGGCGCGGGTGCGCATGCCGTCGCGGTCGAGCACGGGGAGGATGCCGAGCACGCGCTTGAGCGGTTCCTGGCCGAGGAACACGTTCGCCGCCACGTCGAGGTCGGGCACCAGGGCGAGGTCCTGGTACATCGTCTCGATGCCGAGGCCGCGCGCATCGTCGGGCGAGCCGATATCGACCTCGCGCCCCTCCCAGCGGATCGTTCCGTGGTCGCGCCGCACGGCACCCGAGACCATCTTGATCGTCGTCGACTTGCCCGCGCCATTGTCGCCGACAACGGCGACGACCTCGCCGGGATCGAGCGCGAAGCTCACGCCCTGCACGGCCTGCACGCCGCCATAGGATTTCCTGAGATCGGTCACTTCGAGAAGCGGCGTGGGGCTCATCGTCTCACCGGCAACATGAGGTGTGGCGGGGGAGGCGGCAGAGGCCTCCCCCGCGCAGGGTCAGGCGTGGTGCTTGTTGAGGAAGTCCACCACGTCGAACATCTCCTTCGCGACCGTCAGCCGGATGCGATAGGCGCTGTCGAGCACGGGGATGTCGGAATAGACGGTCTTCTGGATCTCCGCCTCGCGGCCGGTCAGGTGCAGGATGAGCGCGTTGGCGCTGGCGCGGCCCATCGCGCGAGGGTCGCGGAACGGCGCGCAGCCGATCTCGCGCAAGGACACGGCCTGCAGCTCGTCGATCGTGCCGCCCATCCCGACCACGGTGATCTGGCCGCGCTTGCGGCTCGCCTGCACGGCGTTCTTGGCCGAGACCGCCATGAAACTGTTCAGCCCGATGATCGCGTCGAAATCGTAGGCCGCGAGCGCGCGCTCGGTCTCGTCATACGCCTTCTGGCGGTCGAAATCGGCATGCGCCTGGTACACGATCGTGCTCTGCAGGTCGGCGTGGCTGCGCAGGCCCTTGAGCGCGCCCTCGCCGCGCTGCTTGCTGATCTCCGACGCGGCAGGGCCCCAGAGCAGCACGACGCGCGGCCGCTTCTTGCCGATCGCGCGCATCTGATCGCCGAGCCATTCGCCCGCCTTGAAGCCCATCTCCTCGTGCGAGTAGACGACCCAGTTCAGCACGGCGCTGTCGTAGGGGACGCCGGCCTCGGGGCGCTGGTAGTCGGTCATCAGCAGCTTCGCGCCGGAGCGGCCCACCGCCTCGAGCCCGTTCTCGTTCAGCTGCAGGCTGGTGGGCCCCACCAGCAGGTAGTCGAGCCGGAGATTGGCCATGTCCTCGAGGATGCGCAGCATGCCGGCATGGTCGTTGCTACGGTCGGGCGCGGCCTGGAAGAACTCGTACTGCACGCCTGCCTGGTTCAGGTGCGCGCGGAAGCCTTCGCGAAGCTGGCCGAACAGGGCCTGGAGCTCGATCGAATGCGCGGCGAATCCGACGCGCAGCCGCCGGTTCGGGATGGCCGACTGCGCGGCCTGTGCGAATGCCTGGCCGGCGGCAACGATCGCTGCCGTCGCCGCGGCCGAGCCCTGCAGAAGCGAGCGGCGGTTGATGTCGGTCCTGGACATTGTCGTTTCTCCTTGGTCGTGAAGCCGGTCGCGGCCTTGCCGCACCGATCGTTTGGCCGCCCCTGGGGTCATTCGAGATTCGCGTGCCGGCGGCGGATGGTGGCGAAACCCGGGTCACGTGCCCGCGCAAGGGCGAGCACCGTCTCTTCGAGGAACAGCATGAGCATCTGCTCGAACAGGCTGCCAGGGGGCTGGATGGAGGCGAGGCTGCCCGCGCCGTCCTTCGCCGTGCCCGGAATGACAATGACCTGGTCGGCGATCGCGGCGAGCGGCGCTTCCGCAGAGGCGGTCAGCGCGATGATGCGGGTGCCGGCCGCGCGCCCCGCCCGAGCGATCGCCAGCGTCGTCTCCGTCCTGCCGCTGCCCGAGCCGACGAGCAGCAGCTCGCCCGCCTCGGCAGCCACCGTGCTCGGCTCGCCGACGACCGACACCGGAATGGCCAGATGCGCGAGACGGATGGCGAAGCCGCGCATCACCAGCCCGCAGCGCCCAGCGGCATGGACATGCACGCGCTTGGCGCCCTGCACAGCATCGGCAAGCGCCGGGATCTCCCCGACCGGCAGGCCGGGGGCGGCGCCGAGGATCTCGGCCAGCACGGCAGGGCGGGCGGCTTCAGCCACCGAACACCCGCCGCACGGTGGCGGCGCAATCGGCGAGCATGGCCTCGGCCTTCGGCGGCACCGGATTGGCGCCGAACATGATCAGCTCGGCCGAGAGCCAGCCCGAGTAGCCGCTCGCCCTCAGCGCGGCCGCGGCGGCGGCGAAGTCGAAGCTGCCCTGGCCGGGATTGAGATGCGCGTCGAGATCGCCGTGATTGTCGGAGATGTGCAGGTGCACGAGCCTCTCGCTCAGCGCCGCCACGTGCTCGGCGAAGTAGGCCGCGCTGTCGCGCCCGAGCGCATGGGCGGTGACGTGCACGTGCCCGGTATCGAGCATCACCTTCAGGTTTGGCGCGGCCACGCCGTCGAGCACGGTGCGGAGCTCGTCGAGCGTCTCGACGCCTGTCGTCTCGAGATGGGTCAGCGGCTCGATCACCAGGTCGATGCCCTCGCGGCGCGCGACCTGCGCGAGCCCACCGAGCACCTCGATCACCGGCGCGAGATCCTGCTTGCCGACATGGCGCCAGCCCTCCGCGGTGCGCGACCAGCCCCAGAACGGCGTGGTGACGCACATGCGCGGAAAGCCGAGCGCGGCGGTGAGCGCGATCGCCCTCTCGAAATAGGCGATCGACCGTTTCCTGAGCGCCGCGCCATCGAAGGGTGGGGCGTCGCCCACAAGATAGTTCACCGGGTAGAAGCACTGCTCGGGCAGGAACTGCACCGGGGTCAGGCCGCTGTTGGCGACGATCCGCCTGCAGGCATCGACCGTGCCGCGATCGAGCGCGCCACCGCTGTGGAAGTCATCGGTGTAGGCATGGGGGAAGCCGCCCCAGAGCTCGACGCCGGTGCAGCCCGCGGCGGCGATCGCGCGCAGCGCCTCGGGCAGAGGGTAGTACTTGAACAGCGAGGTGACGGAGGCGATCTTCACGCGGCGTTCTCCACGGCATGGGTCGCGCGCTCGATGCCGCCGAGGCGATGCGCTGCCTCGCGCGTCGCCGGGTACAGTGCGCGGTACACGGCATAGGTCGCGTCATAGGTGTCGCGTGCTGCAGGGTCGGGCAGGACCGGTGCGCCGGTGCGTACCCACGCCCGCGCCAGCTCCTCGACCGGCCGGCCGGAGGCCGCCGCCATCGCCAGCATGGCCGCGCCATAGGCCGAGGCATCCGGCGTCGTCGTCGCGACGACGGGACGTCCGAGCACGCTCGCGAGGATCGAGAGCCACAGTCCGCCGCGCGCGCCGCCGCCCGCCACCCTGATCTCGCGCACCGCGATCCCGAGCCCGGCGATGATCTCGACGAGGTCGCGAAGGGCGAAGGCCACGCCCTCCATCACCGCACGTGCCATGTGCGCGCGCGTCGTCCGCCGCGTCAGTCCTATGAAGGCGCCGCGCGCCTCGGGGTCGTTGTGCGGTGACCGCTCCCCCGTCAGGTAGGGGAGGAAGACGAGGCCGCCAGAGCCGGGAGGGATGGCTGCGGCGGCCTCGACGATGGCCCCGAACCCAGAGCCGCCCTTCGCCTCGGCTGCGTCGGCATCCGCCGCACCTCCCGTCTCGCGCCACCACTGCAACGATCCGGCTGCGGACAGGACGCCGGCCATCATCTGCCATGTGCCGGCCACGGAATGGCAGAAGGTGTGGAACGCGCCGGACGGGTCGAGCGTCACCCCGGGAAGCTGGGCGTAGACGACACCCGACGTGCCGAGCGTGATCGAGAGGATGCCCGGCTCGGCCACGCCGTTGCCGATCGCCGCCGCCGCCTGGTCCGCCCCGCCGCCGACCACGACCAGGCCTTCGGGGAGATCCGTCAGCCGCGCGGCCTCGGCGCCGAGCCGCCCGCCTTCCTCTGCCGATTCGACGAGGTCCGGAAGCCAGGAGCGCGGGATCTCCAGGGCCTCGAGCGTGTCGGCCGACCATCGGCGTGCGCGCACGTCGAGCAGGTTCGTCCCCGAGGCGTCCGTCACGTCGGTGATGCGCGCGCCGGTCAGGCGGAACCGCACATGGTCCTTCGGCAGCAGCACCGTCGCGGTGCGCGCCCAGGCTTCGGGAGCATGGTTGCGCAGCCACAGGATCTTCGAGGCTGTGAAGGCGGTGCGCGGCGGATTGAGCGTCCACTCCACGATGCGGCCGCCGGTGCGGGCGACGATCTCGTCGCACTCGGCCGCCGTGCGCTGGTCGTTCCAGAGGATCGCGGGCGAAACGGATCGGCCAGAGGCGTCGAGGAACACCGAGCCGTGCATCTGACCGGACAGGCCGAGCGCCTCGGGCCTGCCGCGCGCGGCCAGGGTGCGGCACACGGCCTGCGCCGCACGCCACCAGACATCGGGATCCTGCTGCGACCAGCCGGGGTGCGGCGTATCGGGCGCGTAGGCCTCGGTCGTCTCCGCGACGATCCGCCCGTCACGGTCGACCAAGAGCCCCTTCAGGCCCGTTGTCCCGACATCAAGCCCGATGGTCAGCACCTGTCCCCTCCCGTTCCCGCATGCTGTGCAATCTCTTGCAGCATTGCAAGACCTTCCGTAACGTCGATGCATGCAGGCGAGGCGCGCCACGTGAACGCTTTCCCCGGCGCGGCGGCGTCCGTCCTGCCTGCGCGTGGCCGACGCCTCGTCGTGCCGAGCCTGTTCGCCGCCGATCACGCCGCGCTGGCCGATGCCGCCGAAGAGGCGGTCGCGGCAGGGGCGAGGCGGCTGCACATCGACATGATCGACGGCCGCTTCGCACCCGGGCTCGGCCTCAGCCTCGGTGCGCTGGCAAGCCTCGCCGCGCGCTTTCCCGCCGTCGCGTTCGACGTTCACCTGATGGCCGAAACCCCTGACGCACTCGCGCTCGAGGCTGCCGCCCTCGGCGCGGCGAGCGTGACGGTGCATGTCGAGGCGGTCGAGGAGCCCCGGTCCCTGCTCCACCGGCTTCGCGAAGCGGGCGCCGAGCCCGGCCTCGCGCTCAATCCGGCAACGCCACGCGACGCCTTGGCCGGCGCGGCCGATGCCGCTGCGCTTCTGCTGGTGATGTTCATCGAGCCGGGCCGCGTAGGGCAGGCGGCGCAGCCGGAGATGCTCGCCAAGCTGCGCGACCTCAGGTCGGCGCATCCTCGCGCCTGCCTGGTGGCCGATGGCGGGATCGACGCCGCGATGGCCGCCGCCGCCACCGCCGCGGGGGCAGACCACGTCGTCTGCGGCAGCGCCCTGTTCCGTCCCGGCGTCGCGGCCGCGTGGCCCGTGCTGGCCGCCTCGGTGGAGGGCGCGTGACGGCGGCGCGCGACATCGAGGACGTGATCGCCATCGCGCGCATGCGGTGGGAGGAACGTTGCCCGCAGGTCGAGATCGCGCGGCGCCTCGGCGTGTCGGAGGCCACCGTCTCGCGCGCCTTGAAGCGGGCGTTCGATCTCGGCCTCGTCGAGGTGCGGATCGCCGCCTCCGCCTCGCGCCAGCCGCAGCTCGAGGAAAGGCTCGCCGAGCGCTTCGGGCTGAAGCTCGCCATTGTCGTCGCGACCCAGGGAGACGAGGCCGAGACACGTCAGGTGCTGGGCGAGGCCATGGCGCGGCGCCTCGACCAGGTGATCGAGCAGGGCAGCATCATCGGTGTGTCGGATGGCGAGACGACCGCCGCGGTGGCGCGCGCCGCAGGCCGCAGCCGCGCAGCCGATATCGAGGTCGTCTCGCTGATCGGCGGCGTCGGCGCACCGGAGCAGGCGAGCCACCCGGCCGAGGTGTGCCGCACCCTTGCGCGCGCGCTCGGCGCCAAGGCCTGGATGCTGCCGCTGCCAGCGGTGGTGGACGATGCCGAGACGGCGCGGCGGCTCAGGGCGCAGAAGAGCGTCGCGTCCGTGTTCGACCTGATGCAGCGGCTCGACATCGCGCTCGTCGGCGTCGGCGGAACGAATGCCGATGCCGCCATCGTCCAGCATGGCGTGATCGGCGAGGCCGACATGCGCGCGATGGGCGCGCGCGGCGCGGCAGGGACGATCTGCGCACGGTTCTATGATCGCGCGGGCAAGCCGCTCCGCTCGTCGCTCGACCAGAGGACGATCGCCGTCACCCAGGCCGATCTCCGCCGTGCGCGACACTGCATCGCGGTTGCCTTCGGCGAGGGCAAGCGGGCGGCGATCGCCGCCGCACTCGGCGGCGGCTGGATCAACGGCATCGGCACGGATGCGGCAACGGCGCTCGCCTTGCTGGAGGCGGCGCGCGAAGGGGGAACAGCGTGACGGCGTCGGGATCATTCAGGCTCTATGTCGACAGTGCCGACGTCGCATCCTGGCGGCGCCTGCTGCCGCTCGGCCTCTTCCATGGCGTGACGACGAACCCGACGCTGCTCGCCCGCGCCGGCGTTCCCTGCCGGATGGACAGCATCGTGGTCCTCGCCGACACGGCGCGGCGCCTCGGCTGCGCCGAGCTGCATTGCCAGGCCTGGGGCGAGGACGCCGCCGCGCTCGCTGCCTGCGGCGCGCGGCTTGCCCACATCGACGCCGAGCGCATCCTCGTGAAGCTGCCGGCGACGGTCGACGGTTTCACGGCTGCCGCAATGCTGACCCGCGCGGGCATCGGCGTGACGATGACGGCGGTGTACACGCCCGCCCAGGCGCTCGCCTCGGCGGCGGCGGGTGCCTCCTACGCTGCGCCCTATTTCGGCAGGATCGGCGATGCGGGAGGAGACGCGGAGGCGACGGTCTCCGCGATGCGCGCGGTGCTGCGCACGGGAGGCGACGCGACGCGGCTGCTGGTGGCCAGCCTGCGGAGGCCGGAGGATGTCGGGCGCCTGGCCGCCCTCGGCTGCGACACCTTCACCATGGCCCCGGCGGTGGCCGAGGCGCTGGTGACCAGCGAGGCGAGCGAGGCGGCAGCGGCGGTCTTCGCCCGCGACGCAGCGGGCGCCTCGCCTAGCTCCTGAGCCCGGGCAGGTGGCCCGGGCGGCCGAACAGGTAGCCCTGGCCCAGCTCGACGCCGAGCTCGATCAGCATCGAGGCCTCAACCTCCGTCTCCACCTGCTCCGCGATGACCTGCGCGCCGGTGCCACGGCAGAGCTGCACGATCTGGCCGAGCAGGGCGCGGTCGCGCGCGCCGCGCGCGCCGCCGCGCACGAACTGGCCGTCGATCTTCACGTAGTCGACCGCGAGCCGCTTCAGGTGCCGGATGCCGGCCGCGCCCGCGCCGAAATCGTCGAGACACACCGCGTGGCCGCGCGCGCGCAGCTCGCGGATCAGCACGGCCGCCGCCGCGGCGTCCTCGATGTCGGCCGTCTCGGTGATCTCGATAAGGAGCCGCTCGTTCGGCGCCCCGTGGCGGTCGAGCGCGTCGAGGCAGGCGCGGGCGAAGTCGGGGTCGGACAGCGAGATCGCCGAGACGTTCACCGCGACCTGCGCCGCCGTCGCCGCCGCCAGCGCCTCGGAGGCCGCGCCGAGCACCGCGAGGTCAAGGGACGGGGCGAGCCCGGCGGCCTCGGCGAGGGTGACGAAGCTCTGCGGATCCTGGGCCATGCCGTCGGGGCCGGGGAGGGGGCGGATCAGCGCCTCAAAATGGCTCACCCGCCGGTCGGCCAAGTGTACGACAGGCTGGTAGGCGAGGCGGAAGCGCCGCCGCCCGATCGCGCTTTCGACATGTGCCGCCTCGGCCGACAGGGTCTTGATGTACCGGGCGAGGCCGCCCTTGCCCGACCCGCCGACGGCCTTGGCGATCGCCGTCGGTCCACCCTCGGCGAAGCGCGAGACGAGAAGCCTGAGTGCGCGCACGGCGCGGGCCTGCTCATCCTCCTCGGCATCGAGCGGCAGGTCGGTCGCAGCCACGCGGAGCGCGGCAGAGGCGGGTGCCCGGGCGCGGGCAAGCGATTCGATCGTGCGGGCGAGCGATCCGGCATCGAGCCCCCCGCCATGCACGAGGCCCCAGCGCCCGCCGCCAAGCTCGCCGGCCGCACCGCCGGGGGCGGCATTGCCGATCGCCTCGCCGATGCTGTCGAGCAATTCCGCCCGCGCGCCATGGCCGAGCATGACGGTCGCCTCGGCCAGGCCCTCGACCTCGACCAGGGCCAGCCGCGCGGCGGCGCCGCCTCCGGCCGCCTCGCGCAGCCTCGGTTCAGCGATGCGCAGAAGCCCCGCCTGGTCGCCCGCCATCGCGCTCGAGACGGGAAGCGGGGCAGGGAGCTGGCCGAAGGTGAGGCAGAAGCGCTCGCCGCCGCCCGCGGCGAGGCCGGCCAGCGAGAAATGGGTGCGGGCGGGATCGGCGATCCTGACCCCGATCGGGGAGAGGCGGCCGCGCACGGAGAGGTGGGCGAGCGCCGTCTCGAGCGCGGCATGGTCCTCAGCCGCGACCAGGCGCGAGACGGGGTGGCCGAGATAGGCCTCGCCAGGCCGGCCGAGGCGCGACTGGAACGCACCCGCGGCGAAGGTCACGCGCTGGTCGCGGTCAACCTCCACCAGCAGGTCGGAGGCGGCGAAGGCGAAGGCGAGGAGGCGTTCGCGCGCATCCAGCGCGGACTGCCTGCCCTGCCCAGCATTCTCCGGAAGCTCGGTCTTTCGCGTCACGCTGCCCATGGTCCGCTCGATCCGCGTGATCCTGCCATGGCGGGGTCAAGGCAGGGTTAACGGTTGGTCATCATCCTGTGAGGCAGGTCACACCGGAACCGAAACGGCTCCCGAGCCGACGGGCGATGTTTACAAAAAAATCAAGTACATAACCATGTCGGCTCGCAAATCACCCGGCCATCCCCTCCTCGGCGTTCAGTACCGCGGCGGCGACACACACGACGGCGGCGATTCGCACCGCCGCGTGACCCTCCGCCAGGCTCAGCCCGGCCCGGCGGACATCGTGCTCGTGGGTCTCGAGGCCCATGCCGAAGCCACCTCGCCACGCCCGGCCTTCACCACTGCAATCGTCCGCTTGATGGGATCGAAAACTCTCCACGTCTTTAATACGATATCAAGGGTTTGTGGCTGTTTCCTGAAGCGGCGCGGCGCTGCTGGGCCGACTGCGCCGCATAACAATCGCAATTTGGGCAGGAGCCGCGACGCCTCCCGTATCCGCTGTTCAATTGGATCGTCTTTGATGGTTTGATCGACCGAACCGATGGCCATCCTTCCCGCCCTGCAGCAACTCCGCTCCCTTACCGCCCTTGCCGAGCACTGGCATCTCGGCCGGGCGCGGGTCGCGTGCCCCCTCATGAAATCAATGGGTTCGGATGGAATTCTTGCGCTGTATCGCACCATCGCGCGCAGCTTTTCCTCACCGCGAGGCTGCTGTCGCTGCTCGACCAGGGGCGGTTCGGCCTCCTGCTGCTCGCCCTCCTTGCCGAGGCGCAGGGGACGGAAAGCCTCGCCCTGTTCGATGATCACTTCTCCGTCGCCCAGCCGCCGGGGCATGCTCTCGCCGGCCGCGCCAAGATCCCGGCAGTGCCTGAGCGGCCAGGCACTCGCCGCCGCCAGCCTGCACGCGTCCGAA
>SXGQ01181341.1_pt1 | contig 12538 bp, 14 predicted proteins | sample 3178371 | NCBI WGS metagenome assembly SXGQ01 (sample SAMN11356859, study PRJNA531348) | freshwater metagenome | isolation source: freshwater sample F1-20 | place: China: Fuxian Lake, Yuxi | collected 2017-12-25
AGGGAACTCGACGGGCGGCAACGGCTCGGTGTACGAACCGCCACTCACAATCGTGGAGACCGCACGGCGAAGGCGAAGTGCGTCGAGCGGTTTGATGATCCAACCATTGGCACCGCTGCGTCTGGCCATGTGAACGTCCGCGGTGCGGTCGAGGAGCATGAGAACCGGGACATACGGCGCGAGCCCACCGCTGTGATCGAGACGAAGATCCATGGTGACGGCCATCGCACCCATCGACCCGATTTGAAGATCAAGCACCGCGATGTCGGGTGACGACTCATTCACCGTGCGAACGACGTCACGACCATTGGAGACGATGGTGAAGCGTGTGTCGCCACTACCGAGCGCAGCGACCACTTCGTCGAGCACCCACTGGGCATCTGTCGCAACGAGAATGTGCACGACTGAACTCTACACACGAGCCGCGTCAGCTCAATGAGTCGGCAAGCCGCATGACTCCTTCGAGGTCATGGATGTCCGTATGTTGTTCGCCAATCTCAACCGTGGTGACCGCACCGGTCGGTGGGGGAGTCATACGGTCGACGAAGGACGTCACGAGGTCACGTTCGCGAAGGGCACGTTCGCGAAGCGCTCGAACGTTGTCGTCGAGCCACATCTGCACGCCGTCGTCGGCGTTCGACGACGATGCGTCGAGAATCGTCGTCGGTTCATCGAACAGCGGCGTGAGTCGATTGGCGAACACGATCGACGGCGTGATGCGTGTCGCATAAAGCCGGTCGACGAGCAGCCCTGTGTCGTTCAGAGGTTCAGGTGACGGTGAAATCACGATGGCAAAGGTGGTGTCGTTCGCGCGCAACAAACGTGACACCGAACCTGCGCGCTCTGCAAAGCCGGTCTCCATGCCTTCGAATGCGCGCAGGAAGTCGATGACGTCACTCATCACGTTCGATCCGACCACTCTTCCGATGATCTTCAGAACTGGCTGCACAGTCGCGCCGATGACGCGCAATCCACCACGAGACGGTGCGGTGAGAATTCGAAACAGCGGATGTCGAAGGAACCGCACGAGACGTTCGGGCGACTCGATGAAATCCAACGCATTGCGTGACGGTGCAGTGTCGAGCACGACGAGGTCGAAACGTGGATCTTCATGGAGTCGAAGCAGCATCTCGGCTGCCATGTAGTCCCTGGTCCCCGATAGTGAACCTGAGATCGATTTGTAGAAGACATTCGAGCGGATGAGGTCCGCTTGCTCGGTGGTTGCTGCGAAGCGCCCGATCAGGTCGTTGAATGTCGATGAGACGTCCAGCATCGCTGCCCACATTTCGCCTGTTCCGATGCGCTCGACCAGCGTTGGTTCGTTGGAAAGTTCTCCTCGGCGACCCAGAGCATCAGCAAGTCGCCGGGCGGGATCGATGGTGATGACGACAGCCCGTCGCCCTTGTCGGCCTGCGGACAGAGCAAGCGCTGCTGCGACAGTGGTCTTGCCGACCCCACCTGATCCGCAACACACGATGACTCGTTGTGTTCCAAGAAAAACGTCGACACCACTCACTTCGTGTCTCCTGTGAGTGCGCGCACTTGGTTGATGAATGCGAGTCGCAGAATGTCTGCGGAGCTGTTCGTATCAGCGACGTCGGGTAGCACAATTCGTTGCAGAGGCACTCGCTGGCGTAACTCGTCCATGGCAAGAATCTGACGCTGGCGACGTGTCAGGCGATATTCGAGTGCGGCGCGCTGCGATTCTGTGTGGCATGCCTGACGAAGTACGTCAGCTTCAGCGGGCAATTCGTCGAGGTCGCATCTGTTCACGGTGAGCGGCGAGAGATGCACACCGAGTTCGTCCTCTAGGTCGAAGGCAGTGTCCACAAGTTCCATGACCGGAGTGAGCTCTGGTGTGGTGACCAGCATCAGTCGGCAGGCGGTGACATCGGCGAGCATCGCGCGCACCTCGTCGGCTTGCTGACGAATCGGGCCTGCCAGCACTGCTCGACCGAGCGACATCGGCGCGCGAAGGAGCGACAGCGCCTGCCCCGCTGGTGGACCGTCGACGACGAGTAGATCCTGACTGCCATCACGTGCCAACTGTTTGATCTTTCCGAGCACCAGCAAGTCGTCGATACCAGGTGCGGCCGATGCGACGACATCGACGATGCCGAGAGATGACAATTGCCTCGTCACAAGTCCGAGGCCACGAGTCGAGAGGTACTCAGAGAGGGCATCACCTGGCTCGAGTGTGAGATGTTTCACGGCGCCAGCGAATTTGGGCTTCTCGCTCTCGTCTTGCCGACTTTCGTCTGCCAGTACTCCGATTCTCACGAGCAGGACGGACAAACCTGCCTCAGCCGCGACAGATGCCACGGTTTGTGCGACCGTTGATTTCCCAACGCCACCTTTACCGGCAACAATGAGAACTCGTGATGCCGTCAGAAACTGCGCCAAGTCCATCGATGAAGGTGACCTTCTAGTGCGCACGCACAGCATGCGCCGGTGGTTGCTCGCCGCGGGTCTCGTGGGTGCAGCACCTAGCGCCGGCTTGGTCAGTGGTGATGGCATCGTGCATGCCGAAGGGGTGAGTCACTCGTCGGTTCTGCACGTCGACTATCGTGCCACAGCCACCGATTCCAGCGAGTTGGCTCCGGTCGATGTCGTCGAAGTGAGCGGATTGCTCGACGACATTCTCGTTGACGAGATCGAACAAGCCCTCGAGCGTGCGACGACGAACGGGTCACAGGCTGTCGTGTTGCAATTGAACAGCCGCGCATCGGTGGTCTCTGAAGACAGATTCGTCGAACTCTTGACGCAAGTGGCTGATGCATCTATTCCCATCGGGGTGTGGGTGGGGCCATCGGGCTCTCGCGCATACGGTGCACCCGCACAACTCTTGGCCGTCGCCGATGTCACCGCGATGGCTCCGGGTGCCCGCATCGGATACACGGGCACATTGAAAAAGGTCGGAGGTGCAGCAGTCAGTTTCGGTGCAGCTGACGACTTGTTGACGAACGGGTCAATGGGATTTCTCGAAGCACGTGAACAAAAAGTGCTCAGATTCTCGACAGACGACCGTGGCGTGCCGGTGTTGCGGAACATGTTGTTCGCACTCGACGGTCTCACAGTGAACGGGAAGCAACTTGACACCGTGGTCGATGATCTCGATGACAATGGTCAAGTCGTGCGCAAAGCCACGACGACACGCTTCTTCAAGCTCGGACTCGTTCCACGCCTCCTGCACACTGTCGCAAGTCCGGCCTCGGCATTTCTCCTCATCTCTGCAGGACTCGCTCTCTTGATCTTCGAGCTCTTCACCGCGGGAATCGGGGTCGCTGGGCTCGTCGGGGCTGTGTGCACCTTGCTTGCGAGCATCGGGATGTCTTACGTGCCGATCAACGGCACCGGACTCGTGCTGTTGTTGCTAGCGATGGTCGCCTTCGCAGTCGACGTTCAAGTGGGTGTGCCCAGACTGTGGACTGGTGTAGGACTCGTGCTCTACATCATCTCGTCGTTCATTTTGTTCGAGCCTGTCGGAGCACACGTCATGCGGCCGTCCTGGATAACGCTCGTCGCCTGCATCGGGAGCATCGCTCTCACATTCATCGTCGGTATGCCTTCGATGACACGTACCCGTTTCGCGACCCCGACGATCGGACGTGATTGGTTGATCGGACGCGAAGGTGTCGCAGTAGGTGCCATCAACCCCAATGGCACCGTGAAGATCGATGGTGCTGAATGGCGCGCGCGGACAAATCGAGCGACGCCATTGGCCGACGCACAAAGTCTGCGCGTTGTCGCTATCGACGGTGTGACACTCGAGGTCGAGCCTCTCGAAGGAGGCGCTCGCGACTATCGCGAGATGCGCAAGAGCGGCGACGTCGGGAGCGAATAGATGCTCCTCATCTTGCTCGCGTTGCTCGTGCTCGTGCCGCTGGCCGAGGTATGGGTCATCGTGCAAGTGGGATCAAACTTGGGCATCATCACGACTGTCGTACTTCTGGTCGGAGTGTCGGTGATGGGCACGGCTCTCACGAAGTACGAGGGACTGCGCGTGTTTCGTTCCTTCATGTCCGCGGTCGACAAAGGAGAGATGCCGTCGCGTGACATCGTCGCCGGTGCATGCTTGCTCGCGTCGGGCCTGCTTTTTCTCGTCCCCGGATTCGTGACCGATGTGCTCGGCATCGTGCTGCTCTTGCCACCAGTGCGCGCAGGGCTCGCACACTTCATCTTGCGTCGACGCGGTGCACGCTCGAAGACCCGTGTCGTGCGCGCGACATACTCCGGTCCGATCGTCGACATCACGTCTGTCGTCAACGAGAACGTGAATCGACCATCACTGGGCCAGCCCTCAAAAGATGCGAATGGTGATGACTGATGAGTGCCCCCCACGGACCAGGCAAAGACGAAGACTTCGACCCGCGTGCGATTCCGATCCGACCAGCTGCCACTGTGTTGTTGGTACGTGATGCACCACGTGGAATGGAGGTGTTCATGTTGCGGCGCACACTCAGCGCAGTGTTCGCAAGTGGCATGTATGTGTTCCCCGGAGGTCGTGTCGACGACAGTGACGGTACGGACGAGATGTCGAAGTGCTGTAGTGGACGGAACGACTCACAGGCGAGTGCGCTCTTGCGCGTGCCGAAAGGTGGTCTCGCATTCTGGGTCGCCGCCATTCGTGAGTGTTTCGAAGAAGCCGGTGTCCTTCTTGCGACGCACAACGCGACAGGAAATGTCGTGCAGTTCAGTGATCCGGGTACAGCCGATCGCTTCACGGCGGCGCGTCACCGCATACACGAAGGCGACTTGTCGCTCATCGATCTGTGTCAACAAGAAGACCTCACGCTCGTCACCGACGACATCCACTACGTGAGCAACTGGATCACGCCCCTCGGTGAGCGCCGTCGTTTCGACACGAAGTTCTTTCTTGCCCGTGCGCCTGAGGCGCAAGATCCACTTCACGACGACAAAGAGACGATCGACAGTCTGTGGGTGCGACCTGAGGAAGCGCTGGCGAAATGTGAAGCCGGTGAATTGGCCATGCTGCCTCCGACAATCGGCAACCTTCGTTTCCTTCTCGAACACGGATCCATCGACGCCGCAATGGAAGCTGCGCAACAAGTCGGAGTGCCGACGCCCGTGCAACCACGACTGCGATATGACGCCGATGGAAGAGTGACCGGTGTGGTCATGCCCTGGGAACAGGGATACGACCAGCTCGAGGGCTAAGTGCGCGAACGTACTGTGACGACTGCAGCTTCGGAGTCACGTGCGGAACATCCGGCCATGTCATCGGTGTCAGGAGTTTCGTCGATGATGCGTCGAGCGATCATGCGGAACACTGTCGCCGCATGACCGGTGCCGGCAAGCGCGACCGGCTCACCTTTGTCACCACCATCTGACACCGCCGGTTCGATGGGTACCTGGCCCAACAGTTCGACACCGATGTCAGTCGCCAAAGTGCGTCCGCCACCTTCCCCGAACAACGGATACTCCTGCCCGTGGTCGCAGGTGAACGAACTCATGTTTTCGATGACGCCAGCAACTCGCAAGAAACTGCGTCGCGCCATGTCAGCAGCGCGAATTGCGACCTTCTGCGCAGACACCGCAGGTGTCGTGACAATGAGGAGGTCTGTGCGCGGCAACATGCGGGCGAGTCCCATCTGGACATCTCCGGTACCAGGGGGCATGTCGATGAGGAGGAAGTCAAGGTGACCCCAGTCAACGTCATTCAGAAATTGTTCGACCGCTTTGGTGAGCATGAGCCCGCGCCACATGAGTGCAGTTCCCTCGTCCTCGACGAGCATGCCAGTTGACACGACTTTCAACGTGCCGGCGCCGACACGTCTTTCGTTCGGGACAATCATCGGCTTCTCGCGGCCGTCAACCGTGCGCGCTTGCAGGCGATCGGGCATGCCGAGCATCCGCGGAATCGAAAAGCCCCAGATGTCTGCGTCGAGAACTCCGACGGTTTTGCCTTCCGCAGCGAGTGCGGCCGCAAGGTTGACGGTCACCGAACTCTTGCCGACGCCACCTTTTCCACTGGCGATCGCCAACACTCGGGCAGACAATGGCACAGCTGTGTCAGGTGCTTGTTCTCTTGCGTTCCACCTGGCACGTGTCATGACCGCGGTGCGCTCGTCAGCCGTCATTTCACCCCAGTCGATGGAGACTTTCACGATCGATGGGTGGTGGATCAGGCGACTTTCGATGTCCTTCTTGATCTGTGCGCGAAGCGGACAACCCTTGATGGTCAGCTTCACCCCGATACGAACGATGTAGCCGCCGTCGCCAGGCTCGAGGGTCACGTCGCCTGCCATGCCCAGATCGACGATGTTGTCGCCCAATTCGGGGTCCATCACGGCGCGCAGCATGGCCCTGATGTCATTGACGTCGGGTGCCAGGGGCAGGCTCACGCATTCAGTGTAAGAGCCTTGTACGATTTAATGTCGAAGCACCCCGCAGATTCGGGGCTCTACGTACAGGAGGCACCTCCCATGATCACCCTCACCGATTCAGCAGCAAGCAAAGTCGCTCAACTCCTCGAGTCAGAGGGGACACCCGAGTATGCGTTGCGTGTCGCGGTGAAGTCTGGCGGTTGCTCAGGTTTTCAGTACGACATGTATTTCGACGGTGACATCGCTTCCGACGACGTGGTGACGACATTCGGCGCCGTGAAGTTAGTTGTCGATCCGGCGTCGGCTTCATTGCTCGATGGAGCGAGCCTTGATTACAAGGACGGGCTCACTGAACAGGGATTCGCCATCACGAACCCGAACGCCACACGCAGTTGCGGTTGTGGCAAGTCGTTCAGCTGAACACGTGTCGTGACGTCAGCCGTTCAGGGCTGACAATGTATTCCTGACTTCGTCGACGTCGAATATTGCATCGAGACGTTGACGTAAAGTTCCTGTCGCATCTGTAATGAACAACGCAGGTTCAAAGGTCAAGTTGTAGGCCTTCACAGCCGGGGCCACTATTTCCGCCTTGTCGTCGCTGTACACGTCGGCGTGCACGAACACCACGTCGTCACCAGTCGACTGCGACAACTCGATAAGAGCGTCGAGAGCCGGAGCACATGTCCCGGTCTGGCAGTACGCGGGTGTTCCGATGAGGTACACGACCTTTTTCCCCGAGGCGAGTGCGTCGGAGAGAGTCAGGTCATGGAACGGGCACAGGCCTTCTGCACGAGTGCAAATCGGATTCACTCCCCGAGTATCTCTTGTCGTCGGTGTGTCAAACGGCGGTAGGGAATCGCCGACGAGTGGAATGGCGACAGAAGTTCTCTCGACCACCTGAAGTGCGGCTCCGGTATCGGGGCCACCATCGACAATGAGCGAGTAGAGACCAGGCTCAGCGACTGTGACGACGAACGGCCAATACGGCTGTGGAATGCCATTGCCATGTTTCGGCGCAGAGAGCGTCGCGTCGACCACGTCACCTGTATCTGAATTCACGAGCCGACCAGTGAGAGTGTTCGGAAGTGCTGTGTCGCTGTCCGTGAGCACACCCTTCTGTGTGGCGAGCGAGATGGGCAGGCGCAACTCTCCGGGCACAAGAACAGTTCCAGGAAAACGCTGGACTAGTGACAGATCTTTCGGGAGAGATGTGCTGGCTCCACCGTCTGAACCACAGGCCGCCAACAGCACGGCTCCACCAGCAACCATCGCCGACGTCCGCATGAACTGCCGGCGTGACAGGAGAGAGGCTTCAGACATGGCCCGCACGAACTCGTTTGTCACGTCGCAATCGTAGGGTCTGCAGTTGCTGACCTAGTGTTGAGGCATGACAAAAGCAGTGGGTCCGTACACGCCAGTTGTTCGAGCAGGAGATTGGATCATTGTTTCCGGTCAACTTGGCATGAAGGACGGTGCGCTTGTGTCTGGTGGTGTCGCCGCGCAGACCGCACAGGCCGTGACGAATCTCAAAGCACAACTTCAGAGTGTCGGTGCGACGTTGAAGGACGTGTCAAAGACACTGTGCTTCCTCACCGACATGGACACTTTTGCGACGTTCAACGAAGCGTATGTGGCGGGTTTCGGCGGAAGTCGTCCTGCGCGTAGCACCATCGGTGTCGCTGCTCTTCCATTTGGCGGTGCTGTCGAGATCGAAGCGTGGGCCTACAAGCCTGAGGCCAAGACGAGCGTGTCTGCGTCGTCACTGGCGAAGAAGTCTGCTGCGAAAAAGTCAGCAGGCAAGAAGGCGACTGCAAAGAAAGCACCCGCAAAGAAGTCTGCTGCGAAGAAGCCGACCAAGAAGTCACGAAAGGCTCGGTGACGCTATGCCTGGTGTAATCGTCATCGTTATCGCATTGCTTGCATTTCCCATCGTCGTCGGTCTGTCCACCGCGGCCCTCGCAGGAATCATCGGTCACTTCTTGTATAAAGATGGTGAAGCGCGACACGAAGGAAGCGAGTTGGTCGACCTCAACAACTGAGGGCGACCCGCACAATTGACAGTACGACGATGACATATCGTCCCTCGATGCACGCCTTCGACCGTGAGGCGAAGAAACTCAGCAAGCGCATTCTTCGTTACGCGTTGAAACGAGTGCGCATGGATCCACCACTCGACCACGCGGTATCGGAAGCTGAACTTCGTCGTCGCGCGGGTCGAACCGTCACTCGTGAAGGAATCGGCGCGCAACGTGCGCTGTCCGTCTGGGAAGACGTTCTTGCACCAGCGTGCATCAGTATCGATCATCCCCGGTATTTCTCTTATGTCCCGGCAGCACCGACCGAAGCTGCGGGGTTGTTCGACGTCGCTGCGTCGGCAGCGAATATTTTCGGTGGGTCGTGGCAGGAAGGTGCTGGCGCGATCTATGCCGAAAATGAAGCGCTTCGGTGGATTGCTGATCTCGCCGGCCTGCCGTCTGAGGCGGGTGGGGTGTTCGTGTCTGGTGGAACGGCCGGCAATCTCTCTGCTCTCGTGGCGGCGCGTTGGAAATGGCGACACGACTCGGCTTCTGCGATGGATATGACACGTGGTGTCATCATCGCGTCGCGGTCAGCGCATTCGTCAATCACGCAGGCAGCCCAAGTGATGGATGTCGATGTGGTGTGGGCAGCTGACGACGATCGAGGACGGTTGGTTGGTGAAGCGGTTCACGCCGCATGGATGTCGATGACACAAGATCAACGAGTGCGTACCTTTTGTGTCGTTGCGACGGGAGGAACGACGAATGTCGGCGTCGTGGATGACCTTGCAGGAGTGGGGCAGATCGCGGCGGACCTGGGGCTGTGGTTCCACGTGGACGCCGCCTATGGCGGAGCAGCGCTCGCAGCACCGTCAGTGCGGGCTTTGTTTGATGGGGTGGAACGGGCTGACAGCATCATCGTTGACCCACACAAGTGGTTGTTCGCACCGTTCGATTCTTGTGCACTGATATATCGCGACCCTCGTATCGCGCGCGCTGCTCATACTCAGCACGCTGAGTACTTGGACGCTCTTCGTCACGATGACGACTGGAATCCGTCGGATTATGCACATCACCTCACGCGACGTGCACGCGGTTTACCACTGTGGTTCAGTCTCGCTGTGCACGGCACCGACGCATACACAGATGCCGTTGAACGCAATCTCACTGTCACCCGCGAAGGTGCAGAAGACATTCGAACATCGTTGTATCTCGAACTGGTCATGGATCCCGAGTTGAGTGTGCTCGTGTTCAGACGAAGAGGTTGGACAACTGAGCAGTACTACGCGTGGTCTGACACCGTCCTCACCGACGGGCTCGCATTCGTCGTCCCGACGTCGTGGCGGGGTGAGACGGTGCTTCGGTTGTGTCTCGTGAACCCAGCCACCACCCGCGACGATCTTCGACTGGTGTTCAACTCTCTGAAATGATGTCTGACGATGAGTGAGACGGTCGACCTACTGGTGCACAACGCGACTCTCGTCGCGACCGTCGATGCGACGCGCCGAGAATTGCCTGGTGGCTGGGTGGCGGCGAAAGACGGTTTCGTCGTGGCCGTGGGGGGAAGTGCAGACCCCAAACCGACAGCGACGCATGTCATCGATGCGACTGACTGTCTGGTGACACCTGGTCTCGTCAACACCCATCACCACTTGTATCAGAACCTCACGCGTGCGTATCCGCCGATGACGAACGCTCCGTTGTTCGGTTGGTTGCAGACGCTGTACCCACTGTGGCGTGTACTTGATGAAGAGGCTGCACATGTGTCGGCATGGGTGGGGCTCGCTGAGCTCGCTCTGTCCGGATGCACCACATCGACTGACCACCTCTACTTGCACCCACGCAATGGTGGTGATTTGTTGTCAGCTGAAATTGCCGCAGCAGTCGACTTGGGTGTGCGGTTCCACCCCACACGGGGCTCGATGTCGCTGTCACAAAAAGATGGTGGTCTACCGCCGGACGATGTCGTGCAGACTGATGACGAAATCTTGGCTGCGTCAGAAGACGCCGTCCGACGACATCATGACCGATCACACGGAGCCATGGTGCGCGTCGCGCTTGCTCCGTGCTCACCTTTCAGTGTCACGAAGCAATTGATGATCGATTCAGCTGAGCTCGCGCAAAAGCTCGACGTCAGGTTGCACACTCACTTCGCAGAGAACAGCGAAGATGACGATTTTTCGTTGGCGACATTCGGATGTCGACCGTTTGACTACTTGAAAGACGTCGGCTGGTGCACAGACCGCACTTGGGTGGCACATTGCGTGATGCCCGACGCAGACGAAGTACGACAGCTCGGTGCTGCGCGCATCGGCGTCGCACATTGTCCGAGCAGCAATCTCATCCTCGCGTCTGGCATCTCCCCGGTCGTCGATTTGCGGGCAGCAGGCGCACATGTCGGCCTGGGCGTCGACGGATCGTCGTCTGCCGACTCTGCGTCGCTGTGGTTGGAGGCACGCCAAGCGATGCTGCTCGCGAAACTGCGCAGTGGTGCCGGCGCAGCCGATGCGCGCATGGCGCTCGAGTGCGCCACCATCGGAGGAGCAGGTTGCTTCGGTCGGATTGGTGAGATCGGCTCATTGCAGGTTGGTGCTGTCGCAGATATTGCAGTGTGGTCGCTCACCGGGGTGGCTTTTGCTGGCGCGATCGCTGACCCGATCGAAGCGTGGTTGAGGTGCGGGCCGACCGCAGCACGTGACACCATCGTGAATGGTCGAGCCGTCGTTCGCGACGGACACATCGTGAGCAACAAAGTCGACGAGATGCTCGCCACACACCGCCTGATTGCTTCTCGTATGCAGCAGATCGGTTGAGTGACCATGTGGCATGCATTTTGGTTGAGCTTCGGCGTGATTTTTGTTGCCGAACTCGGAGACAAGAGCCAACTGATGGCACTTGCATTTGCGACCCGCTACAAGGTGATGCCAGTTCTCATTGGAATCACTGCGGCGACATCAATCGTTCATCTGGCGTCTGTCGCACTTGGTGGAGCTCTTGGTGCAGCATTACCGACGAAGCCCATCAATTTCGTGGCGGCCATCGCGTTCGTCATCTTCGGGTTGTGGACCCTTCGTGGTGACGAACTGAGTGCAGAAGAAGAGAACCGTGCTGCTCAGATGGCACGAAGTGTCGTGTTCGCCGTCGGTTCCGTGTTCTTCCTTGCTGAGCTCGGTGACAAGACGATGCTCGCGACTGTCACGCTCGCGACACGCGAAGGACTTTTCGGTACGTGGCTCGGGTCGACAATCGGCATGGTGATTGCAGACGCACTTGCAATTGTCATCGGTCGTGCGCTGGGGAAGCGTCTTCCGGAACGCACCATCAAGATTGGTGCGGCAATCGTATTCTTCGTTTTTGCTGTGCTGCTTTTTGTCGAAGCGCTCAGCTGACGCCCCAGCGCGACTGTCCGAATCGATAGCCGACGCTGCGCACAGTCTGAATGAGATTGGCGTGCTCTTCACCAAGTTTCGCGCGAAGGCGACGAATATGAACGTCGACGGTACGAGCACCGCCGTAGTACTCGTATCCCCACACTCGTGACAACAGTGTCTCGCGGGTGAACACTTTGCCCGGGTTTTGTGCGAGGAACTTCAACAACTCGTACTCCATGAACGTGAGGTCGAGTGGCTTGCTGTTGAAAGTGGCTTGGTAGGTCTCGAGATTCAACGACAGTCCGGCGTATTCGACCATTTCGGCACCCGACACTGGTCCGCCCGCCAGCCACAGCGCATGACGAAGACGTGCCTCCAACTCACGGGGGTGAAATGGTGCGAGGCAGAAATCGTCGTACAAGTCGTCGCGAAGTTCAAGGTCGGCGATTTGAGCGCCAGTGACCAGCACGATGACAGGTGAGACCGGGTTGTCGCGCTTGCGAAGCGACCGCGCGAATGCCCAGGCACCTTCAGGATCGGTTTCGCATGACACGACAGCCCCACCCCAACCCTGAGCCGGTTCTGCGCGTTCGGCTTCATCTGGGTTGGCGACTGCTTTCCAACGAAACCCGGCGAGGTCAAGGAGCCGTGCGACGTCGGGGGAGGCCGGATCGGGGAAGACGACGAGCGTGTCGATGTCGGTCACCACACCACCTACATCGACTTCAGGTATCGGTTCAACTCGAACGGGGTCACTTGAGTCTTGTACGCACGCCACTCGTCGCGCTTATTGCGCAAGAAC
>SXGQ01505176.1_pt1 | contig 12537 bp, 11 predicted proteins | sample 3178371 | NCBI WGS metagenome assembly SXGQ01 (sample SAMN11356859, study PRJNA531348) | freshwater metagenome | isolation source: freshwater sample F1-20 | place: China: Fuxian Lake, Yuxi | collected 2017-12-25
CCCGGTCGCTTCGACCGCCACGTGCTCGTCGACCGCCCCGATGTCCGCGGCCGCGAGGCGATCCTGCGGGTCCACGTCGCCAACGTGAAGCTCGACCCGGCGGTCAACCTCGAACAGATCGCGCGGATCACGTCCGGCTTCGTGGGGGCCGACCTGGCCAACCTCGTCAACGAGGCGGCCCTGCTCGCGGCCCGCAACGACAAGCCGGCCGTCGGCATGGACGAGTTCAACGAGGGCGTCGAGCGGGTGACGGCGGGCCTGGAGAAGAAGAAGCGGGTCATTCACGAGGACGAAAAAAAGCGGGTCGCCTACCACGAGGCGGCCCACGCACTGGTCGCCTTCTCGCTGCCCAACACCGACCCGGTTCACAAGGTGTCGATCATCCCCCGGGGACTGGCGGCACTGGGCTACACGATGCAGCGACCGGAGGACGACCGCTACCTGCTCACCCAATCGGAGCTCGAGAGCCGCATCCAGGTCCTCCTGGCCGGGACGATCGCCGAGGAGATGGTCTACGCCGACGTGTCGACCGGTGCCCAGAACGACCTCGAGCGGGCCAGCGAGATCGCCCGGGCGATGGTCATGGACTACGGCATGAGCCGCCTGGGTCGCGTGGCCTACCGCGAGAGCCCGCGGTCGCCATTTTTGGCCGGTGGCGGTGCCGACCTGCAGCCAGCCCGGGGCCACAGCGAGCAGACGGCCCGCGAGATCGACGAAGAGGTGCGACGGTTCGTCGACGCGGCCATCGTGAAGGTCCGGCGGATCCTCGAGGCACGGCGGGTCGCGCTCGAAGCCGTCACCAGCCGGCTCATCGAGTGCGAGGTGATCGACGGCGAGGAACTCCGCCGGATCGTCGAAGCGGCAATCGACACGCCCCAACTGGTGCCGGGGACCGACGCCGAGCGCCGGCCGCGGCCGGCGGCCGAAGCCGCCGAATCGAGCCCGGGCACGGCCGAAGCCTGACCCGGCCGGCCCGAGAACCGCGCCAGCCGTCACGGTCCGCCCCGCCGGATGGGTCGCTGGAGCCGGGAATGGCCGCCGGCCGATGTCTCCACCACGGAATCGTATCCTGCTTCCCCGACCCCCTGCGCCGGCGTCACCGCCATGTGGAAAAGCCTCTGTCTCGCCGCCGGCATCTTTGCCTGCCTGCTGGGCGTCGAGTTTCTGCTCATCGACTCCGCCGTGGTCCTGCCGGTGCACGGCGGCAGCGGCCCCCGGGTCTTCTCCGCCCCCGACTGGGCTCCCTGGACGCTCCTGTCGGTCGGTGCCGTGACGATCATGCACTTCGTCACGCTGCCCGCCCGCAGCGCGGCCTCGTCGCACCCGTTCCAGGGGCGTTGAGCGTTAGCGCGGCTGCGGATTCGCGGTTCCCATGGAGGAGGCGACGGGCCCGGCCCCGTCCGAGCGGCACATGATCCAGACCGCGGCCAGACCCGCTCACGACACCGTCATCTACGACGGCGACTGCCGCTTCTGTCGCAGCCAGATCGCCCTGCTCCGCCGGCTCGACGCCACCCGGCGGCTGGCGTTCGTGTCGCTCCACGACCCGGCGGTGGCCCGCGACTTCCCCGAAATCCCCCGGGAGCAGTTGCTCGCACGGATGTATGTCGTGGACCGCGCCGGCCGCGCCCGGGGCGGTGCGGCCGCGGTCCGGTCTCTCACCCGCCGGCTGCCGCTGTTGTGGCCGCTGGCCTTGCCGCTGCACGTGCCGGGCTCGTTGCCCCTGTGGGAGGCGGCCTACGCAATGGTGGCCCGCAACCGCTACCGGATCGCGGGTCGCTGCGACGACGGCAGCTGCCGCATCCACTGAAGCCCGCGGCCTACTCGGCGGCGGGCTCGCCCTCGGACTCGCCGCCCGAGGAGATCTCGCGGAGCAGGCGGGTCATGGTGTTGGCGTGCACGCCGAGCAGCTGCGCGGCCTTCGCCTTGTGACCCCGGGTGATCTCCAGGGCCTCCTTGATGGCCTGCTCCCGCAGCTTCACGAGATCGAGGCACGGGAGCCGTGTCGCGGCCGGCTTGCCGGCACGCGACCGGATCGGCAGGACAGGCTCCATCTGCAGGACGTAGGCCTGCTCGATCACGTGCTCGAGCTGGCGGACGTTGCCCGGCCACTCGAAACCGCAGAACTCCGCCAGCTTCTCGGGCGAAGGCTCCCAGACGGGCAGCCGGTATCGCCCGGCGAACTTCCGCGAGAAGAACTCGATGAACGACGGGATGTCCTCGGACCGCTCCCGCAGCGAGGGAACCCGCAGCTCGATCATGTTGAGCCGGTAGTAGAGGTCCTCGCGGAACGCACCTTTCGCCACCTCGGCCTCGAGGTCGCGATTGGTCGCCGCGACGACCTGCACGTCGATCGGCAGCGGCTCGTCGGCACCGACGGGAAGCACTTCGCGCTGCTGCAAAACCCGCAGCAGTTTGGCCTGGAGCTCGAGCGGCATCTCGCCGATCTCGTCCAGGAACACGATGCCCCCTTGGGCCGCGCGGAAGATGCCGAGCGCGCGGCCGGCGGCACCCGTAAAGGCACCCTTCTCGTGACCGAAGAGCTGGCTCTCCGCGAGCGACGGCGTCAGCGCCGCGCAGTTGACCGGGACGAAGGCCTTGTTCCGTCGCGGACCGCTGCGGTGCAGCAGCCGCGCCCAGAGTTCCTTGCCAGTGCCCGTCTCGCCGGACACGAGCACCGTGCACTCGACCTCCGCCGCCCGCTCGATCGCCTTGGCGATCCGGCGGACGGCCGCATTCGAGCCGAGCACCCAGTTGCTTGCAGCGACCGGTGCTTGTTCGCAGACGGCGGCCGAAGCGGACTCGCTGACGACCGCAGGGTCGAGCGAACCCCCGCGGGGATCCCGCGCAGCGGCATCGGTGCCACGAAAAGTCTGCGGCCGCAAGGCCATAGTTACTGTTCCCTGGTCGTCAGACCAACAAGCCCCTGGCGGCCGACGAAACCGTTCTTCAAGCCGTAGGCAATAGTATGGCGGGAGGGGGGGTCGGAAGCAATCTCGCGGTCAAATTTTTTGGGAATCGCGCCAATCCCGTGAAAAAACCGGTTTTCAGGGCCCACCGCCCCCCCTTTTTTCCCCGGCCCGGCCCCCGTCATCCCGGAAAAACATCAGGTGCTGCCAGGGCAGCCGGTCGAACTCGCGGGCCAGATCGAACCCCGCGGGCTCGAGTTCCTCGTGGATTTGCCGCTTGGTCATCTTGTGCAACGGCTTGATCGGCACGGCCGGATCCTCGCCTCGAAACTCGGCCAGCACCAGCCGCCCGCCCGGCTTCAGGCACGACCGGATCCGCGCGAGCATCTCCTCTGGATGCGAGAACTCGTGGTACACGTCCACGCACAGCACCATGTCGATGCCGGCCGCAGGAAGCCGCGGATCGATCGGCGTGCCGAGGACCGGGCGGATGTTGGCGAGCCCAGCCGCGGCCGCCCGCTCCGCGAGCATCCGCAGCATCTGGGGCTGGATGTCGACGGCGTACACGACCCCCCGCGGCCCCACCCGCCGGGCGAGCTCCAGCGTGTAGAAGCCGTTGCCGCAGCCCATGTCGCAGATCGACTGCCCCGGCTCGACGGCCAAGGCGTCGAGGAGTTGCCGGCAATCCTCCTCCCGCTGCCGGCTCTCGCGGACGAGCCAGGCGGCGCCCTCGTAGTGCATGGTCTGGGCGATCTCGCGGCCGCGGTGATGGGTCCGCGGCGCGGGAATCGGTGTCGTGCGATCCACCGCGGTGTCGATCGGCACCGCCCGCGGTGCCACCGCGGTGGTGGCGGGTGGTTCGCCATGGGCCACGGCCGCCATTACAAGCGGCAACACCAGTCGATGCATCGCACGGAGGCCGCACATGCCACCGAGTATAGCCCCGGCGGCCGGATGTCCCGTCAGGCCGCCGCGACGTCCTCGAGGAGCGGGCTGCCGGCGGCGTCGTAGAAACTCGCGACGGTGATGCCGTTGGCGACGGCATATTCCGCGAGCCGCGCGGCATCGACCAGGATCGTCCGGCCAGCCTCGACCGCCAGCACCGTGGCCCCCGCAGCGCGCAGCGACTCGAGCGTGCCGACGCCGATCGTCGGCATGTCGAACCGCAGATCCTGCTGCGGTTTGGCCACCTTGACCACCGTCATGCCCCCCGCCGGGCAGAGCCCACCGGCCCGGCGGATGCAGGCATCGGTCCCCTCGATCGCCTCGACGGCCAGAGGCGCCAGGTTCTTCACCACGACCGACTGACCGACGTCGAGCCGGCCGATCTCCTTGGCCAGCCGCCAGCCGAAGGTGATGTCGGCGAGCTGCCGAGGAGTGAGCGGGCGACCGGCGAGTACGCCGCCGGCGGCGAGCAACTCCGGCGCGAAGTCGGTGGCCGGGCAGATCTGCACGCCGCGGGCATCGAAGGCCGCCGCGATGGCCCCCAAAAGCGAGTCGTCACGGTTGTCGCGGCGGCGGCTGATGACGTGCGGCCAGAAGGTCTTCAGCCCCGTCCAGTCGGGCACGAGCCGCCGCCAGGCCCCCTTCTCGAAGAGCTTCGTCTTGTGAATCTTGCCGGCCATCGTGGCCCGCGCCGCGCCGTGGCGGCGGAAGAACTCCACCGCCTTGCCGATCTCGGCCACACCCACCTCGCCGTAGTGGTCGGCGAGGGGTTCGAGCGCCGCGTCGGCGTGACCCGAGATCGCAAGGATCGCGGGGCGGCCGCCCCGACGACGGATCGCCTCGGCGACGGCCACCGGGAACCGGCCCCAGCCGGCCAGGATGCCCACCGTCTCGCCGGCGAGTCCGCGCTCCGTGACCGCGTGCGTGCCGTGCATCCCCGCGCCCTCAGGCCGCCTCGGCCGCGCCGCGGCCGCCCGCGCGTTCCAGGCCCTCGACCCGGGCGGCGAGCGACTTCAGGTCCTTCCGCATCTCCGGCAACTTGCTGATGGTCGCGAGCTGGAGTTTTCGATCGCGCAGGTCGATGGCGGGCTCCCCGAGGACGGTCTTGCCCGCCTCGATGTCGGAGGACACGCCCGACCGGGCACCGAGCACCGCCTTGTCGCCGATGTGGACGTGGTCGCGGACGCCCACCGGTCCGGCCATCACGACCCAGTCGCCGGTGCTGGTGCTGCCGGCGATGCCGACCTGCGAGCAGATCATGTTGTGCCGGCCGAGCCGGCAGTTGTGGGCGATCATCACGAGGTTGTCGATCTTCGTGCCAGAGCCGATCACGGTCGGACCGTAGGTGCCGCGGTCGATGGTGGTGCCGGCGCCGATCTCGACCGCGTCGGCGACCTCGACCCAGCCGAGCTGGGCGGAGAGAACGTAGCCGGCGGCCGTGGGCTTGTAGCCGAATCCGTAACCGCCGAGAACGGCATTGGCGTGGACGATGGAGCCCGAACCCACGACGGTGTTCTCGTAGAGCACGGCGTTGGGAAAGATCTCGGTACCGGCGCCGATCCGGCAGCCGGCCATGAGCCGCGCACCCGAGTGGATCGTGGCGCCCGGGCCGATCTCCACGTCGGCACCCACGGTGGCGAATGCATGGATGTCGACGTCGGCGGCGATCCGGGCGGTGGGGTCGACGGCGGCCTGCGGACTGACGCCCGTCCGCGGCCGCGACCGGGGTGGGCGGAAGCGGAGAATCGTCGCCGCGAAGGCGGCGTGGACATCGGCCACCTCGATCGTGGGCCGGTCGAGCGGCCCGGTGCCTGTGAGCACGATCGCGGCGACGCAGCGGCTCTTCGCGAGCAGGTGGAGCTTGTCGGGCGAGTCGACCAGCGCGATCTCGTCGGGCCCGGCGGTCTCGAGCGTCCCGGCGCCGGCGAGCGGCGTCGTGGCAGGGCCGCCGACGAGCGTGCCGGCGAGCGCGGCGGCCAATTCTCCCAGCGTGATCGGCATCGGAAGGCCTCCCTGGCGACGGCCCCGGCGGGCGGGGCGGGGGCGGGAGGGTAGGGAAGGGCCCGCGGGGGCCGCAAGGCCGGTTCAGGCCACGATCTGCGGCTCGGTCTCGCGGTCGTCCTCGACCTGGGCGCCCGTCGCCAACCAGCGGGGTGGCCAGAAGAAGACGAGCAGCACCGCGGCCGCGGCCAGGGCCATGAAGGTGGGATAGAGGAACAGTTGCCGGTAGTCGACCGTGCCGTCGGCGGCGGTGAGCCGGGTCTGGAGCGGGATGAACAGCCACTTTGCGGCCAGGTCGCCGAGGCCCAGCACGAGGAGGTTGAACAGGCTCTGGGCGCTCGAGCGGACGTCCTTCGGGAAGGCCGCGTCGATGAAGATGTAGAGCGTGGCGAAGAAGAAGGCGTAGCAAATGCCGTGCAGGACCTGCACGAGGATGATCACCGGCTGGTTCTGGGGCAGGAAGGCGAACACGGCGAACCGGGCGGCATGGCCGAGGATGCCGAGGATCATCGTCGTCTTCCAGCCGAGCTTCGCGAGCACCCCGCCGAGGACGGCCATCGTGAGGATTTCCGCCACCTGGCCGATGCTCATCACGGGCATGATCCACTCGGGTTTGATGCCCACCGTCTGGCTGCCCAGGAAGCCGCCGGCGAGAACGAAATATCCGTTGTGGATCACGGCGTCGATGAAGGTGACGACAAACAGCACGAGCAGGTACGGGTACGAGAGGTATCCCGTCGCCTTGAGCCAGGCGATTCCGGCGATGCCACCCCCGTCCGCCCGGCGCGGCGGCGTGTGCGGCAGCGTGAGGCTGAAGGCGGCCAGCGCCAGCGACGTGATTCCGGAGACGAGAAAGATGTTGCGGCTCGCGGCGACTGCCTCGGCACCGACCTTGCCCTGGAGCACGAAGTACAGCGGCCAGGCGGCGAGGATCCAGCCGATCGTGCCGCCCATCCGCACCAAGCCGAATTCCTTCTGCGCGTTCTGCATGTGTGTGAAAGCGATCGAGTTCGACACCGAGATCGTGGGCACGAAGAGCAGGGCATGCACGAGCATCAGGCCGAAGAACACCGGAAAGACGCCGAGGCCCGCCGCGGCGGCGATCTCCTTGGCCCAGTACATCGCCAGGATCGCCAGTCCGCCGACGAGATGGCTGAAAGCCATGAACTTCTCCGCCGCGAACGTCCGGTCCGCGAACTGGCTGGAAAAGAAGATGCCCACGATCGAGGCGATAGCGAAGGCGCTGCCGACCCAGGCGATCTGGGAATCGGTGAAGGCGAGGCCGTCCTTACCCATGTAGCCCCAGATGAGTGGCAGCCACGCCCCCCAGATGGCGAACTCGAGGACCATCATCAGCCAGAGGCGAAACGTGGGGGCGGGAGCGGTGTTTGGATTCATGCCGCGGAGCATAGCACCACGGGCCCCGCTCGTCCTACCGGCCGCGGAGATCGGCGAGGCCCCCGTCCACGCCGAGCACCTGCCCCGTGATCCAGCCCTGGGCCGGGTCGAGCAGGAAGAGGATCGCCCGGGCGATTTCCTCGGGTTCGCCCAGCCGGCCCAGCGGGTGCATGCCGATCGAGGCTTTTTCGGCGAGTTCACTCGCCACCAGGCCCTTCGTCAGCGGCGTCCGCACCAGGCCGGGCGCGACGGCATTGAAGCGGATCCCGCTCTTGGCGTAGGTCGCGGCGGCGGAGAGAACGAGCCCGATGATCCCCGCCTTCGCGGCCGCGATCGCCTCGTGGTTGGCCAGCCCCACGCGGGCCGCCGCGCTCGAGACGAGGACGACCGAGCCGCCGGCGGCCCTGAAAAGACGGCCCGCCGCCCGCACGCAGCCGAAACCACTCGTAAGATTGGCCGCGAGCGTCGCGTGCCAGTCGGCCGTGGTCGTGAGGTGCGCGGGCTTGAGCAACAGCGATCCCGCGCAGTTGACGATCCCGTCGAGGCCGCCCAGGGCCGCGGCTGCCGCGTCGGCACAGGCGTCGATCGCATCGGGGTCGGTCGCCTCGACCGCTGCGTGCGGCATGGCGAGCTCACCGCCGAGCGTCGCCAGTCTTTCCGCGTTCCGCGCTGCGAGAAAGACGTGTCCGCCTGCGGCGACGTGCGCCCGCGTCACCGCGGACCCGACGCCACCCGTCGCCCCGATCACGAGCACCCGCTGCGCCACGACTTGTGCCCCGCTCCCTTCCTGCCCCTGCAAAAGGATCCTGCAGACGCGCGTCTAGAGCCAGTTGCCCACCGTCTGCTCGAGCCGCGCTTCCGCCGCCATGTCCCGCAGTTTCTCGAGGGCCCGACCCTGGATCTGCCGGATCCGTTCCTTGCAGACGCCCATCTTCGATCCGAGTTCTCGGAACGTCCGCGGCGGCTTGCCATCGAATCCGAATCGGGCCACGACGATGTCCCGCTCCCTGGGCTCGAGATCCTCGAGGAACTGGCCGAAGAGCTCCTTGAGCATGCCGATCTGCTCGGCCGAGCAGTATTCCTTCGATGGCGGCTGGGCAGCGCGGTCCCGCAGCGCCTCGTCGTCGGCGACGAACCGTTTGCGGAACTGGCGGCCGCGGTGCGAGAGCCGGTAGAAGTGCCGCTGGATGGCGTAGGTGGCGTAGGTGCTGAACCGATTGCCGAGGGAAAAGTTGAACTTCTCCACGGCCCGCATGAGCGCTACGTTGCCCTCGCTGACGAGTTCTTCGAAGGCGTACGTGGCATCGACGAACTTCTTGGCGATGGAGACGACCAGCCGGAGGTTGGAGGTGATGAGGATGGCCTTGATCGTCTCGGCCTCGGTGAGGAGCGCCTCGACCCGATCCATCTGCCTGGCCGAGGCCCGCCGCCGATCGAGTTTCCGCCGCTCGACGCCGGCCCGATACTTCAGCCAGTTCATCCGGCGGAAATAAAACTGCTCCTCGTCTTTGGTGAGCAGTCGCGTCTGGTAGAGGCTCGCGAGATACGGCGACAGCCCCCGGACGTCGGACTCACCCCGGGGGCGCTCCAGCGGCACGGCGGCGGCCGCCGGCAGCGTGGAGGCGAGCCGCTCGGCCGCCTTGCGGCGAAAATCACCGGCGGCGATGAACTCGATCTCCCGGGCGAAAAACTCCTCGCGGCGGAGTCGCAGGGCGGACCGCCGGGCGGCCGGGGCCGAACGGCTTCGCCGGGGCTTCAACGTCGCCCCGGTGGCGGGAAAGGCATGGGCGATCATCGCATACGCTCCGGAAGGTGCGGCGCGGATCGCCTGCGACCCTCGCCGTCGGCTTAACCGGAGCGGCGGGCCGTGCGTAACAGGCAGCGGCTCGCCGGGGAGGGGTTCCGGAGGAAAAGCGGCGATTTAGGCCCGAACAACCGCCCGGCCCCGGCCTGCGGCGGCCGCAATGCGCCGCCGCCTGATGGCCAGGACCATGCCCGCGGCCGCGACGAACGAGAGCATCGTCCCGGAGGGTTCCGGAACGGGGACGAGCGCCACGCCCATGTCGATGTGCTCGTTGCCCACCAGCGCGACCGGGAACGCCTGGCCCTGGTACGTCCACGGCGTCGACGACGGATATTCATAGTCGCTTCCCGTATCGAACACGCCGAAGGAGTAGGTGGCCGATCCCGTTGCCGTGCCGCCCCCTTTCGCCGCGGACAGCGGGGCCGACACGGAGAACACGACGTTGTAGAGGCCCGGTGCCGAAAACCCGTAGTTGAAGTGCGTGTGGGCGGCGACGTTGACGGTGAAGGCGTCGGGCGTCCCGCCGGCCGTCGACATCAGCGGCACGACGGACGACCAGCTGCCGGTGGTTCCCGAGTTCCAGACCGAGAACGCCCCGGGCGCGGCGCCGCCCCCGCTGCCACTGACCGAGGTCAACGTCCAGGTCAATGGACCTGCAAAGTCGCCGGCGACGAGTTCCTCGGTGCCGACGCTCAAAAAGAGCACGCTCTGATTCTGGTTCTTTGGCAAAACCCAGATCGACCCATTCGCAGTTGCGCCCGTGAAGTCGTACTGGCTGCCAACCGGACGCGTGGTCTTGGCCGCGGCCTTGACGGGCAGCAGGGCCGCGTCGGCCGCCGCCTCCGGCGGATCGATCTCCGCGGAATGAAGGTGCAGATCGAGTTCGTAATTGGATGCGATCGAGATGGAGTCGAAGCACAAGCCCAAGATGACCACGAGTACGACGGTCGCAACGGTATGGATCGAAAATTGGTGACGCACGCTGAGCGAATGGGTCATGATGTGAATCTCCTTCAGCGACTGATGGGCAATGGAAAATTGAAGTTCTCGACGACCCAGGCGTTGATGGTGGATTCGGCGAGCAATTCAACGTGGCCGTCCGCATAGAGGGCGTGCGAGCCCTGCTCGTGGCGATCCGTCTGCACGTCCAAGCGGATCCGATTCCAGGTCCGCGAGACCCGGGTCGGCAGCGTGAGCGGATCCTTGAACCAGTTGACGGAATGGGTGTGATCCGCGTGCGACGTGCCCATGCTGTTCGCGGTCTCGAAGGCCACGAAGGTCTTGGAGGTCGCCGCCAACTTGTTGAGGTTCGTGACGGCGCCCGTGTCGCCGCGAATGCACACGTAGGAGTTGAGGATGTAACTCGTCAGGTCCATCCGCAGGCGGCTCGAGCCGTGCGGATCGTCGGGGCAGATGCGAATCTCGTCGACTTCCTCCAGGAACGGCGCCACGGTGAAGATCCAGGCTTGATCCTCCTCGCCGTGGCCCAGGTCGTGCGTCGAGAGCGGCATGTTGCCCCGATGCGCCTCGGCGAAGTGGGTGATTCCGAGCCCGACCTGCCGCAAGTTGCTCGCGCACTGCGTGCGGCGGGCGGCGGACCGCACGGACTGCACGGCCGGCAGCAGGAGGGCGATGAGCGTGGCGATGATCGCGATCACAACGAGGAGTTCCACGAGCGTGAAACCACGGCCGGCCCGAATCATATCGCGATTTGTTTGCATGTGCAATAGGGTTGCAAAAAGGCTGTGCCTGCGGACCTTTTTGCATAACAGTTGCAAAAGCCTAGCGGCCCGCGGGGGGCCGGTCAAGCGGCCGGTGCCAGCTCGTTTTTCCCGACCGGTCCGGGCCGACCGGGGCCGCGTAGAACGTTCCAGAGGGGCACGGTCGTACGAGCCCGCCCACGTGCGGGCCAGGGACGCCGATCATGAAACGCCTATTTGGCCGGCGCTCACGGCCTGCTTCCCGCCGGCCCGCGATGCTGTCCTGCGAGCCCTACGAGCGGCGGATCGTGCCTGCGACCGGCGGCTTGTTGCCCGCGTTCGACATCGGAAACCCCGCGGTCGCCGAGATCTGGGTCGACCCCACGGCCGGAAGCGACGCGGCGGCAGGTGGCTCCCGCGGGGCGGCTGTGCGGACGCTCGCCGAGGCCTGGCGGCGGGTGCCGATCGCCACCCCGCTCACCCAGGGCGTGCGGATCAACCTCGTGGCCGGCACCTACCCGGAATCGGCGGTGCCCAACTACTGGGAGAGCCGCCACGGGAGCCTCGAGGCGCCGATCATCGTCCGGGCCGCCGACGGGCCCGGCACCGCCCGGCTGCCTTCGGTCAACGTCTACGACTGCCGGTATTTCTATTTCGACGGCCTGGAAATCTCGGCCGGCGGCGGCGACGTGGTGCACTTCGAGGCTTCGAGCCACGTCCTGCTCCGCAACGTGACGATCCGCGGCACCGGCGACATCGCCGCCTACGCCTCACCGCAGGAGGCCCTCAAGATCAACCAGTCCCAGCACGTCTACATCGAGAACTGCGACATCTCGGGGGGGTGGGACAACGCGATCGATTTCGTGGCGGTGCAATACGGCCACGTCGTCGGCAGCCGGATCCACCGGGCCGGCGACTGGGCGATGTACGCCAAGGGCGGTTCGGCCTACCTCACGATCACCGGCAACGAGTTCTTCGACGCGGGCACCGGCGGCTTCACCGCCGGCCAGGGAACGGGCTTCGAGTTCATGGTCTCACCGTGGCTCCACTACGAGGCCTACGGGATCACGTTCACCAACAACGTCATTCACGACACGGCGGGGGCCGGGATCGGCGTCAACGGCGGCTACGACATCCTCATGGCCCATAACACGATGTACCGCGTCGGCTCCCGCAGCCATGTGATCGAGGTGGTGTTCGGGGGCCGCACCTGCGACGGCGACCAGGCCGCCTGCCAGGCCCGGCTCGCCCTCGGCGGCTGGGGCACGGCCGTGGTCGGCGCCGAGGAGCCGATCCCGAACCGCAACGTGTTCATCGTCAACAACGTCGTCCTCAACCCCGACGGCTTCGCGAGTCGCTGGCAGCACTTTGCCGTGGCCGGACCGCGGCCTGCCGGCAGCGGCAGCAACATCGACTCCCCGGCCCGCGCCGACGACAACCTCGTCATCCGCGGCAACGTCGTCTGGAACGGCCCGGCCGACCATCCGCTGGGCATCGAGGCGGCCGTCCTCGCCGCCGACGTCGCGGCCCACAACGCGATCAATTCGATCCGGCCCGTGCTCGTCGATCCCGCCCGCGGGGACTATCGGCTCGCCAACGGCGGGAGCCTTCCCACAGCCGTTGCGATTCCCGCGTTCACGTGGGCCGACCGGCCGACCCGGCCCCTGGTGCCCGCGGGCGGCACCGACACCGCCGTGCTCTTCGACCACCGCGGCCTGCCGCGGAGCGGCCCGCAGGTCGCCGGCGCGTTCGCGGCGCTGGCGGGCGAACCGCCTGCGCC
>SXGQ01639645.1_pt1 | contig 12537 bp, 17 predicted proteins | sample 3178371 | NCBI WGS metagenome assembly SXGQ01 (sample SAMN11356859, study PRJNA531348) | freshwater metagenome | isolation source: freshwater sample F1-20 | place: China: Fuxian Lake, Yuxi | collected 2017-12-25
GTGCCGGCCGTGACGGCCTGCCCGCGACGGCCTGGCTCGCCTACGGACTGCAAGACGTCGTGCAGCAGCGCCAGATGATCGAGCGCAGCGAGGGCAACGCGACCTACAAGCGGCGCATGGGGCAGCTGCTCGACGCGATGCTCGCGCTGTGCGAGACGGTCGAATGCCGGCGCGTGCAGCTGCTCGCCTACTTCGGGCAACAATCGACCAAATGCGGCAACTGCGACACGTGTCTTGCGCCGCCCGAGAGCTTCGACGGCACGGTGCCCGCGCAGAAGCTGCTCTCGACCGTCGTGCGGCTCGACCGCGAGCGCAACCAGCGCTACGGGGCCGGGCAGCTCATCGACATCTTGCTCGGCAAGCGCACCCCGCGCGTCGAGCAGCTCGGGCACACCGAGCTCAGCACCTTCGGCATCGGCACCGAGCTGGGCGAGCAAGAGTGGCGCGGCGTCGTGCGGCAGCTGCTCGCGCAAGGCCTGCTCGCGGTGCAGGGCGAGTACGGCACGCTCGGCATCACCGAGTCGAGCGCGGCGGTGCTGCGGGGCGAGCGCGAAGTGCGATTGCGCCGCGAAGCGCCACGGCCCACTCGCAGCTCGAAGCGCTCGGCACCGAGCGACCTGCCGGCCGAGGCCGCCGGGCTGTTCGAGCGGTTGCGCGCGTGGCGAGCATTCACCGCGAAGGCGCTCGAGGCACCCGCCTACATCGTGTTCGGCGACGCGACGCTTCGCGGCATCGCACTCACCGAGCCGAGCACCCTCGACGAGCTCGGGCAGGTGAGCGGCGTCGGTGCGGCCAAGCTCGAGAAGTTCGGCGAGGCTGTGCTCGCGATCGTGCGGGGCGAAGAACCGGCCGCGATCGACCCCACTGCCGCACCCACAACTGCTGCCTCGCCGAGCGCTCGCTCGAACCGAAGCAGGCCAGCGCAGCGAAGCGTCGAGCCCGAGTTCGCTCCGCCCCTCGACGAGCCGCCGCCCGACGAGTTCGATCCGCCGTCGCCAGACGACTACTGAGTTCATGACGACCGACACTGCCGATCGCGCACTGCACCGCGAACCCCCGGCGATCATCGCGGGAGACGCCGCAGCACCGGCGCAGTTGCGGGCCTGGCGCGATGCTGACCGCGCCGACTTCGCCGCCATGAACGCCGACCCGAGCGTTATGCGCTTCTTTCCCGCGCTGCTGACGCGAGAGCAGAGCGACACCGCGGTCGACCGCTTCGTCGGCCACCATGAGCAGCACGGCTTCGGGCTCTGGGCGCTCGAGGTCGACGGGAGCTTCGCGGGCTTCGTCGGTCTGGCGACTGCCACGTTCGACGCCCCCTTCACCCCCGCGGTCGAGATCGGCTGGCGTCTCGCGCAGTGGGCGTGGGGTCACGGCTACGCCTCGACCGCCGCCACTCGAGTGCTGCAGGCGGCGCGAGACGAGTTCGGCATCCGTGACGTGGTCTCGTTCACCGCGGCGGTGAACGCACCATCGATCGCGGTGATGCGGCGCATCGGCATGAGCCATGACGAGGCGGGGGCGTTCGAGCACCCTCGCGTACCGGAGGGCAACCCCTTGCGACCGCATGTGCTGTACCGGTGGTCGGCCGATCATTCCCGCACTGGCATAGAGACCGTGCCACGATGAACCAATGCTGACTTTCGTCGCCCGCGCGTTCGTCGCGCCCATCGCGAAGGCAATCTGGCGCCCGACGATCATCGGCCGAGAGAACGTACCCGCCGAGGGCGGTGTCGTCGTCGCGAGCAACCACTTGTCGTTCATCGACTCGATCATCATCAGCATGCTGGCTCGACGCCGAGTGAGCTTTCTCGCGAAAGAGGAGTACTTCACCGGCAAGGGTCTGAAGGGCGCGATCTCGCGCGGCTTCTTCACGAGCGTCGGAGCGATTCCCGTGAAGCGCGGCGCGGGGCAGGCGGCACAAGAGGCGCTCGACGCCGGGCTCGCGAAGATCGAAGCCGGTGAGGCGTTCTCGATCTACCCCGAGGGCACGCGCTCTCGCGACGGCCGCCTCTACCGCGGCAAGACCGGTGTGGCCTGGCTGGCCCTGACGGCGGGTGTTCCGGTCGTGCCGGTGGCGCTCACGGGCACGCAGAACCTGCAGCCCGTCGGCTCGAAGCGCATTCGACGCGCCAAGATTACGATCGAGTTCGGCGAGCCGATGGATCTCTCGTCGTTCGGCGCCGCGAGCTCTGGTCGGGCTCGTCGTCACGCGACCGATGCGCTCATGCTGCGCATTCAGGCCATGAGCGGCCAAGAGTACGTCGACCACTACAACGAACCGCCGCCCGCGAGCGTGGGTGAGCGCGTTCGTCGTTTTTTTCGCACCCGGTCTGAGCTCTAGCCCCGAGCTCTCGACCGATCAGCCCTAGGGCGCGGCGGGCGCCTCGGCCTGCGCGGCTTCGACCTGGGCCCGAACCTCGTCCATGTCGAGACCCTTGACGGCCGTGATGACCTGCTCGAGTGCGGGGGCCGGCAGAGCGCCGGGCTGCGCGAAGACGAGAATGCCGTCGCGGAACGCCATGAGCGTCGGAATCGACCGGATGTTCGCGGCAGCGGCGAGCTGCTGCTCGGCCTCGGTGTCGACCTTGCCGAAGGTCACATCGGCGTGCTGCTCGCTCGCCGACTCGAAGATGGGTGCGAACTTGCGGCACGGGCCGCACCCCTCAGCCCAGAAGTCGACGAGGGTGATGCCGGGTGCGGTGACGGTCTGCTCGAAGTCTGCCGCGGTCAAGGTCACAGTAGCCATGCGTCCATTCTGTCACAGACGCGTGATACCCCAGGGGGTATTCTCTCCGGGCGAACGACCGTCGAGGATGCTGGTGGGTGACCTGCGGCTCTCCACTATGCCAACGCCCAGCTTTGTGAGGAACTCGACAAGTCACAGGCCTGCCGCCGTTGCGCCGTTCGTGGGTCGAGCACCACGAAACCCCGCGCCGCGCATCGCCGATCTACCGTTGCCCACATGAGCACCATTGAGTCTTCTGCGCCCACCTCGGCCACCGAGCCCCTTGCCCCGTCGACGCCGCCGAGCGCCGACGAAGGCACCATCGCGACGACGGATGCTGGCCCCCAGCTCGACGTCGCCGCACTCGGACAGCAACTGATGGGCCGTTGGGCCGACAGCCGCCGCGCCTCGCGCGAGCTGATGCGCAACGAAGCCTTTCACCGCATTCCGACCCACGGCATGGACGATCACCGAGAGCGCGTGCTCGGCCAGCTGAAACTGCTCGTCGAGCAGGGCTCGGTGCACCGCGCCTTTCCGAAAGAGTTCGGCGGCGACGACGACCACGGCGGATTCATCGCCAGCTTCGAGGAGCTCGTGCTCGGTGACCCCAGCATGCAGATCAAGTCGGGCGTGCAGTGGGGCCTGTACGCCTCGGCGATTCTGCACCTCGGTACTGCGCCACACCACAAGGCCTGGCTTCCCGATGCCCTCAACCTGACGACTCCTGGCGCCTTCGCGATGACCGAGACCGGTCACGGCAGCGACGTCTCGGCGGTCGGCACGACGGCCACCTACGACTCCGCGACCGATGAGTGGGTCATCCACACCCCGTTCCGCGCCGCGTGGAAGGACTACCTCGGCAATGCCGCTCTGCACGGCCGCGCCGCAGTCGTCTTCGCGCAGCTCATCACTCGCGGCGTGAACCACGGCGTGCACGCCTTCTATGTGCCGTGGCGCGACGAGGCCGGCGAGTTCTTGCCCGGCATCGGCGGCGAAGACGACGGGCTGAAGGGCGGGCTCAACGGCATCGACAACGGCCGGCTGCACTTCTCAGACGTGAGAGTGCCGCGCACCAACCTGCTCAACCGCTACGGCGACGTCGACGAGAACGGCGTCTACACCTCGCCGATCGAGAGCCCCGGCCGCCGCTTCTTCACGATGCTCGGCACGCTCGTGCAGGGCCGCGTCTCGCTCGATGGCGCTGTCACTGTGGCGAGCAAGCTCGCGATGACGATCGCCATTCGTTACGGCACCGAGCGCCGGCAGTTCGACGACGGCGACAACAACGAAGTCGTGCTGCTCGACTACCAGCGCCACCAGCGCCGCCTGCTGCCGCGCCTCGCGCAGACCTACGCGATGTCGTTCGCGCACGAGGTGTTCCTCGAGAAGTTCGACGCCGTGTTCTCAGGTGCCGCCGACACCGACGCCGACCGCGAAGACCTCGAGACCCTCGCCGCTGCGCTCAAGTCGCTCAGCACGTGGGGCGCGCTCGACATCATCCAAGAAGCGCGCGAGGCGTGCGGCGGCCAGGGCTTCCTCGCGGCGAACCGGCTCACCCAGTTGCGCGCCGACCTCGACATCTACGCGACCTTCGAGGGCGACAACAACGTGCTGCTGCAGCTCGTCGCCAAGCGCCTGCTCACCGACTACAGCCGCACTTTCGCCAAGGCCGACGCCGGCGTCATGGCGCACTACGTCGCCGACCAGGTCAATGAGACGGTCGTGCACCGCTGGGGCCTTCGACGCCTGGCTCAATCAGTGGCCGACTTCGGCTCGACCGCACGCTCGGTGGGCTACGTGCGCGACACCGATTCGCAGCGGCAGTTGCTGACCGACCGGGTCGAGACGATGGTGGCTGAGCTCGCGGGCAAGCTGCGCTCAGCATCCAAGCTGCCGAAGCCGCAAGCGGCCGCGCTCTTCAACCGCCACCAGAACGCCCTCATCGAGACGGCGAAAGCGCACGGCGAGCTGCTGCAGTGGGAGGCCTTCACCGAAGCGCTCGAGACGGTCGAGCACGAGGGCAACCGTCAGGTGCTCACGTGGCTGCGAGACCTGTTCGGCCTCGGGCTCATCGAGAAGAACCTCGCGTGGTACGTGATTCACGGCCGGCTGAGCGACCACCGCGCTCAGGCGATCACCGACTACATCGATGACCGGCTGCTGCCGCGTCTGCGCCCGCACGCTCGCGCGCTGACCGATGCCTTCGAGTTCGCTCCCGAGCACATTCGGGCCGACATCGCGACGGGCGAAGAGCAAACGCGCCAAGACGAGGCGCGCGACTACTACGCGGCGCTGCGCGCAAGCGGGCTCGCGCCGATCGACGAGAAAGACCTGCTCGCGGCGAAGAAGGCCCGCCGCTAGCGAGCTGCGACACGATGCACGGCCCGGTTGAGCACTCGACCGGGCCGTTGCACGCGGCGTAGTGTCTGGCTCATGACCGCCGAACCCCCTGCGTTCCGACTGCCCCCCGCAGCGGCCTGGGCACTCGTCACCGTGCAGTTCGTCTTTCTGCTGCTGCTCGGCTTCTTGCCGTGGGGCGACCTCTGGCAGCGGAGCATCGGCACGATCGCGGTGGGCATCGGGCTCGTGGCGCTCGGGGTGGGTATCGCGCTCGCCGCGGGCGCGGGGCTCGGCCGCACGCTCACCCCGAGCCCGATTCCGAAGGCCGACGGCGTGCTCGTCACGACGGGCGTCTACGGTCTCGTTCGTCACCCGATCTACTCGGGCCTGCTCGTGCTCGGCGTCGGTCTCGTCGTGATCGGCGCCTCGTGGCTGCACCTCATCGCGTGGGTCGCGCTACTGAACGTGCTCATGACCAAGTCGCGGTTCGAAGAACGCATGCTCGTCGACCAGTACCCCGACTACGCCGCCTATGCCGCTCGCGTCGGCCGGTTGGTGCCTGGCGTCGGGCGCCTGCGCTCATGACCCTCGTCGACGTCGTCATCCCCCAACCCGGCGACCCGCGCGGCGGCGAGCTCGCCGGCGTGCTGGGCGTGCCTGACGGCCCGGGTCCGTTCACGCCGCTCGTCGTCATGCACGAGGTCTTCGGTGTCGACGACGCCATGCGCGATCACCTCGAGCGGCTGCGGGGCATGGGCTACCTCGTGCTCATGCCGAACCTCTTCAGTCGCGGCGGTGCTCGACGGTGCCTCGTCGCGACGTTCCGCGCGCTGCGCTCCGGCACGGGTGCGGCCTTCGACGACATCGAGGCTTCGCGACGGATGCTGCTCGAGCGCAACGACTCGACTGACCGCGCGGGCGTGATCGGCTTCTGCATGGGCGGTGGGTTCGCGCTGCTGCTGGCGGGGCGCGGCGGCTATGGCGCAGCATCCGTCAATTACGGGATGCTGCCCAGCGACCTCGACGACGCGCTCGACGGCGCGTGCCCCATCGTCGGCACCTTCGGCGGTCGCGATCGCACGTTGCGCGGCGCGGCCGCGCGACTGGACGCGGCCCTCGCCGCCCGCGGCATCGACCACGACGTGGTCGAGTACCCCGAGGCGGGGCACGCATTTCTCAACACCGGGCCGGCGGGCTCAGCGCTCGTGCGCGTGATGATGCGACCAGTGATGGGGCTCGGTCATCGCCCGGCCGAAGCCGAGCACGCGTGGGCGCGCATCGATGCGTTCTTCGCGCGAACGCTCGCCTGAAGTGCTACTTGTTCGACGCCTTCGAGACGGCGTCAGAGCTCTGCATGCGACCGTTCGCCGCCTTCTTGTCGGCCTTGGCGACGCGCTTCTCTTTCAGCGTCTTCGAGGCGACGGTCTTGGTGGTGTTCTTGCGCGCAGACTTCTCGCCCATGATGGCTCTCTTCCGTTGAGAGCCCGAACGGCCCTGTAGTGCTGAGCGTACGCCCTCCGCTCGGCTAGACGCCGAGGCCGTGTTGTTCGCGCTCGGCTAGACGCCGAGCTTCTCGCGCACCGCAGCGTCGCTCGGCTCGACGAGGTGCGAGCCGTCGGGGAACACCACGACCGGAATGTTCGTACGTCCGCTAATCGACTGTGCTTCTGCGGCCGCTTCGGCTGAGGCTTCGACGTCGATCTTCGTCCAGTCGACGCCGAGGTCGTTGAGCAGCGCTTCGGTGCGGCGGCAATCGCGGCACCAGTCGGCCCCGTACATGGTGATGGTGTTGGCTGAGTCAGTCATGTCGAACTCAACCCGCAAGACCCTCTCGATGTTCCCCGCTCGTCTCTAGACTGACCGCATGAGCGAGACCCAGCCTGCCGAGCCGGCCGTGCACCCGGCTCGGCGCACCCTGCTCGACGTCGAGAGCGAGGCCTTCGCGGTCGCGATCGCTGTCGGCGTCGTCGCCCTCATCGTGGGGGGCATTCTCTTCGCGGGCAGCAACCCTCCGATCTGGGGCGGGCTCTCGCTCGGCCTCGCGACGGCGGCCTCGATTCTCATCGCGGGTGTGATCGTGGCCTACGTCGGCTACTGGCGCAGCCGCTCGATCGAGGGCCAGCAGTGGCGCCTCGAACTGCAGTCGTGGAAGTTCATCGTCGACGCCACCTCGGTCGCACTCGTGCACTCGGTGCTCGCTGTGCTCGCCTCGATCGCCACCTTCTTGCTGCTGCAGCGCAGCTTTCAGGGCCTCGTGCTCGATGCGCCGTTCACGACCATCGCGATGGCAGTCGTGACCGCGCTGTGTGCCTACTGGATCTACCTCTCGGTCTCGTCGATCACGACCCCCAAGCTCTCGAGCCTGCTCGTGCTCTTCATGACCTTCGGCACGCTCACGGCGATGGCGACGTCGAGCGACCCGGCCTGGTGGGAGTACCACTTCAGCCAGCTCGGCACCTTCGGCGACCGGTCGAGCAGCCTCTTCAACATCACGCTCATCATCGCGGGGGTGCTCGTGACGACCTTCGCGCTCTACCTGCAGCGCGACCTGCAGGTGCTCGTCGACCGAGGCGTGCTCGTGAAGAAGAACGCCCCGCGCACGGTCTCGATCGTCTTCATCGTCATGGGCGTGATGCTCGCCTGCGTCGGCATCTTCCCGCTCACCGTGAGCATCCTGCTGCACAATCTCTCGGCCATGGGCATGGCGGTGGCGTTTCTCGTGCTGCTGTTCGCCTCGCCCTGGATCCTCACCGGGCTGCCGCGGCGCTTCTTCGTCGTGTGCGCCGGGTTCGCCGTTGCGCTCATCGGCGGCGCCCTGCTCTTCTACCCCGTGCAGTACTACAACCTCACGGCATTCGAGCTCGTCGCCTTCGCGATCATCTTCGCGTGGATCGCCATCTTCATCCGCTACATCAACGCGGTCGTCGAGCAGCCCCTGCCGGGTGATGCGGCGACGGATGCTGCTCCCACGCCCGGAAAGGTGACCACATGACCGACTCGCCACTCGGCACCTTCGCTGACTCCGGTGCGACCGCAGCCCACTACGCCGCGAAGCTCGCGGTCGAGACTGATGCGTCTGACGTGAAGGCCGCGCGCGAGGCCGGCGTCGAGTTCCACCTGGTCGATGTGCGCGGGCAGGCCGCCTACGACCAGGGGCACGCGGTCGGGGCACTCCACATCCCGCGGCAAGAACTCGCTGCTCGAGTGGCCGAACTCGGCGAGGGCATCCCTGTCGTCGTCTACTGCTGGTCGCCCGGCTGCAATGGTGGCGCGAAGGCAGCACTCGAGCTCGCACGCCTCGGGGTGCCCGTGAAAGAGATGCTCGGCGGATTCGAGTATTGGGCGCGCGAGGGCTACCCGGTCGAAGACGCGAACGGCCCGCTGCGCCGCGAGATCGACCCGCTCACGAACGTCACCCGCTGAGCGGCCTGATCATCTCGAGTTCGGGGCCGATCGGCCCCGTGAACGTCACGCCGCTCTCGACGAAACCGCATCGCCGATAGGCGCCTTGCGCGCAACGGTTGTCGCGGTGCACGTCGAGCGCGATCGCGGGCACGCCGAGTTCGCGCGCCCACGCGGCCACGGCGTCGAGCAGCCGGTCGATCACGCCGGTGCTGCGCGCGTCAGGAGCGACGTAGACGCCGACGACGTCGACTCGCGCCGTGTCGACCCGTCGGTCGAGGTGGTCGAGCGAGCCTGGCTGTCGAGCGAGCCCGGTCGCGGCGCCGACCCAACCGCTCGTGGTGATGGCCACGAACTGCGCTGCGGATGCTCCCGCTGAGGCCGCCCGCGTGCGCTGCTGCCAGAACTCATCGTCGCGGGCGAGGGCGTCGTCGAGGGTGTCGAGATAGGCGAGGGCAGCATCCGCATCGCGAAGCGCTTCGAGCCGCAGGTCGCGCACGAGCTGCCATTCGTGGGCCTCGACCCGACGCACGACGAGAGTCATGCCGTCACGCTAGTGGCTGCGCGCTCAGCCGACGAGCGCCTGCACGCCGATCGTCAGCAGCGGGGCGACGATGAGTGCAGGCAGCATGTCGGCGACCGAGACGGCGCGCAGGTTGAGCAAGCGCAAGCCGACGCCGAGCAGCAGCACGCCGCCGGTCGCGGTGAGGGCCGCGATGGCCGCGCCCGACATGACCGTGCCGAGGAAGAACGCGAGCACGGTCAGCAGCCCTTGCCAGATGCCGACGGGGATGGCCGAGAACGCGACGCCCCAGCCGAGCGAGGCGGCGAAGGCGACCGCGGCGAAGCCGTCGAGAGTCGACTTGAGGGCGAGCTGCTCGATGCCCTGGCCGGTGCCGTCTTGAAAGGCTCCGAGAATGGCGAGCGGGCCGATCGCGAAGACGAGCGACGCGTCGACGAAGCCGGTGATGAAGCGGTCGCGGCCAGTGAGGGCGAGAGGTGCGCCATCGGGGTGCAGGGTGGGCTCGTCGCTCGCCCGCGTCGTCGTGAAGCGCCGCTGCAGCCAGCCGCCGAAGCGTTCGAGCTGCCCTTCGATGCCGGCAAGCGAGCCGACGATGCTGCCGATCAGCAGCGCGCCGATCACGACGAGAAAGGTGCCACCGGCGCCGACCGCGCCGACGAAGTCGGAGTCGCTCAGCGCGACGAGGTTGAGGCCGCCGAGCACGATCGTGATGAGACCGAGGGCATCGGTGACCACACGGCTCGTGCGCTCGGGCAGGCGGCGTCCGATGAGCACGCCGATCGTGGCTCCGACGACGATGGTGACGATGTTGAGCAGGGTGCCGAGGCCGACGATCACCGGTTCAGGCTAGTGCCGCGGCACGAGTGCATCCGACCGCGCGCGACGCTTGCCGATCAGTCGTCGCTGTCGAACCCACCGGCTTCAGCAAACGAGAGGTCTGCGTTCGCCGAACCGGCGATGGCGAACGTCTCGGTCGGCTCGTCAGGCAGTGCGACGTACTCGGTGACCGGCCCGCTGCCGCCCGCAAAGCGTTCGGGATCCCGCTGGGAGGTGGGCGCATCCGCAAGACGACTCTCGTGTTCGGTCATGCCGCGACCCTACTCGCGGGTGCAGCGATGGGGCTAGCCTCGTGGCCGCGGGGGCTCAGCCGATCGCGCGCTGCACCAGGTCGGTGATCGCCTTCTGCTCCTTGGCGCCGATCTTCGTGACCGCGAACGAGGCCGGCCACATGTTGCCGTCGTCGTGCTTCGCCGTGTCATTGAAGCCGAGGGTGAGGTAGCGGGTATCGAACTTGCTCGCCGGCTGCAGAAAGCACAGCACTTTGCCGTCGAGGGCGTAGGCGGGCATGCCGTACCAGGTCTTGGGTGCGAGCTGCGGGGCCGCCTCAGTGATGATGACGTGCAGCCGCTCTGTGAGAGCGCGGTCGGCGTCGTCGGGCAGCTTCGCGATCGCATCGAGCACGTCTTGCAGGTCGGCGGCGGCTTTGCCGGCACCCTTCGTGCGGCCCTTCTGCGCGCGAAGCTCGGCCGCGCGCTCTTTCATGGCGGCGCGCTCTTCGGCGGTGAAGCCGTCGGTCTCTTCGGTGCGGCTCTTCTTCTCGGCCATGTCTACTCCTTCGGGCTCTGCTGAATGCGGATGAGGTTGCCGGCCGGGTCGCGCACCGCGGCGTCGCGCAGGCCGTAGTCCTGGTCGATGGGCTCTTGCACGATCTCGGCGCCAGAGGCTTCGATGGCCGCGAAGGTGGCATCGAGGTCGTCGGTCGCGAGGTTGACCCCGAAGTAGCTGCCCTTCGCGATGAGCTCGAGCAGCGCTTGCTGGTCGGCCTCGCTCAGACCTTCGCTCGCGAGCGGCGGGTGCAGCACGATCGCGGTGTCGGGCTGACCGGGAGGGCCGACGGTGATCCACCGCATGCTCTCGTACCCGACGTCGAGGCGCACCTCGAAACCGAGCACGTCGCGATAGAAGGCCAGCGACGCCTCGGCGTCGAGCTGGGGCAAGAAGCTGGAGTGAATAGTGAGGTGCATGCCCAGCACGTTAGTCGCGTGCGTGCGCCAGCGCTTCTTGATTCCTGACCGGATGCTCGAGCGCAGCATCCCGCACGCGCACCGGCCTCGTCACCTGCTTGGCGATGCACGGCAGCATGCCCTCGCCCGGGTGGGCTCCGCGCTGCCGGTAGACGCTGGGCGGCACGCCGACAAGTTCGCGGAACCGTGTGCTGAACGTGCCGAGCGACGGGCAGCCGACCGCCAAGCTGACCTCGGTGACGCTCAGCTCGCTCTGCCGCAGCAGCAGCATCGCGCGCTCGATGCGCCGCGACATGAGGTAGCTGTAGGGAGACTCGCCGAACGCTGTCTTGAACCGGCGGCTGAGGTGGCCCGCCGAAAGGTGCACCCCGCGCGCGAGGCCTTCGACGTCGAGCGGCTGCGCGTACTCGCGGTCGATGCGGTCGCGCACGCGGCGCAGCAGCACGAGCTCGTGGAGGTCGTGGGGGTGCGGGGTCATGCGAACCATGGTGGCACTGAACGCCGCTGGAGTGATCGGCTTCGACCGCATCTTTCAGGAGCGCCCGTTGAGGCTGCTGCGACGCTCGACCAGCACGGTGTCGCGCCACTGGCCCGCGTGGGGCCCGACCGCCATGAGCGCGATCGCCTCGCGTCGGCCAACGATGCGGAACCCCTCCTGCTCGTGCAGCGCGAGACTGGCGGTGTTCTCGGCGAAGATGCTGGCCTGCACCGTCCAGCAGCCGGAGCTCTCGAGGGTGTCGAGCAGTGCTCGCAGCAGCGCGCGACCGACGCCTCTACCCTGCGCCTCGGCCGCGACATACACCGAGTGCTCGACGACCCCCCGGTAGACGGTGCGGGCCGAGACCGCAGAGGCTGCCGCCCAGCCGATCACGGCACCGCGAGCGTCGATGGCCACCAGGCGCGCGTCCTTCCGCCGGCCGCGATCGAAGTCGACCCAGGTCGGCGGCTCTGACTCGAAGGTCGCGTGGCCGCCCTCGATGCCCTCGCGGTAGATCGCCTCGACCGCTGGCCAGTCAGAGGCGAGCAGGGGGCGGATGCTCACGCGCAGCATCCACTCTCCGCCGGTGTCGCCCCGCCGTCGATGGAGGTTGAACACACGCCAGTGGCCGGAAGCGACAGCTGCACGGCGCTCGCCGCGGCCAGATCGCCCGCGAGCCACGCCGCGATCGAGCGCACTTGCTCGTACCCGGTAGCGAGCAAGAAGGTCGGGGCTCGGCCGTAGCTCTTCATGCCTGCGAGAAAGAAGCCGTGCTCGGGGTGCTGCAACTCGACGAAGCCGTGCGGCTCGACGGTGCCGCACGTGTGCACGTTGGGGTCGATGAGCGGCGCTAGGCGCGACGGTGCCTCGACAATCTCGTCGAGATCAAGGCGCACCTCTCTCAAGGGGTTGAGGTCGGGCCTGAAGCCGGTCGCGTTCACGATGAGGTCGGTGTGGTGCTCGACGAGCATGCCGGCACGGTGGCCGAGCAGGCGCGCGCTCGCGCCCTCGCGCGCGAGCCCTACAATCTCGAAGCGATCGA
>SXGQ01329740.1_pt1 | contig 12536 bp, 8 predicted proteins | sample 3178371 | NCBI WGS metagenome assembly SXGQ01 (sample SAMN11356859, study PRJNA531348) | freshwater metagenome | isolation source: freshwater sample F1-20 | place: China: Fuxian Lake, Yuxi | collected 2017-12-25
ATTAAAGAGGCATTTAAGGAACAGGCTACCACTGCTAAGGAAGCTGGGTGGCTTGCGTCTTTTATCACTGCTATTACCCGTCCGGGCCTTACTTGGATTGCTTTTGGCGTGTATGTGGCTGTTAAAGCAGCCGGCTTAACGATTGCATTTCAAACTAATGCAAACTGGGCTGAGGTTTTAACCAAGTCTTACGACGAAGATGACTTCGCCATGCTGAACATGATGCTTACGTTCTGGTTTGTAGGACGGTCTATAGAGAAGTACAATAAATCGTGAATGAAGCCAAAAAGCTTTGTAAGGATGTATTGATCAAGCCCTTTGAAGGGCTAGCAAAGCGTTTGCCTGACGGACGTGTAACGGCTTACCCCGACCCCGGAACCCGAGGACATCCTTGGACAATCGGCTGGGGGGCGACTGGCCCTGATATTAATCCCGGCACGATTTGGACAATTGAGCAATGTGAAGATGCGCTGGATCATCATGTGGAGTATTTTTGGCGAGAGTTGATTAAACAGTCCCCTACCATCCAAACCGCGCTACCACGACGCATTGCCGCTGTGACTAGCTGGGTCTACAATTGTGGCCTAGGGAACTATCGGGTTTCCACGTTCAAGAAGCGGATAGATGCAGGGGATTGGGATGGTGCAGCCGACCAATGTATGCTGTGGAATAAAGCCGCTGGAAGAGTCCTGCCGGGGCTTACCCGCCGCCGAGCGGCAGAAGCTGCACTGATGAGGTGAGCCGTGAATACAAAAATTTGTAATAAGTGCCAAATCACAAAATTTCATGCGGAGTTTTACAAAAACAAGCGCATGAAGGATGGATTAAACACATTTTGTATTCTGTGCCACAAGGCAGATAACATAGCTCGCAAAAAGATCAATCGTCAAAACCCTGATTTTGTTGCAAATGAAAACGCGCAAAAAAAAATCTACAGGGTAGAGAATCGCGAAAGAATAGCTATTGGGATGATCAGTTGGAGACAAAGAAACGCTGATCATGTAAAGGCGTACGGGAAAAAATATCGCAAAGAAAACAAACACTTAGTTAATTTCCTTTGCCAAAAGCGCAAGATTGATTTAATTAACAGAACACCAAAGTGGCTCAATGAAGAAGACCTGTGGATGATAGAGCAGGCATATGACCTTGCTATCAAAAGATCTGCTGCAACCGGTATTCAATGGCACGTTGACCACATCATCCCCTTAAGAGGTAAGTGCGTTTCTGGGTTGCATGTGCCAACAAACTTGCAAGTAATTCCTTGGTACGAAAACCAAAGAAAAACTAACAAATTTGAGGTGGATCGTGCCCCTTAGCAAGATACTTTACAAAGCTGGTGTAAACAAAGAAAACACCCGCTATGCAAATGAGAACAGTGGGTGGTATACCTCAGATAAGGTAAGGTTTCGTCAGGGCACGCCTGAGAAGATAGGCGGGTGGCTGCGTATCTCACAAGCTACATTTCTTGGAATCTGTCGGTCACTATGGAACTGGGTAACCTTAAGTAACGCAAATCTTTTAGGCGTTGGGACAAATCTAAAGTATTACATAGAGCAGGGCGGTGCTTATTCAGACATTACCCCCATACGTTTAACGCAATCCGTTACGTTTGCTGCGGTTACTGTTGCGCCTTTCTCCTCCACCATCACGGTCACATCAGCCAATCATGGTGCAATTACAGGTGATTTTGTAACCTTTTCTGGCGCAGTCAGTCTGGGCGGCAATATAACGGCCGCTGTTCTCAATCAACAGTATCAGATCGCTTCGGTAGCTACAGGCAACACATTTACGATCACGGCCAAAGATCCAGGTACAGGTGCTGCTGTTACATCAAACGCATCTGATGTTGGTAATGGTGGCGGCTCTTCTGTTGGGGCGTTTCAAGTCAATACTGGCCCCGGTGTAGCTCAGGTGCCTCTTGTTGGATGGGGCGCTGGCTCTTGGGGAGGCGGCTCATGGGGTGTGACACCGCAAGTCACAGATCCGTTACGCATTTGGAATGCAAATAATTGGGGCGAAGATCTTGTGTTTGGCCCAAGAACGGGTGGGCTTTATTACTGGGATGCTACAGGCGGATTAGCAACAAGGGGCGTTGCTTTAAACAGTCTCGGGGGTACGGTAACGATTACGATTGCATCACCCGGTGTTGTTAGCTTTGGCGTTATTTTGTCTGAAGGTACGGCAGTATCGTTCACAACAACTGGGGCGCTGCCGACAGGGCTATCTGTAGGTACAACGTATTACTTAAGAAATGTTTCTGGGCTGACAGCCAACCTATCTTCTACGCCGACAGGGTCAGTTATTACGACAACCGGCACGCAGTCAGGTACACATTCCATGATCCTAGAGGATGTCCCTAAGTATCAGTATTCACTGCTTGTTTCTGATGCGTTGAGATACCTGATTGTGTTTGGATGTAATGACGTTGGAAGTAGTGTGGTTGACCCCATGCTTATTCGCTGGTGCGATCAAGAGTCTTTGGTGGATTGGAACCCATCTGCGACAAACACTGCGGGTTCGTTACGATTGTCACGCGGCTCTCAAATCATTACTGTGCAACAAACAAGGCAAGAGATACTTGCTTGGACAGACTCGGCGTTATTTTCTATTCAATACTTAGGACCGCCGCTGGTTTTTGGCTCTCAAATACTGGCAGACAATATTTCCATCATTGGCCCTAATGCAATTGCGGTTGCCTCTGGGGTGACATATTGGATGGGCGCAGACAAGTTTTACTTGTACAACGGTCGGGTCCAGACGTTGAACTGTGATCTCAGGCGGTACATATTCAATGACATCAACATCTACCAGAACTTTCAAGTCTTTTCGGGAACCAATGAAGGATTTAATGAAGTCTGGTGGTTTTATTGCTCAGAAAACTCAACCACAATAGATCGTTACGTCATCTTCAATTACGCTGAAAACATTTGGTATTACGGCACGATGGCGCGAACGGCGTGGAGTGATTCAGGGCTAAGACAATACCCTCAAGCTGCGACTTATAACTACAACATTGTGGATCATGAGCGTGGCGTGGATGATAATGAAACGGGCACTGCTACAGCGATTAATGCTTACATTGAATCATCTGAGTTTGATATTCAGGATGGGCATAGCCTTGGGTATGTATATAGGATCTTGCCTGATATTACCTTTGATGGGTCAGAGACATCCTCTCCCGCCGTCACCATGACACTTATTCCGATGATGAACTCAGGGTCGGGATACAACAGCCCTGAATCAAACAGCGGTTCTTCTTCAGCTTCTGTTGTTCGTACATCAACAACACAAATTGAACAGTTCACGGGACAAGTGTATGTCCGTGTCCGTGGCAGACAGATGATCTTCAAAGTTGAATCCAATCAATTAGGATGCACATGGCAACTGGGTGCGCCAAGGATTGATATCAGACCTGACGGTCGGGCAACGGGGAGAGGTGCATGACACTTCGTTTAGACGTCCCTGCACCGCCTAATCTGGCATTAGCACCTATTGAGTATTCAGCCTTTTATCAAGATCAATACTCCAATATCTTGCGCCTGTACTTTAACCGTTTGGATAACGCGGTTAGGAATGTATTGATTGGTTCAGGAGGAAAGTATCTAAGCCTTCCTTTTGGGGCTTTCTATGACACAACGGACCAGACGGCGGCATCTACAACAGTTGCATATCCAATTACCTTAAACAGCACGACGTTATCTAGCGGCGTATCCGTTCAAAGTAGTAGTCAGATTACTTTTGAATACGAAGGTGTGTACAACATTCAATTTAGTGTGCAGTTAGCTAATGATGACAACGCCACGCAGGACATAGACATTTGGTTTAGGAAAAATGAGGTTGATATTGCTAACTCAAATAGCCGGTTTGGCCTAGCCCCCAGGAAGTCAGCGGGTGATCCCTATCATGTGATAGGTAGTTTAAACTTCGTGGATTCCTTTGCGGCTGGTGATTATGCACAGTTGTACTGGCGTACGTCTAATACGGCTGCCTACATTGAATCGTATGCTGCTGGTACAACACCTACCAGACCGGCTATTCCGTCAGTGATATTGACGGCAACCTTTGTATCTTCAGTACCGGAGTAGATCATGGCAGACGGCGGGCAATCAAATACGGTTATTGACACAAGCCAAACTAATACTGACCCTAATACTGCGGTTAATCCTAATCCAGGCTCTGTAGATACAACAGACTACAATCCGACAACGGTAAGTCAATGGTGGGACACACAGCAAGCCGTTGGCGGGACGCCTAACTTTAGTACGTTTCCATTTGGTCAGGCGGCAAACGCTATTCTAGGTGGCAGCGGTGGCGGTATGGGTGCTGGGCTTGCGCTAGGCCTTGGGGCTTTGGCGGCTGCGTTATCTAGGCAGCAAGCACCTACAGTTAAACAACCCGAATACAAAGCTGCGCCTGTCTATAACCGTGCATTGACTGCGCCCCTTTATCCGCCGCAGCCAGCACCACAAAAATCTGCATCAGGTCAAAACATTTACACGCCGATGAGAGGCATGCCTTTGTTTTTTAACCCGAATCCATTCCAGTTTGACCCAACAGAAGCGGCCAAGCGTTACGGCCCAACGCCGGAACAAATTGCACAGGGCCAAGCGGGTTATGAAGCAGGGTTAGCTTCTTTGTATAAGCCTATAACTATTGCCCCTATTACCTATGCAGGAGCAAATACTGTCACAGGCGCATCGGGTAATGACACAGTGTCTGGTGGTGCTAGTACGGGTCAAGGTGCAACAGGCAATGACTCAGTAACTGGCGGTGCATCCGGTGGCGCAGTAAACGACATCTTTGTTGGCTTTGACGATGGGCAGGTTGGTTATAACGAAGGCGGCATGGCGATGGGCCGATACCTTTCTGGTGGCGGCGATGGTATGTCAGACAGCATCCCAGCGACGATCAATAATCGACAGCCAGCTCGGCTAGCAGACGGGGAGTTCGTTGTGCCTGCGGACGTCGTTGCGGACCTTGGTAATGGGTCATCCAATGCAGGGGCGAAGAAGCTCTATGCCATGATGAAAAGGATTCGCAAGGCAAGGCATGGGACAAACAAGCAGCCGCCACAGGTTAAAGCTGAGAAATCAATGCCAGCATGAATGATGAGACGCAAACAGAATGGCAGCGTTGCGCCCCTTGGATACAGGCGGCGCTAGATCATGCTGGAAATTTGTTTGCTGTTGAAGATGTATGGGAAGAAATTAGCCTGGGGCGAGCACAGTTTTGGCCTGGGAATGAATGTGCGTTAGTCACAGAAATTAAACAATACCCCAGAAAGCGCGTGTTAAATGTATGGCTGGCCGGGGGGAAGTTAGAAGAACTCATGGTGATGTCTAATTACATCCGTGAGTATGCAAAACGCTGCCAATGTGATGCAATGACAATCCAAGGCAGGCCTGGGTGGCAGAAAATGTTCCCGCAACGATTAAAGACAGTAACTCTGATAGAAGAGGTATCGCAATGAGCACAGGCGGACCAGCACAAACAGTCACGCAACTACCCCCAGAATTTCAAATGCCGTACATGTCGGACGTGTACCGCATGGGGCAGCAAGTTGCATACACACCTTATACGGCTTATGGTGGGCAACGGTTTGCGGAAACAGCGCCTCTGTATCAACAAGGTGTAGAACAAGCCCAGCAGTTGGCTTCAACACCTGGGATGCTTGGCCAGATTAATGTTGGCGGGCAGAACATGGGCGTGATGCAAGCCTATATGAATCCTTACCAGCAGGCCGTTACGGATGTCGCCAAGGGCGCTGCGGTAAGAGAGTATGGTCAAGGTTTAAACCAGCTCAAAGCGCAGGCTGCATCACGCGGTGCTTTTGGTGGCTCACGTCAGGCGATCATGGAATCAGAACTGGCGAGGAACCTTGGCTCTCAACTAGGCAATATCCAGATGCAGGGATCTGCTGCGGCTTATGACAAAGCGGGTCAGCTTTATCAGCAGGACTATGCCAATCAAATGGCTAAGGCCCAGGCGCTGCAACAAATGGGTCTTACGGATGAAGCCCGTCGGCAGCGCGACCTCGATGCTATGTACGAAGAGTTCCAACGCCAACGTGATTATCCGGCGCAACAAGCCCAGCAATATAGGAATATTGTATTTGGTGGCCCCGCTTATAAGTCGGAGTCCACTTATGAATCTAGTGGCAACCCGTTGGTACAGGGTCTAGGTTTAGCCCGTCTGTTGTACGGAGGTTTCTAATGTATCAGCCCGCACCATCGTCTGGCTTGGGGGCCGACGTCAATGTGATTGAAGCGATGGAGATGTTTAAAGACCTCTCCGACAATCAGCTCAATCAAGCAAAGATGAATCCGGTCTATTCGTTGTTTGCAACGATAGAACAGAATCGTAGGCTAAGAACGCGATCTGGCCAGCAAAAACCTGCGCCTAACAAGACTATTGCACAACAATTATCTGAAGCTTCATCCGGGATGATGTCTGCGCCTAAAAGCATGCCAGCTGCACCAGCGCCTCAAGGTATGCCACAAGTCCAGCCGACACAACAGCAACAAGCAGGCCTTGGTGCATTAATGGGTGGGCCGCAAGCTATGGCCGAGCCACAAGGGATGGCCGGAGGTGGGATGATTGGCGGGCCGGTGGCATTTAGCAACGGCTTGATGGTTGAATCGGAAGAAGAAAAAGCCAAGAGGTTAGAGCGTGAACGTATCCAGCGTGAACTTGATGAGCCCTATCGTCCGGCAAATCCTATGGCAGGACAGGCTGCCAGACAAGAGCCTTATCGTGAGGCCCAACGTGAAACCGAACGTCTGGCCCAGCGTGCAACAGATGCTCAACAGCAACGCGTTAGAAACGAACAGCAGGCCGGTCTTGCCGATTTGGATCGCCGCTTACGTCAACAACCGACAGGACAGTCAGGCCAGATTGATTTCGGTCGTTTGTTAGGTGCACTGCCTACGGGATTAAGAGCAGACGCGCCGCAGATTATGAGCACGAAAGACTATGAATCTGCTGTAGCCAAACGCGAAGAAGCAATGGCTAAGAAATTTGGCGATCAAGTTAGCCCAATTGCAGAGCAGCTAGCAAAACTTACGGGCCAAACCATGTCTCCCGAAGAAATGCAAAGGCGGGCGACAAGAGAATCTGCATTGGCCATGATGGCTGGCAAACGACGTGACTTTGCTGGCGCGTTAAGCGAAGGCTTGATGGCTGGAGATAAAGCCAAATCTGCATTAGAAGAAACAAATCGGCAGCGCCAGATCTTGGGTCTGCAAGCCCAAATGACTAATGCTAAGTACAAAGATTCACTGGCTCGTCAGAATTTTGCTGATGCAGAAAAGTACGCCAATGAATTGCGTGAGTTGGATTTCAAACAAAAACAGCTCAACCAAAATGCTGCTGTGCTTAATGCCAACATCATCAAGGATCTTGCCCAGGCACAAGCGGCGCTTCGCCCCCCGGCTTCGGCAGGATCTAAGCCGCTGACTCCTGCCCAGATGCTTCCTATTTACAAAGAGGCGTTGTCAAAAGCCAAGCCAGAGATTGACGCTTTGGATAAAGAGTTTGAAGGACGAACAGGCATTATGGCCAGCTTATTCTCTGGCATGAGCGGTAAAAAGCCTTTGCCTGCAAACTGGCGCGAAGATCCCAAAGCACAGTGGGCTAGAAATGAATATGACCAACGTCGTCAGTCCATCATTAATAAACATGTATCTGACTTAACTGGCGGTATGCTTGGTTCGATTGATTTATCTAACCCGCAAAAACTTGCAGAGGCGATGAGATAAGATGCCAGTATTCAATGTCAGCGGCATGGGGGCTGTCCGACTGCCCGAAGGGCTGTCGGCAGATGACTACGAACGGATTGTCAGAAGGCTTCAGGAAAAGTCTGGGGCTGCTGCTGAAGGTACGCCAGACTATAGTGCAGGCCAAACAGCCGCGATGGCGTTGCAAAGAGGGCTTGGCGGTCTTGGCATAAGCACTTTGTATGAGTTTCCTGCACTTGCTTTGACAGGCGTAGAAAAACTTACCGGATCAGAAGCAGCGGGCCGTGGTGCTGAATCATTATTAGCAAAAGCAAAAGAAGCTACGCAGTACATGGGGGAAGTTGCGCCTCGTCGATTCCAGTCCTATAAAGAACCGGAAGGCGTAGGCCAAAGCATGTTGTATGGTTTGGAGCGCTTCAGTGAAGCGGTTCCTTCCATTGGGACATCTCTCATAGGCGGCGGTATCCCTGCGTTATTGAGTCGTGGTGCAGCGCAACGTGTTGGCGCAGCAGCTGCCGAGAAGGCTTTAGCCAGTGGCGCAGCTAAAGAAGTAGCACAAGAAGCTGGGCAAAAAGCGGCAGAGCGGTTATTGCAACGTCGTGCGTTTGCTGGTTCAGCTGGAGTCATGTATCCAGCTCAAGCAGCAGAACCGTTTGTTGGTATCTATGAACGCACAGGCGAGCGGGAGTTTGCTGCGCCAGCGTTGTCCGGCGCTGTTTCAACGTTATTGGAAGGTATTGTCCCAACCTCCGTGCTTGGCAATCTAGGTGCTTATGGGAAGCTTAAAGCATCCGAAAGGCTGTTGGACAAAGCCGGGTTTGGAAAAGCAGCTGCTGACATTTCGCTTCGTGCTGCTGGCGTTGGAGCCGCTGAGGGTCTAACAGAAGCCGCCCAGCAGGCGATTACTAATTTAGCTATCCAATCTGCGGACCAAACCTTTAATGCCTTTGGCCCTGAGCGTACACAGGAATACATTGAAGCGGCCCTTAGTGGGTTCTTGGGTGGCGCTCCTATTGGTGCAGCTGGTGCAGCAGCAAGGCGTATGCGTATTCCAAGGGACACGTCCAAAGAAGAGGCGGCAGTTCAAAGATTGCAAGAGCTTGCTGGGGTTACGCCTCCAGAAACCGGTGTATCCCAAGAAGTCCCGGCTGCGCAACCGCTACAAGAAGTAGCTGTCATGCCAGTAGGACAGCTCACCACAGCAACCATCCCTCCTCGTCAAGAATTTGAGGTCGCGGCTGTTAAACCTGTTGAAGAAACACCGCCCGCAGCGCCTACAGAAACACCGGTTGACCAGAAATATTTTGAGAAATTTGTGTCAGATATTATGGCTGGCGTTCCTCGTACAACACCCGAGGATCAACAGTTCTACGCCAATAATGCACCGGCTATTGAACAAAGGTTGCGTGAGGCTGCGCCGGCGTCGCCTGCCCAAGCGCCTGCAGCAGATGTCAACATTCCTGTACCGCCTTCAGAAACGGTGCAATTTGCTGAGCCAGCCGCACCCCAAGCAGTTGCTGAACAGGTGGTAGAACAAGGGCCGCCAGAGTTTGTCGAGCCGCCGCCCATGGAAGGTCCGGCGCCGCTAAGTGAAGAAGATCAAAGACTTGCGGATGAAATAGCAGAGCTAGAAAAGCAAGCCGATGAAATCTATACAAGAATGGAAGCGGTACAAGCTAGGGAGCGCAAGCGTAAGTCACAAGGCGATACATTCCTGAATGCACTCAAGAGGGCTGGAGTAAGCGCCAAGGACGTGGCGGATATACGCAAAACACAGTCAGACAAGAACCTTGATAAGGCTGTTGTGAGCGGGATCTTGGACCCATGGCTTGGTGAATACTCATCTGTAGCTGTTGACAAGGCGGATGTGTTTGACCAGAAGATGAAGCAAAACGAAGCGGTTGAGTACCTTAAAGACCGCATTTTGTCTTTTGATTATGTAACCGATACAACGAAGGCTGAGCTTGCAGATTTAGATCTGAAGCTTGCCGATGTACTAACTATGATTAGGGAGTTTCGAAGTGAACTTGAAGCCAATCTTGAAGCCGCAGAAGCTGCCGATGAGCAAAGAGTTGTTTATGAGCAAGTGGAACAAGCTGTCCCCAAGGGCGAAAAGCGAGTTACTGAACTTGGCGAAGCTACCAGAACTGAACGCGAAGCCGCCGGAACTGAAGTAGCCTATACGCCTCAGTCTTATGCTGAGCAGATGATGGGAGGTACGCTGCCTGATACAGATGAGGCTTATGCGTACTTCCAAGAGAACCAGCAAGAGATAGAACAGGCACTAGCTGACCTGGAAGAGCGACGTGCTCAGCCGATGATGAAGGCTACGGCTGACCAGTCAAAGCTATCGCAGACTCATGCAAATGATCTAGGCGGTGTTGTGGTCTGGCAGGATGGCGATCTAACGCTGATCCGGGCGCACTCAAGGTTGACCGGCGATCCTCTTTATGTAGTAGCCAATGGGTCTTTCCGCTCGCGTGTAGACGTGGAAAGTTACACAGGCAATCTAATTAATGCGCCACAAAAGGCGCGGTTAGTTGCAGCCAAAGAAGCGCTTGAGAAAAAAGACAAGGCTCTTCACGACAAATCACCATTCATCAAGTTTGATGCCGATGGTGTTGTAATGTCGCAAAGCATATCGCCAAAACTGGCTGGCGTGATTGCAGGATGGAAGAAGCTTCTTAAGATTCCGCAGGGCGTGTATGTCACGACCATGGACGACATAGTTGCCAATCGCGGTAAGTTCACGGGGCCGCATCGCACGATTGGTTCGGCTGCGCTTAGTGATGATCTTGGGTCTATGAGGAAGATGCCCGATGGTAATTACTACATAGCCTTTACCAAAGACGCATCAGTTACGCGAATGCTAGAGACGTTGGCCCATGAGCTTGGCCACATCCATGAGCGTGAGTCATTCAGGAATGCAGATCTTGCAACGCAGCGTTCCATACAAGATGAGTTTGATAAGTTTCTGAATTCTTCTAAGGGCAAATCGGCCAAGGATTACATCGAGTCCATGCGGGCGCGAGGCGTTGGTAAGGGAACCAAGGCCGGGGAGAAGGCTAAGTTTGAGGATCTAACTCCTTATTGGAAGAGCTTTGGCGAGTGGTACGCAGACCAAGTATCACGTTGGGCAACGACATCCGAAAAGCCACTGACGGTAGTAGAGAGGTTCTTCAAGCGTCTTGCAGATGCACTGAAATCCTTTTACGCCAAGGTTCGCAATCAGAAGTACCTACCTAATGAAACCTTTAAGCAGTACATGGATAAGGTTACGGCTAGCGTCAAAGACATAGCCCCTGTACGCGTAGAAGCCAAGCCGCTGGGCGTGAAGGATCAGATGGCTTTGTTCATGCGAGCGGCCATGAGCCAGTTTGATACGCCAGAGTTCAAGCGCTGGTTTGGTGATAGCAAGGTAGTTGGGCCAGATGGTCAACCAAAGGTTATGTACCACGGTACAAGCCGATCAGAAGGTGGAGATCCATTTAGAAAAATTGACGTTTACGCATCTAACTATGGGTTGATGGGGATGGGCGGTTACTTTACTGACAACCCTATTGTTGCAAGTGAATATACAACTAAAGGTCGCGGAGAAACCCCAACTGTTTATCCAGTCTATTTGTCGATCAAAAATCCTATGGACATGGACGGCCCTGCAAATGTAGAAGCTTGGAAGAAACAGTTTGAAGGAATTGAGAACTACCATGAAGGCGGCAATACTAATGAATCTTGGTATCGTGCCGCTGAAGAATATATGGTTGATGAGCAGCTACCTATGTACGAAGGAGCTGAGGCTTTACAGGATGCAATTCGCAATATGGGGTTTGATGGCATCACCCATATAGGCGGCGGAAGAAGAAACAAAGAAAGTGTGAAGCACCGTGTATACATAGCCTTTGAACCTAACCAAATCAAATCCGTTTACAACGTAGGAACCTTTGATCCGAGTACGGATGAGATTCAATACATGCGCCGTAGCGTTGAAGGATTAACTGGCGCCGGTAAGGATCTATCCCCACAAGAGCAGCCGGAGAAAGAAGAAGGCTTTAGACTGCAGATGGCAGAAGCTTCTGACTTGCTAGATGGTTCTCCAGAAGACGTAGATCGTGGGCTGCGTACCATGATTGAATCGGCTCCGCGTATTGACCAAGGGCTTACCAAAGTCCGGCAGGCGGTGGGCGATTTCACTGCGGACAACTCATCGATGCTGTTGTCTTTCCTTAACTTGCGGCAACTAGGGAAAGCAGCTGGCAAAGTCCTGCCGCAGATGATGGACTACTACCGCAAGACTAGCGAGATGCTGACCTTCAGGGACAACCGTCTTGTCCGTGCGGCGCAGCTGGTGGAGCGCTGGGACAAATGGTCTAACGAAAGTCCAGCAGAGGGCAAGGCGCTGTCTACCGTTTTGCTTAAGGCCCGACTTACAGGACTGCGGCCAACGCGTGACGAAGACTTAAAGCGGATCACTGACCAAGAGTTTCTAAATGCTTGGAACAAGATCAAAGGTACAGAAGGGGCGCAGATCTTCAAGGAGATTGACAGGTTCTTCCGTACCAGTGCTCAGTTGTATTTCAATGCTTTGGGTAAGCGCATCCGCAACTCTATTGAAAACAAGCAAGCCCGTCGGCTGGCATTTGATTTGATCAAAGCTGAGTACAACAAGTTTGTACAAGGTGGGTTTTACTTCCCGTTTGCACGTTTTGGTGATTACTGGGTTGCCTACAAATATCAAAACAATACACCGGCCTACTACATGTTTGAGAGTCAGGCCGACCAGCGCAACTTCATTGAACAGAC
>SXGQ01180840.1_pt1 | contig 12535 bp, 13 predicted proteins | sample 3178371 | NCBI WGS metagenome assembly SXGQ01 (sample SAMN11356859, study PRJNA531348) | freshwater metagenome | isolation source: freshwater sample F1-20 | place: China: Fuxian Lake, Yuxi | collected 2017-12-25
GGTGTTGGTGTTGGTGGTGGTGGAGGTGGAGGCATTTTAGGATCGGGCATTTTCGGGTTTTTCGGAACAACCATCAAGTGCGATGCAACCGACGAGTCCACTTATTGCAGCATCATGAAGATGTTTAATTTATTGGTTGTTTTTCTAATTGTGGCGTACGTTCTTTACATTGCGTACAGCTACTTCAACAACATGCCTTCGTTCCGCAAGAGGAGATAACGGATGCCGGTTTTAAAATCACAATCCCATTCCTCTTCCATCAGCAGGACCCACTTGTGCGAAACCCGTTGCATTCCTCCTTGCGCACGGCCGCCTGTATAAGATGGAACGAATGCAGCGTTTGGGCCAAATCTGCGGCATCAATCGCCAACCAACGCACTGTCCCGAACATTGTTGCACTAATTATGGCTATTTTCTCTCGTGTATTGTCTGGGGAAATCAATTTTTGTTTCAATGCATCATGGATTTATCAATTTGCACCTCCTTGATAAACCCTTTCAAAATTTTCCGTTGCGCGACTTCGTCGTTCTCAATGTTTTTGTACAGCTCCTTGCACAGCGTCAAGTACTCGGTTTGCATGTACTCGTTGGATTCCCACCCGGGGTGCGCCGCCATCCAGTCCTGAATGACGCGGGTCTGGTAGCACGCCGTCAGATAAATGAACTTGCGCACGTGTTCCAGTTTGTCGTCCTTTTCCCACTCGTCGTTTTTGATGTACATGGTTTCGCGTTTCATGTCCGTGCAGTGGATCGGCCGCTTGTGCACGTCCATGCCCTTCAAGTTGTTCACGATGATGGAGCTCACGCCTTCAATGATGCCGTTGTTCTTCGTGAATTCCAAATCCGCAACCGTGATGTTGAGAGATTTCACGAAATCACTCAGTTTAATCGCGTCCTTGCACTCCTCGTTTAAAAACACGTTCAAGTTGAACTGCGTGTTGTTCGTCGTGTTCACCACGTTGTTGTTTCCTATGCGCGGCGTCATCTCTCGGATCGTGTTCATCAACTCCTTGTTCTGGTTCAGCAGCTCCTGCACCACCATCTTCTGCTCCTTTTGGTGCTCGTCATTCTGCCGCTTGAAATGGCTCAACATGCACGGCACCATGTCCTGCAAACTCAAGCAAAAGTCTTCACCGTTCCCGCTGGTTTTGCACAGGTCCGACAGGCTGATTGTCATCGTGTCACTGCCTGCATTTGTGCTTGGCAACCTTTTTATCACCTTTGAAACGGTCGTGATCGGTTTGTTGCTAGGGTTACCTAGACACTGTTTTTCGTGGTACCAGCAACTGTTCCTAGCGAGATACTTCTTTTTGCAAAATTTGCACTCATATTGGCTACTTTTGGTAGCTTTTTTGTGGTTCGCGTTCAAAATCGTTCTAGAACAGTGTTTACTAGAGGCGAGGTGCTTGTCAAAATTGCATTTTTTAGACGTAATATAGTCACAGTCCTTGCACACTAGCAAAAATTGGCTACTTTTGGCTACTTTTGGGTCCGACAGCTTATCGTCAGAGTCCGTGTCCGATGGCATAATGACGGTATGATAAATGATGCGAAATTATAACATATCATGATAAAATATCTTTATATGGGTTGCGTTCTAAAATCGTTCTAAATTTTTAGAACAAAAAGTAGCACCGTGGTGCCTTTTTTTAAGCTTTTTTTTGGGCCAAAAAATCGCTTTTTCCCATCCACTTTTTTGTGTGACCATTATGCTCTCATTTTTTATAACAAAACATGTAAAATAATTTTGTTATATTTCGATTCGATTTGCACAAGAGTCGAAAAAATTTTGAGAAAATGGACAAAAAAAATGTCCAAAAATCGATATGTCGAAACCTTTTTGCGCAAAAACGCGCGGCACTAGGTAATTTGCGGAACTTTTTTGGCGATCATTTCGCGAGACCATATATGGTAAGGGGGCGTGCGCCCGCCTTAAACCCCCGTTTGTGGGGTTAGTGCCAAAAGAGCGGTTTTCCGGGGGCTGCATGTCCCTTTTTGGGGGTTTCTTATTTCCGGAAAAAAGGTTTTGCCGTTTTGGGGACTGTCTTCGGCGCAATGGGGGCGGCTGCATGTCCCTTTTGGGGGGTTTCTTATTTCCGGAAAAAAGGTTTTGCCGTTTTGGGGACTGTCTTCGGCGCAATGGGGGCGGCTGCATGTCCCTTTTTGGGGGTTTCTTATTTCCGGAAAAAAGGTTTTGGCGATTTCAGGGGGTCACTCAATCGCTGTCGGACCCGTCGTCGGGTGCATCGTCGTCATCAGAATCAAAATTGATCCACGAGGCGTGATACGTTTGGTCGGTTGTTTTCTGCCATCGGGCGATGCCGTGTGCCGTTTCAAACGCAATGTCTCTGCAAAGAGTGAATATCATTGAAAACCGTCCGTTTGTTCCTCCGAATGACTGTATTGCGTTGATTCGGCGAGTCAGATTCATGGAATGTTCTTCGTCGCGAATGATTTCAGTGGCGACCGACACCGACACGGGTGCAATGACGGAGCGTTCGGGCTCAATTTCGGCACGACACGTGGGGCACGTGTTTTTTGTTTTCAATGATCTGAGTAAACACGACGTGCAAAAGATGTGCCCGCATTCCGTGATGGACACGTTTTTGGTTCCGGGCACCTCCAAACACACCGCGCACACGTCCACATCGGTATCCGCATTGGCATGTGGTTGGAGTGGTGAGGGCGAGGGCGAGGGCGAGGACGAGGGCGAAGGTTGATTCCACAAATATTGCATTTGATTCATTTGTTCAATGCAATATCGGTGTAAGGATTGTTTCAATTTTTTTTATTTGGAAGGGGTGATAATGTATTAAAGTGAACCCATACTCATTTTGCAGAATGAATCCTCCTGTATATGAAACCACAATCGCAGCCATGGCGCACATGCTGAATTATTTGGACGCGTCATCGTGCGACGCGCAAATGAACCTCCAACACAAAGAGAGCCGACACAATATTGATCAAGTATATGACCAATGTTGCAAAGTCCAAAAAATAACGCATGCGGATTGCCAGCTGTTTTACGCCAATGTGAAGGCATTGGAGCCCGTGGTAAGCACGGACGATGATCCGGAATACACCGAGATTCACAATGCGTTGATCAAATGCTTTCGCGATGTGAAACGCCTTCACACCATAACCGCGACCACATTGCATTTTGCATGAATTTTGCACATGGTGGATCCAGCGGTTGCATTGAGCCGGCATTGCTTGCCCTTATTTATGCCACTTTGATTTTCGGCAACACACCTTGCCTTGATTGTCTGGGTTGTCTGGGTTGCCTTGATTGCCTTGATTGCCTTGATTGCCTTGGGTTTGATTGCGATTTGATGATGCCGAAAACAATACATTTTTAGGTTGAATTCGTAAAACGCATTCGCATGACATTTGTTGGCACCGCATGGCACGCCAGGCATGCACATGTTTGCCGGCGCATTCACGCCGATGAGGCGCCGAATGACTGGATGCGGACTGTTGCCAATGTACGGCAGCAGCTGGTTTGTAATGCCGCGGCAATACGGACACTTGATCTGACCCGTGCCAATTTTTTCGTAATAACTGTGCATTCCCATCCGCCCTTTCTGTCGCAACACTTCTTGATACAGCGGTTCATAATTAAATTTGTGTCCGCATTCCAACTGCACGTGAAACGCATTTAGTGGCGCGTCGGTTATTAAGCACGCAGTAATAGATGCGTCTTGTCCTGCGTCTTGTCCTGCGTCTTGTCCTGCGTCTTTTTGCATTTTTTTCAGTGCTTCAAAGAAATCAACATCCAAATCCTCCTCTACACTGTACTGCATTGCATTGGTATTCATTCAAAATAAAATGTCTTTATACTTATATTTAAGTTTTATTTTTACAACATGGCAAGCAAGGACACGTGGGGTCCTGCAACGTGGACGCTTTTTCATACTCTAGCCGAAAAAATAAAGGATGAACACTTCACCGAATTGCTGCCAGACTTGCTGGTCATGATAAAACGGATTTGCATGAATTTGCCTTGCCCGGATTGTTCGGCGCATGCAATACAAATCATGTCAAAAATTACTACTAGCCAATTTCCGACCAAGGACAGCTTCAAGGCATTTTTGTTTCATTTTCATAACTCGGTCAACGTGCGAACCAACAAACGGCCGTTCACGATGGAAGAGCTGAATGCCAAATATGTGCGGGCCAACACGTTTGTGGTTGTGCCCTACTTTATCAAGGTGTTTTCGTATCGCAACACGAACGTGCGGCTGCTCATAAACAGCTTTCACAAGGACATTTTAATTAAGGATTTCATCAAATGGATGCGGGACAACAGTTCCAAGTTTGATAAATGAATGAGGTGCGCAGTATTGCTATTCATTCTTTTAATTCTAGTACTTCATGAATTTCTTAATGTTTGGTTGAACCAAACAAAACATTAAGACGCCGGCAGTGCAAAATTGGTTTACTGGGCACCGCATCCGAGCTCCAGAGGCACGCGCATGAGGTCGGGGGCGATGGTGGTGTTGTTCCACGGGCCCACGTTGAGCTGAGGGTTGGGGGGCTCCGAGCGAACCTGCAGGTTGGCGTTGCGCAGGGTGTTGCCAATGGTGTCAATGCCGATGAGGGCGCCGGCACTGAGGAGGTTGACCCCCTTAAGATCACCCGCTCCCGTGGGATTGAGTTGCGCCCACTGGCTGTTCACGTCCTTGGGCAACAGCTCCATGGGGTCAACGGTTTGCTGGGGGGTGCAGCTGGGAGGCAGACCGTGCATGTTGGTGCTAGTTCCACTTGCGGGAGCATACTGAATGTTCTCTAAACCCGATGCGGGATGCACGTTTCCAATGTCGGCGGTGGTAGTACCCGATGCTTGCTGATAATATTGTTTGCGCTTTTGAGAAGACAACTTGGAGGGATCAATCAACTCCATGCCTTCGGACGAAGCCTTGTACTGTGATAGCCCCCAATACAAAACAATTGCTCCTAAAATTATCACAACAAAGTGATTTTTAAGCATGTATACTAAATTGTTCATTGTGTTATTTATTGTTATATAAAATTGATGATAAAATATTTTTTTTGATTTGACTTTTATTTCAGTTGCATCATTTATTCATTGCTGATGAAATCATGCTCACTCATGCCTGGTCCTCGTCCTCCTCGCCCTCGCCCTCGTCCTCCTCGTCCTCCTCGTCCTCCTCGTCCTCCTCGTCCTCCTCGTCCTCCTCGTCCTCGTCCTCCTCGCCCTCCTCGTCCTCCTCATTGCTATCGCTGCTATCCTCCAACATGTGCGTGGATTTGATTTGCTTCGCTTCTAAATAAGCCGCAATTGCAGTTTTCTTAAGTTCTTTTGCCTTTTGTTTTGCAATGCGATACATTTCATAATACACTTGGGTTGGTTTTTTCAATTTAAGCGGAATGTGTTCCAATTCTTCTAAAACATCCAAATTAACTTCTTGCAACTGCTGTCCTGGCTGTTCTTCTGCCTCTTCTGCCTCTTCTGCCTCTTCCGCTTCCGTCTCTTCTTTTAACTGTGTTGACTGGCTCGTTTTTTCTATGAGAGGTGGATCAGTGGAAACAGCGGAAACAGTGGAAACAGTGGAAACAGTGGGAACAGTGGGAACATCGGAAACAGTGGGAACATCGGAAACAGTGGTAACAGTAGAAACATCGGAAACAGCGGAAACAGTGGGAGCAGTAGAAACAGCGGAAACAGCGGAAACAGTAGAAACAGTAGAAACAGCGGAAACAGCGGAAACAGCGGAAACATCGGGAACAGTGGAAACAGTGGAAACAGTGGAAACAGTAGAAACAGCAGGGCGTCGGATCACGCACGACTGAAACAACGGCACGTTCGGCACAATCAGCACCTGTTTTAGGTTCACTTCCATTTGAAAACTGCGCGCAGTAAATTTAATTCCTTGAAATTCAATCACGGCATACATTTGATGGTCCGGCTTAATGTACTCCGTGGGCACGGGACGCTCGTTTTCATCAAACACCGAGCACGAGGAGGAGGCCCCGGTTGCTAAATGTTTGGCGGTTTGAATGTGGGCGCGAATGAGGTAGTATTTGCCGCCCTTGTAGGGCCGAATGGGGGACGTGAACCCGGCTTCAATGTCCGATTTTTCAATGTCGGAGCTAATCCACAGGTTGCGTTTTTCATAAATGAGACGGACCGCATTGGCCTCCAGGGCCTCCAACCACTCCAAAAACGCGACGTCGTGATTGCTAAACATGAGATCAATGTAGGGGCGTTTGCCCGGGGTCACGCCCTGGCGCGATGTGCATTTGGGGGTTTGAATGTAGAGCGGCGCATTCTGGTAGTACAGCATTGAAAAGTATGCGCCACCCTGCAACCCGTTGGGAGGGGCCAAATGCAGCCGGCTGTGGTCAAATGCGGAATTGGGCAAATTGACGTAGTCTGTCATGGTTAGCGGTCAGTTGCAGCATTTAGAGAAAAAAAATACATAAATACAGCGAGCAACCATATACCATTGGAAGCGCCAAATCCAAAATCCAAAATCCAAAATCCAAAATCCAAAATCCAAAATCCAAATCTAAATATAAATACAAGTACCCAATTTTCAAATGATGCTGCGAGAGAAAATCATTGAACAATGTCTGCAAGCCATGAAACGGGACGATGTAAAAAAGGAATTAAAGCAAATGTTTCACCCGGTCATTGACATGATCATGCAAGAGATTTATCCGTACATATATCTCTCGGTGGTGTTTGTCATGATCAGTTTTTTGATGACCTTGGGAATTTTCGTGTTGCTGATGCGGACCGCATATTTCAAACAATTTAGCCAGCTAGCCATCTAGCCAGCTAGTCAAAATGAATGTCATCCGTTGGCCACAAATTCACCATGCTGTAACTGTTGTGGACAATGTACAATTGCATGAGTCCGAATGCAAATATTGACATCGTGTAAAAACTCACCATCGGGTTGCATGCCATTGCACTGGGTTGACAGTTTAGGAAATTGAACATGTTGTAAAATATTAGGAACCACAGCGGAACCATGATCCAGTTATTGATGGACTCGCTAATACTGGGGGTTATGAATCCGTACTGCAATCGGGAATAGCGAATTGCGTACAATGCGATAATGGCCACGTACACCAGCAATAAGAACACGAGCTCCGCAAAAAACCATTTGAAGTTCGTGTTTATGGTGAAGCTCCCGTTTCGCACCAGCTTAATGACCAAGCCAATGACAATCGCTAGATACAGGGTCATTAACGAGTATTGAATGATGGAACTAATGGCGCTCGTCGAAGTATCCTGGCCGGATCTGGCCCACGCGTCCATTGACAGTTTTATTACATATCCCATAATTGGCAACAGTATTGAAAACCGAATCAACTCCGGATCTTTAGTCATTCTGCGGCGGTTGGTCCAAACATACGTTATAATGATATTAAAAATGCGGGTTCACTCTACATTATATTTCATTCATTTGTTTGATTTGAATATAAAAAATACACACATATCATATATCCATAATTTGTATCCTATGAGCAAGTACGTGCTTAAACAAGACCATCCGCTGATTCCGCGGGAGCAGACGTATTCCATCAATCGCAAGCTGATAACCGTGCATTCGGAAGACCGCGACATCAACAAGTGGCCGAACGCCAATCACTTTGAGCTGCAGCTGCCGCAAACCTACACCAACGTGGAAACCATTGCGCTGGTGGAGTACAGTTTTCCCACGTATTATTACACGTTTTCAAATGAAACTCAAAACACCAAAATCACATTCATGGCAACCATTGCAACGGCCGGGTATGGCGCAACGAATCCAATTGTCGTGACCATTGCGCCCGGGTTTTACAGCCCGACGCAGCTGGCCACCGAAATGCAGAACCAGTTGAATTTGGCGGTGCGGGCATTAAGTGTAACCCTCGCGGCGTACGACAATTTCCGGGTGTTTTATGACGAAGTGCGCCAACGGCTGCTGTTTGGAAACAAGACGGACCCGTTCATGTTTGTGTACGATTCGCCGTACAGCCCGCCCATTAGCAGCGACGCGAATTCTTACACCGGTGAACGATGCGGCGGGCCGTGCGTTAATGCTGCTGCGCAAACGCAAACCCAGCCGAGCGCCACCATTCGCTGGAACCAGTACACGAATTGGGGGCTGGGATACAACCTCGGGTTCGTCAAGTGTTTGCCGAGCGAGTGCGGCAATCCGGGCGATGTGATCAATGCCAACAAGGCTGTAGCGAGCGCCGTGACCAAAAGTCAGAGCGTGTACTACACCAACCCCGTGCCGCCCGCCATTGGATACGAGTGGCTGCCGGTTCCGTTGGGGGGCACGGGCTACGTGCTCGTGCCGCCGAATCCGCCCAGTCTGAACGGGCATTCCGACATGTATTTGGAGGTGGACAAGTACAACTACGAAGACGAAATGCAGCCGTATTCGTCGCACACGACCAACAGCCGGAACAACGATTACAACGGCATAGTGAATGCGGCATTTGCCAAAATCCCGCTGCGCACCAAACCCACCAAGCTGGTGTCCGCGCTGGAATACATGTACGGGGACCAGCCGGTGGACACGTCGGAGGGCATGAGCTCGTTTTTCCCTCCGCTGGACAAGCTGAGTAAACTCAAATTCAAATTTCGGTATCACGACGGCACGTTGGTGGATTTTGGCGGACAGAACTTCAGCTTCACGATTGCGCTCTACACGTATCGCGATGAAATTGCGCGGTCCAGTCAGTTGCGCGTTCCGTTCCGATCTCCATGATACTAATGGACAATGGACAATGGACAACGGACAACGGACAATGCATAATAATGGATTAAATCCAGGAAAAAAAACAAGCAATAAATTTGTGTGTTTTTTTTTATTTTTTACCCTTAACGGGGGTCATTGTGGACCATAAGTCCAACAGCTGCAGATCGCACGTTTTCCAGTCTTCTTTGAACCCGCGCAGAGAGACGAATGCGGGGGTCTTCATTTTGGCATTCTTATAATAAATGTAGGGTCCGTATTGCCCCGAACGCACGCTGGCATGTGCGTTTATTTCTCTCAAAATGGATGAACCGGGTGTTGTTTGGGATGACGAAAGGGTTGCATTGGTTGCGTTGGTTGCGTTGGTTGCGTTGGCCGCGCCATTGTTAATGCATCGGATGGCTTCATCGTATGTGATTGGAATGCCATCCACATTGTCGTTGTGATCGCCATTTTTCAAGTGGTGCAACGACTGTTTTTGATCCCCCCACGTCAAATAAGGCCCGTACCTTCCGGTGCGCAGAAATAAGTCGGCCCCGTTGTATTTACCCATGAGCTTGCATAGGAGTTTTGCCTGGGTTGCCTTGGTTGCCTGGGTTGCCTTGGTTGCATTTTTCTCACTTAACGGAATGTCACAAGGTTTGTTGGGTAATAGAGCGAGCAGCCGATCCACGCACGACACGCAGTCGGCGCACACGTCGCCCCATTGTTTTTGGCCGGACGACACCTGGTCCAGCTGCTGCTCCATGCGCTTGGTATAATCGTAATCAAAGAGCTCGGCAAAGTGGGCGCACAAGAATTCTATGACTGCTTTGCCCAGCGGTTGAATGACGAGCCGGTTTTTCTCGTTGCCGAAGTCGCGCTCTTCCACCGTCTGGCTCAGGATGCCGCCGTCCAGCTCGTAGTTCATGCAACTGACGCGCCGCCCAGGCACGTCCTGTTTCGCAACGTACCCGCGCTCCTGGATTTTGTGCACGAGGCTGGAAAAGGTGGAGGGGCGCCCGATGCCGCGCTCTTCCAGCATGCTGACGAGGGACGCCTCCGAGTAGTGCGACTTCAATTCGCGCAGGTGCATGCGGGATTGCAGTTTGTTGTATTTGATTGCGGCGTTGGGTGCGATGGCCTGAAAAAAAGACCAGAGACTGGTTGCGTTGGTTGCGTCATCGGGTTTGGCTTGCGAAACAATGCGCCAGCCCGCAAAGTCGGTGCGTTCCACTGAGTGCCGATACTCGCAATCTTCGGGCGCCGAGATGCAGGACGTCAATGTTTTTCCCGTGCACGGCGCCATGCAGCTTTCGGCCGAGTGCCGCCAAATCATGCGATACAGGCGCTGCTCTTTTGCGGCCATGGTGTCGGGAACTGCGGCGCAGTGCAGCGACGTGACGTGCACCGCTTCGTGGGCTTCTTGCGGCTTCACTGGTTCTGCGGGAGCCACGGCTTCATCCACAACCACAACATTGATTACGGTCTTTTTCTTTTTCACAACAACGTGTTTCTTAGGAGGTTTGACGGGTTCATCCGCGCGTGCGACCTTTGCGTAGTCTTCGCCCCATCGTTCGGCGATGTAGGCGCCGGCGTGCTGCAAGAACGGCTCCGAATACGCGCGGCTGTCGGTGCGCGGGTACGTGATGTACCCCCCCTCGTACAAGCGCTGGCACGCCTGCATGGTGTCGGCCGGAGAAAAGCCGAGTTCGTTGCTGGCCTGCTGCTGCAGCGAGCACGTGGTCAGCGGCAGCGGGGCGGCCTTGACAAAGCCGCGCGTTTCTGGCTCGCGAATGACGTGCTCAAACGCGGCGGACGCGTGCAGGAATGCGGCGCACGCTTCCGCGGAACCATGCCCCCTGCTGAGCTCGTACTTCAAATTCAGCTTGGTGAAGTAGCCCACGGTTTCAAATGCTATGCAGCCCTGCGCCGCGTCAATGTCCCGCTGGTTGTCGTAAATGAGGCGCAGGGCGGGGGTTTGGCAGCGCCCGGCCGACAGCGCGGAACCCGAGACCGCGCGAACATGGGACCACAGCGTGGGCGTGATTTTGAACCCGACCAGCATGTCCAGCGCTTGGCGGGCGATTTGCGCGTGCACGGCGTCCATGTTGAGCGGCTGCGGCGCCTGGATGGCGCGCTCCAGCGCGGGTTTCGTGATCTCGTTGAACAAGATGCGCTTGGTGGTGGCAACCGGCAGGCCGAACAAGCAGCACGCGTGGTACGCAATGCCGGCGCCCTCGCGGTCGTTGTCCGTCATGAGGTACGTCTCCTTGCACTCCGCGACGAGCGCGCGTATTTTTGCGATTTGGGCTGATTTGGAGTCCACCGCGTGGAACTGCGGCACGGCGGCAAACGTGGCGTCAATGTCCTGCAGCCCGGTAAGCTCTCTCAAGTGCCCGAACGTGGCCGCGCACACGTACTTGTCCGCCCCCAAATGGCCCACGATGGTTCCGCATTTGGCCGGGGATTCCACGAGGAGCAGGATTTTGTTACTGTTATTGGTTCTGTTACTGATATTGGTTCTGTTACTGGTATTGGTTCTGTTACTGGTATTGTTTTTGTTACTGTTCATTGCCCTGGACAACATTGTATTATAAGTTCGTAATTCATAATACATTGCATGCGGATGATGGGTTTATATTCATTTTGCGTTTGAATGTTCGGCCTTGAATTGCTTCCACGATATTTTTTTGGCGGGCGGCAAATCCGTTGCCGGTTCCGCATGCCCCTTGGCGTTCTGTTTGTCCAGCTTTTCCGACTTCTTTAGCGCGCTGTCAATGTAAATTTGTTTGAGCAGTTTCCCGACTTCCACCGAGGCTTCGTGCTGACCCACTTTGCCGTCCTCAATCATTTTTAGCACGCCCAGCAGCCGCCCTAAAATGTCCAAATCAATTTCGTCCTTTTTGACCTTGTTGAAAATGTCGGTATAATTGTTGAACAAGAAGGTGCACCGATTCACGCACATCATGTCAAACTGATCGGGGTTGGTTTTGGCCAGGCGCGCGTAATCGCGCTTCAAATTAAGCAACGTGCCCACATCCTGGTGAATGAGCGCGCTGTGCTTCAAGTCGCGAATTTGGGCGGTGTTGTCCTCCGCGTCGTTTGCTTGAATCATTTTCTCCAGCTGAATGCGGTCGGAGTGGTTCATGTTTTTAGTGTTTGATTGTGCGGGCGTATAATTAATTACACGGATCTTCTTTTTAAATCAATAATAAATTAATATGTACAAAAGATATACGCAATACATACTCGCAATGCCCACGCCACCCACGCCCACTGCAAATCCGTATGGTCCCCAGTTGGCCGCACCTGCCCCAAATGCCATGTCTAGCGGTGGTGCCGTGCCTGCGCCGGTGCCCACAACCACCTCCAGTGATCTGATACGTGCAAACATGGAATCTGCCAAAATACAAAACAACATGATCGCTAACGCCGGTGGAAGAAGGGGGGGATCCCGGAAGCTTAGACATAAGCATCGTAGGCGATCCCGGAAGCAGAAGCGAACCAACCGAACCAACCGAACCCATCGGCGCAGGCGGTCCAAACGCGGAGGCGCTACAACGCCGTCAATATCCCCCCGACCAACCGCAACTATACCACAATTCGGTTCTCAGAACGCCGGAGCAAACGCGGCGAGCGTCAATTTGAACAGTGGCGGAATGAGACAAATGGCACAATCGGAATTTGATAATGTAAATGGACCCTCCACAACCATACGATTTTAGTAACAGTAACAGTAACAGTAACAGTAACAGTAAAATGCAATCCAAATATAAAAATAATTATATTTGAATTTTATAGTGATAATACAACAAAATACAACAAATGCAA
>SXGQ01239503.1_pt1 | contig 12535 bp, 10 predicted proteins | sample 3178371 | NCBI WGS metagenome assembly SXGQ01 (sample SAMN11356859, study PRJNA531348) | freshwater metagenome | isolation source: freshwater sample F1-20 | place: China: Fuxian Lake, Yuxi | collected 2017-12-25
CCATGGCGTTCCCGGAACTTGTGCCCGAGGCGCCAGAACGCGCGTACGGCTTCGACGTCTGGTGGGCCGCGCGCCGCGGAACGTCGAGATTTCTCGACTACTGGTCCAGCCTGACGGCAATCTGGCTAGGGGTCGTTCTCGTGAAGCACCTGCAGTCACTCTTCCACGTCGGACACCGGGAAACCGCCGGGTCGGCTTCATCAAACCCGAACGGTTAGTGACAGCGTCAGTAGTTTGGTCGGCATGACACCGTGGCACATACTGGAATGGCGCGACGGTCTCGCAAGCACTGGTGGCACGCGCCGTCCGTTGCATTGTGTTGTGGCCACCAACGGCGAACTCGACGATCCGAGGTCAACCGGCGCGGACGCTGTCGTCACAAGTCACAACCCGGGTGCCCCGCACCTGTTGTCGGTGATCGTGCCGGTCTACAACGAACGCAACACCCTGCCCGAACTCCTTGAGCGTGTTCGAGCACAGTCGCTTTCGTGGTCCGGTCTCCGTGTTTCACTCGAGATCATCGTCGTTGACGACTGCTCCAACGACGGCGGCGTCGACTTCCTCATCGGGGAAGCAGGACAGTCAGCATTCGCCGATGTGCATGTCCTGCGACACGCGAGGAACCGGGGCAAAGGGGCTGCCATTCGCACCGGACTTGAACGGGTTACCGGCGATGTCGTGCTCATTCAGGACGCGGACCTCGAGTACGACCCTGATGACTACGCCGCCCTGATCGCACCCATCCTCGCCGGACAGACACGCGTTGTCTACGGATCGCGGTTTCTTGCCCTAGGCCCCCTCGGCCGACCCACTGGCATGCACCCAACCAACTGGGTTGCAAACAAGATCCTCTCGTGGACAGCGTCCATCCTCTTCCTCCGCTCCATCACCGACGAGGCGACCTGCTACAAGGTCTTCGCGACTTCGGTCCTGCCGGCTTTGAACCTGCGCTGTGAACGTTTCGAATTCTGCCCCGAAGTCACCTCCAAGGTACTTCGTCGCGGTCTTCGAGTGATTGAGGTGCCAATCCGATATCACGGGCGGGGCGGGAATGAGGGCAAGAAGATCCGGTGGCCGGACGCCTTCCACGCGTGGTTCACGCTCGTGCGCTACTGGCTCCGAGACTGATCCTTGCGATGTCTCCCGCTTCAGCACCAACCACGTACCCACATGTCCCCGGCAGGCCACGCAAGTGACGACCATCGATCGGCGGACCGACGCAAGCCTGCCAAGCGCCAACGCTGCCACATGCCGCGAAGTCAATCGGCGTTGGCCACTCGTGGTCGCACTTCTTCTCGGTACCTCATATTTCGGCATCCGCCTAGCAAACCTTGGGTCACTTCCCATGGTGAGCGACGAGGGCACCTATATCGACTGGGGGGTCCGTGCATGGCACGCCCGAGACCTTTCCGACTGGCTCGCGTCCCTTGAGGACGGCAAGCAACCGCTACTTGCCTGGCTGATGATTCCTTTCCTGAGCGCAATCCACGACCGACTGATTGCCGGGCGCATGACATCAATCGCCTGCGGCGCGGTCAATGTGGCGCTCATGTGGTCGATCGCCTCGCGACTTGGGGAACCGTGGGGTAACCGGACATCGCGGATTGCCGGTCCAATCGCCGCGGCACTCTATGTAATTGCACCAGTTGCAGTGATCCATGACCGAATGGCGCTCTACGACACACTCGTTACCACAGCGTCGCTGATGGTGCTTCTCAGCACAATCCACTGGTCCGAACGCCCCGGCTGGATTCGGATGATCCTCGTTGGATGCGCAATTGCCGTCTCGGTCCTCACGAAGCTTTCGGCACTCTTCTTTGTAGGGCTTGTCCCTGTTGTGGCCGTAGCGTGGAACCCCGCGTCCCGACGGCAATGGTGGCAACTGGCCCAAGCCGGCTTCATCGGTGCCGGCGCCTACTCGATCCTCTACCTGAGCCCGATTGTGGACAACCTCGCCAACGGCAACTTCGGGCGGTATAGCCTGACGCCCGCCGAGGTACTGAACATCCCTCTCACTCTCTGGTGGGCGAATGCTGAGTTTGTGGCCGGGACCTTCACGGCCTACATCGGCCTTCCACTCGTTCTCGCAGGCGTAGCTTCGCTGATCAGCCTGTTCCACCAAGCTGATCGCGATGCCGAAAGCGGTTCCACCACTGCGTCCAGTCGGGGTCGGTCCGCATTCATCATGGCAGTCTGGATACTTGTGCCGGCCGCTGCCTTTGTGCTCACCGCGAAACTCATCTACTCCCGTTACGTCGTCTTTGTCCTGGTTAGCACATTGATTCCCACCGCCATTGGGGCCGCCCGTGCGGCCGTGTCTTGGCACTTGCCCCTGCCGACCTCTGGAGTGCCCTACCCGAAACGTCGCCTAGGCAACCTGCTGAAAGTGTCCGTCTGGTCACTTTGGGCAGGCTCCATCGTGGTCAGTTGCGGCACGTTCATCTGGCCCTTGATCAACGCACCCGCCGAAGCGCCATGGATGAATGACCGACGCTACATTACAGACCGGTTTCAGTATATAGAAAGTAACTATGCAGGATATGGCCTTGCGGAACTCTTGTCCTATCTTGAGAAAGCCCGTTCGGAACATCCGGAAACCGGCATAGTGGTACTGACCCGAACCGCGACAGGGATGCCAAGGGACGCAATGTTCGCGTACCTGCGAGACCATGCGGGGGTCACCCTGGGATACGTCGATGAGATGAGGGCAGTCGGCGACCGTCTTTCGACGGACCCGGACCGCGCGTCATTCCAAGCCGGACAGGGAGCACCGATCTATTACGCGCTCACTGATGCCCCCGGAGGCGAACAGGAACGCCGGTTTGTGTCGCTCAACCCTACCGCACGCCAGCTTCTCGATATTGCAAAGCCCGGGAATCACAGTCGGTTCAAACTGTTCCAGATCAAATGGACACCACCCGCGCCCGATACCGTATTCAGAACCACCACACCAGTGCTCGACGCATCGATCCGTCTGGAAGGTTTCCGCTTGGACACTCCAACTGTCCGCGCGGGATCAGACGCGCGCGTCATCCTGTACTGGACCACCAAACAGGGGCTCACGAAGGACCTGACCGTCTTCGCGCACCTGATTTCCGGTGCCGATCCGACAGGCGGCTTGCGCGTTGCGCAGCGTGACAGCCGGCCCGGCAATGGTGCACAACCGACTACGGGATGGCGCGTCGGCGACTTCATTGCCGACCGCTACGACATACGTGTGCCACTGGAGACACCAGCCGGAACGTACCGTCTGGTGGTTGGCATGTATCAACTAGGAACAATGGAGCGGATGGCAGCCACTACAGCCGACGGAAACGGTGAACTCTGGCCCATTGATGGAACCCGACCCCAATCAGGTGCCATTGATGGCGAGAACCGCGTGTACCTTGGCGAAGTGACCGTCGAGTAATCGCCTGCCAAGCGCCTAGCGGTCTGAAGAACCGCGGGCGCGCCGTGAGGACACACCCGCGCTTCTGTGGCTAGAACCCCTGACGGGCAGGCTGGTCGTCGTCGAGGACGCTGAGGCGCCGAACAATCCGCCAGAGTGGGCGCTCAGGTTCCCTGATTACCAGGCACCCATGCGCAGCTAGCACTTCCTCGTATCGGGCAAGGACCTCCGTTGCGTGCTCGCGCCAAGCCTTCGCATCCGCAGGGCGTGAAGCAGGTGCGTGCCACAGGAAGACATGTGCGGCATCCCTCTGATCAACGCGCGCACCATCGGCGGATCCGCGTTGCCATGCACTAAGTCCGGCACCACCCAACACCTCAATGACCTCGGTGGTCATGAGAGGCACGCGCAATTCAGCGTCCGTGATCGCCTGCTTGGCTGTTTCGAGGGATTCACGGGCCGATAGTTCGTGTGCGCGCGCGTTCTTCAGGCGATCGAGCACGAGTTCATAGGCTCGCTCTGCTTGATGCCGTTCCTGAGATGCGCGAGTTGCAATTGCACGTGCCCGCTGCATCGCTGCTTGCAATGTTCCCGGAGCTGCTTCCAAGATGTCTTCAACAGTCATAGTTCCACCAACTCCTAGCCCGCGTGCGTGCACGCGACGCACTCTCCGTAAGTGTACGTTATCGTCATTGCCGATAACAACTAGTATGATTTTGCATAGATATTTGTATCAGGAACACTAACCTCTGCTGGAACCACGTGGGCAAGCATTACAGCAATTGCAAACCATTCCCGGTGAGGCAACCGGCCAGCGGCTGACGAGGCACGGACCGCCGCGTTTCCGCAAGGTCAGAGACACGGCCGCAGCACACGTCCTGTGATCTTCGACGCCCGAACGGCTGGACAAATGCACGCGCATACCCGGCCATGCGATACTCACGCCGACCGTTTCGGATCAGAGCCGGTCCGCCTGCACCCCGGCCTCGTGCGCCGGAATTGTGCGAAGTAAGCGGGCAAAGGGAGGCATCGATAGTGATCGCGAGAAACCCAGACCACGAGCCGCTCACCAGTGGCAGCTTAGCGCGTGCCGAAATGGCGCCACGCAAGAAGCAACGTTCAAGTTTTGGCGCGGTCGCCAGCGCGACACTGCTGAGCATATCCCTAATCGGTTGCGGCATTGGCGGCGTAATGCTTGGCGATGCCACCACCAAGGAGGCGGTGAAGCAAGCCAAGTGGTCCTACGCCGGCAAGGATGGTCCCGAACGATGGGCAGAACTGGACCCGAAATGGTCAGCGTGCTCAAACGGTCGCACTCAGTCACCAATCGATCTTGCACCCGCCAAGCTGCTCAAGGCCGAATGGCTTGAGGAACTCCGGTTTGCCTACCGGGACACAAAGAAACTCGAGGTGATGAACAGCGGGCACACCGTCCAAGTTTCCCCTGAGCGCGGAAACTGGCTCAATCACGATAAGGTTTGGTACGAGCTCAAGCATTGGCATTTTCATGCCCCCAGCGAGCACACGGTGGTAGGTATGAACTCCGACATGGAAGTGCAGTTTGTCCACGCCGCCGATGCGAACCGGCTGGCGGTCATCGCGGTGATGCTCAAGCCCGGCCCCGACAATACATTTCTCGATCAGTTCTGGGACTCGATGCCTGCTGAGAAAGACAAGAAAGCCGAGTGGTCGGGAAGCTTCAGCATCCTCAGTGCGCTTCCAAACGACCGGACTTATTACACCTACAAGGGTTCATTGACAACACCCCCCTGCTCCGAAACGGTCACGTGGCTTGTTATGAAGGAGCCGTTGACCGTCTCGAAGCCTCAGGTGGAGAAGTTCAAGGCGCTCTTCAACGGAAATACCAATCGGCCAGTTCAGCCCCTTTACGGCAGAGTGATCTCTGAGAGCGTTCCTGGAGGCATCGAAGGCGGTCGTGGTGGTGCTGACGTGCAGGGGGGAGCTTCCGCTTCTGGAGCTAAGCCATCCTCCCCGGCCAACGCATACGGCGCAGCTCCCGCAGGCGCAGCTCCCGCAGGCGCAGCTCCCGCATCGCAAGGTGCGCCTCCCGCTGGGGCAGTTGCTGGGGCCGCCGGGGCTTCCGGCTCCTACTCAGCTGCACCGGCCGCACCCGCCGCACCGGCCGCACCGGCTGCCCCGGCCGCACCGGCTGCCAAGCAGTAGAACTCTGGTTCTTGGGTCAAAAGAGGCGGGCGGGATGTTGAAACAACCTGCCCGCTTTTCATTTTCCTGATTGCAAGGCCCGGCACCACTCTCTTCATGTGATGCGGGCAACTTGGGCACCCCGCGGGTGCCTCCCCTTCGCCCGGTGCTGCAGACCTGCAAACCGCCCTGACGACGGGCGGAGGCCCCAAGACCGCTCGGCCAGACCAAATGGCTCACCGTTTTGAGGCAGTGCCCCACGGCCCATTCACGGCTTTTCCCAATCCTGGGTTCGGCTTCGCCAGTACTGCACCGCGCGACCGGATGAGCCTCCAATGTCCGCCGAACTAGCCGCGCGACACCCAACTAGCTCCTCCCCTCGGGCGTGAACCGGGCTACGCACCTTCCATGCCCGAGTCACCACACCTAAGCAATATGAACGATCATTCAGAGGGCGCTAAACCGTGCGCTTCGGGAACAGACAAGCCGCATCCATCTGAAGCAAGATGGACATCGTCGCATCGCAGATGCCGAGCGACCACTCCTAGCGGGGCGTCAACCGAAACCGAGTGATGAACGTAAGATGCTTGGCACCTGCATGAGGGCCGTGCGACGGTCGCGAGATGTTGCGATGAGATAGACGGCACCCGTAATGAAAGTAGCAATCATCACTGACTGGAATAGTGTCCGGTCAGGGGCAATTTGCGCACCCACCAACTGGAACAAGAACAAGCCAAGTAGCGCCCCAGCCTCTCGGATGCTCAGATCAAAATTGGAAATCAAAGCCAGTCCAAAGAGTGACAAGGCGCTAGTTAGAAGAAGCTCTTCGGTCTGCCGCAAGTCAAGAGGCAACCCCACTCCGGGGGTCGGGTTCACCGCGTAGTACTGTCCGATCTTGAAAACCACCCCGAGGGTTCCAACCAGTAGCGTCCACTGGTTTACGGTCGATGAAATCAGCGTACGCAGTCCCGCACCGGCAAGACCGCGCCACGCAAACAGCAGCGCGACCAGGAACTCTGGTGCTTCCGATGCGAGAGGTGCCAACCATTGCACGAGGACGAACTCGTCGATCCCGAGCGCCTTCCCAGCGCGCACAAGCCCATCCGCGAAGGAATGCGCACTCAAGAAAATGACTACGGTTGCGAAAACGAGCATAGCACCCATAACCGCACGTCGAATTGTTGGGGTCAGCTTGCCCACCGTCGCCGCCGGACCAGCCAGATGCGGTTCTTCGGACGGCAACCTAGACGTCGCCCATGCATAGATACAAAAGAGTGTTACGAGGAACGCTGCATCGAACAGGTCGATACGCCCCTTCAACGGGATGATCAGCGCGTAGATTGACGCTATGGCTAGGATCGCCAGCTCAACTGCCTGCTGCGGCTGCAGGACAACCGCCCCGTTCACAAGACTTCCATCTTCGGTGGCCTGTGGCGCGCTTCGCGAAACCTTGACACGCCTACGCGCTCGCAACCAGGCCACAAGCACCACCGCACTCCACCCGAAACCGACGAGTAACCGATTGGATCCGGTCATGTTTGCGACGGCGTACGCCGCCTGCGACGAGTCGCTCGCAGCATTCCACGCGAAGACTGCGTCCACGGCGTACTCCGGAAGGACCGCAATCAGCGCGAGCAGGGCTAGGGCGAACGCCTGGGATACGTCCAGTTGAAAGACTTCAGCCGCCCACGACAGCAGGAACGCCGCACCAACGATCCCGCCGCCAGTCAGCAGCGCAATCAGAACTGGAGGCCCGGAAACAGCGTCGCCAAAAGCAAGGTAAAGAAACCAAGGCACCGCGCACGCCATCGCAGCAATGATGAGCAACCAAGACTTCAGGTCGCCAGATTCCGATTGCGCGTGATCGCTAGAGCTTGAATGCGTCCGAACCGTCTTGGACGCACCCGAAGCAGGTGTCTCGGATTCGACCAGTCGCGTGTTGCTGCGTCGGTCTTGTCGGTTCTTGCGCCCCGAATGTCCATGAACTGACGACACCTTTGACCCTCCACCGGCCCTAGATTGGCCCTAAAAAAACTTCAATCCACTTCGAGTGGTTGTCGAATGACCGTTGATGCAACGAGTTTACGGCGTGCCGGGCGGTTCGTACCCAGTCCAGAAGCCAAGTCAGCGCCATATCGATGTGCGACCATCTGTTCGAGATCGGAGCGTGGCCATGAGCATCGCCGAGCAGAGACTGGTGGTCGTCCCCGACCTGGGTGAATCCGTTACTGAAGCGACCTTGACGCATTGGCTGGCCGCTGAAGGCACCATCGTTGACTCGGGGGAAGCAATCGCAGAAGTCGAGGCCGAAAAGGTCAATATCGAAATCCCGGTTGACACCCGGGTCAGGATTGACCGCCACCTCGTGGCTGAAGGCGACCGGGTGATCATCGGCGCTGCCATCGCAGAAATCACACCCGTCGCCTAGCCTGTATCCCCTTCAGGACAGGATGGTCGAGGCTCACGAGAAAACAGGTGGACGCGACGCGTTTGATTCGAGATACCATGTCCTATGCCAACCCTACACACCTTCCACCCGACGAAATTCCACGTCTCGATTGGATCCTGGCAGCCGGTGCTAAGCATCGCGCCCGGTGATACGGTTGTGACAACCACAATTGACAGTGCCGGTGTAGATCAGCACGGCGAGAAGGTCAACATTGGGGGCAATCCTCAAACTGGACCGTTTTTCATTACCTCTGCCAACCCCGGCGATGTGATCGCGGTGCGGTTCGACCGCGTGGTTCCCAACCGTTCTTACGGGCACACAAGCGGACGATTGGCCGCGCACGTTGTCGATCCCGAATTCGTCTTCAAGCTTCCCCCCGAACGAGGACGCGCCATCTGGAATGTCGACACCGAGGCCTGGACGGCCACTCTTGCATCGCATGACCCCGTGGAGCCCGATATCCCGGCATTCAAAATCCCGCTTGATCCAATGATTGGATGCTTTGGTGTCGCGCCGGATCGGGGACAGGCAATATCTTGCGCCACCTCCGGGCCGCACGGCGGAAACATGGATTACCGTGGTTTTCGGCAAGGCGTGACCGTATACCTCCCAGTGTTCGTTCCCGGCGCGCTTTTCCAACTCGGGGACGGCCATGCCACTCAGGGCTGTGGCGAAATCGCCGGGACGGGGGTAGAGATATCTCTGGATGTCACGTTCACTGCGTGGATCCATCGCCGAGATCAGCCCATCTTCTGGCCACGCGCCGACGACGGCACCTGGCTGATGGCTGCCGGCAATGCCCGCCCCCTCGATCAGGCCCTTCAGCACGCGACTACCGAACTTGTGCAGTGGCTTGGTGAGGACTACGGCTACAGCATGCGAGCGGCGTCACTGCTTCTTGGACAATGCGTCAGATACGACGTTGGGAACGTCTTCGATCCGGCCTACACCATGGTCGCGAAGATTGAGAAGGCGCTTGTGGAAACGTACGCGCCACGGCGTTGACCTCACCTGTTGTTGACGAATGCGGAGTTCGAAAGATTCGTTTCAGGGTTAGGAACGAAGCGCGCAGCACTTAGAAACCCGATGTCATGCCGGGAGCTGCCCGCCATTGCAAGGTCCGCTAGCACCTCGCCGATGGCAGGGCCAAACTTGAAGCCATGGCCTGAAAAGCCAGCCGCATACGAAACTTGCGGATGTTCCGGATGGCGATCAATGATGAAATGCCGGTCGGGAGTTACCGTGTAGAGGCATGTCGCCGTCATCGAGAGCGTTGTGGCGCATCCCGGCAGGCACTTCTCGAAAATTGACCGAACATCTTCGATCTCGTCGTCCGTGACAGTGCGTCTTGCAGTCTCGGGCGTACACGGTTCGCCGGGATCATGCCCGCCGACCTTGAACCCGCTTCCGGGCAAGTACGGAATGCCATACACCTCGCCCTCGGCAATGTCCCAGATAAATGCCGGAAACCCGGGAGGGGAGAACCGCGCAGGTTCCTGCGGTTCAAAGTGCACGACGTACTGACGAACAGCCTGTAGTGGCAATCCCAGTCCCACTAGGACCGAAGCCGACCAAGGTCCAGCAGTTATGACGAGCCGGTGCGCCCGGACCGTTCCACTCGGGGTGCGAACAATGACACCATCGCCATCCGCTTCCCAGCTACTTACCATTTGCCCGTGGCGGATCGTGGCGCCCCGGGCGACGGAGGCATCAACCAGAGCGCCAACGCAGGCGTCCGCGTTCAGAATGCCGGCATTTGGTTGAAAGACCCCGACATGGCTTTCGGGAACTGCAAAGGGTGGAAAGCGGGAACGCATTGCATCCGATGGATAGACTTCGTGAAGTAATCTATGCCTCTCCGCACTCGCTATCACCCCATCCACGACGTGGGTGCCTGGCTCTCCAATATTGAGGCACCCGGTCATGAGTAGGAGGTCGAGGCCCGTCTCCTCTTCAAGTTCGCGCCATTGAACGAAAGCCCGCTGAACCAGGGGCACATATTCAACCGCTTCGTAATAGGCCTCGCGAATGATCCGGCTACGTCCGTGGGACGACCCGAGGACATGGCCCCGCTCATTCGCGTCGAGGCCAAGTACCCGGACCCCCCTACTCGCCAGTTGATGGACCGCGGACGCACCCATCACCCCTAGGCCAAGCACAACCACATCGAATGTCTCAGACATGCGGTGATGGTATTCCATCAATGGCACCGACCCGTTCGGTCGCAGCCTGCAACCCGTCTCCTGCTCAATGAAGTGGTACGCCAGAAACGAAAAGGTCTGGCGATGTCATCTCAGCCGGAACTGATATCCCCATGAGACGAAGGATGGTTGGCGCAACACTTGACAACTGGCCATGAGGGACAAGTCGTGCCTCCTCAGGCGCACCGATGAGATAGAGGGGCACGGGGTTCGTCGTGTGCGCCGTGAATGAACCGCCGGTTTCGGGGTCGATCATCACTTCGGCGTTGCCATGGTCGGACGTCACCACCACGACCCGGCCATCTGCACGCGCCGACGCAACAACTTCGCCAACTGCACGATCAACGGCCTCGACCGCCTGTCGGGCAGCGTCGAGGTTACCTGTGTGACCGACCATGTCGCAGTTTGCGAAGTTCATCACCAACAAGTCGTCGCGCCGGGTGGAAATGCGGTGAGACGCCGCCGTCGCTACTTCCTCTGCGCTCATCGCAGGTTGAAGGTCATAAGTAGCCACTGTTGGGGACGGGATCAGGATGCGGTCTTCGCCCGGATATGGCGTCTCGCGCCCACCGTTCAGAAAAAAGGTGACGTGAGCGTATTTTTCAGTCTCGGCGATATGGCATTGCGTTTTCCCAAGATCGCTTATCACTCGGGCCAGGGGTCTCTCCACGTGCATTGGAGGGAACGCGATTGCCGTGACCGGAAGGTCTGCCTCGTATTCGGTCATTGAGACGAAATGAATGCCTCGCACAACGCGTGCGCGAGAGAAGCCATCGAAATCCCGGGCAATAAGTGCCTGAGACAACTGGCGCACCCGGTCTGAACGATAGTTGAAAAAGACCACGCTATCCCCGTCGGCAATGGTCCCGTCAGGTTCCCCACCAATGATCGACGGCACCACGAACTCGTCATTGATGCCTCGCGCGTAGGCAGCCTCAATCGCCTCCCGAGCGGAAGAAAACACGGGACCAGACCCTGTCACATAGGCGTTGTAGGCCTGAGACACGCGGTCCCATCGGCGATCCCGGTCCATGGCGAAATACCGTCCGACAACCGTTGCAATTCGACCTACCCCAGTCTCTTCGAAAACAGCCTGAAGTCCTGGCAGGTCAGATAGCGCTTGTCGAGGCGGAGTATCACGCCCATCCAGGATTAAGTGAACGGCAACCCTTGGCATTCCCTCACGAGATGCAAGGCGCAGTAGCGCCTCCAAGTGCCTCGCGTGCGAATGAACACCCCCGTGACTGAACAACCCAATGAGGTGGAGAGTGTGCCCGCTATCTCGGGCGTGACGAACGGCGTCAAGCAATGCCTCATTCTCACCAAATCGCCCATCAGCGACGGCTTCGTCAATCCGCGGCAGGTCCTGTATTACTCTGAATCCAGCACCAAGGTTCAAATGACCGACCTCGGAGTTGCCCATCTGACCCTCAGGCAGGCCAACCGCCACGCCAGACGCATCGAGAACCGTGGTGAGGCCTTCAGCCTTCAGACGATCCAGGTTTGGGGTATCCGCGAGTGTGATCGCGTTACCATGACCATCGGGGGCTAATCCCCACCCATCGAGAATAATCAGGACTACGGGGCGCACTTCTGGGCCAGGTTGGGAAGTCGCTGGTTGCGGGTTGTCTTCCAGCTTCATCATGGAGGAAACCTTAGCAGAGCATCTAATTGGGACTTTGCTCGACTACGGTGCTGAACATTTCATGGCCGGCGCGCGTTATGAGTGACGTGATCTCCAAATCACCTTCGACGCCCCTGACGTCAACCCCCTCCCGTGCCGGGGCCAACAGCGCGACGCGAATGCCACACTTGAGTGTCGCCGACCCCGATGACTCCACGCGCACTGGGCGCACCGGTGCAGGCACGTCGCCGTCCTCACCAACAGCAGACCCTTCAACCCCGACTGACGACCGGGAGTTTGACCCGGACATCCTGCGCCGACTGCTCCCACCCTACAAGGTTGTTGTAGTCAACAATGACCACAACACCTTTGAAGAGGTGATCACGATACTGATACGCGCAGTTGCCGGCATGAGCCGCACCACCGCCGAGGAACATGCGAACGAAATCCACCAGACTGGATCAACTGTTCCTTACGTCGGCCCACTCGAACGTGCCGAAGCGGTAGCCAGCGTGATCCGGACCATCGGCATCCTCGTTCGCGTCGAACCCGATGCGTGACCGAGACCGGTGCAAGCGTTGCAAAAGACACAGCCCTCTTCTCTCGCATCGGGTTCAAGTCGATGATTTCCTTGCGCCCGTTTTACTTGGTCTGCTATGATCTCTGTGTCTTGGTGATCCGAGCGTAGTGGAACCACCCGTTCCCATCCC